>Ga0316204_10000908_pt1 | contig 92648 bp, 82 predicted proteins | sample 6monrhotite_MG_2_FD_205661 | JGI IMG/M metagenome (GOLD analysis project Ga0316204, IMG submission 205661) | Microbial mat bacterial communities from mineral coupon in-situ incubated in ocean water Damariscotta River, Maine, United States -... | ecosystem: Environmental > Aquatic > Marine >... | reverse complement strand
ACTCGAAACACTCTCTTTGGCGTTTGCGTGGAGTTGTGGTTAACAACACGTACGACCGTCAGAGGGCGGTGTTTCGGGCGTTCTCAGATTCTCAGCGGGCGCAAGTTCGCTGGTCTAAGGTCTAGTTCTTCAGCAGAGCCAAGAGAAACAGCATCCCGAGTGCCAACAGTGTCAGCGTTACGGAGGTGCGGTTCATGCCAGCGGTCGAGGTGGTGGTGGTTCCTTCTCGCATGGACTTGGGGGTGGGGTTGTGGTGATAGGTGGGTCTCAGCGAGTCTCCAGTGCGGTGACACTGGGTGGTGGTGACTCCCCGAGCATGGGGATTGTTAGTTTGAAGCTCCGATGAAGTTGCAGCTATCCCGTAGAGGAACGCGGAAATGTTCTGAGTAGTTCAGCGGGCTTCTACTTGGTAAGGACGGGAAAGGCGCCGGATGCACGCCCACTTTCAAAGTGTTTTTCCGCCGAGCACGGCTACAGTGTTCGGCCAATTATCCATGCCGAGGCAGCAAGCTGCTCCGGCGACCGCGTCGGGTTTCGCCGGCGCGTAAAGAAAACGTTAGCCCTCCACGGTGTCATGAGCAAGGAACTGCGACTCTTTACCAGCGAATCTGTCAGCGAAGGCCATCCGGACAAGGTCTGTGACCAAATCTCCGATGCGGTCCTCGACGCCATCCTGGCGCAAGATCCGGATTCGCGCGTTGCCTGCGAAACCATGGTGTCGCGCGGCTTTGCCGTCGTCGCCGGTGAGATCACGACCAAGGCCTACGTCGACTTCCAGGAGACGGCCCGCCAGGTAATCAAGGAGATTGGCTACAACGACCCGGAGATCGGTTTCGATGCCAACTCCTGCGCCGTGCTGACGTCGATCCAAGCCCAGTCGCAGGATATCGCGCTCGGCGTCGACGAGACGACGTCCAAGAGCAACGAACAGGGCGCCGGTGACCAGGGCATGATGTTCGGCTACGCGTGCAACGAAACCGACGCGCTGATGCCGTTCCCGGTGCACTACAGCCACCGCATCCTCGAGAAGCTCGCCGAGGTTCGCAAGAGCGGCAAGTACTCGTTCCTGCGCCCGGACAGCAAGAGCCAGCTGACGGTCGAGTACGACGACGCCGGCAACCCGAAGCGGGTCAACACGGTCGTCATCTCGCACCAGCACGCGCCGGACGTGTCGAACGAAGACCTCGCCGCGGCCCTCAAGGAGACGTCGCTCGAAGTTCTCCCGGAGAACATGGTCGACAGCGATACGCGCTGGTTCCTGAACCCGACCGGTCGTTTCGTCGAAGGTGGCCCGAAGGCCGACTGTGGTCTCACCGGCCGCAAGATCATCGTCGACACCTACGGCGGCATGGGCCGCCACGGTGGTGGCGCCTTCTCCGGCAAAGACCCGAGCAAGGTCGACCGCAGCGCCGCCTACGCGAGCCGCTGGGTCGCCAAGAACGTCGTCGCCGCCGGCTACGCCGACCGCTGCGAAGTGCAGGTCGCCTACGCGATCGGCATTGCCGAGCCGGTCAGCATCCGCTGCGAACTCTTCGGCACCGGCAAGGTTGACGAAGACAAGCTCACCGCCGCGATCCGCGAGGTCTTTGACCTGCGTCCGGCCGGCATCGTCAGCGCCCTCAAGCTCAAGCGTCCGGTCTTCCGTCAGACCGCCGCCTACGGCCACTTCGGTCGCCCAGAGTTCACCTGGGAAGCCACCGACAGAGTCGACGCCCTCCGCAAAATCTTGGGTTAGGGGCGGGGACGGGTGCGCCAGGCGCGCGCTGGACGGCGTTGCACGGCTGCTGCGCAGCCGCCGGCTGAAGCCGGCTTCGCGGCGCTCGTCCTCAGCGGGGCTACGGCCCCGCCTCCGGGCGGCTTGCTCGTGCGCCTTGCCAGCGCGCACCTGGCACCCCCGTAGTCATGCAGGGCTCGCGCAACCGGTATGTACTTTGTGCTGGTGGTGGGGGTTGTTGTGGGGCTGGGGGTGTTTTTTGGGGTTCGGTCTGACGGGGTGGGGTTTGCTCGGGTCCCCCCGGGCGTGCTTCCGATAAGGCGGTTTCCGGCTGGAAGTTGGTTTCGCGGCGGGTGTTCGCGACTATTAGTGGGTGCGGACCCAAGCGGATCCGGGCGAGGTTGTCATGCAAGAGCAAGAAGTCGAAGTCTCCTTTTGTGATCTCTGTGGTACTTCGGTGCCGGCGGGGGATATCGAGGGTCGCAAGGCCGTGCAGCTGCAGGGTAAGACCGTTGGCGGTTGTTGCCTCGCGGCGCTGCGGGAGTCGGAGGGCGAGAAGAGCGCTCCGGTGAGCGTGGTCACTTCGGTCACTGGCGGCGGTTCGGACAAGGGTGGCGACAGTGGGCGACTGCTGACCGTTGCCATTGTTCTGCTGGCGGCGTTGGCCGGGGGCGTCATCTTCTTGGACAGCCGGTTGTCGCGGCTCGAGGATGCCTGGGTGAAGGCTTCCGGGGAGTCGGCGACGCGGCAGAAGGCGGATAGCGAGGCGTTGATGGGGTTGTCGGTGAAGGCCGACGGTCTCGTTGCGCGCGAGGATATCGATGCCCTGCAGAAGAAGACCGATTCGTTGGGTGAGTCGCTTGCGACCTTGACGACGGATTCTGGCAAGCGTCAAGCGGTGCTTGAGCAGGAAGTCGGCGGGCTGCGTCGGCAGGTTGCCGAGAGCCAGAAGAAGGTCGTCGACTACCGACCGTTGTTCGAGGATCTGCGCGAGCGGCATACACGGGCGATGGCCGCCATAGAGGGCATGCGCAGCGAAGTTGCTGCGGTGCCGGCGTCCGTCGTCGCGGTTGCGGACGGTAAGGATCCGCCGCCGATCGTCGGTGCCGAGGTGCCCGAGGATCTGGCGGACCACGTGCGCAAGCTGTCGTCGGGTGACCCGGCGGTGCGCTTCGAAGCCGTCGATGTCCTGGTCGACAGCAGGAACCTGACGGTGCTGCCGTACTTGCTGCCACTGGCCAAGGACACGGATGCGTTCGTGCGTCGCCTGACCGTCGATGGTCTGCGCGAGTTCCAGAAGGCCGAGGCCGTCGACGTGCTGATCGAGGCGCTGCGCGATGAAGACGAGAACGTCTGCGATACCGCATGGCGCTCGCTGCGCACGCTGACCGGGCAGAAGTTCAAGTTCGACGCGGCTGCCAACAAGGAGTCGCGCGGGCGTGCGGCCCAAGCCTGGCAGGACTGGTGGACGAAGGCGCGGCCGACGTTCGGCGCGTGATTCGTCGGCAGTGGATGTGAAGATTGCATCCACGGAACGTGCTGGTGTTAGGAATCAGCGCTGGGCCTGCTACAAGTTCTCGTTCGCAAATCGCGCGTTGCCGCCCAGCACGCGCGTTTTTGAACGTCCGCAGTAGCACAACATGGCCTGGCATAACCGCACGAAAATCGTCGCCACCATCGGTCCCTCGAGCAAGTCCGAGGAGATGGTCGAGCAGCTGATCCGCGTCGGAGTCGACGTCTTTCGGATCAACTGCGCTCACGCCAATCACGACGACATCGCCCAGCTGGTGCGGCGGGTTCGCCGTCAGGCCAAGCGGGCGGGCAAGGCAGTCGGCATCCTCGCGGACCTGCAAGGCCCCAAGATCCGCGTCGGCAAGCTGAAGAACTCCGAGCCGATCTATCTCAAGCGCGGCGACACGGTGATTATCGACGTGACGCCGGACACGATCGGCGAGGTCGAACGCGAAGGCGTCATCCGGATCGGCACCGGCTACGAGCGGCTGGCGAAGGACGTCAGCGCCGGCGAGCGCATCCTGCTCGACGATGGCAACCTCGAAGTCAAGGTCACCGAGGTCGAAGGGCCGTGCATTACGACACGCGTTATCTACGGCGGCATGCTGATCCAGTCGAAGGGCATCAACCTGCCCGGCACCGCGGTGTCGGCGAGCTGCCTTTCCAAGAAGGATCTCGCCGACCTGACTTGCGTGCTCGAGCACGAGGTCGATTTCGTCGCCTTGTCGTTCGTGCGTGAAGCATCCGACGTCCGCGAGCTTCGCAAGCACATCGAAACGCGCGGCGGCGACGTGCAGGTCATCTCCAAGATCGAGCGTCCGGAGGCGGTCAAGAACCTGGCCGCGATCCTCGCGGAATCCGACGCCCTGATGGTGGCTCGCGGCGACATGGGCGTGGAGCTTGGCCCGGAGGCGGTGCCGCCGGTGCAGAAGCGCATCATCCAGATGGCCAACGAGGCCAAGAAGCCGGTCATTACGGCGACCCAGATGCTGGAGTCGATGATCGTCAATCCGCGGCCGACCCGCGCCGAAGCGTCGGACGTTGCGAACGCGATCTACGACGGCACGTCGGCGGTCATGCTGTCGGGCGAGACGGCGTCGGGCAAATACCCGGTCCGCACCGTCAAGACGATGGAGAAGATCGTGCGTTCGGCCGAACGCGAGGCCTACTCGGACATGGGCAAGCGCCTCCGCCGCAACAAGCGACCGATGGCACCGACCGAGGCGACGGTTCGTGCTGCTGCCATGGCGGCATATGACGTCGCCGCCAAGCTGATCGTCTGCTACACGGAGACCGGCACGACGGCCCTGCAACTGGCCGGCGAACGGCCGCCGACGCACATCGTCGGGTTCACGCCCAACCAGCGGACCGTGCAGCGCATGACGCTCGTCTGGGGCGTGATTCCGCGCAAGATCGCCGCGGGCCGCACGAGCACCCAGCTGATCCTCTACGGGGACCGGGTTCTGCAGGGCGACAATCTGGTCAAGTCGGGAGATCGCATCGTGCAGATCGCCGGCACCGTGCGGCAGGCCGGCCTGACCAACACGATGAGCATTCGCACGATCTAGGGCGCAAATGGCCCGTTTGGCACCGTTTCCGGCACTTCTGGAGGATCCGGTGTTGTGGGGGGCAGGGCCTGGGCCCGGCCCGGCCAGCCCAGGCGGCGGGCTACGACAGGGTGCGGTTCGCCGTTGACACAGTGGGGCGTGACGCTAGTCTGTTCGCCCCTTATCCGGCGTCGACAGCTCTAGCTGCTGGCGCCCAGCTGATGTAACTGATCATGACCAAGACCACTTTCGCGACCGTCGAGAAGAACCACGAAGCCATGAACACGTGGCACGTGATCGACGCGTCGGGCCAGACCCTGGGCCGCATGGCGACTGAAATCGCGACGATCCTGATGGGCAAGCACCGCCCGGATTACACGCCGCACATCCTGGTTGGGGAAGGCGTGATCGTGACCAACGCCAGCAAGGTCAAGATCTCTGGCAACAAGGGCAACACCCGCGCCTACACGCGCTACACGGGCCACGCTGGTGGTCTGCGCACGCGCATGTTGGGCGAATACCTCGAGAACGCGCCGGACGAAGTCGTTCGTCTCGCCGTGCGCCGCATGTTGCCGAAGAACCGCATCGCGCGTCGCATGATCTCGCGCCTCAGGGTCTACCCCGGTGACGCGCACCCGCACACCGCGCAGAAGCCTGACGCGATCGATACGTCGACGATCTCCTAAGCACAGAAGGAACCATACACGTGGCAGTCAACAACCCGTACATCTGGGGCACTGGTCGTCGCAAGACGTCGACCGCTCGAGTTCGCATCAAGCCCGGCACGGGCAAGTTCGTCGTCAACGGCAAGGAAGTCCTGAACTTCTTCGTGACCGAAGACACCCGCCGCGCGGCGTTGCAGCCGCTCGTCGTCACTGAGACCCGCGACAGCTACGATGTCTGGGTCAACGTTGACGGTGGTGGCGTGACCGGCCAGGCCGGTGCTACGAGCCTAGGCATCGCACGCGCCCTGTGCATCGAGAACGAGAACTTCGACAAGGTCCTTCGTGAGAACGGCCTGCTGACGCGTGACTCGCGTCAAGTCGAGCGCAAGAAGTACGGCCGCCACAAGGCGCGTCGTTCGACGCAGTTCAGCAAGCGCTAATCGTCGCTTGCTCTCCGGCCCCGGCTCGCGGCTCCGTCGCGCTGGGCCGTTTGCGCGTTTCCGCCGTGATATGGCCGGACACTCCCACTCTTCGAATATCCGGTTCCGCAAGGACCGCGTCGACGCCAAGCGAGCCAAGGCGTTTTCGAAGTTGTCGCGCATGATCACGGTCGCCGCCAAAGAGGGCGGTGGCAGCCCCGACGCCAACGCCAAGTTGCGCATGGCGCTCGACAAGGCGCGCGTTCTCAGCATGCCCAAGGAAGGCATCGAGAAGGCGATCAAGAAGGGCACGGGCGAGGGCTTTGTCGGCGACTTCGATGAGATCTTCTACGAAGGGTACGGCCCCGGTGGCGTCGCGTTGATGCTTGAGATCCTGACCGACAACCGTAACCGTACTGCGGCTGATGTGCGGTTCGCGATGGAGAAGCACGGCGGCAACCTCGGTTCGAGTGGCTCGGTCGCCTGGATGTTCGAACGGCGTGGCCGCTGGGTCGTGCCCGCCGCGCGTGATGGTGCCGAGCCGTGGACCGAAGAGGAGCTGATGGACGTCGTCATCGAAGTCGGCGCCGACGATCTCATCCAAGAGGGCGAACGCTTCGTCGTGATGAGTTCGGTGCAGTCCTTTGCGACCGTCAACACGGCGCTGACCAAGGTGCTCGCCGACATGGGGTCGAAGATCGTCGAAGCCGGGCTTGCCAGCGTGCCGACGCAACGCACCGCGGTTACAGATGTCGCCGTCGCCAACAAGTTGGTTCGGCTCATTGATGTTCTGGAAGACAACGAAGACGTCCAGGAGGTGTTCAGCAATGAAGACTTCAGTGAGGACGTCGCTTCCCAATTGGAGGGCTAGTGGTAGCAGCAGCGAAGCGGTGGTTCTGGGTCGGTTCGCGACCTGACGTTTGCGAAGCCTTGCGCGGCGTACTCGGCAGCGGCCCTTCTGACGTGTCGCTCGACAAGGCGGGGGATGGCGACATCGTCGTCGTCGACCCGAAGGCCGAACGCGCTCAGCTCGAAGGCCTGCCGCACGGCCACGCCTACTCCGGCGTGCGCGCGCTCAAGCAGCGCCGCGGCCTCGCGGTCTACGTGCTCGTCGACAAGGATGACGCGACCGGCGTGCAGTTGGCGCGGTTCACGCTCGCCGACGGCGTGCTGAGTTGGGATGGCGAAGCGGTCGGCACCGATGAGTTGCGCACGGGTGGCTACTCGCCCAAGCATCCGTCGGTCGACGACCTTCTGACCAAGCTGCAGAACGAAGCCGGCGAGCAGGGCAAGGAAAACAGCCTGCAACGGCTTATGCGGTTCGAGCGCGAAGACACGCTGCTCACCAAGCTGCAGGACACCGAGACGGGCTTGTTCGACGGCCACTACGCGACGCTGAAGCTCGACGAAGAGTGGAAGCGGGCGCACCGCTTCCACCAGCCGCTGTCGCTCCTGTTGCTCGACCTGGGGTTCGCTGACGACCTGTCCGACATCGATCGTCGGGCGGCGCTCGCCGAAGCCGCCGGAGTCTTCCTCAACGAGTGTCGGGACATCGACGTGCTGGCAAGGTTCTCGCAGGAGGTCTTCCTGTTCCTGCTGCCCGGGACCGGGGCCGACGGCGCCCAGGTGCTGGCCAACCGCATCGTCGAGTCGCTGAAGGGCCGGTTGCAAGGGCTGGTCGTCGCCAATCCGACGGGTGGCCTGAGTACGGTGCCATCGTCCGATATCCGGGACCGGAAGAGCTTTGTTGCGGTCGCCGAGGCCTGCCTGACCAGCGCCAAGGAGGCGGGGACTGGCGGAGTTTGTAGCTCCTGGCAATAGTCAGGGCGGCGCACGTAGCTCCGCGCTGGCTCGTCACGTTCTGTCGGCGAGGCCCGCTATTGCTCCATGTTCGACCGCTTCATCCGCCTGGCTCGGGCCAAGAAGGCCCTGCATGAACAGCGTTACCTAGACGCCCTGCAGCAGGCGTCCGATCCGCTCATCGGTGACGACCGCCGGGCCGAACGGATCCGGACCCAGGCCACCGAACAATTGGTGCGCCGAGCACGGGCCCGCCTCGACGGCGGCGACGTCTCGACAGCGCTTAGTGAGGCAAAACGCCTGCAGCAGTTGGCCGCCGGCGACCTCGTCGAACGGTTGGTCACCGAGGTTCAGGACCTCGCAACCAAGGGGCAGCAGGCCAAGGACCAGCACCAGAAGACTCGGGCGGAGTTCCGCAAGCTCGTCGATGCGGGCGAACTGGCCGACGCCGAGAGCATGTTGGCGGCCGCCGCGCTCGCCGACGATGCCCGCAAGGAGATGGTCGACCTCGTCGTCGCCCGGCGCCGGGAGGCGGTGAAGCACCTCGACGACGCGGCCCGCGACGCGAAGAAAGATGCCGTCGAGAGCGCCATCGACAGCTACCTGCAGGCGGTGGCCATGGATCGCGGCCTGTCGGAGAGTGCTCGCGCGGCGACCATGCGGCACCTCGGCGCAGCCGCGGCGCAGTCCTTGGAGACGCCGGTCAAGGTTGGTCGGGCGAACGGCAAGGAACTCGGCGCGATGCTGCGGCGCTACGCGCTGTTGCTCGGCAAACTGCCGGCCCTCGCTGCCGACACCAAGTTCACGGTGCTGCACGAACGTGCCGGCGATGCCGTCGGCAGGTGCCTCGACCAATGCAAGACGTTGGCTGATGGCTCGGAGCTGGCGTTGCACGTGCGCGCCTCGGGCATGCCGATCGCGGCGGAGCTCGACCGGGTCGTTGCCGCGCTGCTGGCGCTGGCAGACAAGGGCGATGCGCAGCCCCAGCAACAAGCTGCGGTGATGGCACAACTGCAAGAAGACGCGCGCGTCGCCGGCTGCAGCAAACTCGCCAAGCTGGCGTCGAAGTCTGTCGCTACGGCGGCCGGCGGCGAAGAGCAACTCAAGGCAGCTCGCGAGCTGTTGGAGCAAGGCAATCTCGAAGCGGCGCGGGCGCTGTTCGTGTCGTTCCTCAACGACAACCCGATGCACGAAGGTGTGCAGAAGGAACTCGAACTCGTCGACGAGGGCATGGCCGATCTCGATCGCCGTCTGGCGGACTTGCGGCTGACGCTGCGTTCGGGGCGGTTGCGCGAGGCCAGCAGCCAGGCGATGGCGCTGGTCGGCACGTCACGGATTGCCGAGGAAGCCAAGCAGATCCTGACTGAGGCGCGTTCGCGTATCGCGCTGGTCGACAAGGGCCTCGACGAAGTGCGTGTCTCCTTGCACGGCCGCGCAGCGGCCACCCAGGAGGGTGTGCGCCACTGCCTGAAGCGGCTCGAAGAATTGGCGAAGGTCCAGGTCGACCACGAAGAACTGCCGCGCGTCATCGCCGCGGTGGTCGCCGAAATCGAAGGCCTCAAACTGTGTGAGGCAACGATCGAAGCGATCGAGCGCGCGGATCTCGAGGCCATGAGCCAGGGTGTGCCCAAGCTCATCAGCGCTCGCGACACCTTGCTGGCGCCGGAGCGCATCGACGCGAAGTTGTGCCAGCTCGGCGATGTCATTGCACAGACTGGCGATCGCGCGCTGGCCGATGGCCGCCTGGCCGTGATGCTGCGCTGCGCGTCCGTTCTCGAACAACTTGAAGTCGTGCGCGCGGACTTTGCGACGCGCGCGCGCGAATGGCGCAAGGGTCACGAAGATCGCGAGGTCGCCGTCACGGAGTTGCTGCGCGAAGCCCGTTCACGGCTCGTGGATCGTGACCTGGCCGATGCCGAACGACTCGTCGAAGAGGCCCAGAGTCGCTGGCGTGAGTCCGCCGAAGTGCAGGCGTTTGCGCACCAACTGCAGAAGCTGCGCAAGCAGACCCACACGCTCGAACAGGTGGCGGAGATGGCCAAAGACAAGGACTTCCTCGGCGCGCATCAGAAGCTCGCGTCGATGCCGAACGTGCCGCCGATGCTGCGCACACGCGTCTACGACATGAAGCAGGATCTGGCTCGGGCCCAAGGCCTCGAGGGATCGTTCTTGCTGCGCGTCGACGAAGGTGGCGAACAGCTCGTGATGCGCGGCGAAAGCGTTTCGATCGGCAACGTGCGCCAGGCGAGCGCCGACTTGCCGGTGCTCGCGAGCCTCGCTGGCCGGCACGCGGCCGTGCAGCGTTCGATGTCGTTTCACGGTGGCATGCAGGACTCGATCGTCGCCGAGGATGGCGAGGTCAAGGTCGCGGGCCGCAAGGTCAAGAAGCACGTGCTGAAGTCTGGCGACAAGGCCATGCTCGGCGCGGCGCTCGGGGTGCTCTACCAGAAGCCGACGTCGCGTTCGTTGACGAGTAGGCTGGTTCTACAGAGCGGCTTCCAGGTCGCGGGCACCGATCGCGTTCTGCTGATGAAGGACCGCGGCCGCGACGGCCGGATCCTGATCGGGCCCGGTCGCGACGTGCACGTCACGGTTGCCAAGGCGACGGGTGAGGTCGAACTGTTTGCGAACAACGACGGCCAGATGCGCGTGTTCTGCGAGCAGGGTGGTTCGATCGACGGCACCGTCTTCAAGGGCGAGCACCCGGTCGCCGCTGGCCAGGTGATCGAGGCGGCCGGGATCACGTTCCTGCTGCTGCCGTGGCAGGCGATGACCTAAGCAGTCGCGCCACGCTCATTCGAGAGCTTGCCAGTCGGGTTTGTCGCCCGGGCCGGTCCGCCACCTGGGCGTGGGGGACACAAACCCAGGCGTTCCCCGAATAGTTCTCCGGGGGCCCCGTAGCGCCACATGTCCAAGGAGGTGCTCATGCTCGCGTTGTTGTTGTCCACATGTATTGCTTGCTCCGCTCCCCCGGAGATCCAGGAGAGTCAGGAGCCCCAGTTCTCCCAGGTGGAGGCGGTGGCAGTTCGTGGCGACACCGAGCTTACTCCGGCCGAGGCACTCGCTTCGGCGCAAATGCGTGTCGATGAACATGTTCGCACGGTTTGGAAGGAGCGGGCCGAGCGCGCCGCCGATCTTCAGGTGCCGTTCTGGATGCCCGACATCATGGTCGATCAGACCGTGCGTCAGTGGTTGGCCGACCTTCCCGTGAAGCGTCTGGTCGCCAGCGTCGACCGCGAAGATCGCGAACGCATCCACGAGTTCGGCAACAGCTACCAGACGACTCTCTGGATTGCCGAGGACCAGAACCTGGTGCAGCGCGGCGAGAGCCGTTTGCGCCGTGAACTGCACAGCCTCGAGCGAACCACTGCCGTCAAGGCCGGTGGCATCGCAGCTGGCTGGGTCTTTCTTGCTCTCATTCTTGGGTGGCTGGATCGCTTGTCGCGCGGCTACATGACGGGTCGTCTGCGTGCGATCGGAGTCCTCGGTGGGCTTCTGATGCCGGCCGCCCTTTTCCTCGTGTAGCATGATGGCCCAACCCATGGAGGCACCAAAGATCGACTCCGACAACCCGAACCCCGTTCGGGTCGACTGGGAGGCGTTCTACAAGAGCTACCGCAAGCCCGGGTACCTGCCCGGCTTTGAAATCGTCAACAAGCTTGGCGGTGGCATGTTCGGCCTCGTCTTCAAGGCGCGGAAGGAATCGATCGGCAAGGACTACGCCGTCAAGTTTCTGAAGGTCGACGACGACTCCGTGCGCGATGCGGTGATGCGCGAGATCGACAACGTGTCGTTCTTCGCCCAGATCGATCACCCGAACCTCGTGTCGATCGAGGACAAGGGCACGGTTGACGGCATCCCGTTCCTCGTCATGAGCTACGCCGGCGACGAGACGCTGCAGAAGCGTCTGCAGCAGGGCGACATGACGCGCGAGGACGCGCTGCACATCTTCGTGCAAGCCGCTCGCGGCGTGCAGGCATTGCACAACCATTCGCTGGTGCACTTCGATCTGAAGCCGGCGAACATCTTCTTGAAGGGCGACGTCGCCCGCGTCGGTGACTACGGCCTCAGCAAGCTGGTCTCCGCGTCGCGCAACTCGTTGAGCTTCGGTCGGGGAACGCCGTACTACATGGCGCCCGAGATGCTGCAGCGTCGCGGTGATGCGCGCAGTGACGTCTACTCGCTCGGCATCCTGCTCTACGAATGCCTCTACGGCGACGTGCCGTTCCGCGGTGATTCGGAGTGGGAAGTGCTGCGCAAGCACGAGACCGCGCAACCGGAGTTCCCCGCCGATGCGCTGCAGGGGGATCGTGAGGTCATCCTCCGCTGTCTGCAGAAGGACCCCGACGACCGCTTCCAGACCGCTGCCGACCTGCTCCGTGCGATGCAGGCACCGGTGGCGTTGGGCGAGAGCATGATGATTGGTCGTGGCGACGAGATGCCGCCGCCGCCAGTCGCACAACCCGCACCGCCGCCGCCGCGCCCGAAGGCGCCACCGGTGCCCGGTTCGCGCGAGGCCGGCTTTGCCGAACCGCCGCCGATTCCGGACATGGCGGATCTGCCGCCGCTGGCTGGCCACGGCGAGAAGACCCAGAAGGGCATGCCGTTCCAGGACAGTGCGCCTGGCGCCGGCATCGTCGGGTTCTTCGTGCGCATGATCTTCATGCTCATCGAAGCGGTCGTGCGACTCGTCATGCTGCCGATCCGCGGCGTCAGTGCGTTTGCGAGCCACGGGTTCTTGTGGCTGATGCGCTTGCCGTTCCGGTTGCTGAGCTTCGCGGCGCGTCTGATCGGGGTCGTCCTCGTGATCGCGCTCGTGGTCCTCGTGCTCGTGACGGTGTTCTCGCTGCTCTCGGTGGCCTGATTCCCCGCTCGCTGGCAATGCTTGCGAGCAGTCCAGCACAGCCGCTGCTATCATGTTGGCGGCCATGAGTGAACAAGTGCACGACATCGGCACTCTGCAGGCGATGGATGACACCGCCTGGGCAGAGTTGCAAGAGGACTACTACCGGCGTGTGTACTTCTACGTGAAGCGCTACGTCGGGGATCACCAGACCGCCGAAGACTTGACCCAGGACGTGTTCCTGGGCGCGTTGCGCGGCATCGCTGGCTTCGATCCGATCTACACGTTGGATCAGTTCCTGTTCGGGATCGCGAAGAACCGCGTGATCGATCACTACCGCAAACACAAGCTGACGTTGATGCCATCGAAGCCCGATGGCGACAGCGACAAGAGTCAGGTGTGGCTCGAGAACCTCGCGCCCGACACCGCGCCGCTGCCGAAGGAACGGGTCGTCAAGGCCGAGGACGAAGCGCGTCAGCGCCAGGTGCTCGGTCAGATCCTGCGCGAGCACGTCGGCGAACTGTGGTCGGCGGGTGAGTTCCAGAAGCTCATGGTGCTCGAGTACCTGTTCGTGATCGGCGGCCGCAACAAGGACGCCGCGGAGCGGTTTGGCATTGCCGACGAGAAGGCGGTCGCGGGCATCAAGTTCCGCGCCGTCGAACGATTGCGCGGCATGGCCCGCCAGCACGATCCGAACCATTCCCTCTTCTTGGGCCTGTGGGAGCCGGGGGCACGATGAGCATTCCAGAAGACAAGGACCTGGACGAACTGCGGCAGAACGAGCTCGACGCCCGGCTCGCTTTCACCGTTGCCTCCGTCTGGCGCAGCGAACGCATCTCGTGTCCGCACCCGCACGTTTTGCAGGGCCACCTGCAGGGCAGTCTCGAAGGTGGGGCGAAGGAGTTTGTCGAGTTTCACCTCAACGACAGCGAGTGTCCGTACTGCAACGCCACCGTGGATGACCTGAAGGCCCGCGATGACGACGCCAAACAGCCCGTGCTGACGGACATGAAGGACCGCCTGCTGCGGTCGACGCGCGCCGCGCTCAAGGACTCGAAGTCCTGAGAGTGGGTGATTCGCCTCGAATTGCCCCATCTGGTCCACCCAAGGACCGTTTTGGCGGCTGTTTGGGCGCGAAATCCCGCGAAGAATCTGAAGACGCCGCCAAATAGTCGGCCGGTCGTTTCGCAGGTGGGGTTGGAGCCAGTGAGCTCCTGGCCTTCCAACCTAAACGGAAACGACGACATGATTCGCAAGACCTTCAAGATGCTGCTGATTGGCAGCGTGGTGCTCGGCGGGGCAGGGTTCCTGTTCCTCGGCACCGATTTCCCCAGTTACGTCGGCACGGTCGCATCTTCGGTGCGCGAGAGCGTTGCCGGCCAGATCCCGGTCGAGATTGAGCTCAAGCGCGCAGACGACCTGATTCGTCAGATCGACCCGCAGATCAAGAACTGCAAGCTTGAGCTGGCTCGCGCCGAAGTCGACCTGCTCGAACTCCAAGACTCCGTCACCGGCCTCGAGAAGGTCGTGACCGCCGAAGAGAAGAAGCTGAAGCTCGGTGCAGCGTTGCTGCGCGAAGCCACGCCGGACGGCGTTCGCCTCGCCGCGGACTACGGCGCCCGCCGCCGCGTCAGCGCTGACCTCGGTCGCACCAAGGACTCCTACGTGAGCAACATGGCCATCCTCAAGGCCAAGCGCGCACGCATCGACGTCCAGACGCGCACCGTTTCGGCCGCCAAGGAACGACTCGCATCGGTTCGCTACGAGCGCATTGCCCTGGAAGACCAGGTCCGCGCGCTGAAGGCGCAGCAGATGCAAGTTGAGGCCATGGCCGCTTCGAGCAACAACTTCGAACTCGACAGCACTGCGCTGAGCCAGGCGAAGGAAGTGATCTCGAAGGTGCGCAAGCGCCTCGACGTTGCCCAACGCATGCTCGAGAACGACATGGCCTTCGCCGGCGAGCCGCCGGTGGGCACCGATAACCGCAACGTCGTCAAGGAAATCGACGAGCTGTTCGCCGCGGGTAGCACCGCGAGCACGGTCGAGATCGAGCTCCCGGTGACGCGCTAAGCGCCTGGGTTTCGCCCCCAGCTGCAACGGCCCCCTGGATCCTTCGGGATGCAGGGGGCCGTGCTGCGTTTGGGGCCGGGCGCGTTTTGGGGGTGGGTGGGGCTCTCCGGCCAAAACCAGCTGAACCGCAATCGACTCGGCGCGGGGCGGTCGCTACCCTGTTTGCCCCTAGAACCCCATGAACATCCACGAGTATCAGGCCAAGCAGCTCTTGGCGAAGTTCGGCGTGCCGGTCAGCAAGGGCATCCCTTGCACGACCGCCGACGAAGTCCACAAGGCGTTCGACACGCTCGGCGAGCCCCTCGCCGTCGTCAAGGCGCAGATCCACGCTGGCGGTCGCGGCAAGGCCGGCGGCGTCAAGCTGGTTCGCTCCGCGGATGAAGCCAAGGCCGTCGCCGAGGAACTGATCGGCAAGACGTTGGTCACGCACCAGACCGGCCCCGATGGCCGCGTCGTCAAGCAGCTCTACGTCGAAGCCGGCAGTGACATCGAACGCGAGCTCTACCTCGCGGTGGTCATGGACCGCACAGCGCAGGCACCGGTGGTCATCGCCGCTGCCGAAGGCGGCGTCGACATCGAAGAACTCGCCGAGTCGCGCCCGGAAGCGATCGCGCATCACCGCGTGCATCCCGTCAAGGGCCTGCAGGCGTTCCAGGGTCGCGCGATTGCCAAGCACCTCGGCTTGAGCGGTGCCCAGGCCAAGGCCGGCGCCAAGCTCGTCGCGTCGTTGGTCAAGGCGTTCATGGCGCTCGACTGCTCGCTCGCCGAGATCAACCCGATGATCGTCACCAAGGGTGGCGAGGTGAAGGCGCTCGACGCGAAGATGAGCTTCGACAGCAACGCGCTGTTCCGTCACCCGGAGGTGATGGAGTGTCGCGACCTCAACGAAGAGGATCCGAAGGAAATCGAGGCGAAGAAGTTCGACCTCAACTACATCGCTCTCGACGGCAACATCGGCTGCATGGTCAACGGCGCTGGCCTTGCGATGTCGACGATGGACGTCATCCAACTCAAGGGAGGCAGCCCGGCCAACTTCCTTGACGTCGGTGGCGGCGCCAACAAGGAGCAGGTCACCAACGCGTTCAAGATCTTGTTGTCGGACCAGAACGTGAAGGGCCTCCTGGTCAACATCTTCGGTGGCATCATGAAGTGCGACACCATTGCGGAAGGCGTCATCGCCGCCGCGAAGGAAGTCGACCTCAAGCTGCCGCTGGTCGTTCGCCTCGAAGGCACCAACGTCGAACTCGGCCGCAAGCTGCTCGACGAGTCGGGCCTCGATCTGCAGACGGCCGCGTCGCTCGACGAAGCTGCCGAGAAGATCGTCGCAGCCATCGCCTAACCCACGAGCACCACAAGGACATAGACATGAGCGTTCTCGTCAACGGCGATACCAAGATCATCTGCCAGGGCTACACCGGCTCCGCAGGTCTCTTTCACAGCAAGAACTCGTTGGACTACGGCACCAAGCTCGTAGCCGGCGTGACCCCCGGTAAGGGTGGCCAGACCATCGAAGGCGTACCGGTGTATGACACCGTCGCCGAGGCCAAGAAGGCCACCGGCGCCACGGTCTCGATGATCTACGTGCCGGCCGCGTTCACGGCCGATGCGATCTGCGAAGCGGTCGATGCCGAACTCGACCTCGCGGTCACGATCACCGAAGGCATTCCGGTTGCAGACATGGCGTTCGTCAAGGACTTCATGAAGGGCAGCGACACGCTGCTGCTCGGCCCGAACTGCCCCGGCATCATCACGCCGGTCACCGACGACTCCGGTTGCAAGATCGGCATCATGCCGGCCTACATCCACAAGCCGGGCCGCGTCGGCATCGTGTCGCGCAGTGGCACGCTGACCTACGAAGCCGTCTGGCAGGTCACGTCGAACGGCATGGGCCAGTCGACCTGCATCGGCATCGGGGGCGACCCGATCAAGGGCCTCGACTTCATCGAGTGCCTGAAGTTGTTCCAGGACGATCCGGACACCGACGGCATCATCATGATTGGTGAGATCGGCGGCACGGCCGAAGAGGAAGCCTGCGACTTCATCACCGAATACGTGAAGAAGCCGGTCGTCGGTTTCATCGCCGGTGCGACCGCACCTCCCGGCAAGCGCATGGGCCACGCCGGTGCCATCATCAGTGGTGGCAAGGGCACGGCGCAGGACAAGTTCGCCGCGATGCGCAAGGCCGGCGTACACGTCTGTGAGACGCCGTCCGTGCTCGGTGAGACGATGAAGAAGGTGCTCGGCTAAGCCGAGACCCGGGAGCACCAATGGAGACCAGCAACCTCGGCAGCAAGGCCGTCAAGTTCGAGTCGATGTTCCGGCAGGCAACGCCGCTGTTCCTGCTCGGGCTCTTGCTGGCGGTCGTCTTCGAACGGTGGCTGCCATACCGCAGCTGGATGGTCTACAACTTCGGCGACGACATCGTCCTGAAGGTCGCGGTCATGTTTCTGACTGGTTACGTGCTGCTGCTGTGGGGCGAGTCCCTGCGCTTGCACGGCTTGCTCACCGGCTTGCTGGAGGCGTTCAAGACCTTCGATCACGAACGCGCCGCTGCTGGCGGCGGCGGTGGTGGTGGTGGCCGCGGCAAGAAGTCGTCGAGCAATCCCAAGGCGCGCTTCGAGGCCGCCAAGTTGCTGATTGCCGCGATGCGATCGGACGATGCGAGCATTGTCGAGACCAGCCATCACAACCTGGTCAGGCTGGTTGGCACGGACCTGGGCAAGGATCCGGACAAGTGGCAGAAGTGGTTGCAGGCGCAGGAGGCCCAGCACGGCTGAGCATCTGGCGTACAAGCCGTGTCCCAAAGGGCAGGCTTCTTGCCGAAAGTCGCCAGCCGGACTGGCGTTGAACTCGCGACCCCGCGATGATCGGGGCACTCAAGGTTGCATCACATATGATCGGTTTTGGTATTCCCCACGGCATGGAGTTGCTCATCGTTCTCGCGGTGGTGTTGCTCCTTTTTGGGCATCGACTTCCGGGAATGGCTCGGTCGCTTGGCTCCGGCATCACCGAGTTCAAGCGTGGCCTGAAGGATGGCGCGAAGTCGAAGGACGGCGCGCCTGGTGACGGCGCTGACGACTCGTCCAACGGCGATTCCGATTCTTCCAAGCCTGGATCGAGTCGGTGACCAAGACTCACCCGATCCACGACATCACTGCGTTGGTTCAAGCGCCGCTCGAACGGCTGAACCGCGAGTTGTTGGAAGACCTGGCGCCCGGCCACCCGGAGATGCGGCCGCTGATCGAGCACGTTGGTGGCTTCCGCGGCAAGCAGCTGCGCCCCGTGCTGTCGTTCTTGTCCGGCATGGCGGTCTCCGGCGCGACCCACAGTGGCGGCCTCGGCGATGATGTCGTGACGGTCGCCAAGGTCGTCGAACTGCTGCATACGGCCACGCTCGTGCACGACGACGTGCTCGATAGCGCCAGCGTTCGTCGTCGCATCGAGACGATCAACCACCTGTCGGGCATCGAGACTGCGGTCCTGCTCGGCGACTACATCTACGCCAAGGCCTTCCACATGGCCGTGCAGCTGCCGGATCCGACGGCGGCGCGTTGGCTCGCAGAGACGGTTCGCGTCATCTGCCAGGGTGAGATCACCCAGATCCTGCACCGCTTCGACTACCAGTGGAGCGAGGATCGCTACTTCACGGTCATCGCCGAGAAGACCGCGAGCCTCTACGCCGCGGCGTGCCGTCTCGGTGGCTACTACGTCGGCGGCGCCGAGGTGGGAACTGCCAACGAAGGCCGCCTGCGCGCCCTCGAAGAGTTCGGCCTGGAGCTCGGGATTGCGTTCCAGATCGTTGACGATTGCCTCGATCTTGACGGCGACGAAGAAGTTGTCGGCAAGTCGCTCGGCACCGACCTGAGCAAGGGCAAGATCACGCTGCCGATGCTGTATCTGCTGCGCGATGAGGGCCAGGCTGAGAAGCTGAAAGAACTGCTGGGCATGACGGAGGCCGAAGGTCTGCGTCGTCTGCGCTCGGAGTTCCCGCTCGAGCACGCGATCGCCTACTCGATGGAGGAGGCCCAGCGTCGCATCGCCAAGGCCCAGGCCTCGTTGAGTCAGTTGCCGCCGGGGCCGGCCCGCGACGCGCTCCACGATCTCGCGGCGTTCGTGTTGACCCGCCGCGTCTAACCATCTCTCGGTGCTGGCCGATTTTTTCGGTCCTTGCCTGTTTGGCACTCCGGTCGCCGGCTGTTTGGCGTCTTCGGTGACAGTCAGCCGCAATTCGGCGGTTGTCCGTTGGTTTCCGTTGCGGAGTTTCCCCCTGCCGCGGACAGTCGTGGCCCCGTCGCACCGGTATCCTGGTGCCCGATCGCATGAAGACACCTGCTTCGACTTTCTGTCTACTCCTGCTGCTCGGAGCATGCTCCGGCAAGGCGACCGTGGAGTTCGGTCCGGCGCGAACTGTGCCGAAGGATCAGCGCCCGACTGAGTGGCGCACGGCCACGAACGAGCGCATGCACGTGCGCAGCATGACGCCGGCCACGCCGCCGCCGTCGCAGAACGCGGGGCCGCCGCAAGTGACTGCGAATACTCCAGCCGGTTGGGAAGACCAGCCCGCGAGGCCGCAGAGCTTCAAGAACGCCGTATGGCGGGTCAAAGGTGAGTCCGACACGACCTGCTACCTGTCGATCGCCGTCGGTGGTGGCGTCGCGTTCAACATGCAGCGTTGGTTCGTCAACCAGTTTGGCAAGACCGAGGTTCCGGCCGTTGAGTCGTTGCCGCCCGTCGAGTTGGCCAACCGCACCGGTCGCCTCATCGAGCACGAGGGCAAGTTCACCAGCAAGGAAGACTGGGGCGCGATGATCGCGTTCTTCAACGAAGGCAACCTGGTCACGTCTCTGAAGTTCACCGGCCCGAAGGCGGTCGTGAAGAACAACAAGAAGCAGTTCCTCGATCTGGCGAAGTCGATTCGCTGGGCCTCGGCGAGCCCCAACCCGAAGGCGCCGCCGATCCAGCCCGGTCAGAAGATGCCGGAGGGCCACGTGCCTGTCGGCAATGGCGATGGCAATGGTGGCGCTGCCACCGCGCCGCCGCCGAGTCCGTTCACCGCGAAGGCTCCCGACGGCTGGAAGGCCACCGGCGGCCGCCGCATCCTGCATCACACGTTCGGCACGCGCAGCGAGGTCTACCTGAGTCAGCTCGGTGGCACGATGCGCCAGTCGCTCGACATCTGGCGCGCCGAGATCGGTCTCAAGGAGATGACCGACGCCGAGCTTAATGCGCTACCGAAGATGCTGTTCCTCGGTGACGATGCCGTGTTGATGGACCTGACCGGCAAGTTCCGCGGCATGACCGGCATCGAGATTCCGGAGGCGCGCTTGCTCGTTGCGGCGCGACTCGACGACGGCACGATCACGTTCAGCAAGTTGGTTGGGCCCAAGGTGGAAGTGGACGCGCAGTTCGAAGCCTTCAAGCAGTTCTGCGGCTCGATTCGGAGGAAGCCATGAGTTCGACCGATACCAGTGCCGAGGCTGACAACGCCGGGGCCGCGAGCAACGAGCAGGCAGCTGCCAAGCCCGCCGGTGGCAACCAGCCGACTGCCGCACCGAAGAAGCCCGAGCCGAGCCCGCTGATGCGTGCCCTGTTCGTGTTCGGCTCGATGAAGTTGGCGATCGTCTTGCTGATCGTGCTCGGATTGCTGACGTGGCTCGGCACCCTGGCGCAAATCGAAGACGGCCTGTGGAAGACGCAGCGTGAGTACTTCGAGTCGTGGGGGCTGATGGCCGAGCTGCCATTGTCCTGGTGGGGCAACCCGATCCCCTCGGCGGAGAGCCAATGGGTGATCAGGATCCCGCTGCCGGGTGCCTACCCGGTGATGATCCTGTTGTTCCTCAACCTGTTGGTTGGCGGCATGGTCCGGCTCAAGTGGAGCATGCGCAACATCGGCGTGCTGATCACGCACGCCGGTATCGGTCTGCTGCTGATCGCTGGCTTCGTCAAGCTTGAGTACTCGTACTCGGGCGCGTTGGCGCTCTATGAGTCGCCGAAGGACGGCAACGGTGTCAGTTCTCGCGCCTACGAGAGTTCACGCTTCGTCAGTTTCCACGACTACGAACTGGCGCTGCTCAAGGACAACGGCGACACGATCGAAGAACGCATCGTCGCGGAAGCGGATCTGATGCGTGCCCGGCGCGACATGGTGACGCTGCGCGCCGACGACTTGCCGTTCACGATCGAGTTCCATCACTTCCTCGAGAACTGTCGGCCGATGCCGAAGGGGCCGATGTCGCGTTCGACGACGCCGGTCATCGACTCCAAGGATGGTTCACCCGGCGTGTTCCTGCAGCCGCTCAAGGTGCAGACGGCTCGCGAGACCAACCAGGCTGGCGCATATGCGCGCATCATGATGGATGGCGCGAAGGTTGCCGAAGGCATCCTGCACGGCGCGGAGCTGACGCCGCGTGAACGGCGCCGCTTCCCGTTCACGTTTGAAGTCGACGGTCAGCGCTACGGCCTCGACCTGCGCAAGGTGATCTACGACCTGCCGTTCTCGGTGACGCTCGATCGCTTCGTCAAGCGCGACCACCCGGGCACGATGACCGCCGCGGACTACCGCAGCTTCGTCAAAGTGCTCGACAACGGTGGCGAACGTGAAGCCCAGATCTACATGAACACGCCCCTTCGCAAGGGCGACTTCGTTGTCTACCAAACGAGTTGGGGGCCGCAGATCGAAGGCCGTCCGGCCGGAGGCCCGCCTTGGTACTCCGTGTTTGAGGTGTCGCGGAACCCGTCCGATCAATGGCCGATGTACGCTTGCTTCGTGATCGGCATCGGTTTGTTCATTCACATGTTGCTGAAGCTGATGCGCTTCATGCAGTCGTCGGCGCGGACGACGTTGACGGCATGAGTAACGCCAACACGAGAGCTGACGTAATGCACAGGGTTCCTTTGATGCAGAAACTCCACTTGCCGTTGTTGCTGTTGCTGTCCTTTGTGATGGCCGCGTGCAGTCGTCCTGTGCCGCGTCTCGAGGGCGAGGTTGCTCGCACCGAGCCGTGGCGCCAAGAGACCGTCGAGCAGATGGCGTCCGTCGCGGTGCAGGAGAACGGCCGTCAAAAGCCGTTGTCCGTGGTTGCGGCGTTCCGGCTCTATGACATCCATGGCCGACGCGACCTGAAATACTCCGTCGAGGACGCCAGTGGCACCGAGACGAAGTACAAGCTCGAGCCGACCGAGTGGTTGCTCGACGTGATCTGCTACCCGGATCAGGCCGCGCGCTACCCGCTGTTCCGGATCGAACACAGTGGTGTGCTCGATGCGCTCGAGATCGCCAACGACGGCCAGAAGCTCGACTTCGTCTACATCAGCTACAACCAGGTCCGCAAGGCCGGGGCGAAGTTGGATGAGCTCGCGAGGTCCTACTTCAAGATCGACCAAGCTGACCGCAGCACCGTCGAGGAGCACATCATCGGCCTCTGGCGTGACGTGAGCACCTACGATCGTCTGCTCCGCCAGTTCAATGCGTTCCACTTCGGCGTTCCGATCTCCGACAAGGGGCTGCAGCAGATCTTCGATACCGATCGTGTGACCGTTGGCGTGTTGGCCAGCAAGGCGGATCAGTTCCAAGCTTTGCTCAAGAACATGACTGCCGACATGAAGGGTAGTCCGAGAGAACTGTTGGCAGTCGGCGAGTTCACCAACGGCGTCATCAAGTACGACGAAGACGGGTTCGGCATCATTGGCCCGCTCAAAGAGGATGGGGTCGAGTGGCTGACGACTGGCGCTGCTTTCGAGAGCGTCATCAAGGGTGCGCGTGGTCACGTTGTCGACGTGTTCACGAGCCTGCAACGCGCCGCCGATGCGGACTCGATCGTCGATAAGGAACGGGCACTGCTGCAATACCGCGATGCATCGATTGCGGCCTTGGGGTCGCACTACGACACCGAGCAGATCGAGCGCGAGACGTACTACTATCGTGCGAGCTGGCACTACCAGTCGATCCATTGGTTCTTGCTGGCGTTCGTGCTGGCCGCGTTCACCTGGTTCGTGCCGCGCAACAAGATCCTGTGGTGGAGCAGCATGGGGGTGTCGATCCTGGCCCTCGGCATGCTGAGCTACGACCTGACATTGCGCTGCCTGATCACGGGCCATCCGCCGATCAAGAACCTCTACGACACGTTCTTGTTCATCGCGGCGGTCGGTGTCCTGCTACTACTAGGTGCCGAGTTCGTGTTGCCACGACGTATCGCGCTGGCAGCGGCACCGTTCATCGGCGCCTTGCTCGTCATGTTCGCGCGCATCTACGAGGTTGAGAACGCTGCTGACCACATGGACCCGTTGGTCGCAGTGCTCGACAGCAACTTCTGGCTCGCGACGCACGTGACGACGATCAACATCGGCTACGCGGCCGGCCTCGCCGCGGCGGTGCTCGCCAACATCTGGATCTTCATGCGGGTGTTCCGTCTGAGCCATCCATCCGACGTTGGCCAGAAGGCACTGATTCGCATGTGCTACGGGGTGACCTGCTTCGGTCTCCTGTTCGCCGTTGTCGGCACCATCCTCGGTGGCGTCTGGGCCAACGACTCATGGGGTCGCTTCTGGGGCTGGGACCCGAAGGAGAACGGCGCCCTGATGATTTGCCTCGGCCAGATCGCCCTGCTGCACGCCCGCTTCACCGGCTGGGTGCGCGATTGGGGCTTCGTCGTCTGGTGCGGCGTCATCGGCATGGTGACCGTGTTCTCGTGGTTCCACGTCAACCAGCTCGGCATCGGCCTGCACAGCTACGGCTTCTCGGCCGGCTTGCACAACGCCGTCTGGACCTGCTACGCCGTGCAGCTTGGCTTCCTCGCCGTCGGCACCATCGACGTGTTGCTGCGACCGAACCCGGTGCGCGCCGTTGTAGCACCGAGCGCAGACGCCGCCTGGCCGGCGACCTAGCAGTACTGTGTCTGCACGTACTGTGCCTGGACCATTTTCACCTATTCGCGCGCAGCGCGAATAGGTGAAAATGGTCCAGGCACAGTGCAGCTACGGCCGGATGACCGGCTTGCCGTTCTTGCGCGTCGGAACCTGCGCGTCGCAGTCCGCAAGGTGCGCGCGCAGCATCGAACGAAGTTGGGCTGCGGCTTCCGGCCGATCGGCGACGAGGTCGTGCGATTCGCCAACGTCGTTCACGACGTCATACAGTTCGGCGCCGCCACGCTCGTAGAACCAGATGTATTTCAGGTCGCCGTGGCGTACGGCACTGAACGGTTCGATGCCGGGCCCCTTCGCGCCCCAGTAGTGCGGGCTGTGAAAGAACAGCGGGTGCGCGATCTGTGGCTTGCCGAGCAACGTGCGCGCAAAGCTGCGACCGTCGCGGCAATGCGGGTTGGCATCGATGAGGTCGCAGACCGTCGGCATCACGTCTTCGAGCTGCACTGGCAGGTTGTCGATGGCGTCTGCGTTGATGTGGCCCGGCCAACGGATCGCAAACGGCACGCGCACGCCGCCTTCGTATGCCGAACCCTTGCCACTGCGCAGCGGCGAGTTGTGGGTGTGGGCAACGCCGCCGCGCGCATGCGCGCTGAGGCCGCCGTTGTCGCTCGCGAAGATCACGATGGTGTCGTCGCGCAGGTTGTTGGCATCGAGCCAGTCCAGCACGCGACCGAGGGAATGATCCATGCCGCGGATCAGCGCCGCGTAGCGAGCTTCCGGTTCGGATAGCCCGGCCTTGCGGTAGCCCTCGACGAACCGGTCGTCGGGATCGAGCGGCGTGTGCACCGCGTAGTGGGCGAGGTATAGGAAGAACGGCTCGCCGCTGCCGCGCACTGCGTCGGCCTTGGCGATCGCTTCGTCGGTCAGCACATCAGTCAGAAACCGGTCACTGCCGTGATAGAAGTCGAGGCCGGGCGGCTGCCACTTCTTGTCAGACGCGCGCCGGAGGAAACTCTTCTTGGCGAGGTAGCTCGACGGCGCCCCGGCGGCATGGCCGGCGACGTTGACGTCGAAGCCGAGGTTGCGCGGGTCGGCGCCGGGCGTGTCGATCGCGCCGAAGTGCGCCTTGCCGACCATCACGGTCTTGTAGCCGACACCTTGCAGGCGTTGCGCCAGCGTCTCTTCGCAGACTGCGCGCGGCGTCGCCGGGTCATTGCTCAGACCGCTCGTGTTCCAGTCGGGTCGCAGCAGCCCTTTCGCTTGGGGGTCGGTTGGCTTGCCTTGGTGCAGCGTCCAATGCGTGACGCGGTGGCGCGCTGCGGCCATGCCCGTCATCAAGCTGACGCGCGATGGCGTGCAAACCGGATGGGCATACGCGTGGGGGAACTTGGTGCCTTCGCGACACAGGCGTTCGAGGTTGGGCGTCTCGTAGCGCTGGTTCCACTTCGTTGCCGCGACGTGGAACGGTTCGCTGACGTCCTGCCAGCCGAGGTCGTCGACGAAGAATAGGACGATGTTGGGCTTCTTCGGCTGCGGCTTCGAAACGGGTGTCTGGCAGCTGCCAAGCACCGCGCAGGCGACCACCAGCACAACGGCCGTGCCGTGTGTTCGCCGCGTGCCCATCAGACCTCCGCGCCCGCCGCGCGCAACGTGTTGCGCAGCAGCATCGCGACGGTGACCGGGCCGACGCCACCGGGAACGGGCGTCAGGAAGCCAGCGACTTCATTGGCCGAGTCGAAGTCGACGTCGCCGACGATCTTGCCATCGGGGCCCTGGTTGATGCCGACGTCGATGACGCAGGCGCCGGGCTTGAGCATGTCGCCGTGCACGAGGCCAGCCTTGCCGACCGCGACGACGACGATGTCGGCGCGTCGCGTGTGCTCGACGAGGTTGCGCGTGCCGATGTGGCACACGGTCACCGTCGACAGGTGGTGCAACAGCAAGACCGCGATTGGCTTGCCGACGATTTCACTGTGGCCGACGACGACGGTCTCGGCGCCGCGGAGGTCGAGGCCGGTTTCGACAATCAGTTGCTGGGCAGCCGCCGCGGTGCATGGCGGCAGCATCGGTTCCTTGTAGAGAATCGTGCCCATGTTCGCCGGGTGCATGCCCTCGACGTCTTTGTGAGGGTCGATCGCCATTTGCACCGTGCGAGGATCAATGCCCGGGGGCAGCGGCCGTTGCACGATCATGCCGGACACATCGTCGCGACTGTTCCATTCTGCGATACTGGCGAGCAAATCTGACTCGGTCGTACCGACCGGCAGGTTTACCATGTCCATCTCGATGCCGACTTCTGCAGCAGCGCGCTGCTGGTTGCGGACATATACGGCAGCCGCCGGGTTCTGACCGATCTCAAGTGAGACCAGACGAACAGGGCGGTCAGAGAAGGCATCGCGAGCCTCGCGCAGGCGTTCTCGCATGCGCTTGGCGATTTGTTTTCCGTCTAGGAGTTGAGCGGGCACGGACTACGTCTCCGGTTGTGGTTGTGCCGAAAGATACATGAGGTGCACTCCGCACCCAACAGCGAGACATGAGCATCGAAGGTCCACAGTTGCCGCCCCTGACGAGAGCGATCAAGCATCTCTTGATCATCAACGCTGTCGTCTTCGGGTTGAACGCGATTCTGCTAGGTCGTTTGAGTGCCCCAGGCGGTGAGGGCGGCAGCGGCTATTGGTTCGCATTCTCGTGGGACCTCGGCCTCGAAGGCTTCGGCCTCGGCTTCCTACGTCTGCTGACGTATCAGTTCACGCACAGCTTCAGCAACGCGTGGCACTTCTTCGGCAACATGCTCGTGCTCTACTTCATGGGCACGATCTCGGAGTCGCGGCTCGGCTACCGCGGCACGATCAAGCTCTACCTGATGGGTGGCCTGTGCGGGGCCCTGCTGCACCTGTTGCTTGCGTCAGTCCAGGGCTACGCGAACGTGCCGTTGGTCGGCGCCAGTGGCGCCTGCTACTCGTTCCTGGTCTACGGTGCGTATCGCCGGCCGAACATGATGGTATTCGGCTTCATCCCGTTGTGGATCTTCGCCGCGGTCCTGACCTTCATCGCCTTCTACCAGACGTTCGTCGAGTTCGCGGCGGGCTTCCAGGGCGGGGTCGCGCACAGTGCCCACCTCGGTGGCGCCGCGCTCGGGTTCGTGGCCTTCAAGCAGAACCTGTTCATCGACTACGAACAGGAATACGGCCGGACGCCGCAGCCCGGTTGGTTCGGTGGCCTGATGGCCGGGGTCAAGCAGAAGCGGGCCCAGCGCCAGCACGAGAGCGCGATGGCGCAGCAGCAGCAGCTCGACGAAATCCTGGCCAAGGTCAAGAGCGAGGGGCTGGCCTCGCTGTCCGGGGCCGAGCGTAAGTTCCTCGAGCGGGTCAGCAAGCAGGCGCAGAAGTAGCCAGTCGCGGCTGCGTCCGTGGGGCGACTTGGCTAGGATGGGGGGCCCAACCCCTATCGCGATGATGCGCCACACCAAGACTGCCGTTTTCGTCTCCGTTCTGCTGGCTCTGACCTCCGCGCTGACCGCGCAGGAGATGTCCCAGGCCGAGTTCCGCAAGATGTGGAACCAGGGCATCCAGCTCGAGGATGACAAGATCCTCGACAAGGCCATGAAGCGTGGCGCGCGACACGCGATCACCTACTACGAAGAGTTCTGGACGATCGCCACGGCCGGCGCCAACGAAGATGCCGAGTTCAACTGCGAAGCGCTGATGGCGTCGTGGGGCCGGATCTTCGAGAACAAGCACACGCTGGAGAAGATGCAGGAGTGGGTTGAGGGTGCGTCGCCATCGATGCACAAGACACTGCACAATATCCGCTCCAACTCGACCAAGATCTGGAACGACTACCTCAACAACGTCGCGACCGGCTTGATCAAGAAGGACTACCAGTCCTGCTACGCCGACTTCGTCACGTTGGCCAAGAGTGCCGAGGGCATCGGCCACGCCGTCGAAGCTGCCGACCTCTGGGGGCTGGCGAGCGTCATCGGCAACAAGATGCCAGGTAAGACGATCGATGAACGGGAAGAGATGGTCTTCGCCATCGAGCAGCAGATCTCCAACCGCGAGAACTGGGGCTACACGTTCGACAACCACTACAAGATCGGCAAGGACTTCGTGAAGTCCGAGATCGCCAAGATCGAGGCCGCCAAGAAGGACGCGAGCAAGCGCAAGGACGAGGGCTACGACGCCAACGCGAAGGGCATCGAGGCGCTGTTGATGCCGAAGGTCGCCGCCAAGAAGTTCCCGCTCAAGTTCGCTGCGCTCAAGAACTGGAAGAAGGACCTCGACTACGGCCCGCGCGGCGGTCCGGTGCCGTCCTACTGGTGGCTCGATTCGCTCGAAGGCGAAGGCTCGAGTCGTCGCATGGGTTGGTTCCGCCAGCGCGACATGTTCTTGATTCGCCGCAGTGCGTCGAAGTTCGCGATCAACTGGGGCCCGGATGACAGCAAGACGGCGACGTCGATCAGCGTGTCGCCGAAGGCCAAGCCGTCGACGTTCTACCTCGCCGAAGGCAAGAAACTGCCCTACGCGATGTTCTTCTGGATCGGCACCGACGCGGAGCCGACCGGGGTCGCGCAGTGCAACTACTCATCGACCTCGAAGCTCGCCAACGTCTACTACCGCAGCGCCAGTAGCTGGAAGGCTACCGTCGGCACGGATCCGGTCGTGTTCTACGACGATGACGCGAGTGGCAAGCCGGGCGACGGCGAGCCGTTCAAGGGTGAACTGAAGTCGCACATCCTCGGCGACGCGATGGGCTCCGGCATCATGGTGCCGCTGTTCGACTCGATGAAGGTCGGCAAGGGCAAGCGTGTGCCGTACTCGCAGTTCGTCAAGTTGTCGGATGGCTGGCACTACATGGAGATTGCTGGCGGCGGTGACGTCGCGACGCGCCCGCTCAACCCCGAATACGTCAAGTCGGGCAAGGTCAAGCTGGCGTGGAAGGGGCCGAAGCAAACGGCGCCGGCGCAGCTGGTCATCCAAGGTCGCGGCGACTACGGCACGGCGCTCTTCGATGTTGCTGGCGGCAAGGCCGTCGAAGTCCCGGCCGGTGAGTACTCGGTCATCTGGGGCCGCATCGTCAAGGGCAAGGCGCCGCGCGTGACCACGGCGCAGATCTACCCGACCGACGAAACGAAGAGCTTCGTCGTCAAGGCGGGCGGCACGTTCGAACTCCAGATGGGGGCGGACTTCACCCTCAACTTCGACCGTCAGGGCGACCGCAACGCGTCGATTGAAGCTGTGAGCATCTGCGTCACCGAGAAGTCGGGCTGCAAGATCACCGGCCTGCACGGCATTTCGTTGCCGTGCACCGTGCTGGCGAGCCTCGGCGGCGAGATCAAGGGGGCCAAGGAGATCGGCGAGTTCCTGCCGTTCACCAACGACCAGCTGATCGGCAAGGCCTCTCAGCACTACAACAACCTCGGTTTCATGGCCGCGACGTTCCCGATGCCGAAGGGCTATCGCGAAGGCGCGCTGACGATCATCAAGAAGTTCCCGGTCGACGGGATGAAGATCACGCTGCACCACCCGAAGAAGCACAAGTTCTTTGGGCCGCTTAAGAACGTCTGGAAGTAGCTGCAAGGCGGTGGCGCCGCTACACTTCGCCGCGAAATGCTGGACATCAAGGTGCTACGCGAGAACCCCGACGCCGCACGCGCGGGGGCTGTCAAGAAACACATGCCCGATCGCGCCGAGGCGGTCGACCGGGCGCTCGCTTTTGATGCGGAGTTGCGCGCGCTGATCCCGCGCCTCGATGCCATGCGCGCCGAGCAGAAGGCCGGCGGCAAGGCGATGGGCAAGATGAGCCCGGAAGAGCGCGAGGGCTTCCTCGCCAAGCAGAAGCAGCTCAAGGCCGAGTTGTCCGTGCTGGACGACGAAGAGAAGCTGCTCAAGCAGAAGCTCGCCGAACAGCTGGGCCTCATCCCCAACCTGCCGGACCCCGAAGTGCCGGACGGCAAGGACGACACCCAGAACCTCGAGGTGCGTCGCGTCGGCGAAGTTCGTGAGTTCGACTTCCCGGTGCGGGCCCACTACGACATCGGTGAGGCCCAGGGCTGGATCGACTTTGCGCGCGCGGCCGAGATGGCCGGCTCGCGCAACTACATCCTGTTTGGTGACCTCGTGCTGCTGCACGATGCGATCCTGCGGTTCGCCGTCGACTTGCTGGTCGAACGTGGCTTCGTGCCGATCGACCCGCCGCTGCTCGTTCGCGATGCGGCGATGTTTGGCACCGGGTTCTTCCCGGGTGGCGAAGAGCAGACCTACCGCTCCGAGAAGGATGGCCTCAACCTGATCGGCACGAGCGAAGTGCCGGTGACGTCGCTGCACGCTGGCGAGATTCTCGCGGAGTCGGATCTGCCGAAGAAATACGTCGCACGTTCGGCGTGCTTCCGTCGTGAGGCCGGCACCTACGGCAAGGACACGCGCGGTCTGTATCGCGTGCACCAGTTCCACAAGGTTGAGCAGGTCATCGTCGACATCAACGACAAGGACCGTTCGCTTGAGCATCATCAGTCGATCGTGCAGAACGCTGAGGACCTGCTGCAGGCGTGTGAGCTGCCGTATCGCGTGGTCAACGTTTGTGGTGGTGATCTCGGTGTGCCGCAGGCGATGAAATACGACATCGAAACCTGGATGCCGTCGCGCGAGAACTTCAGCGAGACGCACTCGGCGTCACGGTTCTACGACTACCAGGCGCGGCGCCTCAACCTGCGCTACCGCCCGGAGAAGGGCAAGCCGCTGTTCTGTCACACGCTCAACAACACGGTGGCGGCGAGTCCGCGCATCCTGATTCCGTTGCTCGAGAACCATCAGAACGCGGACGGCACGATCAACGTGCCGGAGCGGTTGCGCCCGTATCTGGGTGGGCGCGCCGTGCTGGGTAAGCCGGTCTTCTAGACCTAACCCCCGAACAGGCCCTAGCCCCCGAACAGGCCGCCGGCGTTGCCGGCGCTGCCGAAGAACTGGCTGAAGTTGAAGCCCGGCGGAATCTGCGTCGGTGCGTTGCCGCCGCGGCCGCCTGAACCCTTGCCGCCGGTCGCTGTGCCGGGGCCCTTGTCGGCACCGCCGCGAGCACCACCACGGCCACCGCGGTCGCCACGGAGTCCTTCGCGGCCAGCATTGGTCACCGTCGTCTGGCCGGGGCCAGCTGGGCCACCCGGGCCGCCGGGGCCGGCAGGCCCTTCGGGGCCTTCCGCTTGTTCGGCTTCCGGTGGGGGCGGCAGGACTGGCATGCGCGCCGTGTTCGCCGCGAGGATGTTGTCGAGGCGGTCGTCGAACACGAAGTGGCGCACGTAGGTCTTTTCAGCGCCCTCGAAGTCTTCGACCTCGATGTCGCTGACGACGTTGCGGCTGCTGCGTCGACGTTCGATGATGAACTCGATCTTGATCCGCTTCGGCAGGCTGTCTTCCTCCGAGCTATCCCACTCAAGCAACTCTTCGGCGCTGTAGCCGAGCGTGCGGAAGTAGCGGATCTTGAAGCTCTTGATGCGGTCGTGCACGAGCTGGAACGAACCCTGCGTGAAGAGTTCGTTGTCGACCATCGGGTCTTCGCGCCGCCACAGCTCGAACACGTCGCGGAAGCGCGGGTTCGGCTTGAACCAGTAACCGACCTCGTTGACCGTCGCCTTGTGGGGGACGCTGTTGAGGTCCGTGACGGTGCCGACCGAGTCGGTCGTCGTCAGGAAGTTCAGGCGGTCGGCATCGCGGCCGTTGACGTCCGCAGTCGTGCCCTTGAAGACCTTGTTGTTGCGGATGTTGTAGGTCCACAAGCCTCGCAGGTCGCGCTCGATCAGGTTGAGGATGCGAGGGCCCGCTTCGCTGGACTCGGCCAGGTCGTCCACAACATCACGCGCGTTGAGCATGATGTGGAACGTTGTGCCGACGGTCAGCATGACGGTCGAGGTGATCGCAATCGCGAGCAGTACCTCGATCAACGTGAAGCCGTTCTGTTTGCGCATGATCATCTGCCTGATTCTCCAGGGAAGCCAGCGGGGGCGCCGGCGGCTGCCGGGTCGGCGGAGTCGCCGCCACCTTCAGCATCCTGCATGGTTTGCGCCTCTTCCGGAGTCATGCCGGAGATGGCGAGCGTCGAGACGCGGGCCTTGATCAGCAGGGTCTCCTGCTGGCCAGGGAAGTCGCCGTCGAGTTTCGGGAAGTAGACGACGACCGCGACCTCTTCGAACTCGTCAGCACTCGGTGCCTGTTCGTTGAGTCGGTCGTTGATGTCCTCGAGTTGTGACTCCTCGTAGTCGGCGAGACTTTGGCCGCGCTCTTTGGCGCGCTGGTAGTCCTGACGATCCTGTTGCCACGTGGTCTTGTCGCGGGCCTCGTTGTCTTCGCCAGCGGCTTCGTTGGCGACCTCGGCTTCGGCTTCCGACACGGCCGCTTCGCCGAGCACGATCTTGAAGCTGAAGCCCTCATACTTGTCGATCGGAATGATGATGCCGGACTCAGGTCGGATCTCGTGAGCTCCGGCCATCAGTTCGGTCAGGTGCTCTTCGGCGATCTCGCGAGCGAGGCGCCAGTTGCGGGCGCGCGTCGCATCGACCAGCGCGTCGGTGCGAATCCCGATGTAGGCGATCGTCACAGTCGCGACGATGACCATCGCGACCAGCGCTTCGATCAACAGCATGCCGCGTTCGTCGGCGCGAGCATGCAAGGTGTTGGTGGTGGGGAGTGCCATCAGAACGAGCCCTCGCCGACGGCTGGTGGTTTGGCCAGATCACCTTCCTCGGACTTGACCAGTTCGACGTGGCCAGTGAGACCGTTGATGACGACGGACCAGATGAGTGTTTCGTCGCCTTCGAGTTTGATGGCGACGACTTGATCGGCGGTAAAGCCGTACTCGTCGAACACCACTCGGTAGAAGTCCTTCTCGAAGATGCCGCTCAGGGCATCTCCGGCACCTGCGAAGACGACGCCGTGCTCGAGATCGACCCAGCGCTTGTTCTCGTCCGGGACCTCGTTGTCGTCGTAGACTTCCTGGTCGCTCAGCAGCCGTTCTTCGGGCGGCAGGATGATGCGGTAGCGACCGAGCGAGAGGTCGAACTCCATCTCCATGCGCTTGGCCTGGATCCGCGCCTCGGAACGGATGCTCTGCAGCTTGGTCATGATGGCCTTGGCCGTGCCATCAAGGCGTGCCGTCGGCACCAGGGAGCCGATGTTGGGCAGGATGATCCCCATCAACAGCGCCATTCCGGCGACGACGCAGATCAGCTCAAGCAGCGTGAAGCCAGCCGAGCGATCAGAGCGTTGGGTGCCATTCATGCGCATCAATTGAGCGGTATCACTACTGTTTCGGAGCACTACTGGGCCGGAGCATTACTGAGTCATTCGTCCCTTGCCATATCGGCAACAGGGCGAATGTGGCTACTCATCCTTCTTCGACTTGCTCGAAATGTCGTCTTCGGTGCCGGGCGAAGTGTCCGGGCCGCAGCTGATCACTTCGAAGTCACGGCGGGTGTCACCCTCAACGAGCTCGTAGTCGGTGCCCCACGGATCCTTCGGCAGTTCCTTCAGGTAGCTGCGACCTCTTTCGTCCTTGGTGACGAGGTCTTCGAGCGTGTCGGGCAGGCGGTTGTTGTGGATGTAGTAGTTCTCCACCTGGTCCGCGATGATCTTGACGTCCGTCAGCGCCTTGCCTTCGTTGGCTTCGTCACTGGCGTCCATGAGGCTCGGCGCAACGATCGTTGCCAGCAGGCCGAGGATCACGATCACGACCATGATTTCGACGAGCGTGAAGCCGCGTTGCTTCGAACGGGCGGAGGTGGAGGTCTGGGAGTGGTTCTTGGCGTTCATAGTCTTGCCCAAGTCTAGCAGTTGGCGCGGAGGTTACAGGCCCTTGAGACGGAGCTGAGACGGGTTCCTTCCCGGGGAGACAGGTCGGATCGCCCGGAATGGCCTGGGTTCACCGGATCCGTCGGGCGTATCGGTAGAAACTCTGCAAGCTGAGTGCTGCCAAGGCCGTGCTGGCAACGCGGCCACCGTCCTCACCCCAGACCCCGATCGGGTCCCACGAGCCCTTGGCAGCGCCGTCTTTGCGCCGTCCGGTCAGCAGGGCCTTGCTGAGGTCCTGCGACCAGCCGCGCCACTGTTGCCCGCCCGCCTGGAACAGCGCGTGGCTGCACCAGAACCACGAATAGAAATCGATGTGGCCGCTCTTCGGCTTCCAGATGGGGGGCTTCGAGGCGATCAGTCGGGCCGAACGAGCGAGCACCGGATGGGTCTTCTCGCGCTGGCCGAGCATGTAGCGCACCATCAGGGAGGAGCCGGTCAGCGGCTCGTTCTTGCCCAGCGGGAAGCGGCGAATGTGGTCACCGGGGTGTCGCGAGGACTGTTCGCCGCGCTTGCTGTAGCCGTGGTGGCCGGAGGCGTGGTCGGCGACCTGGTCGAGCCAATCTGCGATGTTGCCGAACGCCTTCTTGTTGACGTCCAGGCCGAAGTCGCGGCCGGCGATGTAGGCCATCGCGCACCAGTTCGTCACCGAGGTGTCGTTGCCCTTGTCGCGCGGTTGGTAGCGCCAGACGGCGCCCTGATTGCGGTGCGCTTCGAGGTAGTTGAGCGCCTGCTGCGCGGTGTGCTTGATCGCCGGGAAGTTGGACAGGCCGTAGGCCTCGGTCAGCGCGTACGTCGCGATCGCGTGGTCGTAGATGAAGTCGTGACTCTGGTTGGTACCGATCCGGCCGTTGACGTGTTGCTGGGCGCGCAGCCACTGCACGGCCTTGCGCACCTGTTGCCGATGCGGCCCTGCCCGCAGCGTGCTGCCGTCGCCGAGGAACGCGAGCAGCGCGAGGCCGGTGACGCCGACGTCGTGGATGGCATTGCCCGGCCCGTCGCAGACGACCTTGGCGTCGTCGTGCTTCATGAACGAATCACAGTCCCACTTGCCGTCGTCGTCCTGGTGCTTCTTGAGCCACCGCAGCGCGTCGTCGATGGCCTGCTTCTGGGCGGGCCGCATCTTGCCCTTCTTGCGAACGTGCGGTTTGTCGCCTTCGGTGGCGATGGTTTCTTCGAGAACGACCTCTTCGGTAACTTCCTCGACCATCTCCTCTTCGCCGAGAGCGGGTTCGGGCGGCGGCGGTGGTGGCTCGACGATCTCTTCCACGACCTCCTCGATGTGCTCGACGGCCCGCGGCGATGCCGCATAGCCCGCGAAGCCCCTGCGGATCCTTGGCGGCGAGGCGACGTCGGCACCCTTGCCAACGACGATCGGGCCCACTTCGCAAGGCACCTTCGTCGTCGCAGGTTCGGCCTCACACAGCGCGCGCAGATCACGTCTGGTACCGTTTGCCTGCCACGTCAGCTGTTGCTTCTTGGTCGCCCGGAACTCGAGGAACGCGATCGGAATGCCGGCGTGCGCGGCATCGTCGAGCATGCCGAGAGCCGCGGACCACGCGACGTTGCCATCCGTCTGGATCGTGATCGCGGTGCGCTTGAGGACCTTGGGTTGCAGCCTGCCCGCGAGGCGCTTCAGGGTCTGGTAGAGACCAGCGGCGGTGCCCCTACGACCCTTGCGAGTATTGGCCTCGATCATCTCGAGGATCAGTTCGCCGTCTTCGCGATCGATTGGCAGGAAGTAGGCGAACGTGCCCTCGCTCTTGTCGCCGCGGTGGGTGGCGCCGAAGAAGATGCGCGGCGCCGCGATGTCGGGCCGCGCACACTCGCGCATCATGAGGTCGATCGCGGCGAGCGGCACGGCGCCGGCAGCACGGATGATGACGTTGACGCGGCTGGTCTGGATCGGGCCGATCTCTTCCCCCGGCAATGTCTTGGCGACCTTGGCGAGGCCCTCGAAGCATTCGTCGAACGACATCGGCACGCCGGCGACGCTGAGCATGCCGTTCTTGTGCAGCTCGATGGTGTAGGAATCCTTGCTCGGGGTATCGCCGACGATGGCGCACGCCGGCAGGGTGCCGGACAAGGGGTACTGAGCCACTACGGGCATGGCTACCGTGGCTGCGAGCAATGCGCAGGCGATGGTTTGGCGGATCACGTCAATCTCCTTGGTTGGACTCCGATCGAGGTGTTGGAATGTAACCGTTCGAGCACGGATCTGGGCTGCTCCGTGGCAATGCATGAGCGCGCCCGCGATGATCCCGGCATGCGCATGCTTCGAAGCCTCGCCGCAATCGCTCTCGCGGCCCTGTCCTCGTCCGCCTCGCTGGTCGCCCAGAAGGTGCTGACTCCCGAGATGCTCAACACGTTGCATCGGGTCGGCGGTCTGACTCTGGCACCGGACGGCAAGCACCTGTTGTTCACGGTCAGCACCCCGGACATCGCCGCCAACAAGAGCTCGACCAAGGTCTACCTGCTCAATTTGACCGAGGCCAATCGCAAGCCGACCGAGGTCGCCGCTGGTCGCTCGCCGTACTGGTTGCCCGGTGGTGTTGCCTATGCCTGGGTCGGCAAGGAAGGCGTCGTCTACCGCCACCTCTACGAAGACGGGCCGGATCGCGTCATCAAGGTCAACGGTGGCTTCGGCAACCTGCACTGGTCGCCGGGCGGCGATCACATCGCCTACACCAAGTCCGTCAAGCTCGACCAACTCGTCACCGAGAAATACGACGACCTGCCGCAGGCCAACGCGCGCGCCTACGACGACTTGTTGATCCGGCACTGGGACCAATGGAACGACGGCACCTACAGCCACCTGTTCGTGCAACCCGTCGAGGGCGGTGGTGCGGGTGTCGACCTGTTTCCCGACGAACGCGTGCACACGCCGTTGATGCCGTTTGGTGGTGCCGAGCAGATCCGTTGGTCGCCCGATGGCAAAGAACTGTGCTACACGGCGCGTCGCGTTGCGAACCCCGAAGCGAGCACGGATTCGAGTCTCTGGGTGGTGCCGGTTGGCGGTGGTGAGCACCGCAACATCACGGCGGGCATGCCCGGCTATGATCAAGAACCGCGTTACTCGCCGGACGGCCGCTTCATCGCGTTCTCGAGCATGGAGCGCGCGAGCTTCGAAGCGGATCGCGTGCGCGTGATGTTGCACGATCGCAAGACCGGCGCCAATCGCGAGCTGCTGCCGAACTTCGATGCGTCGCCGCACGACGTTACGTGGAGTGCCGACAGCAAGCGTCTGTTCTTCACGGTCGACGTGCAGGGCTCGACGCAGATCTACACGACGTCGATCGACAAGCCGAAGGCCGTGCCGGTGACGAAGGGCCGCCATCGCCTGTCGAGCATCCAGGTCACGCCGGATCAGAAGACGATCTTCGCGATGATGACGACGACCGAACGCGCCGCCGAAGTCGTGCGCGTCGACGTGGCAACGGGCGCGATCACGATGGTCACCGACGCCAACCGCGAGGCCTACGCCGGCATGTCGTTGCCGCAGGTCGACGCGGAGTGGTTTGACACGACCGACGGCAAGAAGGTGCACGCGTGGATCATCAAGCCGCCAAACTTCGACCCCAACAAGAAGTACCCGATGCTGCTCTACTGTCAGGGTGGGCCGCAATCGATGGTGGGGCAGTGGTTCTCATTCCGCTGGAACTTCCACTTGATGGCGGCGCAGGGCTACGTGATCGCGGCGGTCAATCGTCGTGGCCTGCCCGGCTTCGGCCAGGCGTGGAACGACCAGATCTCACGCGATTGGGGCGGCCAGGCGATGCAGGACCTGTTGTCGGTCAACGACGCGATGGTCAAGCGGGACTACGTCGATGCCAAGCGTGTCGGTGCGGTCGGCGCGTCGTTCGGTGGCTACTCGGTCTACTGGTTGATGGGCAACGGCGGCAATCGCTTCGCCTGCATGATCTCGCACTGTGGCGTGTTTAATCTCGAGAGCATGTACCTCGCGACCGAAGAGCTGTTCTTCGTCAACTGGGATCTCGGCGGCCCGTTCTGGGCCTCGCCCGAAGCCGCCGAGGGCTACAAGAAGTTCTCGCCGCATCGTTACGTCAAGAACTGGAAGACACCGCTGCTCGTCATCCACGGCGAACGCGACTACCGCGTGCCATACGACCAGGGCTTGCAGGCGTTCACCGCCGCGCAGATCCAAGGGGTGACGAGTCGCATTCTGCTGTTCCCGAGCGAAGGCCACTGGATCCTCAAACCACAGAACGGCGTGCTGTGGCAACGTGAGTTCTTCGGTTGGCTCGAGCGCTTCTGCGGCGAGGGCGCGAAGAAGTGAAGAACGCTGCGCTGCTGTTCGTGCTGCTGTGGTCGGCTGCGTGTGTCGCGCCGCCCGAGTGGCAGCATGACACGCCGACGGCGCTTAGTGACGCCCGCCGCGCGGGCCAGGATCTGGTCGTCTACTTCGCGCTCGAGGGCCGGGACGCGAGCGACTACATGCAGTCGCGATTGGCGGATCCGGTCGTGATCGACGCACTGGCGCGCGGCAACTTCGCGGCCGTCATCGCCGACGGCATTGTCTTGAAGCGGCTCTACAAGGAATGGATCGGTGGCGGCGACGGCTTTGGCGTCGCCGTGCTCGACGGCAACGGCTACTGCTATGCCACGCGGCCCGGACCGCAGGATCCCGAGCAAGTTGCGGCGTTCCTCGGTCTCTGTGCGAGCAAGCGCACCGAGCTTGCTGAGTTGCGGGGGCGGTTGCAGCAGTCGGTGGTGACTCCGTTGGATCAACACAAGCTCGGCTGCTTGTTGCTGGATCTCGGTTGTCGGGTGCACAGCGAACCGCTGCTCACCAGTGCGGCCATGGCGGGGGTCGCCGACGCGAAGCATCGCCTGGCGCGGTTGTATGCCCTCGATGGCAACGTGACCGCTGCTCGCCGCTGGTTGCGCGCGGCGCCGAAGACGCCGTCGGCGATGTTGACGCAGGGCTACGTGCTGTTCAAAGAACGCCGCTACAAGGAAGCCATCGAAGCTCTGTCTGCTGCGTTGGCGACCGAGAAGCTCGGTTCAGAGCGTCAGCATGCGGTGCTGTATCTCGGCAAGTCCCTGCACGAGGACCGCCAGGAGGATCGCGCGATCCGCTTGTTGGAGCGGTTGGCTGCCGAACGCACCGGCAGCACGTTCGAGGCTGGCGCCCGCCATACCTTGAACCACATCTACAACCCGGACGGCCACCAGCACTGAGGGCCGTGCGGGTGACTAGCCGCCGGTGTTGCCGCGGCCCGTGTTGCCTTTGCCAGTGTTGCCCTTACCGGTGTTGCCCTGTTGGCCGCGCCGGTTGTTGCGACCACCGAGCTTCTTTGTGCCACGCGCGGGCTGGCGCAGCTTCTCGAGCAGTTTCTCTTCCTTCTCGAGCGCCTTCTCTTTGGCCTTCTCGGCGGCCTCGACCTTCTTCTCGGCCTTCTTGCGATCGCTCTTGTTCTCGGCCTTCGTGGCTTCCTGCTCGGCTTCCGACTTCTCCTTCAGCGCTTCCTCAAGGTCTTCGACGATCCCCGCGTACTTCTTGGCCAAGGTCTTCAGCGACGGTTTGAATGCACCCGAACTGGCCTTGTCGACCAGGCTCTCGAGCGCGCTGGCCTTGGCCTTGTAGCCCTTCATCGACACCTTCGGCAGTTCCTTGCCGGTCTTGTCGAACGCGATGAACATCGGCACGTCGTCGCCGTAGCGCTTCTTCATCGCCGGCTCCGTGCTGACGTCCATCTGGCCGCAGTGGAACATGCGCATCTTGAAGCCGAGCACGTCACCGGACTTGTCGGTCTTGAACAGCGCGCTCTCGAACTGGCGGACGACCGTGCGATCGGCCTCGGAATCATGCAAGTAGAGCAGCGTCACCTGGCCGGCCGAGGCGGCCGCGCGCACGAGATCGATCGTGTTGAGCGGCGCAATCTTGTCGCCATCGGTCCGGGGCGACTGGGTTTCGGTGAAGTAGGCACCGACACGGCTCGTGATCTCTTCGGGCCGGCGCCAGCGATTACGGTTGCGGCCGTTGGCACGGCGCTGGGCATCGAGACTGTCGGCGGTCAGGAGGGCGACCGCGATGGTCGTGAACAGGGTGCAGATTCGCATGATTGCTGGAAATTGGGCGCCATCGGGGGCGTGCTGACGGGCCTACGGTCAGCATCGGCATCTCCCCACTGGCAGGGGACAGCCCTGGTGCATCACGTTGGTATCAGATTGCTACCAATCGGCGCCCGATCGCCGCAAACTGTGGGCATGCACACCAATCTCACCCGTCAAGAGGCCATGCCCAAGTAGGACAACATGCACGGACGGGGGGATACGTCCGAACGGCGAACATTCGCGGTGGTCATGGCCGTGGTATTCGGGTCCGTTCTCACGATAATGCTGGTGGCGCCCGGCGACGACGCGAATGCGGCGTTGGCGGCGGCGGCCAGGGAAGCGGAGCGCGAATCTGCGGCCGTTCTTCCTGAGCAGAGCGACTTGGCGGCGACCGAGCCGTCATCGATTCGCGAGGAGATGGCGCTCCCGCGCGAAGAGGTCTTGCCCGAACCGCTGACGGACCCGCGCGTATTGGGCCTGGTTGACGACCTGCGTGACGATGGCATCCCCGGGAATGCGGGGGCGGCGATGAGCAGGCTGATCCATATGCCTCCAGGCGAGATCCCGGCGCTGGTGGCCGCCCTCGACTCGCACGATTTGCAGTTGCGCCACTTCGCGGCCGGCGTGTTGCGCTGGCGTTGCTCGCAGGGCAAAGCCAAGGTTCCGCAGCGATTGTTGCAGGTCTCGGTCGACTCATTGCGCAACGACTTGGGGCCGGTCAACCGCGCCGCGTTCGCAACGTGGGTGGGCCCGCTGTCGGTGCGCAGTGCCCATTTCTTGCGCGACAACATCCAGGCTGCCACGCCCATGCTGTTGCGCGAGCTCACTTCGACGGATGCACAGCAACGGTTCTTGAGCGCCTACTTGTTGGCGCAGGGTAGTCAGGTGTCGCGCCGGCGAAACACCGAACATGTTGCTCGAGTTGCGTATGAGCTTGTCGGGCACCTCGGTGACAACAAGATCTCCGGAGACGCGATGATGGCGACCCACGGCCTGTTTCGGATGGGGGACAAGGCACTGCCGATCCTGATCGACAACCGGCGCTACCTCGACGAACAGGGGCGCAAGCTGGTCGATCTGATCCGCATGGACCTGCAGCAACCGCCGCGCACGAAGAAGGATCTTTACTCGCGAAGTGCCATGGTGCGCGTCTCGCAGCTCTATCACGATCCAGCGATCGAATACGACATGCGGCGGTCGGTGATGCCCAGGTTTAGAAGCCGCTAGGTACCTGCACAGAGACCGTGGCTTCGCCATGGTCTGTCGCGGTCAACGTGATCGTGCCATGCAATCCCGTCGTCCACAGTTCGGCGTCGAAGCGGCGCGCGAGTGGCCCGAGTAGCGTGGCCCCATCGATGCTCGTTGCCGACGCCAGGCAGGTACGGGGCCTTGCGCGGGCGAGAAGATGCGGCGCGTTCTGATTGCGGCGGCCGTGATGCGGTAGCACGAGCACGTCGGTCGCTTGCACGAAGCCGCTGGCCAACGCCGTGGCGATGCCGAGCTCTTGGGCGTCCCCGGTGAACAGGATTCGTGTCGTGCCGACGGTGGCCTTCAGCCACAGGCTGCGGTCGTTGTCGCGCGCAATCGGTGGCAGGTCGGGTGCGAACACGCGCACTTCGGGGAGCACGTTCCTCTGCTCGCCGGCGCGGATCAGTTGCACTTCGCAGCCATGTTCGCGCAGAGCCTGATCGACGGCACTGCCCGCAAGGGTCGCCGGCAGCAAGGCGCGCGTAATCGTCAACCGTTCGGTCAGGATCGGCACGCCGTTGTGATGATCCTGGTCGGCGTGCGTGATGATCAGAAGGTCGATCGTGCGGCGCGTCAGCGATGCTTCGAGGCGGCGCGCGGCGCGGAAGCCACCCTGCAAACTGCCGCAGTCGATGACGACCTGCTGCTTCTGGTTGCTGACGAGCAAGGCGGATTGGCCATGACCGACGGCGAACAGTTCGAGACTCGGTGGGCGCGTTTGACCGCCACAGACGAACCACAAGCTGCATACGGCGGCGATGGCGAACACGAGGGTGGTCTTGCGCGGCCGCCAGTAGACGAAGCCGGCACCGACACATGCGGTGGCGGCGATCGCCCAGACCGGCGGTTGGAACCACGCCGGAATCGGGGTGCCCGGCAAGCCGTCTGCCGTGTGCACGATCCACGTGTAGCTGCTCGTCAACGCATGCAGCGGCAGTGCGAACAGGTCGCCAAGTGCCGGCGCCAACAGCGCTGCCGTTGCCGCGATCAAGCCGATGAGCAGCATGCAGGCGACCAGTGGCGCGCATAGTGGCGTCAGCAGAATCGTCCACGGTGCGAGTTGCCCGAAGAATCCGAGCGTCAGCGGTGCCGTCAGCAGCGTGGCCCAGAACGAGGCGCGCAAGCCGTCGAACAGCCATTCGACCGGGGTCTCCGGTTTGCGATCGCGCAGCGCCATCGCGAGGCCGATGACGGCCGCGTAGCTGAGCAGAAAGCTGGCGCCGAGCAGGGCGCCAGGTTCGACCAGGCACGTGATCCACGCGGGCACGAGCAAACCCTGCGCGATGCCGAACGGCCGGCCGAGGCGCGCAGCGACCGCGGCGAGCGTGTAGGCGACGACGGCGCGCAGGACCGGTGGTTCGGCGCCGGCGATGCTGCCGTAGAGCAGCAGGATCAACAGCACGAACGTCGTGCGGGTCCGGCCGGCACCCAGGTGGCGACCGCGCGACGACATGCCCAGCAAGAACGCGAGCATCGCGGCGTGGGCGCCACTGACGGCGAGCAGGTGACTGAGGCCCGTCGCGCGGTGGGCTGCCGCGAGTTCGTGATCGGGGCGCGTGGCGCGGCCGAGCACCAGCGTCGCCAACGTCGGGCCGTGCTCGCCCGGCACGATGCGCAGCATTTGCCGTTCCATCGCGCGGCGGAGTTCGGCACAACCACGGCGGAACGACCAGTCGCCCGGTGTGACGGTCATGGTCTCGGGGATCGCGAGCATTGTTGGCTGCACGTCGGGGATCGTCGTCGCTCGGCAGCGCACGAGCATGCGGACCTGATCGCCGGGTAGCAGTTCGACCAAACCGGGGAATGCGACGCGCACGTCGCCAGCGAACGTGACGTGGTTGCGGCCGGTCAGCGGGGCGCGCACGACGTCGTGCACGCGACCTTCCAGCCAGGCGGGGCCCGGCTGTGGGGTGGGGGAATCGGGCGTCCGGGGCGGGATCGCTGCAAGCAGCACGGGCAACGCTGCCAATCCGGCAAGGCGGTGTTGGCCCTGGCTACGCAGCGCGACCAGGAGACCCAGGCACGCAATGTCAGCTGCCAGGGGGAAACAGATGCCGGCGAGGGCTGCAGTTGGCAGGGACCATGCAACAGCCGCGGCGAGGGATCGGTAGGCGATCGGGACCACGATGGGTTTGGGACCAGCAATCGCCAACGGTTACAGTCCGGGCAATGGTTTCGGCCCTCTACCCCGGAAGTTTTGATCCCGTCACGCGCGGCCACCTCGACCTGATCGAGCGGGCCATGCCGCTGTTCGACCATCTGACGGTTGCCGTCGGGATCAACAGCCAGAAGAACCCGACCTTCACGACCGAAGAACGCGTCGACATGCTGCGGGAGATCCTGCCGCTCGGCGACAAGCTGTCGGTGGTGACGTTTTCGGGGCTGGTCGTCGATTTCTGTCGCGAACAGAAGATTGGAGCGATCCTTCGCGGCGTCCGCACCGTTTCGGACTTCGAAGCCGAATACCAGATGGCGTTGACCAACCGACACCTCGAGCCTTCGGTCGAGAGTGTGTTCGTCATGCCGAGTGCCCAATACAGCTACGTGTCGTCCTCGTTGATCCGCGAAGTCGTGCGCAACGGCGGCGATGTGAGTAGCTTCCTCCACCCGACGGTCGAGCAGCGTTTGCGCGACCGCCTGCAATCCAAGTCGCAGTAATCCTGCCGTTCTCACTATGACGCTCGAATCCGTGCAAACCGATAACGCCCCGGCGGCGATCGGTCCCTACAGCCAGGCCATCAAGGCCGGCAATCTCCTGTTCTGCTCCGGCCAGATCCCGCTCGATCCGGCTTCGATGGAGATGGTTGGCAGCACGGCTGCGGAGCAGACCGAGCAGGTCATGAAGAACCTGAGCAACCTGCTCGAAGCCAGCGGTGCGAGCCTGTCGCACGTGGCCCGCACGACGATCTTCCTGCATAGCATGGCGGACTTCGCGGCGGTCAACGAGGTCTACGGTCGCCACTTCGGCGATCACCGTCCGGCCCGCGCGTGCGTCGCCGTGAAAGAACTGCCCAAGGGCGCGCTCGTCGAGATCGACTGCATCGCCGCTCTGTGAGCGCCACCGGACCGGCAAGCTTGACGCCGCGCCGCCCGCCGACCGCGCGGGCGAAGATGGCGGCGGTCTGTTGCAGCTTGCTGGTCTTGCTCCTGCCGACGTTGGTGGTCGGGCTGTCGCTCGCCACCCCGGCATCGGAGGCCGAACTGGCGCGGGTCGAACGCGTGATCCGGCAGCGCCACGCCAAGGAACGCGTCGACACCAGCAGTTCGCGGATGTTCCATACGGCCGCGATCGCCGACCGCAGTTGGCCGATCGAAGCCGGCGACCAACAGGCACTGATTGTGCAAGCGCGCCTGATGCAGGTGCTCGGCATCACCGCGATCGCGTTCTTGATCTACCTGTCCGTGTTGTTGGCGCGAGGCCGGCTGCAGGCGCTGCTCGCCTGTGCCTTGCTGGCCGTGTTGCCACCGGTGATGAACGCCGGCCACGTGCTGCGTCCGGAGACCCCGGCGACGTTGTTCGCCTTGATGTCGCTGATCCTGTTGCAGGTGGCATCGCGGCCCGCCCCGCGCCACCGCTACCGCAGCCCACGCCGAAGCACGATGGTCGGCTGCGGCCTGATGTTCTGCGCCGCCGCGATGGCTGGCATGGCCTGTGAGACCATGCCGTCGATCGGTGCTACGCTGCTCGTGCCGGGCCTTGTGCTGCTGGTTGCCTCCGCGCAACTGTTGCCGCGTGGCATTCGCTGCTGGCGCCGGCGCGGTCTCGAGGGACTGCCGATCCATTCGCTCAATCGTCGTCTGATCCCATGGACTGCGACCGCGCTTGTGGCACCGGCGATCACGCTGTGGTTGCTCAACAGCACGCTGACGGTGTCGGTCGAGGCGCTGGCAATCACCGAACGCACTAGCTCCCTGCTACCCGAAGACGGCTTGGGCTACGGCGCCGCCCTCCTTCTCCTAGTCATCGGCCTCGTCGCTGGCATCCTGCGCGTCGGCCTCAAACTCGGCCGCGGCGGTCGCATCACCCCCGACCTGATCCTGCTCGTCTACTGCGCCGTCTTCTTGATGAGCTGGTGGCTGGGCGAAGCCCGCTACGACCCGCTCCCGGCGTTGCCCGCGATGGCAATCCTGCTCAGCGAAGGCCTGCGCACCCTGCTAGTCCTGCTGCTAGGCCTACTCCAACGCCGCTAGTACGGTGCCTGGACCATTTTCACCACATTCGCGCGCAGCGCGAATGTGGTGAAAATGGTCCAGGCACCGTACGGCTACTTCAGTGCGCGTTCGATGGCGGCGATGAGGTCGGAGCGGCCGTCGCGGGTGCCGGCTTGCATGCCGAGGCCGGCGACCTTGCCGGTCTTGTCGAGGACGTGGACGATCGGGCCTTCGGCGAACCAGCGCAGGGCGGCGTCGGTTTCGGGGCCGCGGCCGTCGCCGATGACCGGGAACTCGATGTTGAGGTCGCGGATCGATTTCTTGATGAGCGCGGGATCGCGGTCGAGGCTGACGCCGACGACGGCGAGGTCCTTGTGCTTCTTCTGCAGTTCGGCCAGCAGTTCCATCAGTGCCGGCGAGTCGAAGTCGGCCGCGGTGAAGAACGTGATGACGACCGCCTTGCCTCGCATCGCCGTCGAGGCGAAGGGGGTGCCGTCGGTGGTATTGCCAACGACCGGGATGGCGTCGTCGCCGAGCTTCAGTCGGGTCGCGCGCAGGCGGTCCTTGGCGACCGAACCCCAGTAGGTGTTGGGTAGTTCGCGGACGAGCTTCTCGAGCTCATCGAAGCCTGAGTTCTCGGGCAGGTCTTCGCGGTCGCGGTAGGTGTCGGCGCGATGCCACATCACGAACGACTTCTGCTCGTCGTCCTTGGCGTTGCTGATCGCATCGTCGAACAGTTTCTCGCCGTGTTTGATCTCCTGCAGAACGGTCATCAACATGCGCGCCATCGCGAGGCGATCCTTTAGCGGCGCGGGCTTCTTGACGGCGGCATCGACCCAGCCGTCGCGCAGTTCCTTGAGCTGCAGGTGTTGCGCCATCGTCGCGCCGGTGACGAGCACCATGGCCGAAGCTTCCTTCGCGTTGATCTCCTTGAGCGCGGCCGTCGCTTCGATGCGCTTGCCGCGCACGAGGTGCAGGTCGGCGAGCATCAGGCGGCCATTCCAGCGGTCGTCGCCCTTGGCGGCCTTCGTGATGAACGTCTGCAGTTCGCCGATGTGGCGGTTGAGCAGCTTCTCGCGGTCGTCGCGGCTGGCTGCCTGGCCGAGGCCCTGCGCTTCGGAGCGGAACCGGGTTTCGAGTTCCTTGAGGGTCTGCTGCGCGGACAGGCCGGCGAGCGTGATCGTGAATGCGAACAGGGGTGCGAACCGAGTCATGGTGCCGAGCATAGCGAAATCCGTGCCGTATCCTGCGTGTGTCGTACTTGCAGTGGTGCCGCAGATTCGGTGCGATGGCGTTCTGTGTCAGCACTGTTGCAAGTGTCCGACTACTCCCTGACCGATGGGGGGCGGTTTGCGGTCAACCTACCGGAGCTCCGGCTGCTTCCGGGGCAAACTGCCGCGATCTACGGCCCATCGGGCTGTGGCAAGACCAGCATGCTGGTTTCGATCTTCGGATTGCTCGAACGGGACGGCTGGCAGGGCACCGGAAATGTCGAGTTCCGCGGCCGTTCGATGGCCGAATTGTCGCCGAGTGACCTGCTGGAGCTACGCCGCAATGACGTGGCGTTCTTGATGCAGGACGCCCACGGAGCGCTCGATCCGCTGGTCGCGGTCGGCAGCCAGATCGCGGTGGCGACCGGCAAGGAGCCGCAGCAGATCCACGAGATGCTCGGCCGGCTCGGGATTGACGACGCCGCCCAGCTGTGTGAACGGCAGCCGCACCGCATCTCGGGTGGCCAGGCGCAGCGCGTGTTGTTGGCGATCGCGTTCCTGCGCGAGCCGGCAATCGTCATCGCCGACGAGCCGTCCGCCAGCCTCGATGGTGGTTCCTACGCCGAACTGATCGCCCGGCTGCGTGAACTCGTCGGCAACGGCAGCGCGCTGTTGATGGCGACGCACGACCATCGCTTGTTGCGCGACCTCGACGCCGAGGTCTATGCGCTCGAGGGCGATGCGTTCGTGCGCGGCAAACCTGACCAACAGCCGTGGCCGAAGCGACCCAAAGAAGACGTCGGCTCGGTACCTGTTCTGAGTGCGGAAGGCATCACCGTTGCCTACGGGGCGCGAACGGTGCTCGACGGCGTCGACTTCGAACTGCGCCGCGGCGAGATCACTGCGTTGCTCGGTGAATCCGGTGCCGGCAAGACGACGCTGTTGCGCGTTCTGGCGGGCCATCTCAAGCCGGACAGTGGCACGGTCGAGCGACCCGGGCGGCGGGCGGCGATCCAGTTGGTGTGCCAGGATGCGTTGGGTTCGTTGACGCCGCGGCGACGGCTCGACAGCATGCTCGCCGAAGCGTCGGCGCCGTTCTTCGATGCCGGCGCCGGCGCGAGCAGTGTGCAGCTGCCCGAGCACTTGCTCGGTTGCACGGCCACGCAGATGTCCGGCGGCGAGCGCCGCCGTGCGGCGTTGTTGCGCGCGCTCGCGGTCCAACCGGATGTACTGTTGCTCGACGAACCGACGGCTTCCCTCGACCGGACGTCAGCAGCCGCCGTCATCGACAACTTGCTGACGATGCAGCGCAGTCGCGCGTTGGCGTTGTTGATTGCGACTCACGATGAAAGCCTGGCTGCGGCCATTGCGCACCGGCAGTTGATCGTCCGGGAGGGACGACTATGCGAAGCCTGATAGCCACGGTAGCGATAGCTGCACTTCTCTGCGGTTCGAGCGTTGCGCAAACCCAACAACTGTTTGTGCTGCAACACGTCGAAGGCGCCAACGCGCTTGCAGTCGGGGTCCTGTGGGCGCACGGCTATGCCGACGATGAAGCGTCCGACTGTGGTCTCGCGCGGGTGCTTGCGACTCGCCGTCTCGACCGGGCCAGGCGCGCTGTACCTAGTTGTCTCGCTACCGGGATGCACGTCGGCAGTGACTACGGCCTCGTGTTTGGCGTCGTCGGGCGCGACGACCGCGAACGCGCACTGCAGTTCCTCAACACGCTGCTCGACGAGACGACGGACGCGAGCACGGACGATGAATTGGCTCTGACGATCGCGCGCGTGGCGTTGCACGCCGACGATGCCGAGTTCTTGTATCCGGGCAGCCTGCTCGCCAGTCGCGCCCGCAAGGAAGTCGGTGCCGGCACCGCGATCGAGCGGCCAGCCGCTGGCATCGCGGCGGCCATCGCCAAGCTGACGCCCGCACGGGTGCGCGCAGAACTTCGTCGACCCGCGCCGATGCGGGTCGCGTGTCTCGGCAACCTCGACGAAAAGTTGCGCGCAGGCGTGCACAAGCTCCCGGTACCGCACCTCGAACATCCCGCCTTCGCCCCGCTGCTCTGCAACGAGAGAACGGCCGCCGCGCCGGTGAGCACGCAGCTTCACGATCGCATCGATTCGCCTTACGTGGCGGCCGCGTTTGCGTTGCCACACGGACTCGATCGAGCGTCGTTGGCAGTCGGCGTCGAGATCGCGACCGCGCGCGCGTTCCGGCGTTGGCGCTACCGCGGCTTCGAGCAGCAGGCCCGCGCGCCGTTCGTCGCGTGGTCGTGGTTGCACCAAGACCCGTTGCTGCACTTCTGCCGTCGCGGGGAGAATCCGCGGCAGCTGCTGCCCGGCGAGCGTTCGCAGGCCAACGCCGACGACGAGGCGGGCGCGACCGCGGCCGAGCTGCAGGCTTACCTGCAAGACTTGCGCACGAACAAACCGTCGCAGCAAGAACTGCAGTTGGCGCGCGCTTCGCTGCAACGCCGCTTGGGGTTTGCAGAGTCCTCGCCGTGGGCGAAGGAGCCGGCGACCTATCCGGGGCGCCTGCAAGTGTTGTTGCTTGCGACACATCACCGCGTTGCTGTTGCAAGGCTCGACACGGTTTCGGCCGATTCCGTGCACGCCGCGCTCAAGCAGGTGTTGGCGCAGGGTCGCGGTAGCTGGCACTCGTTGGTACCCGCCAACAGCACCAGCTACGGATACCGCCAACGGTGAAGTGCAACCGCTGTTACTGCCGATGATGGGGGAGCTTTCTGGCCCCGCCACTTCCTGCAGATAACAGATGGGTTTCATCAACGTCGCCGAGCGCACGATCAACGCCAAGCTCGTCTATTACGGCGTCGGTGTTGGCGGCAAGACCACCAGTCTGCAGCAGGTGCACGGCATCTTCTGTCCGCGCAACGAGGTGCAACTCGTTTCGATCAACACGGAAGAAGACTCGACGCTGCTGTTCGACTTCCTGCCGATCAACCTCGGCTCCGTCGGCGGCTTCAAGGTGCGCATCCAGGGCTTCACGGTGCCCGGCCAGCCGAAGTACAAGCAGATGCGCAAATACGTGCTCAAGGGCGCGGACGCGGTCGTGTTTGTGGTCGACAGCCAACGCAGTCGCCTCGAAGAGAACCTCGAATCGCTGCGCAGCATGCGCGAACACCTGCGTGAGCAGGCGGGCACGTCGGAGGACATTCCGATCATCGTGCAATACAACAAGCGCGATCTCGACGACTTGCTGACCGAGCAGGAACTCGACGAGCACTTCCTGTTCCGCGATGACATCGTGTCCTTCCCGTCGGTCGCGACCGAAGGCCACGGCGTGTTCGAGTCGTTTGTCGAAGCCACTTGCACGCTGATCGAACGCAAGGTCGCGCTGTATGGCTTGACCAAGGACGACGGCGAACCACGCGCAGTCGCCGAAGAGGTTCGTGCCAAGCTGTGGGACATCTGTGACGAGGCGCGACGCGCCCGCGAGATCGTTCCGATCGAGGATCTGCCACAGACCAAGTTTGCGGTCTCCGACGATGATGTTGCGCCGGACTCGCCGAACGATGACTCGGATGGCGAGGACCGCATCGAGTTGCTCGATTCCGTTTCGGGTAGCAACCCGACGACGCCGGCCCCGGACGTCGACGACGAGGGGGATGAGGGCGCTGGTCACCTCGAGTTGCTCGACTCCGTGTCGTCCCACAACCCGACGGAACTGACGTCGTCGACGGTGGGCGAAGATGAGTTCGACTTCGGCTACGAGCTCCGCGAGAGTGCCGGCAACAGCCATGACAAGGGCACTCCGGTCACCGGCGACGAAGTGTTGTCCGGGGACGTGCTCACGGATGAGGATCTCGATCTCGACCTGTCCGCGGGCATCGTCGACTTCCAGAGCGAAGCCGTCGACGAAACCGAGCCGGAGCTGCTCGACAAGACGATGGAGTCCAACCTCGAGCTGGCCAGACGCTTTGGCGAGCTCGATGAACAACGTCTCCTGTTGGAGCGCAAGGTCAACGAACTGGTCGACGTCGCGCAGTGCACGGTGCACGACCTCAACCGCCCGATCAGTGCGGTCCGGCTGATGCTGTCGACGCTCAACAAGGGCTACTTCGGCGAGATGACGGACACCCAGACGCAGGCCGTCGAGAACGGCTTGATGGCGGTGCATCAGATGGAACGGCTCGTGCGCGACCTGCTCGACAGCTCGCGTCTCGACCACGACGGCGTCCGCCTGGAGTTCGGCAAGTGCGATCTGACGCTGCTGGTCGCCGACGTCCTCCGCACGCTCCGCTACGAGCTGGAAGAGTTCAGCATGATGGTGCGCGTCGAACCGCTGCCGGTCGTCGTGGCCGACAGCTGGGCGTTGACCAAGGCATTGATGAACCTGCTCGGCAACGCGATCTCGTATCGCGACAGCGAGCGCACGCCGCTCCTGCGCATTTTCTGCGAAGATCGCGGCGACACGTGGGCGCTGGCCGTCAGCGACAACGGCATCGGGATCCCGGATGCGGATCGCGAGCGCCTGTTCCGGCGCTTCGAGCGCGGCTCCAACACGAGTGGCATCAGCGGCACCGGCCTCGGCCTGCACATCGTCAAGGAGATCGTGCAGGGCCATGGGGGCACGGTTTCGTTCGAGAGCGAGGTCGGCCAGGGCACGACGTTCTGGCTCAATCTGCCGAAGGAGCCCGTTCTCGCCGAGCATTCGCCGTTCAGCGAGATCCGCGAACGCGTCGACCTCTAGCTGGTCCGCACCAGCAATTGGCCGAGAAATGCAGAAGGCCCGGCTGCGTGAGCAGCCGAGCCTTTGCTTGTGGTACTTCCGGAAGGGCTCGAACCTTCGACCCGCGGATTAAGAATCCGCTGCTCTACCGACTGAGCTACGGAAGCAGGTTATGGGGCGAACACGCTAGCCATCTCGGTCACCGCATTCAAGCTTCGTTCAACTGTCGTTTGTGTCTGCTTGACGTCGGCGCCACTCGACGGCAAACTCCGCCGCCCCGTACCGCGTTGGCAGACGCCCGCGCAGTGCATGGTGGCTATAGCTCAGTTGGTTAGAGCACCAGATTGTGGTTCTGGAAGTCGCGGGTTCGAGTCCCGTTAGCCACCCCATTTTTTTCTCTTTGGGGGCCGTCCGAGAGGCGCCGCTAGAGCGCGCGCAGGAAGCGCAGCAAGGCGCCCTGGCCCGCTCGCGAGCCTGGATGGAAGCCCCCGAGGCGCGCTGTGCGCACCGCTGAGCGCTCGCCCAGGTCGGGCCCGAACGTCGCAATCGCGAGTTCTGGATCGACGGCACCGAGCGAATTGCTGACCTGGTTGGCCAGTCCCGGCCGGACATCGGGCCCGATGATCAGGCAATCATGGCCGCCGGAGCTGAAGAACGACGTTCGGGCGTTCGACAAATCGGCGACGGCATCGACGTCCAGGCCTTCGCCGCGGAGCGCGGTGAGCAGGGCCTGCATGGGCTTCGGATCGGCTAGCAGCGCTAGCACGCCGAGGTTGCGGTCATCGTTGGAGGGCAAGTCAGAGGATTCTTCGTCCTTGTAGTCGGGTCAGGTCAAGCCCGGTTCGAGGCTTGGTCGATGGCTTCCTTGTCATGGTAGTAAGCACATCTTGGGGCACGGCCGCGGCCGTGTGCGTTCTGCTCGCAAGTTCTGCTCTCGGCCAGACCCCGCTGCCAACTTCGCACGTCGGGATGGAGGGTTCGACCTTCACCAACGTGCCGTTTGGCCGGAGTACGCCGACCCGCGTCCAGTACGTCTACGACGCGATGCTGTTCAGCGGGCCGCTGACGATCTCGCAGGTGCAGTTCCGCCTCGATGGTGGCGCGACCGCGAACAACAAGATCGTCGACTGCGAGATGTCGATGTCGACCTTGCCGTCGCCGCTGATTGCGCTCTCGGCGGACTTCGCCCAGAACCGCGGCCTCAATGAGACCACCGTGCTCAATCGTCAGTTGCTGACGTTGCCGGCACAGGCGGTTGGCGCGATGCCGAACGGCTTCATGACGCCGATCACGCTGTCGACGCCGTTCTCCTACGATCCCGCGCAAGGCGGCCTCGTGCTCGAAATCGTCGTGTACGGCCAGCCACCGGGTGCCTACTCGCTTGATGCGACGTTCGTCTGCAACAGTCCGACGACGCTCATCGGGCCGACTTCGTGCCAGCAATCCAGCGGCCTGCCGCTCGGGATAGAGAGCGCGACGACGCAGGTGCTGTGGGGCCGGCCGTGGGTAGCGCGCGCCTTTGATGCGGCGCCGGGCAGCGTGGTCGTGCTCGCGCTCGGCACCCAGGAGACTGGCTCGTGGGCCGGCATGAACCTGCCACAGGATCTTGGCATCATCGGTGCGTCTGGCTGCTTCGTCTCGATCGACGCCGCCGCGACCTACTTCGACTTTGCCCAATCCGATGGCTCGGTGACCTTCCCGTTCTTCGTGCCCAACAACCCGCAGGTGCTCGGTGAGTGGATCCGCTTCCAGGCGGCGACGTTCGACCCGGCGGCCAACGCGCTCGGTCTCGTTACGAGCCAGGCGAAGAAGGTCCAGGTGTGCGGTTGGGAACCGGTCGGCCGCGTGTGGTCGAACGGCATCAACGCGACCACCGGAACCCGCGAAATCGGCGTCTCCGCGGTCATCCAGGTTCAGTAGGACCTGACGCGGCTGCGACGCGATTCCGCAGCCAGCCGGCCATCGAGTTGGTGGTCCCGGTGGCCGGTGCCACCGCCTCTTGCTGCCCTGCTTCAAGAACCGGGAAAGGGCGACCGATGCGACCTGTGCGCGTCATGCGTGTTCCGGGGGGAGCACCGAGACGTTGCGCGAACTGTGCGGGATCAGGGGTTCGTGCACTGCTGGTTGCAACGGGTGGGGGCCCGACGCCGGCAGGCTAGCATCGCCGGAGCCATGGGGGTGGCGCCGGTGGTCGGGCGCTCGCGGTGCCTCGCAACACCGTGGGCAGCCTTTTTCTCTCGCGGCAGAGGCCGCGGCCCCGTTATCTCGCGCCATGCGTTTGGTCCTGAGCGTGAGTTTCCTGGCGGTTCTGGCTGCTTCGTGCCAGACGATCGATCCAGGTCTGCCGCCGGCACGCGTAGCCGTGCTGCCGTGGGGCGACGCGCCGGCGGACCGGTTGTCGTGGTCTGCGCGTCAGTCCGTCGAGCGCGGCGAGCCGGAAGATGCGCTCATGCAGCTGGCGTCGATCCTTGCGACGGAGCCGCACCACGTCGACGCCAACCGGCTCAGGCAGGACCTGCTGCGGCAGCGTGGCCGTAAGGGCCGCTTGCTGATCGAAGCGTCCAAGGCCGTGCACGACCGGCCAGCGGATGGGCTGGCGCACTACCTGTTGGCGCGCATCACGGATGATCCGAAGGCCAAGCTCGCCGGCTTCCGTAGGGCCGCGCAGTTGCGGCCCGACGCGGTCTGGCCGTGGCTGGGGTTGGCGCACACGTTGCGCGGCGTCGACCATCCGCGTTCGCTCGAGATCTACGAACGACTCTACGCGGCGAGCAATAAGCATCCGCTGGTTGCCGTCGCCTATGCCTCGGCGTTGCGCGAAGCCAAGAAGCTCGAGGTCGCGGCCGAGGTCTATCGCGAGATGCGCGGCAATGCGCTGATGCCCGGTGTTGGCGACCTTGGCCTGGCCCAGGTGGCGCTCGCTGGCGAGGACCGCAAGCCGGCGTGGTCGGCCTTGCTCGAGGCGCTGCGTGCGCGACCGTTCGATCCCGGCGTGCAGGCGCTGGTGCACGGTTGGCTCGAAACGGCGGTCTCGCCTGATCAGGCGCAGCAGGTCATCGACATCCTGCGCGAAGACGGCGATCGCCTGCAGGCGTTTGGGGCGTCGGCAGGTGCTCAGGTGTTGGCCGAACTGCTGCAGAAGCAGGGCCAGCCGCAAGCGGCGCGCGCCGTGCTCGAACAGCGGCTCGCGACGCGCCCGACGCCGGCCTTGCGTCGCATGTACCGTCGCCTGCTGTTGGCGTTCGGCGACGTCGATGGGTTCTTGGCAGAGCTCCACACGCACATTCCGAGGCACGTCGTCGACGTCGAGACCAACCAGGTTCGCGGCCGTTGGCTGCAGCTGCTGCGGTGGTCGCAGCGCAATGGCCCGGCCCTGCAGAACGCCGAGAGCACGGTGGAACTGTTGACTGCGCTGCGCGATGTCGGCTTCCTGGTCGAGGTCGAGCTGCTGTGTGAAACGGCGTTGGTGCGTTGGCCAAAGCAGAGCGAACAGTGGCGCAAACTGCAGAACGAGGCGCGGCGCGAGTTGGCGTTCGAAGCGGGTCTCCGGCGGCTCCTGTATCAGGGCTACCAGGACCAGGACACCGCGGCGCTGGCAGTGGTCGTCGAACGCATCCGCGAACTGTCGCAGCGAGTGCTCGGCAAGGACGTCGTTGGGGAGCCGCCGCAGTTCTCGGTGCCGCTGGTCGGCGAGATGCTTGACCCGTTCGTCGGCGGCCTCGCCGAACACCTGGCGCGTTACAACCGGCACCTCGTGCTCGGCCGTCGGGCAGGCGGCACCGCCGAGGGGTTGCTCGTCACCCGCCTGTCGGTCGCCGAACTGCCGGCGCAGCCCAAGCAGGAACTGGAGGGGCGCTGTTACGAAGTCGTCGGGATCGATCGCGACGTCAAGGCGATCGGTGGGGTGATGGGTTCGGATCTCGCCGGCGTGGCGTTGCTGAACCACTTCCTGATCGATCACGATGCGGTGGTCGACTGGGCGCTCGGTCTCGCCGAGCGGCGTGACATCGCTCGCCGCGATGGGTTGGCTCTGCTGCAGGATCCGGTGCCGGCCACAGACTCGCTGCAGCCGCTTGATGTTGCGTGGCGGTTGTCAGTGCAGTCGCCGGTGAAAGACGAGGATCTCAACGCCGCGGTGCTCGCGATGATCCGCGATCACGAACGGCGCCATCTGGTCGACTCGTTCCACTACATGCCGATCGAGAGCAACCTGCTGCGCGGCGCCGGGCTGTTGTTCCAGTTTGGCTTGTCGCCTGCCGCGATCGAGGCGGAGATGGAGCGCCGCGCCGAGTTGGCCGCACTGGCGTTGTCCCCGCACACCGAACTAGTGCTGGCCCATATTGTCGACTTCTACGGCGATCCGCCGCTCAGCTCGCCGCACCACAAGGGCTTCTCGGAGCTACTTGAGCAACTGTGCGCCCAGTTGCGCGAAGACGGCGTGGCCGAGGAGCTTTGCGTGCCGAGTCGCTGGCACGAATTGCACATGGGGGTCGTTCGCAAGGCGGCCGGTGCCTTGCTGGACGAGCTGCTATAACCTCGATGGCACCGGCGGAATGCCCGCTCGGGCACGAGATTTGATACTGTGAACCCTTGAGACCGCGGTTGTGTCGCTGGAGATACGCGCTTTGCCGTGGTCGTGACGACTCACGATTGCCGATAACCCCAGGGAGAATCCGATGATCACTGCATCCAACACTCCTTCTACGTTCCGTACTGCTTTCGCCACCGCCGCCGGGTTCCTGCTGCTGATGTTTGCAGGCTGTGACGCCGTCGCGCAGAAGCCAAAGAAGCCGGTGCCCGACAAGGAAGTCGCGGCGAAGGCTGCGGAACTGAAGAAGGTCGCCGCCAACAAGAAGTTCACCGATGACGCCAAGGGCGTGGGCTTGATCGACGACCTGATTCAGAAGCAGCAGGCGGGCATGATCAAGAAGGACGAGCAACTCGTCGTGAAGACGCTTGATGCCGTTATCAACAAGGGCAAGGTTCGCCCGTCCGACAAGGCTCGCCTCTACGTCGCCGCCGCCGAAGCGCTTGGTCGCCACGGCAAGGCCGGCGCCAAGTCGCTGAAGAAGGCCTACGAGAACCGGAGCCGGTTCAAGGTCAAGCCGATGTGGGTGCCGCTGCGCGAGCGACTGCTGCGCAACATCGGCCGCGCCAAGGATGAGGGCGACATCAAGTTCCTGCTCGACGAGGCCAACCGCAATCCCGAAGCCGCCCTGCAGGCCGCTGCCGGCGATGCGCTCGGCAACTTCGAGGAGTCGAAGCAGAAGGTTCGCCGCGAGATCGTCGGTTCGCTCCTCGTGACCTACGGCTCGCTGTCGGAGCGCGCCTCGCAAGGTGGCACGAGCATCGACGCCCAGAACGCCAAGGACCGCCTGGCTGCGATCAGCGGTAAGTGGAATGGGACCCTGAAGAAGCTCTCGCGACAGGACTTCGACACGTTCCGCGAGTGGCAGACCTGGTTCCAGAAGAACAAGAACAAGAAGAAGTGGTAGGCCGTGGGGCCTGTCGGGAAGACATCTTCGGTTAGAACGTCCGAAGCACGATGTCCCGCTGGCCCGCAAATATCGCCCTACTGATTCTCCTTGGCGTCACGATCGCCTTGGTCTTCGAGACCAAGTGGTCGGCGGAAGCGCTGGGGGAGGCCGAGGTCGCGGCCCACCAGGCCCGGCATGTGGCCGAGGCGGCGCGCAAGGAGCTGGCGGCCCAGAAGGAGCAGGCCGCTCAGCCGGTCGAGGCGCAAAAGTCCGACACGAAAGCCAAGTCCACCGCGAAAGCCAAATCCACCGTCGAGCCCGTCGACCTCAGCGACTACACCCGCCTGCAGGTCGAACTGCACACGACCAAGCAGCAACTCAAAGCCGTCACCAAGCTGCTCGACGAGCGCAACGCCGAACTCGAGCGCCGCGCCAAGCTCGCCAAGGAAGCGGCCAAGAGCTCAGTGAAGCCGATGCCCGCAGGCGTGCGCCTGTGCTTGCAGACGCTGCACGAATGCCTGCGCGCGGAGGGCTACACCAGCCAGCGGTTCCTGCGCGCGATGGTGCTCGACGAAGAAGGTCTGCACGACGTCGAACTGCTCGAAGGCAGTCGCAGTGGCCTGAGCGTTACCTTCTTGAACGCGGGCTTGATGACGGCGCAGGTCGATCGCGCGAGCGGCACTCTCGATCTGCGCTTCTTCGACGGCCATCGCACCGTCGATGGCGAGCGCGCGGCCCTGCCGGAAGAAGGCTTCTCGATGACCTTCAAGGAAATCGATGGCCGGCTGTTCGAGCGTCGCTTGCCGTTCCTGGTCAAAGGCGAAGGCAGCTATCCGATTGCCGAGGCGAAGCCCAAACGACCGGCGACGGACCTCGATCCGGGCACCCGGAGGCAGTGGCTGTCGCGCATGGAGAAGATCATCGATCGCGCCGCGACCGACCTCAATTGGCGGGTTTCGCGCCTGCGTGGCCTCGATGGCGCGCAGTTCCTCAAGGTCGAGCTGGTCGGCACCAACGACAAGAACATGGTCGTGGCGAGCGCACACTGCGACAAGATGGCGTTCGAAGTCGACGAGCGCAGCGGCGTGGTTTCGCTGTTGCTCAACGACGGTGTCTTGCGTCAGGGCGGGGTGGAGTCGACGATCTCCGGTGAAGGCTATCGCATGCTACTACCCGGCTTGACCCCCAAGGAGACGATCGATGCAATGCTCGGCATGATCGTGAAGAAATGACCGAGCGCGCATCCGCGGGATCGTTCCGCACGTTTGTGGCCAAGCAGGCCGAAGCCGTCGAAGCCGCGTTGCTCGACCTGTTGCCGTCGAAGTCGGCGCCGCCAACCCGCCTGCACGAGGCGATGCACTACGCGATGTTTCCGGGGGGCAAACGGCTGCGGCCGATGCTGACCCTGCTCGGCAGTGCGGCGACCGGCGGCACGTTGGCAGCGGCGATGCGACCGGGCGCGGCTCTCGAGTGCCTGCATACCTACAGCCTCGTGCACGACGACTTGCCGTGCATGGACAACGACGATCTGCGCCGCGGCCGGCCTACCTGCCACAAGGTCTACGGCGATTCGTTGGCGCTGCTCGCTGGCGACGCGTTGCTGACCCTTGCCTTCGAAGGTGTTGCTAGTGCTGGTGCCGCCGCGGTCTCGGCACTGGCCAAGGCGTCGGGCAGCACCGGCATGGTGGGGGGCCAGGTCGAAGACCTCGCCGCCGAGGCCGACAAGGAGCATTCGGTCGACCGGCTGCGCTGGATTCACGATCACAAGACCGGTGCCCTGATTACTGCGTCCCTGCTGGTCGGCGCCCACGCCGGCGCCGTGCAGGCTCCCGATGCGCCGGGATCGGTCCCGGTCGAGGTGCTCGAACTGCTCCGCAGCTACGGTGACCGCCTCGGTCGGGCCTTCCAGATCGCCGATGACTGCCTTGATATGACGGGTTCCGCAGCGGAGTTGGGTAAGAATCCCGGGGCCGACGTGGCCGCCGGCAAGCTCACCTGGCCGGCTCTTTTGGGCCTCGATGAGAGCCTCCGGGAGGCCCGGAATCTGGCCGAAGAAGCCGCAGGTCTGGCCGAGCAAGTGGTTTCCGCCGCTGCCAGCTGGCGCTCGGTTGCCCGGAGTTCCCTGGACGGAACAGCACAACTGCTGCAAGATGTTGCGTTCTACACGGTAGAGCGGCGCACCTGACGGACACTTGGTCCGTCGACGGGCGGATCCTCCGCTCGTCGTAGCCGAATCCTCCTCTCCGGAGCAGCAATTGGACCAGCAGTCAGAGACGCCTCTATTCGATCTGGTTGACAACCCAGCCGACCTGAAGAAGCTGCCGCGCGAGCAGCTCGTCGACCTGTGCGCAGAGTTGCGCAAGGTCATCATGGACACCGTGTCGGTGACCGGCGGCCACCTTGGCTCCGGCATGGGCGTGGTCGAACTGACGGTCGCCCTGCACTACCTGTACGACTTCACCGACGACCGCCTCGTCTGGGACGTCGGCCACCAGTGCTACCCGCACAAGTTGCTGACGAGTCGCAAGGATCGCTTCCACACGCTGCGCCAGAAGGACGGCCTCAGCGGCTTCTCCAACAAGTGGGAGAGTGAATACGACGCCTACCTGATGGGCCACGCCGGCACCGCTGCCTCGGCCGCGCTCGGCATCGCCATGGGCGATCGCATGCAGGGCAAGAAGCGCGAGTCGGTCGCCGTCGTCGGTGATGCCGCGATGGGCTGTGGCGTCGCCTTCGAAGCGCTCAACCACGCTGGTTCGCTCGAGAACGACAAGCTGCTCGTCATCCTCAACGACAACCGCTGGTCGATCGCCAAGACGGTCGGCGCACTGTCGCGACACCTCAACAAGCTCCGCGGCGGCAACTTCTACAACCGCGCCAAGGAGTCGATCCATCACCTGATCCAATCGATCCCGGTGGTGGGCAAGCCGCTCGACGCGCGCCTCGGTGACGCGGTCGACATGGTCAAGAACATGGTCGTTCCCGGCCACCTGTTCGAAGAGCTCGGCTTCCGCTACTTCGGCCCGGTCGACGGCCACAACATGGAGGAGATGCTCGAGGCTCTTGAGAACGTCAAGAAGCTCGATGGCGTGACCCTCCTGCACGTTCTGACCGAGAAGGGCAAGGGTGTGCCCGGTAGCGAGGATCGCTACGACCGCGCCCACGCCGCCAAGCCTGGCAAGCCCGTCAAGAAGGAGCCCGAACTCGTTCCGGTCGAACCGGCCGTGCTGCAGCCGATCGTGCAGGAACTGCCGAAGGGCCGTGCCTGGACCGTCTGGTTCAGCGAGAGCATCGAGAAGCTCGCCGAGACCGACGACAAGATCATCGCCATCACCGCTGCGATGCCGGACGGCACGGGCCTGATGGACTTCCGCGACCGCTTCCCGGACCGCTTCGTCGATGCTGGCATCGCCGAGCAACACGCCGTCGCGATGGCGTCGGGCATGGCCACGAGTGGCATGCGCCCGATCTGCGCCATCTACTCGTCGTTCCTGCAACGCGGCTACGACCAGGTGTTCCAGGAAGTGATCCTGCAGCGCCTGCCAGTCGTGTTTGCGATGGACCGCGCTGGCCTCGTCGGCGAAGACGGCGCCACGCACAACGGTCTCTACGACCTGTCGTTCCTCCGCTGCTTCCCGGGCATGGTGCTGATGTCACCGATGAACGGCCCAGAGCTGCACGAGATGATGAAGTTCGCGCGCACGCTCGACGTGCCGGTCGGCATCCGTTACCCGCGCGGCAACGCGCCGGAGATGCACGACCTGGTCGGCTTCGAAGGCAATCTTGATCCGATCCAGATGGGCAAGGCCCAGGTCATCAGGAAGGGCAAGCACGGCGCCGTGATGGCATACGGCCACATGGTGCAGACCGCGCTCGAAGCGGCCGCGCTGCTCGCCAAGGACGGCGTCCAGATCGAGGTCGTCAACGCGCGCTTCTGCAAGCCGCTCGATGAGGAGTTCACGGTTGGTCTGTGCAACCGCCACGAACGCGTCGTCACGCTCGAAGATCACTCGCAGATCGGTGGCTTCGGTAGCTCGGTACTCGAGTGCATCGCGAGTCACGGTGGCGCCCGCGCCAAGGTTCAGGTCATGGGCGTGCCGGATGGCATCCACGAGCACATGTCCCGCAACCAGATCATCGAGCACTGCGGATTGTCCGCGAAGCACGTTGCCGAACGATTTCGCGTCAGCCAAGACGCGGTCGTGACCTCGTAGTCCTGGTATCATCCGGAGCGGGCGCAACGTTCTGCGCCCGCGCAACTACTCGAGCGAGAAGGGATGGCCGACTCGAAGATCCAACGCGTGCTGCTGGTCGGTGACGCCCGCAAGGGTGGCACGGCGGAGTTGGTGGCGCGCTACGCCCAGTGGTTCTCCGACCGCGGGGTCTCGACGGATCAGGTCACGGACCGCGACGTGCCCCTGCACGATCGTGATGCCGACGTCGTCGTCGTCTGGGGTGGGGACGGTTCCTTGCTCGCCGCCGCGCGCCGCATGGCCGACAACCAAAGGCCGACGCTGGGCATCAACCGCGGCCGTCTCGGTTTCCTGACGGCGTTCGAAGACAGCGAGACGGAAGAGGGTCTTACCCGCCTGCTCGCCGGCGAACTGATCGAAGAGCCGCGCATGATGTTCCGCTGCCAGGTCGATCCCGGCAACCCGATCGAGGGTGGCCTGATCACGAGCAACAAGCCGTCGTCAGGCAACGTGCTGGGCCTCAACGATATCGTCATCAGTCGTGCTGGCGCCGGCGGCATGATCATCGTGCGGGTGCGCCGCGGCGATGCCGAGATCGGTACATATCGTGGGGATGGTGTTATCGCCGCGACCGCGACGGGATCGACCGCTTACTCGATGGCTGCTGGTGGGCCTGTGTTGGCGCCCGATCTCGATGCCGTCGTCGTGACGCCGCTGGCCTCGCACTCGTTGAGCGCGCGTCCGGTTACGTTGTCGATCGGCGAGGGCCTCGAGTTCGAAGTGCTCGAGACCGGCGACAAGCAACACGCCTACTGCGTCGTCGATGGCCAGGAGCAAATGCAGGTCACGATCGGCAGCAAGATCACGATGAAGACTGCACCGAATCGCTTCTTGCACCTCGCGCAGAGTTCGAAGCAGTTCTTCGAAGTCCTCGTCGAGAAGTTCGGCTTCGCAGGGATGGCGAAGGCGGGGCGTCGTACCTAGCCGAGCTCGAACTGGCGCTTGGCGTCGACGACGTCGCGGTTGATGGCGACGATCGCTTCTTCGAGACGGTTGGCCAGCGACTCCTTCTTGCCGACTTGCATCGCGACTTGGCGCATCATCTGGATCGCCATGCGCAGGTTGCGCACGACATCGCCGGCGTCGCCGCGCGTCATGCGTTCGAGGTCTTCGACTGAGCCGCCCTTGCTCCAGCAATCGACGGCAGCCGCGATGCCCCAGTCGGGTTCCTTGATTGGATGGCCGATGCCGGCGTCGAACTCGATGTTGCGGAAGCGCTTCACGGCGTTGTTGGCCTTCTTCATCAACGGCCCTTCGTCGCGTTCACCACCCTCCGAGCGGCGGCGCTCTTCGTAGATCAACGCCGTGAACGTTGCGGCGAGTTGATGGATGTCCATCTCCTCGAGCACGCCGCCGAACAGGAGCTCGGCGGTCTGGATCTCGTAGCCGTTGATGCGCTGCGCGATCTTGCCGCGCGGCAGCAGGCCCTTGTCGTCGATGTAGCCGGCTTCGCGAAGCACGTTGACGCGAACGGCGAGGGCGGCGTGTGCAGCGGCGCGCTTCTTCTTGCGGGCCGAAGCCGAACCGCTCTCTGCTTGGAAGGCCGCGAAGCTGCTGTCGTAGGCTTCTTGCAGTCCCTTCGAGCCGAGGCGATCGAACAGGTTGAGGATCGTCGAATACGACAGGTTGAAGCGCGACGTGATCGGTTCGACCTTGCCGCCGTGGAAGCGCGATAGGGGCGCTTCGGTCAGGTCTTCATCTTCGAGGATCGAGATGACGAGGCCGCTCTTGTCGAGACCTTGGCGACCGGCGCGTCCGGCCATCTGCAGGTAGTCGCGCGCCTTCATGTAGTTCATCTGCACGCCGTCGTACTTGCGCAGCAGATCGAAGATCGCGGTGCGCGCCGGCATGTTGATGCCGAGGGCGAACGTCTCGGTCGTGAAGAGGAGCTTGAGCAGACCGGACGTGAACAGGCGCTCGACGACTTCCTTGTGGATCGGCAGGACGCCGGCGTGGTGGTAGCCGACGCCGGACAAAGCGCGGCCGAGGATCGCGGCGAGTGCGGGGTCCGTGTCGGGATCGAGTTCGAAGCGTTCGCAGATGTCGAAGAACAGCGCTTCGATCTCCTTGCGCTCGTCGCGGGTGAGCAGGCGGCGGCGCATGCTGCGCTCGGCCTTGATCTCACACTCCTTGCGGGAGAAGCAGAAGTAGAGAGCCGGCAGCAGTTGTCGGTTCTGGATCTCGTCCAGCAGCATCACGTACGGGCGCGGGCCCGTCGGGAAGCGTCGGCCCTTGCCTTTGCGCTTGTCGCCGAAGCGGCCGCGTTGCTGGCGCGGATCCCTGCCGGTGATCTTCTTCTCACGTTCGGCGGCGCGTTCGTGGAACTTGATCGCCTGCGAGCGTTGCGCGAGTTGGAACACGCCGGCGTCCTTGTGGAACAGGCGGTGCGACAGTGGCACCGGGCGCTTCTTGTGCTCGATGACGGTGAGCTTGCGTTCGCGGACCTCGCGGATCCACTCGCCGAACTCGTGCAGGTTGGCGATGGTTGCCGACAAGCCGACGAAGCGCACGTGCTGCGGTGCGAAGATCAGGCTCTCTTCCCAGACGGTGCCGCGATCGACGTCGTCGACGAAGTGCACTTCGTCGAAGATGGCAAAGTCCGTGTCCGAGAACCGCTCGGGATCTTCGAAGACCGCGTTGCGGAAGATCTCGGTCGTCATGATGACGAGCGGCGCATCGGGGTCGAGCGTGAGGTCGCCGGTCATCAAGCCGACGCGCAGGCCATCGGCCTTGAAGTCGCGGAACTTCTGGTTGCTCAGGGCCTTGATCGGGCTCGTGTAGATCGCTTTGCGGCCGGCCTGGACCGCGTGCTCGATCGCGTATTCGGCGACGAGAGTCTTGCCGGCGCCCGTGGGGGCGGCCAGCAGCACGTTCTCACCACGTTCGATGGCCTCAGCGGCCTCGACCTGGAACGGGTTGAGCGTGTAGCCCTTGAACTCAATGGGATCTGCCGGAGGCTGCTCCGACTTGGACTGACGTTTGGGCACAGCACGCAGCATGGCACAGGCGTGCCGTGGTTGGAATCGTGCTTCGGTGGGGACGTGTTGTTTGGCCGCGATGTACTCACAACGATTGTTGAGAGTTACTCACGCCACACTTGCATCATCCCGAAACGACTCACTGGTTTGGGGCGTGGGCGTTGCTATGCTCGGCATTCGTTCCGTTAGTCAGACGGAGCATTTCGCACGCGATTGCGGGCGGTTGTCAGTCGGGTCGTGGTGACTCGAAACGGCACATCGTCCATATGCAGTCGTTCCGGTCTACAAGCGGTGGGGGTCACCACCGCACCTCCCTTTACCAGTTTGCCCAACGGCAAAGCTCTGGAGCCTACAATGGAAAGCAAGTCCGAAGTCAACGTCGGCAAGTTCGTCGGTCGCCACCTCTCGCAACTCAAGATCATGACCCGCCTGCTCGATCACGAACTCGAAGCAGCCAAGGGTGCTCGTGAGGTCACGCTCGATCGTGACCTGCTCGAGAACGTCCTCGACACGCTCGAGATCTTCACCGACGACTGCGAGATGGTCAGTGGTGGTTCGCGCGAGCGCGCCAAGGTTGAGCAGAAGCCGGTCGTCGCTCGCCTCAACTGATCGCCGACTCATCGCTAGATGAAGTCGAACCAGTCCACATCGGCGGTTCGGGGCATCTGGGCGGTACGCGTGTTCGTGGTAGCCACGTTCGTCGCGACCGTCTGGCTCTATGGTCCGAAGGCCGCAACGGTGCTTGCCGCCCGCTTGGGGGGTGAGCCGGCGACTGGTCCCATGGTCACGCTTGACCATGTTGGTTTCGGGGACAGCCCCGAATGGCTCGAGCAACCGATGCTCATTTCGGTTGCCGAGTCCGTCTCGCCCTGGCTCGGTTCCGAGATCGGGTTGCTAGACGAAGAACCGTCGCGCCGCATGCGCGATGGTCTCACCAGCACTCCTTGGGTGCGCGATGTGCGGGTCGAACGGGTCTTCCCGGATCGGTTCCGGTTGCATCTCGCACTCCGGCGCCCCGTGCTTGCGGTCCTCACCGCAGAATCGGAGCCGCTGTGCCTCGTCGACGGCGAGGGTGTGATGCTGCCGTGGGTGGCCAACACACTGCCGTTCTTGCGGCTCTACCGCGACGCCGGCAGTCCGACGATGACCGTGCAGCACGGAGCGCAGAGCGATGAGCCGCGCGTGCACGTCGCCGCCCGCATCGCCACCGAGTGGCGCGATCAGCTGGCGCCGCTCGTGCCGGAGTGCCCGCGGTTGCTCGAAGTCGATGCCACCAACATCGGTGAGCGTTGGATTCGTGGCCCGGAGTATCCCGAAGTGCGCGTGCACCTGGAGCGTCGTGATGGCCAGCAGGTGATCTTTGGCTATGGCCGACCAGTAAACAGTCAGTTGGATCGCGTGGCGGTCACGAGCAAGGCCGAGGTTTTGCGCAAGACACTCCGGCAGCACCCGGGACTAGCGGAGTTGGTCGCTGGCGATCTGCGCTTTGCCGTTCGCTGGGCGGACTACCTGCAGCCACGCAAGCCTGGTGTGCCGGACCCGAATGGTCCGTGGAAGACGCAGCAGCCCCAGTCGCCTAAGAAACCGCAAGAGCCAAAGAAGAGAGGCCGTTAGCGGCTACCTGGCAGCTGCGGCCGCGTGCACGTCGCGCAAGAACCCGCGCAGATCGAAGCCACCGTTCTTGGTACAGCCCAGCCGCACAATGACGAGCTGTGCCTTTGGTGAGATCACGCAGTACTGACCTTCGTGGCCATCCATGCTGAACAGGTCCGCCGGCAGATCGGGCCACTTGCGCGCCATCCCTGATTCCTTGGGCGGCTCGGCGTTGAGCCAGATCTGGCTGCCGTACCTGCCGTTGCTGGCTTTGGTGGCCGTGGTCGATTGTTGGACCCAACCCTCGGGCAACACGCGCTTGCCGAAGAACGTGCCGTCTTGCTGGTAGAGAAGGCCGAGGCGAGCCCAGTCGCGCGCCGACGCGAAGCCGTATGAGCTGCCGACGAACGTGCCGCTCGGATCGGTTTCGAGCACGGCCGTTTGCATGCCTAGCTGCGCGAACAGGCGTGCAGGCTGGCTCCAGTATTCTTCGTCGTTGGCGAACGATCCGCGCAGAAGTTTGCAGAGCAGGTTCGTTGCGCCGCTCGCATAGACGAACTGTTGGCCGGGGCGCGTCGTTTGCGCCTGGTCGACGTAGGTTGCGCCGTGATCCGCTGAGCCAAACAACATGCGCACCGCATCGCTGTTGGGATCGTCGTAGTCCTCGTTCCAACGCAGCCCAGCCGTCATCGTCAGCAGGTTGTTGACGGTCGGTTGGGCAAAGCCCGTCTTGGGGGGCTGCTCGCGGAACGCGCGGCTGAGATCGAACTTGCCGTCGCCAACACGCATGCCGATCAGCGCGTTGGTCAGCGTCTTGGTCATCGACCAACCGGCCAGGGGCATGTCCTTGTGGAAGCCGTCGGCGTATCGCTCGGCAACCAGGTGACCCTTGTGCACGACGACGACGGCACGCGTGTGGATCGGCTTCTTGCCGGGCCGTTCGGCGAACGCGCGGTCGATCGCAAGCTCGAGGGCTTCGTGGTCGATGCCGGTGGTGGTGCGCTTGGCGACCGTTTCCGTGTGTGGCCACAGCTGATCTGGTTGGGCCGCCATGCGGTCGCGCGGCTCAACGACGAACTGGTGCAGCTCGTCGCTCGGAGCCCGATCAGATGCCACCAAGGAACAGCCGAGGCACGTGTGCAGTTGCGCCGTTACCTTCGCTTGCCCGAGCCGGCAGGTCACCGTCTTCGCCTCGCGGTCGACGTCAAAGCGCAGGAACGGTTTGATCAGCGCTTCGAGCGGGCGGGTCGGAGCGAGTTCCTGCGCGAGCACGCTGTCGAGAGTGCGGCCGCTGACGAAGATGGCCGATGCCGTGACCTTGGCGGCGTAGGCCGCAGCGACCTGGGCCAGTTCCTTGCTCGGTTTCTGGGCGGGCGCCGGTGCCTGGCACGCGGCGAGTGCGAGCAGGAATGCGGTGAGTGCGGGCGGGCTGCGCATGCAACCATGGTAGCGCCAAGCGGGCTCCGGTTACCCTGTTGGCGATGCGTTGCGTGACTCTGTTGGCCTGGCTCATGTGCTCGTGTGCGGTCCCCGTGCCGGTTGACGTGGTTGGCGATGGGGAACAAGGGGTCGTGCTAGCCTGCAATGTTCTCGCCGCGACCGTGGACGCATGTCATCGCGCCACCGACGACGAAGCGTGGGTTGCGTTGTGTGACGAACTCGGTGGCGACTTTGCATCCTTGGCGGGCGACAGCTTGGACTCCGAGCAACGGATCGTCGTGCCGTTGGCTCCGGGCATGCTGTTGCTCGGTATCGTCGTCAGCAGCGAGGAGGGGGTCGACGTGATCACGGTCGACGTCACTGGTGGTGATGTGCACAGCACGGGGCCGGCGAGCAGCGGGTGTCTGCTGCGGGTGGATCGCCGGATGTGCCAGATTGCCATTGTTCTGCGCGACCCGGAGCAGGCCACAGAACGCACGCTGGCGGTGTATTCGGGCCTGGATTGAGTCACTGCCAGCGAATGGCCGATGGTATGGCGTGCGCCCTGCCGAACGAGCTGTCCTGGTATCGATTGTGGTCGTCGTTGCGGCGGCTGTCCGGATCGCGTTTGTCACCGGCGCCGATGTGCAGTCGCCACTGCGGGTCGACGCGGGCCAATACGCGCAGTATGCCCACAACCTGGTCGAGCACGGCGTCTACTCGCTGAGCAAGGAAGCGGAACCGTTGCCGGACTCGTTCCGATCGCCGGGCTTCCCGTTGTTCTTGGCGTTCTGTCGGCTGATCGGTGGTGACGGTGGCTGGTACGATCTGACGCGTTGGTTGCAGATCGTACTGTCGACGATGACCGTTCTGCTGAGCTACAGGTTGGCGCGGCAGTTCTTGTCGTTTGGTCCGGCGGTGTTTGGCGCGGTCCTCGTGGCGTTGAGTCCGCACCTCGTGGTCGCGCCGGCCTACGTCCTGACCGAGTGTCTCGCATCGTTCGTCGTAACAGCGGCGTTGTGCACCTTGGTCGGCGCCAAGGGCATGAAGCGCACGGTTGCAGGCGCCGCGTTGCTCGGCCTCGCGCCGCTGTGCAACGAGACAATGGTGTTCTTGCCAATCGTTGCGACCGCACTCTGGTGGCGGCGGGATCGCCGCCAGGCCATCACGATCCTCTGTGTCGCACTTGTGCCGCTGCTTTGCTGGAACGTTCGCAACCAGACGACCGATCTGGCACGCAAGGGCAGCGAACGGGCGACCGCTTCGATCAGCCACGGCAGCTACCCGGGCATGATCTACGAGAGCGAGCGCTTCTTCGGGTTCCCATACCGCGAAGATCCGGCGCAGCCCGAGTTCGGTTCGTCGTGGGGCAATCTCTACGACGTGCTCGCACCGCGTGTGCAGGCTGAGCCGTTGCGTTACGCGAAGTGGTACCTGCTCGACAAGCCGGTGTGGCTGTGGAGTTGGCCGTTGGTGCAAGGTACGGACGTCTACGTCTACCCGGTTGGCAACTCACCGTACGAACGCCAGCCGGTCATGGCGGCGACGCATACGGTGATGCGCTGGTTGCACCTGCCGGTCATGTTGCTTGCGTTTGCCGGCGCCATCGCAAGTGTGCTGCGGCGTCGCACGACGGAAGGCAACGCGGCGAAGATGCTCGGTTGGGTTGCCATTCTTGGCACGCTCGCTTACTTGCCCGTGATCCCTGATCCGCGTTACCTGCAGCCAATTCGGCCGGTGCTGTTCGTGCTTGGCGCGGCAGCTGTGCCACTCTTGGCCGCGTTGTTCCAGAAGCGCGAGCAACCAAGCGCGGCCGCGGTGACGTAGTCGGTCAGCGGCACATCGCCGCGAACTGCTCGAACGGGTCGGTCGCAGTTCCACGCTCCGGCCACGTCAACGTGCCGAGGCGCTTGCTCGTATTGCCGGCGGACAACACCGCAACGAGACCGCGCATTGTTGCCTCGCGGCCAACGGCAGGCTCCGTCAGGGTGTTGACGACGCCTGTGACGACGTGTTTGCAGTCGCCGCTGTTGAGCATGCGCAACGCTTCACGCAGGGCTTCCCCGGCATCGCCGTCGCGAACGGACATGCTGACCGTCGGGCCGCGCAATTTGTAGCGCAGCGCGACTTCGCCGAGGCTCGTGCTCGTCAGTGAGTACGGGAAGATGCCGGCGTGCACACATTCGTCGCCGAGTGACGACGCGAAGCTGAGGTCGGTTGCCAGCGCACCGAGGTCGGTCTCGACGCAGATCGCGGTCTCCTGGCGGATCTCGGGGCTCAGCACGTTCTCGACGTCGGCCGCTTCACATGCCAGCACCAGGCAGCGCGCCAGCAAGTCGATACGCCGGAACGTCGGGTCCGCCTTGTCGAACAGGACCTTCATCGTCTTGCCGGTGCCAGGCGCCTGCATCTCGAGGTCCTGCCACGTCGCGTGGATGCCGCGAGTCCCGGCAATGCCGACTTCGTCGACGATGCCACATGCGAGGATCGATGCGTTCATGCTGAGAACACCGCTGCGCCTTGCACGCCGCCGAAGCCGCTGGCGACCTTGAGTGCGTGGTTGGCGCGGGAGAGTTTGCGGATGGTGGTGGGGAGGTCGAGGCGCGGGTCGCAGTTGCTGTTCTCCAGCCCGACGTTCTTCGGCACCTCGCTGCGCTCCAGCGTTGCGATGGCCAGTAGGGACTCGATGCCGCCGGCGGCGCCGAGCGTGTGGCCGGTCTGGCTCTTGCTGCCAAAGGCGGGGGGCGTCTTGTCGGCGACTTCGGCAAAGGCGTTGCCCAGGCCGATCGCTTCGCTCTTGTCGTTGGCGCGGGTGCCGGTCGCGTGCAAGTGCATCGAATCGATGTCAGCCATCGACAGGCCAGCGTGCTGCACGGCGCGCGTGGCGGCGAGGCCGATGCCGAGACCTTCGTAGTCCGGGCCGGTCACGTGGCAGGCGTCGTTGGCGCCGGCGTAGCCTGCGACGCGGATGCCGATCGATTCTTGTTCGTTGGCCGATAGCACGATGGCGGCGGCGCCGTCACCGAGCGACACGCCGCGGCGTTCTTCGTCGAACGGCCGGCAGCGCTCAGGATCGAGAGCACCCATGCCGCCAAAGCCCTTGAGGATGAACTCGTTGATGACGTCGACGGCGATCACGAGCATACGGTCGCATTCGCCGGTTGCGATGCGTCGCGCGGCGGTCGAAATGCCGAGCACCCCGGAGGCGCAGGCACAGGATAGTGCCGATGGCTCGATGCCTAACTCGAGCTGCTGGCTGAGTTGCCGCGCCAGGTGCATGGGCGAGCCGAGACCTGGACCTTCGCCGCAGATGCCCGACATGTCGGCCTTGGTCGTTGCGAGCACGATGCCCATTGCCGAGCGATCGGGCTGCCCGGCTTCTTCGAACGCTTCGTCGATCGCGAGCAACGACGTGTGCCGCGGCAGATCGTTCTCGGCGATGCCTGCGTCGATGGCGCCTTCCGGGATCTCGCCGACGACGCTCGTCGCGACGTCGTAGCCGCCGGTGCGCACGCGCGCTTGCAGCGCAGTCTCGCCGGCGAACACACCATCCACGAGTGCCTTGACGCCGATGCCAAAGCCGGACACGGCGCCCCTGCCTGCAACGAAGACTGGTCGCCTCATTGGGAGTTGTCCTCGAGACGGGTTTCGGAGCTGGTTGTGATCGACAGCTTGTAGCCAAACCAACCGTTGTCGAGCGAAGCCCTGTACGGCACCGCCCAGTTGGGGGTGCTGCCATCAGGCTTCTGCCAATCGTAGGTCACGGTGATCAGGCCAGGTGGTTGGTTGTCGAGGCGGCGGAACGTGCGCTCTTGCAAGCGGCTGTTGCGCCAGGTCTCGCGGATCTCTTCGCCGCCGAACTTGCACGTGCGCTTGCCGGCGCCCTGCATCGGCTGCCAGGCGGGTGCGTTCCACGGGAAGAACGTGCGGTGCACATCGAGCAGGATGAACCGCGGCGGGATGACGAGTTCGTCTTCGATGTTGTTGACGACGTCGAGGCCGTCTTCACCTTGCTGGATCGAGAAGCCGACCGTGCCGAGAGGCGACAGACCGATGACGGTCAGCACGTCCCCTTGCCGTTGCAGCGCGGCATCGAAGCCACGTTCCTGCGGTTCTTGGTCGGGCGCTTGCCAGGTTGCGGTGACGCGTTGTTGCCAGACGGCCTCGGTCGTGAGTTGGGTCGGCGCCAACAACGTGCCCGGGTAGTCCAGGTCGTTGAGCGTCGGTCGCGTGGTCGTGCAGCTGCCAGCTAGGGCGGTGCCCAACAGGGCGCAGAGCATGGTGGTGGACTGGGTCACGAGTCGGTGCTGGTGGCGTCGGCTTGAGGGGTCATGAGCGCGCATACCGTCGGTGCGAGCAGCAGGCACAGTAGCACGCCGACGGCGGAAGTCAGCCCGATGTGAAAGAGTGGTGGCTGCGACGACAATGCCAGGAGACCGAAGCCGAGCATCGTCGAGGCGCCGGCCAGCACGACGGCGAGCAGGGTGGCGGCACGCGCCTTCGCATCCGTCCGATGTTCGGCGAGGAAGACGCCGTAGTCGACGCCCATGCTGACGACCATCAACAAGGCGACGAGGCTCAGCATGTTGAGGGCGAGGCCGCACAAGGCCAGGATGCCGGCAGTGCCAGCGGCGCCGAGAACGGCAGGGAGATACGCCGTCAGAGTTGGTCGGAGCGCGCGGTGACGCAGCGCGACGAGTAGCAGGATGGCGCCGAGTCCGATCAGCCACAGTTGCAGCAGCCGTTCGCGATACGCGCCGTAGGCGGAGCTGAGCGTGCCAGTGATGTCGATGAGGTCCGCGCCTGCGATGGGGGCAAACGAGTCACGCAGAGCCTGCTCGTCGGTCAGTTCATCGAGGAAGCTGACGAAGCCGACCCCGCCACTCCACGTGAAGCGGAACGGTTGCACCATCGCGCTCAGCGGGCTGTCCGCGAGTTCGGCGAACGTCAGCGGCGCGGGGGCCTCGGTGGCGAGCAGGTCGCGCCACGGCTCGAACGCCGATGCGACAAACTGCTGCTTGGCGAAGGCACGTTCGAGTCGCGGCCACAGCTGCGCGTCGGTGCGCGCAACGGCGTCGACTTCTTGCTGGGTCTTGGCACTGGGCAGCATCTGGGCGATGCCGCGGAAGCCTTTGACGCCGCCGCTTGCTTGCAGTTGCGTCAGTTCGCGGTGGATCTTGTCGTTGGCTTGCAGCGCCAGTTCTTCGGTGGCGCCAGTTGCGACGACCAGGCGGCGTTGCTCGAACCGCACGACGCGGTTGCGCACTGCCTGGTCGTTGGCTTCTAGGACGGGGTCGACCTTGTTGAGGTCGGCGAGGCCGTCGTTCCATTCGAGCTGCGGTAGGCCGATGGCGGCGATGATGGCGATGGCGACCGGTGGTAGCGCCAGTGCGAAGCGGTTGCGGCGTTCGCCGAACCACAGTCGGTGGAGTCCGCCGACGATGCGGTCGGAGACCTTGGTCTTTGTGCGCGTTCTGCTTGCCAGTGCCGGCAAGAACAGTTGCGTCGATAGCGCGGCTGCCGCGATGCCGAAGACGGCGAATACCGCGAGTTGTCGGAGACCCGGGAAGCTCGATGCGATGAGTGCGAGGAAGCCGGTGATGGTGGTGGCCGCGCCGAGTGACAGACCCGGCCAGATGCTGCGCAACGATTGGCGCGCATCGCCTGAGTTGCCGGCATGCAAATGGTGGCAGTGGAAGTGCACGCCGTAGTCGACGCTGACGCCGATGAGCGCGGCACCGAAGGCGAGTGTCAAACCGTGCACGCTGCCGAAGAACAGCAGGCACGCGCTCGAGCCGGCGAGGAAGCCCATGCCGAGGATCGGCAGTACGAGCAGCATCAACCGCAGCGACCGGAACATGATCAGGAACAGCGACACGAGGCCGATGACCGAGCCGATCGAGACGCGTTGGATGTCGGCGCGGATGCTGCCTTCGGCGGCGAGGGCGAATAGGTGCGTGCCGCTGATGTGCAGGGCGAGCTTGTCGTCGAACTTCGCGTTGCATTCGGCGAAGGCCGCGCGCATGCCGTCGACGACCGGTCGGATGGCGGACGCGTCGGAGGCCGAGGTGGACGTCGTCAGAAACAGGACCGCGGCATCTTCCTTGTCGGTTACGAACCGGCCGTCGATCAGCTTGAGGCCGCCGCTGCGTTCGCCCATGAACCGTTCGAACAGCTGCGGCAGGATCAGCAGCGGGTCGCTCGGGGCGGCCTTGATCAAGAACGTCGACATCGGCGTGCCGAGCTTGCGCTTCAGTTCTGCGGCGCTGTTCTCGAGGGCGCCGTCGGTCAAAGCCTCTGCCGCGGCTTTGGCGTCTTCGGCAAGGAAGGCGACGCGGTGCGGCGCGTAGAGCTGCCACATGGCGTCTTCGACACCTTCACCAGAGCCTGCAACGAGGCGCGCGGTGCCCTGATGAACTGTCTCGTTGGCCCGCAGCGCGGCCTCGAACTGCACACTCACGTCGGCGGCGGTTGCGGCATCCGGCGCATCGACGAGGATGACCATCGTGCGGCTCAGTTCGCCCGCGGCCAGTTCGCGCGCGAGGTGCACATCATCGGCCGACGAACCTGCCGGCAGGAAGTGCGTGATGTCGGTCGCGACACGCATCTGCATCGCCAGGAACGTGCCCAGCACAGCGAGCAGCGCGCAGCCTGCAATCAACGCCCGACGGTCGAGGCTCACTTGCCCGCGTCTACCTTGGCCTTCTTGGGCTTGTCGACGACGCCGAACAGGTCCTTTTTCTCGGCCCCAGTGAACACGCGTTTCGGATCGACCTTGACGATCTTGGTGATCGTGCGATCACCGTTGGGTTCGTGCAGTTCGATGCGCGTGACGGTCTTGTCGCGGCCGAACAAGACGAGGCGTTTGAGGATCTGCGTCAGCGGCTTGTTGAGCGGCTTCAGTTCGAGTTGCCAGGCGTGGGCGTCGGCAGCCTTGGGCGTGTAGCGGATCCGGTAGTGCTTCTTCAGGGCCTTCTGGTTGCCCTGGAACACCTGGATGAGCGAGGTGACGAACAGCCGGACGCGGTCGCTCTGGCGGAGGTCGATGACCTCTTCCTTGTCCTTGCCCTTCATGCGCAGCTCGGCGTCCGTGATCGTCAGCTTGGACTTCTCAGGTGCGAGCACGATGCGCGACAGGTAGCCGGGTTGCATGAAGTGCAGCTGGCCTTTGCTCTTGAGCGGGACGGCGAGCAGCGACAAAAACTTCTCTTCAGTGTACTCCGCCGAGAGACCCTTGATCTTGGCGAAGGCACGGAACAGCGCCGCTTCGCTTGCTGGGCGCTGTTGCTTGCCGCCGAGGGCTTGCGTCACGTTGGCTTTGCCCGGCTTGATGTCGGGCTTGGTTACGTCGGGCTTGATGACGTCGGGCTTGATGACGTCGGGCTTTTGGGCCAGCACGACCACGCTGAGCGTGGCAACGACCAGCAGGCTACGAGACAGGTAGGCGCTCAAGGATGCCATCGGGAGTGATCGTGTGCAGGTTGCCTTGTTTGTCCGTCGTCGCCAGGACCGTCGTCGCGCGCGCGCTCCAGCGATCCGTGTCGATGTTGTGAATGTCGTAGGCAACCCGGATCAGCGGCGAGGCCGCCAGGAACCACGCGGTCACCTTGACTTGATGATCGTAGAGCACGGGTGCCATGTAGCGACAGCTCGCATCCACAACGAACATCTTGCAGCCCAGGGAGCGCAAGACGGGGACCGCAAGATCCACGCTGCGGAACAACTCCGTGCGCGCCTGCTCGAACCACTCGAAGTAGCGGCCGTGCCAGACGACCGCGAGCGGGTCACACTGATGAAGCCCCGCCCGAAACGTTACGGTGGTGGCGTGTTCGGGACGCTTCGGGCGCCCGCTCGGTGTTCCAGAAGTCATAGAAGTTGAACCAGTTTTCCGGCGCCTTGCGCGCGTGGTGTTCGAGTCGGTCGGCGTAGCGCTGCACGACCTCGCGCAAGCCCGCTTCGCGGTCCTTGCGGGGCAGGTGCAGCTTCTCGGCAAACGGCTCGCACGAAAGATCGTAGGTGTTGGGGGCGCGATACAGGCCAAACGTCAGGTAGACGGGGCACTTCATCAGCGAGGCCAGCAAGAACGGGCCGGCCGGGAAGTGCGCGGTCTGGCCCATGAACGTCGCTTCGACGGTGCGTTCGTTGAGGCCGGTGCGGTCACCGAGCAACGCAACGAAGTCGCCGTCCGCGAGCCGGTCGTGCACCTTGGCCATCTGGCCGACCGGGTCATCGCCGATGTGGATGACGGTGGCGGCGCGGTCCGGATCGAGGCGCGACAGCAGCTCGTTGATCATCTTGGCGTTCTCGAAGTGGCCAAGGATGTTGATCTTGATCTGATCTTCGTCGCCGCCGCTACGCATCGCCTCGAAGCTGCCGATGTGGCCGCCGAGCAAGACGGCGCCGGTGCCACTCGCAAACTGCTTCGCTAGGTGGTGGTCGCCGGTGCGTGTGAACTTCAGGCCGCGCGTCTTGCCCGAGCACAGGAAGATGCGATCGAGCGTGACCTGGGTGAACGTCTTGATGTGGCGGTAGCTCGCCCAGAAACCCTGGTCCTTGCCGTGCACCCGACGTAGCCAGTCGCGGGATGCGCGCACGGCCTTGCGATCCGTGAGCGCGTAGAACAACGCGATCACGGCGACAATCGGGCGCATCAACGTCCGGCCGAACAGCGTGGCGACGCGGAACGTCAGGTGGATCAACCACACGGCGCCGCGTTCTTTCTGACTGAGCCAGTTGTCGGGGGCGTCACTCATCAGGTGGTCTTGGTGCGGCCGAACGGCCACAGGGTGCGCATGGTCCAACGCATGCTGCCGATCGTGCACAGCTTGCAGTGCATCCACGCAAACCGCAGGTTGTCACGGAACGGGCGGAAGTGCGAGATGCCGCCCTCTTCTTTGTCGAGGTAGCGCACCTTGATGGGCAAGTTGACGGTGTCGCAGCCGTTGCGCACGAGCAGGACGGCCACTTCGATGTCGAACTCCATGCGGTCGCCGATCTCCGGCAGCCGTTCGAGCGCGGCGAGCGGATAGACACGGAAGCCGATCATCGCGTCGCGGATCTTGTTGCGCGCACCGACCTCGGCGGCGACCCAGAAGTTGGTCAGCCAACGCGCGAACTTGCGTGAGCGCGGCGCTGTTTCGTCGTAGACCGGATACGCCAGAATCAGCGCTTCTGGATGCTCTTCGGCCGTAGCGACGAATGTTGGAATCTGATCGGCATCGTGCTGGCCGTCGGCGTCGATCTGGAGCGCGTGGGTGAAGCCGAGCTCGCGAGCCTTCGCGAAACCCGCCTTGCAGGCTGCGCCCTTGCCGCCGTTCTGCGCGAGGTGCACAACCGTGGCGAGGCCGTCCTTGGCGATCTGTGCGCACGCCGTTTTGCCTTCGGGGCCGCTGCCATCGTCGACGACGATGGCGTCGAGGTCGCGACTCCGAATGTTCTCGACGACCGCGCGCACGGTGCGCGGGTTGTCATAGGTTGGCACGATCGCGCAGGTGCGCATCAGGCGTGCTGCTCCCGCGGTGGTTGCTCGCCAGCAGCTTGCTTGGCAAAAAGTGGCACTTCGGTGGCGAAGTGCAGGCGGCCGGAAGTGCAGCGCACGTCCTCGTCGGTCTTGCGCACTTCGAACGTCACCAGCTTGGCGTCGTCGGCGCGCTTGACGATGACGCTGATGGCGTCGCCCGGAGTGACGCGCGCCAGGAACTTGACGCTGTCGAGCGACTGCAGTTGCGGCAATGGCGCACACAGTTGTTCGAGGCACGGCAGCACGAGTTCGTGCAGTTGGGCACCGCCGGCGAGCACCGGGTAGTTGGTGAAGTGGCCCTCGTAGAACACGTAGTTGGCAGGCACACCGCAGCGCATCGCTGCCTGCGTCGGCTCGACTTCCGCGTAGCTCCATGCGAGTTCGCGTTGCACCGGGTTGCCGGTGCGACCGAGTCCGAACGCGAGGAATATCTCGGGCGCGAGCGCCTGGCCGTTGGGGTCGCGCGGAATCTGTGCGAACGCCAACGCGTCCGGGTTGTTGTTGGCGAGTTCTTGCGCCCGGGGGCCGGCGAGTGCGGTCAACGCACGGCCGTCCTCCGTGCAGGTGACGGCAGCATCGTGGATCCCGTCCTGCTGCAGCAGTTCGTCGATCTTGCTCTGATGGGCGCTCGTCGTGTCCGGCACACCGGCGATGGGGAGGCCGCGTGCATCGATGGGGGAATGATTGGCGAGGTCCTTGCCAAGCTGCAGCGGCGCGAGCGTGTTGGCAAACAGCGACGAGATCAGGCCGGGCGACAGTTCGTCGTTGTCGCGGTGCGTGCTGTTCTGCAAGGCCTCCGCAACTCCCTGGATTGCATCACGCAGTTCGGCGGCAGCCCACGAACACCAGTGCTGCACGCCGTCATCGGTCTGCACGAGAACGGTCAGCAGTGGCTGTGCGGTGAGCTCGGGGTTGGCGATGTCGGCGGCCGGCAGATCACCTTCGGCAATGAGGCGCGGCACCTGCACCTTGCGACCCGAACCCGTGTCGTGCAGTAGCTTCGCGACCGGCGGACGGTCAAGCACCGGCATGATGCGGTCGCGCAGGTCATTCTCGACGATCGCCGCGCCGTGGCCCTTGGCCCACGTCGCGATCAGGGCTGCTGCGAACAGTTCGCGGTTGCCGCCAAACGCGAGCGTGATCTGGGAGCCGGGAGTCGCATCTGGCAACTCGGCCGTGATGCGCGTGGCCTGTTGCAGGAGCAAGGCGTTGGGGCCCGCCGGATCGAGCGACAGCAGTTCGTTGAGGTTCATCGGGAGGCTCTTGGCTTCTGCAAGTCAGGGAAGCGTCGCCGCCGTAGCAGCCATTCGGTCGCGAACATGATGCCGATCAAGCCGTAGCACAGCAGTCCGTTGTAGAGCGCCCACCACTTCATCGTCGCCCACATCGCAAACAACAACGCAGTCGTGCCGTTGGCGATGAAGAATGCGCACCACAGCCACGTCCACATCCGGCACCACGCTTGCTTGTCCGGCGACAGGTCCTTGTTCTGCAAGCGCGCGAACCGTTCGATCATCGGCATGACCGGTTGCTCCCGATTGTCACGATTCACTGTCGTGCCGCGGCGCAGCGTGCTGCCAAATGCGATCAACAACACGACATTCGCAGCGACCGGCGTCGCGAGGATGTAGTTGGTGCCATCGAGCGCGGCGGCGATCAACAAGATCGAGATGATCGTGATCGGCACGGCCACGAGTCCGCGCACTGCTTGCTGCGAACTCTTGCGCAAGCGCAGGATCAATGCCGGTGCCATGACCAGCAAGAGCACGAGCGAGACCTGGCGTGGTGACCCCGACGACATGCCGAAGTAGACCAGGGCGGGGTACGCGAGCAGTGCGATCGCGGCAAGGGAACGCAGGATGACGGACCAGGCGTTCACTGCCCGCCGGGATTAGCCTTCCGAGGCAGCAGCTTCCGCTTGCTTCTCGGTGATGAACTTCACAAGCGAACCGACCGAGTGGTAATACTCGCGGTTGTTCTCGTCGTTCTCTTGCGTGCGCACGCCGAACTCCTTGTGGAAGGCGAGGGCGAGTTCAAGAGCGTCGATCGAGTCGAGCCCGAGGCCCTCACCGAACAGCGGCGCATCGGTTTCGATGCTCGCGGGTTCGACGTCTTCGAGGGCGAGCGTCTCGACAATGATTTCTTTGATGCGGGCGGCTAGCTGGTCTGACATTCGGTTTCCTTTGGCGCGGGATCGTAGATCGGCGCTGGGCGGCCCGCAACAGTCTCTAGCTCGCAAGCCCCTCCAGCCACGCGTGGTAGCGGGCTTCGACCTTCTTGCGCAGGGCCCGGCTGTCGCTGCCGAGGGTGCCGGGTTCATCGATCGCGAGCACCCCAATTTGCATGTGCGGGGTCGGATGCGGCGGGCTGAATAGAGGCACGTGCTTGGCCAGATAGACCGGTTCGCAGGTGATCGTCAGGCAGACGAGTGGGACGTTGGCGCGACATGCGACCTCGAACGCGACCCGGCCAAATCGACCCAGGCCGCCGCGCGGGGAGCGTGTGCCTTCTGGAAAGATGACAAATGGCAGGCCCCACTCAAGTCGCTTGCCGACGTCATCGACGACCTTGCCGATCCGCAGCGGGTCCTTGCCCGGGCCTTCGACGTGGCCGAGTCCCGCGAGCAATGGGCTGATCAAGGCGCGGCGGAACAGCGCAGGCTTGACGATCGAGCACGCGCCGCCCATGACCGCAGTGACGGCGGTCACGTCCATGAGCGTTGGGTGGTTGGCGATCACGACGCACGGGCCCTTCGGCAAGTCGGGCAGGGCACAACGGTGGTCGAATACCGTGATCCTGGTCCAACCAAGCCACCTGTGCATGAATCGATAGGCCTTGGCCGTGATCGCCTGCAGACGCCTGGCCCGCCGAATCGGATCCTTGCGCCAGCAGAAGCACAAGAACGCGAGGATCACGTAGCCGACCGGCGCGAGCGTCATGTAGCTGCCGACGGTGATCCAGACGTTGAAGCGTCGGATCCAATGCTTCAAATGGTCGATCACGACGAGTTGGAACGCATTCCCGCGGTCGGTAGCATGTGGCGGCAGGCTGGCACAGCGCCACGCCTCTAATCCTGTTGCTGCACCTTATGTCCGACCAGCCTTCGCCGTCTACGCAAGACGTCGTGATCTGCGGCGGTGGATTGTCTGGCCTCTTGTTGGCTCGACAACTTCGCCGCGACATGCCGGATCTGTCCATCACCGTTATCGACCGCATGGCGCGGCCGTTGCCCGACGCCTGCCACAAGGTTGGTGAGTCGTCGGTCGAGTGCGGTTGCCAATACCTCGAAGAACTCGGCCTCAAGGACTACCTGCTCAAGGAGCAGTTGGTGAAGCTCGGTCTGCGGTTCTTCCCTGGTGGTGGTGATCAGCCGCTGCACCTGCGTACGGAGATTGGCCCGGTCTCCGAACCGATGGTGCGTTCCTACCAGATGGACCGCGGCAAGATCGAGAACGACCTCCGCCAGATGAACGCCGATGATGGCGTGACGATGATCGAGGGCTGCAAGGTCTCCGACATCCAACTGAGCGAAGACGATGGCGATCACCGCGTCGTCTACGAGCCAAACGAAGAACTCGGCATTCCCGGTGGCGAACTCAGCACGCGTTGGGTCGTCGACGCAAGTGGGCGCCAGGCCTTGCTGCGCAAGCGCATGAAGACGACCCGCGGCTCGCCGCACAACGCGCACTCCGGTTGGTTCCGGGTCAAGGGGCGCGTCAACCTCACGGACATGGTGCCGGAGAGCGAGACTGATTGGCACGAGCGGCCGTGCACCAACGAGCGCTGGCGCTCGACGAATCACTTCATGGGGCCTGGTTACTGGGCGTGGCTGATTCCACTGTCGACCGGTCGCACGAGCGTCGGCCTCGTCATCCACGACGACACGCACGACGTCAGCAACATCGCTGGCCTCGACAACTGCCTCGCGTTCTTGCGCAAGCACGAACCGCACCTCGCTAAACTCGTCGAGCAATACGAGGTCGAGGATTTCCTGTGCCTCAAGGGTTACAGCCACAACGTTGCCCGCTGCTGGTCGCCACAACGATGGGCGCTCGTCGGCGAGGCCGGTGCGTTCGTCGACCCGCTCTACAGTCCGGGCACGGACTTCATCGCAGCGGCCAACAAGTTCACCGGTGAGATGATTCGCACCGAGTACGCGATGCGAAACGGCGAGACCGACCCCAAGAAGCTGGGTTGCAAGGATCTCACCGAGAAGGCCAACCACCTCAACATTCTCTACCGTTCGATGTGGGGCGGTTGCATCGACCTGTTCCGGCGCGCGTCGCCGGTCTACGGCCACCCGTCCGCCATGGCCACGAAGGTGTTCATGGACAACTTCTTCTACTGGTCGTTCACCTGCCACATGGTGCACCAGAAGTTATACGCGTTGTCGCCCGAGGACTACGCGCCGTTTGGTGCCGTCGGCATGCGCTTCCTCGAGCTCGGCAACTTCATGCAGGGCTTCCTCAGCGAGTGGGCGAAGATGGCTCCGGAAGAACAACGGCATGAGTTCATCGGTGCGCCCTACTTCCCGTCACTGCTCGTCGACGCGCACGTCGCGACTGGCGAACGATGGGGCTATGAGGAAACCCTCGAGTATCTGCACATGCGCGCGCCGCAGGCCGAACAGGCCGTCGCCGAAATCGTGCTACGCGTCGTGCAGCAACTCGGCCCCGAAAAGGCTGCCGAGCTGCTCGAGAAGAGCGAGTTCCGCAAGATGAACCTGCAGTTCACTGTCAACCGGCTCGAAGGCGAAACCAAGATCGGCAAGGCGCGACGCGATCACATGTCGGTCATGGAGCGCGACGTCGAGCGCACGCTCGGTCGCATCAATCGTCACCCCGAGGCCGCCGAAGCGCGCGCCCTGCTGGATTCCACGTCGACGGTCTGACGAGAACACCATCCGTGTACGAGCCAAAGGACGACGCGGACTGGCTGCTCTACGAACTCGGTGGCCTGCATCGCGCGCAAGTGTTGTCGACGCTTGCCGCGCTAGGTGTGCCCGATGAGCTGCAGAAGCTCGGCACGGCGTCGGTGCAGCAGTTGGCCGGGTCCCTGCACTGCAACGAGGCCGACCTCGAAAGTCTCCTCCGCGCGGCGGCGGGTCTTGGTTGCCTCGACGAAGAAACACCGCGGCACTTCACGTTGACGGCCAAAGGCGAGCAGCTGTGCCGCAACAAGCTCGGCGACTTTGCGACGTTCCTCGGCGCGAAGACGCAGTGGAACGCGTGGCCGGGGTTGCGCGACAGCATGCGCGACGACGTCGATACGACTCCGTTCACGCGGGCATTCGGTAACGACCTGTATGCATTCCTCAGGCAGAACCCTGCGGCCGCAAACGAATACGACGCGGCGATCGACGCCTTCACCCGTTACGAAGCGGCGCACGTTGTCGAGCGGTTGGACCTGTCGCAGCGCCAGAGTCTCGTCGACGTCGGTGGTGGCCGTGGCACCTTGCTCGTCGAGCTGCTCAAGAAGGCGTCCGCCGCCCGCGGTATCCTGTTCGACCTGCCGCACGTTGCGGCAGAATTTGAAGGGACGTTGCCGGATCGCATCGACGTGGTCGCGGGCGACTTCTTCGAATCCGTTCCAGCTGGCAGCGACGTCTACTTCCTCAAGCACATCCTGCACAACTGGGACGACGAGCGCGCGGCAAAGATCCTGCAGAACTGCAAGGCGGCGAAGGCTGCCGGCGGCATCGTTGTGGTCATCGATGCACTGCTCTACCCCGACAACCGCCCCGACCTCGCGCGAATGATGGACCTCGAGATGCGCGTCTTGTGCGGCGGCCGCGAACGCCGCAAGCCGGAGATTCGCCGGTTGTTTGCCGATGCGGGGCTGAGCTTGGAACGTGTCGAAGAACTGACGCCGTCGAGCTGGTTGTTCGTCGCCAGCTAGAACTGCGATTGTTCAGAAATCGCCGGCAAGCGTGTCACCGTGAGCGATTGCTGCCCCCATGCAGGGGGAGTAATGGCTCCTTCTCCTCACGATGCGCTGTTTCGCTACACATTCGGCAAGCCGGTCCACGCTGCCGGTCTGCTGCAGGCGGTGTTGCCGGAGCCCGTCGTAGAGGGCGTCGATTGGTCGACGTTGCGCGTGCTCCCAGGCACGCAGGTCGATGAGCAACTACGGCGGACGCAGAGTGATCTCGCGTTCGTCGTCGATCGAGCTGGTGCCGAGACGTTGTTCTACGTGCTGGTCGAGCACAAGAGTCGGAGCGAGCGGTGGGCCGTCTTGCAATTGCTTGGTTACGTCGCTGGGTTGTGGACGAAACAGTGCCGGCAGAAGTCTGGGGCCAGGGACCTACCAACGGTCATTCCCATTCTGCTCGTGCAGTCGACAGATCGCGATGTCATCGGCTCCCTGCGCGAGCTGCAGAAGAACGATCTCTCTGGGGTTGTCCGGGCACACATGCCGCAGTTTGCTCCGTTCCTGGTTCGTTTGGCTGATGTGCCACTCGAGGATCGGCGAGGGCTAGCACTGACTCTGGAGGCAAAGCTGACCGTGGAAGCGTTGCTGCGCTTGCCTGGCGCGAAGAGCGCGGCCGTTGCCGCGTTACTGTCCCGCTGGTCCAAGCCCGTCGCGCGGTTGGCCCGGTCTGGTCATGGGGGGCATGCGCTGCGGGCGCTGCGGGCGCTGTGGAGCTATCTTGTAAGTGTCGCCGACGTGGCGACCGAGACCCTGATTGAGATCTTCGAGGAAACGATGGACCCACTGGTAACCCGAGAGTTCAAGCCGCCAAGCGAGCAGTGGCGCGACGAAGGTCGCGAAGAAGGCCGAAAAGAAGGCCGCCGGGAGCTGCTTCGGCAGCTGATCGTGGCACGTTTTGGTGACCTCGATGCCGCCGCCGAAGCCGCAGTGCACTCTGCCGGCGCCGCGCAATTGGATCAGTGGGCCGTCCGGATCATCGATGCGGCGACGCTCGCCGACGTGTTCGCGGACTGATCGCCGCGCCTACTCCGGCGGCTTTTCGCCGTGCACGAGCGTCATCGTGCACGTTGCCACCAGTTCGCCATCGCCCGAACGGATCTCACCGTCGTAGTGACTGATCGCGTCGGTGCCGCGCACGCAGTTGGCCTTGACCGTGTAGGTGTCGCCGACGTGCATGTTGGGCTGCATGATCTCCATTTTGCGGCAGGCGATCACCATCCCGACGCGCACGTTGACGCCACTGATGTAGGCCTCCATGCCGAGGCATGCCGCGACGCACTGCGCCATATATTCGAGCGACATGACCGTGTGCACGATGCCGTTCCGCGCGAACGGGTTGCTGTCGCGGATCGTGAGCTTGCCTTGGGCGTGACCGAGCTCCCATGCCGTCACCTCTTCCAACGCCAGGACCGGAGCCTGGTGCGGGACGAGTTCGGCGACCGCTGGGAACGTGTCGATCATTGCGCGGATTCCAGGGTGACGCGGTAGCCGCGGCCGTTGCCGCGGTCGAGACCGAGCACACCCGATTCGCCGCGTTGGATGGCGTCGACGAGGTCGGCCATGCCGGCTTGCGGGCTCTGCGCGAAGCCTTCGGCGAAGCTGGCTGGTGCGACCGTCAGGTCGTCACGATCCTTGCGGCAGTCGTCGACCGTGAGGTGGGCGAGTGCGTTGGTTGCACCGGCCGGTTGCAGCACGACGGCGGCGCTCAGCATGTCCCAGTTGGGTGCTTGCTCGAGCAGCGAACGGGGCGAGGCTTCGTCGGCGCAGACACAGACGACGGCGTCGGTGCCGTTTGCCAGCAAGCCGATGCCCTCGAGCAGAGTCGCGGCTGGCGTGTCGTAGTCCGCGGCGATCGACGTCGTGTAGCCCTTGTTCTTCATCGAGATCGATAAGAGGCCACTGGCCGCGTTGTGCACGCTGACCGTGAACACCGCGGGCGACATCGGTTCTTGCTCGCGCCACATCTTGTCGAGGAGGTCGAGCATCGCGTTGGCTTCGCCGATGGACGAACCGACGATGACGGGGGTCGTCACGCCGTCGACCTCGGCGGCCGCCATCGCTTCGGCGACGCAGTCGCCAATGGCGCGGCCCATCTGGCTGGCGCGGCGACGGTTGACACGATCAAAGGCGAGCCCACCCGGCTTGCGCGGGTCGTCGGCCGGCAGTTCGTTCTTCTCGGCCCACGCGGTGGCGTTGGGATAGCCCGGTAAGAACAGGCCGAGACCGGTTACAGCGACGCGGATGCTCATGGTGCACTCACCAGCAGGGAGACGTTGTTACCGCCGAACGCGAAGGAGTTGCTGAGCACTCGGTTGAACGTTCCGGTTGTCAATTCGGTCGGGATGCAGACGTCGATCTTCGGGTCGATCTCGCCGTCGCCGATCGCCGGCGGCAAGAAGCCCTCTTCGATCGCGCACGAGGAGAACGCCATTTCGAGTGCCGCCGCCGCGCCTAGTGTGTGGCCGGTGTAGGCCTTGGTCGAGACACACGGGACGTCGGTACCGAGCACGAGTTTGATCGCGTTGGCTTCAGCCGTGTCGTTGAGCGTCGTGCCCGTGCCGTGCGCGTTGACGTGGTCGATGTTTTCGGGCTTCTTGCCAGCGGCAGCGAGCGCGTCGCGCATCGCGGCTTGTGCGCCGAGGCCTTCCGGGTGCGGCGCACTGATGTGGTAGGCGTCGGAGGTTTCGCCAATGCCTTCGATCAGGACGCGTGCGTCGCCTTTGCGTTCGACGAGCGCGAACGCGCCGCCTTCGCCGATGCTGATGCCGCTGCGTGTCTTGCGGAACGGCCGGCACGCGACGCGGTCGAGGGCTTGCAGTGAGTTGAAGCCCTGCAGCGTCATCGTGCACAAGGTGTCGAGGCCGCCGACGATGGCCGCGTCGATGATGTCGGCTTCGATCATGCGCTGCGCGGTCGCGAACGTCTTGCCGCTCGACGTGCACGCAGTCGATGCCATCCACGAGGGGCCGGTGCAGCCGGTCAACTCGCGCACGACGGTCAGAACCGCACCGAACGTGTGTTGCCGTTGGAAGTCGTAGTCGCGCGGAAACTTGCCGCCCTCGACGTAGTCCTTGTAGGCAACCTCGGTGGTTTCGGCGCCAGCCGTCGACGTGCCGAGCAGGATCGCAATGCGTTCGGGGCGCCACTTCTCGCGGGCGCGGCGCAGCGGTTCGTCGATCTCGGCGAGCAGCGCGGCGGCCATGCGTGCGAGTCGCGTCGACCACGCTTCCATGTGCGTCGGTAGTTCGGGCAGGTCGACGCGAACGGCGCCAGTGGCGGTGTCGAAGTCGAGCGGGATGGGGGAGGGCCCCAGTCCTGTCTTGCCGTTCTTGAGCGCGTCCAGATGTTGCTGCCGGCCCATGCCGAGCGCGCTCAGCATGCTGTAACCGGTCACCAACAACGGGCGCATGGTTTGGTTTCGTTCTACTGCTGACACGAGTGGCTGTGCTTCCTTGCTGTCGGTCGGGCGGAGGTCAGGAGGTGGACGACGGCTTCGTCGATCGACGTGGTCGTCGACGCGAGTTCAGCAGCATGTCTTGGAAGGTGTTGTCGTGGCGCCAGACGTCGCCGGCGAGCACACTCATCACTCCGCGGCGCAAGTCGTCGCCGAGGTCGGTGCCGAGGAAGTAGCTCTCGGCGAAGTGCGAGTTGTAGAACCGTTCGACGAGGCCCGCGAACGTGCCGTAGGCGCGATCCATCGATGCGTGGAAGTCGGCCAGGAGGCCGGCGTCGGCTTCGCGATTCTCGCGCAGCGCTGGGATGAGCAGGTCGACCAGACCGGCGGCGCCGCGCAGTGCCAGCGTCACCCCACTCGAGAACACCGGGTCGAGGAAGCACGCCGAGTCGCCGGCCGTCGCGAAACGCGGGCCGCTCTGGGCCGTGTTGTTGTAGCTGTAGTTGCCGGTGACCTTGGTCTCGAGGCGTGTGGCGCCTTCGGTCAGTTCTTGGCAGGTCGGGCCATTGAGCAGCGTCGTGTCGAGGAACTCTTTGTCGATCTTGCGCCGTGCGACGATTCCGACACTGAGCCGCTTGTGCGGCAGTGGGATGATCCAACCCCAGCCTTCGGGTTGCAGCATGATCCGGATGTCGTAGTCCGGTGCCATGATCTCGGTGCGCGCGTTGTCGTAGTGGGTGTAGACGGCGCAGTGGCCGAACTGGGTGTAGGGAGCGACGGCGTCCTTGCGTCGCGCGAGCAAACGCGACTGGCCGGAGGCGTCGATCAAGTAGCGGCCGCGGTAGCGCGTCGTGCGCGTCGTGACCCACGCATGATCGTCATCGGCACCGGCATCGACGACCGTCTCACCGTGGCGGATGTCAGCGCCCAACTCGCGCGCGCGATCGCGCATCTGCGTGTCGAAGCGCGCGCGCTCGACGTGCCACGCATGCTTGGCGCAGCCCGGCAAGGCTTGGGCAAACTCGAACGTCTGCTGCCGGTTGGTCGACTCCGAGACGAAGCGTGCGCCGCGCTTGTAGACGTAGGTGTCGTCGTTGGGCTTGATGTCGAGTCGGTCGAGGACGCCCATCAACGCGGGTAGCAGCGACTCGCCGATCTTCTCGCGCGGGAACTCCTCCTTCTCAAGGACGAGGGTGCGGAAGCCCTGCTCTGCCAGCAGCGCTGCGGCAGTCGTGCCACCGGGGCCGGCGCCGACGACGAGAACGTCCCAGTTCGTTGGGTCGTCTTGCACGTCTGCGGAGGCCGGCTGGTCGGGCATGGGCGGCTCAAGCTACTGCGCCCGCATCCAGGTGCAAGCGCGAGAGGAGGCTACTCCTTGCCGCGACCCGAGGACGCTTTGATGTTGGCCCGGACCTGCTTGATCTTGGGCGCCAGTGGCGATGTCGGCGCAATCGTCATGGCCAGGTCGAGGGCGGCGAGGGCGTCCTGGACGTTATGGGTGGTGTCCATGATGAGCATGCCCTTCAGGTAGAGCGCCATCTGGTGGTGCATCGCGTCCTTGGGCTTGGTGATCACGGCTTCGACCTTGGCGAGCGCGGCCGGGCCTTCGCCTTTTTCCATATGCACCGCGAGCAGCTTCTCGAGGTATTCGGTGGCGTCCTTCAGCTGCACCGTCATCAGGTACTTCTGCTTGAGGCCCGCTTTGCCGTCCGCATCGAGCTTGATGATCTCGCGCATCAGCTCGTGGTTCTTCGAACGCATTTCGACCGCGAGCGAAACCAGCGCGTCGTCGATCGTTGCCGCACGATCGATGCCGGTCTTGCGGGCTGCGAGTGCGAGCGCGGCTTTGAAGCCGAGGCCCTGACGGCGGCGTTTCTCGAGTGCTTCGAGGTAGGCCGCGGGCCCGCCCTTCTCAAACGTGAGCCACTGGTACGGGTGGCCGTCGCTGTCGACCAGCAGAACGGTCGGCAACTGGGCGACGCCGTAGCGCGCCATCAGTTTGTCGTTCTGTGCAATGAGCTCCTTGCTCATGCCGGCGCGGACTTTGGGAAAGTCGATCGTGACCAGGACGAAGTTCTTCTGGGCGCCGTTCTCGAACACTGGCTTCGACAGGATCTCGACGAACAGTTTGATGCTCGGCGTGTGCCAGTCGGAGCCGGTGAAGCTGACGAGCAGGTCCTTGTTCTCGGCCTTGGCCTTCGCACTAGCTGCGGCGAAGTCGGTCAGCCACACCTTCGACTGTTGCTTTTGCGCTGGCAACAGAACGGCGAGCTGGCTCAGGGCCACAGTGACAATGGAAGCGAATGCAGTACCCATGGGGGAGCATCGTAATCGCGATGCGCGGCCCTGGTTGGCGAAATCAGGAATTGGCCGCGATGGTGGTGCGCAGCAACGAATCGAGCAATTCGGGATCGGCGCGGCCGCGCGTCTTGCGCATGACGAGACCCTTGAGAGCATCGATCGCGCGGTCATTGCCGTCTCGGACTGCAACCGCCGCTTGTGGCATCTCGGCGATCGCCTCGTCGACGAGAGGCTGCAGTTCGTTCGGGTCGGCGATCTTGCCAAGGCCCAGATCCTGGATTGCTTGCGTGGCCGTGACGTCGTTGTCGAGCAGATGTGCGAACACGAGACGCGACGTCTTCTGCGTCAGGGTCTTTGTCTTGAGCAGCGTCAGAACCTCCGCGAGGGCCGCCGGTGAGATCGGGGATTGCGACAGTTCGACTTTGCGTTCACGCAGCGTCGGCAGCAGTTCTTCGATGAGCCAGTTGCACGCGGCTTTGGCCTCGGCGCCGCTCGCGACGATCTGCTCGAACCAATCGCCGACCTCGCGATCCTGGGCGAGCGCGACGACGTCCTGATCGCTGAGGCCGTGTTCTTGGCGGTAGCGATCGCGGCGCTGTTCCGGCAGTTCGCCGATCTTGCTGCGCTGCTCGGCGACGTATGCCTCGTCGAGAACGAGCGGCGGGAGGTCGGGGTCGGGCAGGTAGCGGTAGTCGGGCGCGGTCTCCTTGCTGCGCATCGCACGGGACTCACCGAGTTCGTCTTGCCAGCCGCGCGTTTCGGCGAGCACCTTGCCGCCGGCGGCGAGAACGGCAGTCTGGCGGCGTTCTTCGTATTCGAGCGCGCGCTGGACCATCTTCAGCGAGTTGAGGTTCTTGAGTTCGACCTTGGTGCCATACGTGTCGCTGCCGACAGGCATTAGCGAGATGTTGGCATCGCAACGCATCGAGCCGAGCTCCATGTCGCAGTCGCTGACGCCGGCGAAGCGGATCACTTCGCGCAGGTTGTGCAGGAACGTGTGTGCTTCCTTTGGTGCGCGGATATCTGGTTCGCTGACGATCTCCGCGAGCGGCACGCCGGCGCGGTTGAGGTCGACGAGCGTGCCGATGGCCGAGTGCGTCAACTTGCCGGCGTCTTCTTCGACGTGCAATCGATGCAGGCGGCAGGTGCGATCCCCGCCGATCGGCACTTCCCCGCCGAGCGCCAACGGCAGATCGAACTGACTGATCTGGTAGCCCTTTGGCAGGTCGGGATAGAAGTAGTGTTTGCGCGCGAACTCCGAGTACAGCTGGATCTCACTACCGAGCGCCAACGCAGCGCGAGTCGCCAGTTCGATCACCTTCTGGTTGGGGCGCGGCAAGACTCCGGGCAAGCCGATGTCGACGTGATGCACGCGCGTGTTGGGATCGCCGAGTGCTTGCACGGGCGCCGGCGAGAACAGCTTGCTCGCGGTGCCGAGTTGCACGTGCACTTCGAGGCCGATGACGGTGGTGTAGCCGGTCACAGTTGCGGCCTCCGCAGGTGGTGTTCGCTGTGTTGCTGGAAGACGTGCGCGAGTTGCAGGGCCAGGCCGTCGTTGCCGTGTTTGGCCATCGCTTGCAAGCCGATCGGACGGCCGTCGCTGGTCTGGTCACAGGGCATCGAGATCGCCGGGATGCCGGCGAGGCTGGCGGGCACGGTCAACGCATCCCACATGTAGCGCGCCAACGGGTCGTCTTGCTTGTCACCGAAGTGCGGTGCCGCGGTTGGCGATGTCGGCGACAGCAGCACGTCGCATTGCTCAAACAGGCCTTGGAACTCACACTGCAACGCGCGTCGCGCGAGACGCGCCCGTTCATAGAACTGCGCGCTGTAGCCATAGGACGAGGCGAACGTGCCGAGCATGATGCGCAACTGCACCTCGGGACCGAAGCCTTCGCTGCGCGACAGCGTCGTCGTATCGATGCTCGACTGTTGCCCGAGCGCCTCGTGTTCGGAGCGCAGGCCGTAGTGCACGCCGTCGTAGCGCGCGAGGTTGGAAGCGGCCTCGGCGGTGGCAAGCAGGTAGTAGGCGGGCACCGCGTGTTTGGCGCTGGGCAGGGCACAGTCGATGAATTCGGCACCGAGGTCGCGCATCTGGCTGATGGCCTTCTGCGTCGCCGCGAGCACTTCCGGATCGATGCCTTCGCCGTTGAGCTCGCGTGGCACGCCGATGCGCAGGCCCCTGAGGTCCTGGCGCTCGCCGAGCAGCTTCGCGACGGGTTCCGGCGTCGGCAGGCTCGTCGCATCGGCACCATCCTGGCCGCTGCAGCAGTCGAGCCACAGCGCGAGGTCTTCGGCCGTGCGCGCCAGGGCGCCGACACAGTCGAGCGAACTGGCGTAGGCGATCAGGCCGTAGCGCGGCACGCGGCCGTAGGTCGGCTTGAGCCCGGTGACGCCGCAAAGGGCCGCCGGTTGGCGAACCGAGCCGCCGGTATCGCTGCCAACGGCGATTGGGCACAGGTCTGCGGCGACGGCCGCCGCGCTGCCACCGCTGCTGCCGCCGGGGACGAGATCGTGGCCGAACGGGTTGCGGGTCTTCTGCACGGACGAGGTCTCGGTGGTGGAGCCCATGCCGAACTCATCCATGTTGGTGCGGCCGAGCAGCAGGCCACCATGTTGCTCGAGGCGCTGCAGCGACGTCGCGGTGAACGGCGCGCAGAAGGTCGCGAGCATCTTGCTGCCGGCGGACGCCGGTTCGCCGGTGACGAGCAGGTTGTCCTTGCTGCCGATCGTGACGCCAGCCAGTGGGCCAAGTTGCTCGCCGGCCTTCTGCCGTTCGTCGAGTCGGGCTGCGCCTTGCTGGGCGCGTTCCGAGAAGGTTGAGCAGAACGCGCCGAGTTCCGGGTCGACCCTTTGGATGCGGTCGAGTTGCGCCGTGACGATGTCGGTCGCGCGCACTTCTCCATTCTGAATGGCGCGAGCGATAGCGGTTGCGCTGGTGGGGGTGTTGCTCACGGCTCGATCACCCGTGCGACGACGAAGCAGTCGGCCGCGGTCTGCGGAGCGTTGCTGAGCACGTCGGCAACCGACGGAGGCGTCTCGGCCTCATCGGCGCGCAGTTCGGCGGGTGTCACGGTGCGTGCCTCGGGTGCGCCGTCGACATCGAAATCCACTTCGCCGAGGCTCGAGAAAGCGGAAACGAGCTGCTGCAGCTTGCCGCGTAGCTCCTCCTGGCGGTCCGCCGGGAGACGGATTCGGGCGAGTTCGCCCAAATGGGCGAGCAACGCGTCGTCAATGGCGAGGGGCTTTGGCATGGGCGAGGATGTTCGTAAGGACGCGAAATCGGGCGGTTAGTGGCGATACGGCCGCCCATAACTGTGGCTTAAGCCAATGGATGTTGGCAGATGTTGTGCCCGGGAGCTAGCATCATGGGCCAGGCGTGCGCTGACAGGCACGAGCCTGTCTGGACTTCGGAGCGGTCAGACCGAGGCAGAGCAGGTAGTGTCAGTCACGTCGTCATTGTCATGGAAAACCCCGAACTAGCCGTCGTCGGCCTCACCTGCAACGTGGTGGGCGTGTTCTTCCTAGCGAACTCGATTCGCTTCCGCGAGCCGCGCAAGGCGCTTCGCGACGCTCTCGGCGTCGCCGGCCGCAGCCTGTTGAAGGTCCGGGACACTGCATTGAACAACATGCAGGTCATCATCGGCTTCCTGTTCTTGACGACGGGATTCCTGCTGCAGATCGTCGCGCAGTGGGACATGAAGCTGAGCACGCTGCTGTCGTGCGCGGGCATCATCGCGTTCGCTGGCGCTGTCTACGCAGTTGGCGCCTACAGCTCACGTCGGGCCTTCCGCAAGCTTTTGCGTGAGTTCTTCCAGAGCCAGCCGTGGTCGTTCCAGGACGACATGGAGCTGACCAAGGAGATCGGCGAAGCCCTTGGCGTGCCGCACGGCAAGGACATGACCGTCGAGGCTTACGTGCACAAGGTCCGCACCGCCCTCGGTGTGCAGAACCAGCCGAAGAACGCGTCGTCCGACAGGGCGCGCCGGATTGCGCTCCCACGCTAGCTGCGCGGTCGAGCCTTATAGTAGCGGCCGGATTTCTGGCCCGTAGTTGCCAGCCGCCGTCCACCACTTGGGTGGACCCTCGGATCTCACATGTGCGCCGCTTCTGGCGCCAACTCATGGCTGCGACGCTCGACGTCGTCATGCCTGCGGCGTGTGCCGCGTGCTCGGTTCAAGCTCCTGAGGAACTGATCCGCGGCCTCTGCGGGCCTTGCCACCGCAACCTCGTCCATCGCCCGGCTGGCTGCCCACGCTGTGGTGAGTTGCTGACCCCAGATGGTCGCTGCACCGCGAGCCACGACGCTCTGCGGCACGTCAGCAGGCTGGTGGCTCCATTCCGACTCGTCGGCAGCGGCGGCCGCCTCGTGCGTCGCTTCAAGCTCGATGGCAACGCCACCGCTGGCCGCTACCTGGCCCGGGCGATGGCGGTCTGCCTCAGCCAACAAGGGGGGCTTGGCCGCCCGGTGGTCGTGTCCGTGCCCTTGCACCGAAAGCGAAGGCGGCGCCGGGGTTTCGACCAGGCACATTGGCTCGCTCGCCGAATCGCGACAAGGCTTGGGCTGCGGGTCGGCGACGGCATTCTTGTGCGCAGTCGCGCGACTCGGCCGCAAGGCGATGTGCGGGTGCTCTCCCGGGTCGAGAACGTCCGAGGGGCGTTCGTCCTTCGGCACCCGGAGCAGATCCGCGGCCGCACCGTTGTCCTGGTGGATGATGTGTTTACGACCGGTGCCACCGCTCGGACGTGCGCTCGATTGTTGCGCGAGGCCGGTGCCCAGTCCGTCATCATGCTGGTCGCCTGCCGCAGCTGAGTGGGGGGCGTGGGCCCACCGAGCGCCAGTCGTCGAGAAGCAAATCACGCCCGCCGTGAAGAAAAAGCGACAGGTGGGCTTGACCGCAGCTCGCTGCTCGCTACCTTCTCTCGCCCCCGTCCGCGAGCTAAGCTCCGAACGGGACACGATCTTTGACATTCTGGGTGGCCTCGATAGAAGAAAAGCGTGTGAGCTTTTTGATGAGGCCTATTCGCATCAGCGTCACGTCGACCACCGTCGGCGTGGGGCAAATCCTTATGGAGTGCGGGTAGGTAAGCCGGCCGTAGCCGGCAGTTGGTGTCCTTGTGGCATCGGCGGTTAGC
>Ga0316204_10000907_pt1 | contig 92654 bp, 85 predicted proteins | sample 6monrhotite_MG_2_FD_205661 | JGI IMG/M metagenome (GOLD analysis project Ga0316204, IMG submission 205661) | Microbial mat bacterial communities from mineral coupon in-situ incubated in ocean water Damariscotta River, Maine, United States -... | ecosystem: Environmental > Aquatic > Marine >... | reverse complement strand
AAGATAGCCTGCGGGAAGGAGGCCGTATGGTCAAGATATCGAGCCGAATAATCCTGGGGTTTTCCCGGTTGATAGGACTGATCGTCTTGGTGGTCGTTGTACCAATCGCCAATGCTTCTCCATTACCGGCTTCATTGTCCAGTTGTGGCACAGCGAAAGCCGCCGCAGTACCAGACGGCGAAACATTGCACCAATCCAACGGCGCAATTATCCGGTTAGCAGCGATTAAAGCGCCCGAACTATGGCCAGCCGGTGCCGCCTATACTAGCTGGCCGCACGCAAGCTGGGCAAGGGCTACCCTTGAACGCCTGGTCATAGGAAAAACTGTTCAGTTATTTTGCGAAGGCGAAACCAGCAACTTGAACGATGAAAGAATTGCCCATATTCAACTGCCCGGCGGAGATTGGTTGCAGCATATTTTGCTTGAAAAGGGAGCGGCATTTGTTTTTCCGCGCCGCGATCACATTTCAGGGCTACCGGCCCTTTACACTGCTGAGGACAAAGCGCGGCTGGAAAATTTAGGCGTTTGGCAATCTAACAAAATAATGCAAGCAAGTGATGCTGAAGCCATTAGAACCGGCTGGTTTCAGGTTGTTCGCGGGCGGGTGTCAAACGCCGCGCAGGTTCGGCGACAGACTTTCCTGAATTTCGGCACTGATTGGCGAAAAGACTTTACCATTGAAATTCCGGCAACCGCGCAGCGAGCATTCAAAGCCGCCCAAATTGACCCTCTAACATTTCAGGATCGGCAGGTGGAGGTTCGTGGCTGGGTCACCTGGAAAGGCGGCCCCCACATAATGCTGGAGGGGCCGGGTCAAATCAGGCTAATAAACCCGTGAAAGCTGCTCGCTAGCCGTTGGCAAGGCCTGCGGCAACCGGATCACCAATTCGGCGCACCAGCGAGTCACGCAATTTGCCAAGCGCCTGTGCTTCCAGTTGGCGTACCCGCTCTTTGGAAATGCCGAGCTGCGAACCCAGCACAGCCAATGTGACACCATTTTCCTTCAACTGGCGCTCACGAATGATAAAACTCTCGCGGTCGGTAAGGTCATTCATGGCATCTTTGAGCAACACAGATTTCTTGTTGCGATCATGCGTGGCTATATAAAGGGTGTCTGGCTGCGGGGTGTCTGCCACCAACAGGTCCTGCCATTCCTGTGCCGATTCGTCGGCCACCGGCGCATTAAGCGACCGGTCAACACCGGATAAGCGGCCTTCCATCGCCTCAACATCACGCAAACGCACGCCCATTTCATCGGCGATCTGGTTGCGCGCCTGAAAAGATAACGGGCGGTCTGCATCAACACCCATCTTTGCCTTCAGGCGCTTGAGGTTGAAGAATAATGATTTGTGGGCGGACGTCGTTCCCGTGCGGACTATAGACCAATTACGCAGCACATAATCCTGTACGGCGGCACGCACCCACCAGGACGCATATGTTGAGAACCTGACTTCGCGGGCCGATTCGAAGCGATAAGCCGCTTCCATCAAACCTACTGTTCCTTCTTGAATTAAGTCAGAAACCGGAAGGCCGTAATGCCGATAACGGCTTGCCGCAGCCACTGCCAAGCGCAGATGCGCCTCAGTTAATTTCTTTAACGCATGTTCATCGCGCTCGGTCTGCCACGCAAGAGCAAGATCAATTTCTTCCCCGCGTTCCAGCATCGGAGCCTTCATTGCAAATCGAATTATGCGCCGGTCATCCCCAGTTGCCCAGTTACCTATCGCCACGTCTCTCTCCGTCAATAGATTTAATGCACTCGATTAATGAGGGGCATTATCACTATTTTAACGAATTTTTACAGTGTTTTTTTAAAACAATTTTGGAAGGGCGCTATTCACAAAAAAACCCGCTACAAAGGGCGGGTTTTAAAGCGTTTTTTCGAATAGGCGTTATGCGGCAAGTTCTTTTTCAAGTTTGCCCATTGCAGCTTCTTCATCAATATCTTCAACCGCAGCCAATTCACGTGCCAGCCGCCCAAGCGCTGATTCGTATATTTGGCGCTCACTATACGACTGTTCTGGCTGATCGTCTCCGCGATGCAAATCCCGAACAACTTCAGCAATAGATACCAAATCACCAGAATTGATCTTGGCTTCATATTCCTGAGCCCGCCGACTCCACATCGTCCGCTTAATCCGCGCGCGGCCTTTCAGGGTTGTAAATGCCTTTTGCAGCGTGTCGTCTGACGAAAGGCGGCGCATGCCGCTTACTTCAGCTTTATTCGTTGGGACCCTCAAGGTCATACGCTCTTTTTCAAAGCGAATAACATAAAGCTCCAGCGACATGCCGGCAACTTCCTGAGTTTCCATTTCTGTCACACGACCAACGCCGTGCTTCGGGTAAACAATATAGTCACCAACAGAATACGGAAGATTTTTAGATTTAGCCATTTTGCGTCACATCCTTTTTATTCTGGCATTCATCAGTTTACCCAAACATTTTCAAACATGTTGAACCGTCCATCCACCAAACCAAGGTGGCCCCCATAAAAGGTTCAAATGTTTGTGTAAACCTAGCCTATTGATATCAAATTCTTGATCTTGCTATTTCAAAGTCCAATCAAATCGGCGTGCCTGAAAGTTATTACTAAATACAGGCTGCACGAATTTCAGCACCGCATCTTACTCCATAGCGCATGTTAAAACGTTCTTAGTTTCTATTGAATATCAGTGCCTTAGCCTATCCGCAGCAGCGTTCAGCAAATTAACGGCACCTGAAAATCCAACGGCCCAAACGTTCTTTTCGTGCAACAATCAAGGATACTGTAACATAAAATACATCAAAAATGTAGCCCCTAGCCCACCTACACGGGCAAAAAGAGGCTATTTTGGTCGATTCAAAGCTTGTTTTCTTATCAAAATACTAAAAAACCGGGCGATAAACCCGGTTTTCAAAACATACAATTTTTGATGGGCTAGTCGCCAGCGCCGGGGTTGGCTGAGAAATGTTCCATCTTGCCGTCCTTGCCCTTCCAGTCATCGGCGTCAGAAGGCTGTTCACGTTTAACCGTAATGTTGGGCCACTCTTCCGAATATTTGGTATTCACTTCCAGCATTTCTTCCAGGCCGTCTTCAGTGTCAGGTAAAATCGCTTCAGCGGGGCACTCAGGCTCGCAAACACCGCAATCGATACACTCGTTGGGGTTAATCACCAACATATTCTCGCCTTCATAAAAGCAGTCCACCGGACATACCTCGACGCAGTCCATATATTTGCATTTGATACATGCTTCCGTGACGATATAGGTCATCGGTGTCTCCTTATGTTTCTTCAATTGCCTTATGAAATTGAATTTTCCATCAAGGCTTGGCCCTTGATTGATTTTATGCCGAAAAGATTAGCGCTCGGCAATGCCTTTTCTTTGCAAAAGACAATTCAGTTTTTTCCTTGCAGGCGGTCAAGTGCCCGGCGGTCGGTTTTGGTTGGTCTTCCCATCCCTCTTTCACGGCTGGGGTTTCCTCCTGTTTCGTCTGCGCCCGCCGTTTTTTGCTTTGGCGGCGTCAGGTCTTTGTATAACAATGCCGCCTCCGTCGCCGGGCCGCGCCGAACACCAAGCGCAACAACCTCAATCACCCTCACGTCATCCGCTTTAGGGAAGGTCAGAACATCACCAACAGCAATCATCGCGCTGGCTTTTTTCGCGTGATCGCCGTTAATGCGCACTTTTTTTGCGCGGCACTGTGCCGCCGCCAATGATCTCGATTTAAAAAACCGCGCCTGCCACAGCCATTTGTCCAGCCGCAATTTTTCAATAGTCTGGTCAGAAATTGCCACAGTCTTTTATTTTTTCTTGGAAAGCGCGTCTTTCAAGCCGGCAAGTGCTGCAAAAGGCGAATCCGGGTCCATCGGTTTTGCCTTCGGTCGGGCCGTGTGAACACGCGGGCCTGATGGCTTGCCTTTGGCGGCGTGGCTTCGTGGCTTGCCTTTCCCGTGCGGCTTGCCGCGACCTTTAGCGGCTTCGCCTTGCTTACCACCCTCTTGTCGGCGTGCGCCTTGTGGCTTTCCGTGCGGTCGGCTTGGCCGCTTCGGGGCCCACATAAACACATGGCGCTCAACCGGCGGAGCTGCTTCGTCGGACGGTGCCGCCGATGCTTCTTCTAATGCAGCCTCTTTCGGTTCGCTCTCTACCTTTGCCTTTTCCGCACTCTCCGGCGTTTCCGCTTTTTCTTCAGGCGCCGTTGCAGGAGCTTGTTCTTCAGTCTTTTTATCCGCAGCTTCTGGCTTGGCCGGCTCTTCTGCAGCTGGCGTATCAGCGACCGGCTCAACCACCCGCGTTTCGTTCTTGTAGCCAATGCCTCGCATCACTTCGGCAAAATCGTCGCCAGAAAGGCCAACCAACCCCATAATCTCGGGTGTCACTTCAAACCAGTTACGGTCCTGGCCCAGCGGTCGCACCGCATCGGCAAGCCGCTCAAGCATATCCATGCGAACAGCTTTTTTGCCAACCACGTGGAAACCACACATTTCATAGAAAGCATTTGGCGCCGTTTGTTCCGTATCAACCCACACCATGCCCGGCGTCGGCAAAGATGGCAAAGCAGAGAGCTTGCCGGCCATCGCCCACATCATCAGACGCAGTTCAATGGCATGCGGCTTTAACACCAACGGCATATAAAGGCTGGTTGCGCCAATACGAATACCAAACCGGCGCAGACCTTTACGCGCATCCTGGTCAATTTGGCGCAAATCGCCGTCAACCATCTTACGCGGCAGCACGCCGTAATTTTCCATCAGGCGGAAAGCCACGCCGCGTACCAAACCAGACAAAGGCTCTGTGCCTTCAGGCGGCTCAACTTCGCCGTTTAATTCCTGCGCTAACTTAACCAACGGATCCAGCTTTTCGGCAATACGGGCATCAAGCCAGTCTTGGGCCCGGCCGCGTACCAGCTCTTTCATCTCGTCGTTAAGCAGGGTTGACGACAAAAGCTTCACTCGCGGCGCCATGAAGGCACCAATGTCCTGAACCGTACCAATGGCCGCGCCTTCCCACATCAACTGCGGGTTTGTAAGACCACCGGAAAAATCAAATGTCAGGGTTTTATAGCCCACATTGGCGAACAACTTAGCCTTGCGGGTCAGCTCAACCTGCAGCGCGGTTTCCGCAGCAGCCTTCAACACCTTCTGGTCGTCGCGAGCAGCGCCCGCCTCTACCTTAAAGGAGAAGCCTTGCACTTCGCCGATCTCATGTCCTTCAACAGATACCTGTTGTGTCTCTTTATCTATGCTCACGCTGAGCTCACCCCTTTGCTTGAGTGAACGCATGAGAACAGCCGTACGGCGGTCCACAAAACGCTGGGTTAATTTTTCATGCAGTGCATCAGAAAGTCGGTCTTCAACACCGCGGGTAACATGGGCCCAATGAGCCGCATCCTGCAGCCAGCCTTTGCGGTGAGACACATAGGTCCATATGCGGATGCTGGCAATTCGCGCGGCCAAGGTATCTATATCGCCGTGACTATTGTCAAGCCGCTTAACCTGCCGGGCGATCCAATCGTGAGAAATAACCCCGGCGGGTGACATTAATTCACTATAAATTCGCTTGAGCGTACCAAAATGATCTTCGAGCGACAACTTGCGGAAATCCGGAATTTGGCAAACATTCCAAAGCCTTTCCACTGCTTCGCGTGTCGTGGTCATCGCAGCAATGCCTTCATCTGCCGCCAGCGCCTTCAGGGCATGCGCGTCTACAGCATCGCGCACTCTGTGAAGGCCGTCTGTGGTGGCAGGCGTGCTCAAAGCACGCAAAAGTCGGGGAATCGACCCAAAATCCAGTCGGTGATTGCGCCAATATATAGCCTTCACCGGCTCAAACTGATGATCTTCAATCTGACTGATCATCATCGGGTCCATCTCTTCGGCCTCGCCGCCGCCAAGGGTTGAAAAGGTACCATCCCGTTTGTAACGCCCAGCCCGACCGGCGATCTGTGCCGCTTCCGCTGCGGTCAGGTCGCGGAACCGCCGCCCGTCAAATTTTCCAAGCCGAGAGAAGGACACATGACCAATATCCATATTCAGTCCCATACCAATGGCGTCCGTTGCCACCAAATGGTCAACCTCACCCGACTGGTACATTTCCACCTGAGAATTGCGCGTGCGCGGGCTTAAGGCCCCCATCACAATGGCGGACCCGCCTTTCTGGCGGCGCATCAACTCGGCCATCGCATAGACATCAGAAGCCGAGAACCCTACCACCACGCTGCGCCGTGGCAGACGCGACAGTTTAGCAGGTTTCACGTGGAACAGTTTAGAGAAGCGGTCACGCCTGACGATTTCAGCCTCGGGCACCAATCTGCGTATGAGTGGCCCCATAGTCTCCGCGCCTAGCATAAGCGTTTCAAAACGGCCGCGGGTATGCAGTAAATGCTCGGTAAATACATGACCGCGCTGAGGGTCGGCGGCCATTTGAATTTCATCAATGGCGACAAAATCAACCGCGGCGGTGCGCGACATGGCCTCTGCGGTGCACAAAAAATAGCGTGCGCCTTCAGGCACGATGCGCTCTTCGCCGGTAATCAAGGCAACCTGGTTCTTGCCCTTTACCGCTACAACCTTGTCATACACTTCGCGCGCCAGCAGGCGAAGCGGGAAACCCATCATGCCAGACGAATAGCCAAGCATACGCTCAACGGCATAATAGGTTTTACCGGTGTTGGTGGAGCCGAGGATGGCTTTAATGATGCCTGACATAAATTTACTCAACTGACAGCGGCTAACTTTGATCAGCCTCGCTACACAGTTAAATAGATTGCACCGTGCCTTGTTACAATTGTTTTAGCGCGTTTTTTAACCGACCCATCAAAACCGCGTGTCCGTCCATTGCGTGAGGCAATACGGCGCGCTACTGTTGCAATCAAATCGTGGGCAAATTTGGGAAGGGTTATCATGGCTAAAAAAGTTGATCGCAGGCAAATTTTAAAGGGAACAGCAGCGCTTGGTAGTGTTGCCATTGGTGCTGGTGTGTTGGCACAGGACAAAAACCCATTAAGTGCGCCTGCAGACTTGGGTATTGCCGAAAAACTGGCGGGTGTTGATTATACCGATGCGGAACGCGCTGTAATTTATGACGGCCTCGAAGGCATGGTTGACCGCATCAGGTTGCGGCGCGCGGGCACCACGATTGGAAATACTGATGCGCCCGCCCTAACCTTCGACCCGCGCTTGCCGGGAGAGGCATATCACGCCCAAACAAACACCGTGCGCTTGGCAGCAGGTACCTCAAGAGCTCTGCCCAGCGACGAGGACATTGCTTTTGCTTCCATAAGCGAACAAGGCGCATGGCTGCGCTCAGGCGCACTAACTGCCAACCGCCTGCTGGACATTTACCTTACTCGCATCCGCGCCCACGGCCCCAAACTAGAGTGCTTTATCACCGTTATGGAAGAAAGTGCGCGGCGAGAAGCCTTTCAGGCCGACAGCGAGCTGCGGGCTGGCCGTGATCGGGGGCCGCTGCACGGCATCCCCTACGGCATGAAAGACCTTGCTGACACAGCCGGCGTTGCCACCACATGGGGGGCAGAACCCTACAAAGGCCGCGTGCCAACCGAAGATGCTGTGATCGTAAAACGCCTACGCGAAGCAGGTGCCGTGCTTGTGGGCAAAACCACACTGGGCGCGCTGGCATACGGCGACAAATGGTTTGCAGGCACCACCCGCAACCCCTGGAACACCGATGAAGGTTCGTCGGGATCAAGCGCCGGGTCAGCATCATCGACAGGTGCCGGACTGGTAAGCTTTTCAATTGGCACAGAAACTTTGGGGTCGATTGTTTCACCGTCCAGCCGCTGTGGCACAACCGGCCTGAGGCCAACATTTGGGCGCATCCCGCGCACAGGGGCGATGGCGCTGTGCTGGTCGTTGGATAAATTCGGCCCGATCTGCCGCCATGTGGAAGACACCGCATTAGTGCTTGCAGCCGTCAACGGTGCCGATAACGGCGACCCAAGCTCTATCGAATGGGGTTTTGAATATGATGCGGCGACGGCAGCGGCACAGAATATTAAAATTGGCTATAACCCCGCTTGGTTCGAAGGCGACAATGTAACCGCCAGCGAAAAGGCGATGCCCGATATGGTGCGTGAACTAGGGTTTGACCTGACCGAGATTACGTTACCTGACCTACCATACGGTTCATTGATCACATTGCTTGAGGTTGAAGGCGCCGCCGCCTTTGAAGAACTTACACTTTCAAACCGCGATGACCTGATGAAATGGCAGGAACCACGATCATGGCCCAACACCTTTCGGTCCGCCCATTTGCATTCAGCCGTGGAGGCCATGCAATTGGATAGGTTCCGGCGGCAAGTAATGCAGGTGATGGCAGATATATATAGACAGGTGGATGTTATCCTCTGCCCCAGTTTTGGGGGCGGCATGCTGCTTGTCACCAATTACACTGGGCACCCATGTCTGGTGTTTCCCGTGGGCATGGAAGACAGAGCCAGCGTGCCACTAACCGGCAGGCCTGCGCCTGAAGAACGCCCAGTAAAATCGCTGCCGCAAAGCTTTACGCTGTGGGGCAACATGTTCCGCGAAGATCAAATATTGGCTTTGGGCACTCTTTTGGAGCGACAAATCAACTTTAAAGCCAACCGGCCCAAGCTGTAATACCGCGCGATAGGGCTTGACCCTGCCGCCCGAATCGCATAGAGACGCGCGGTGCTGGCGGTATAAGGCCGTACGGTATGTTAACGATCAAAAGATTCTCAGGCCAAAAAGGCCCGATAGAAAAACAAGGATAAGATCATGGCTCGTGTATGCGAACTTACTGGAAAGCGCGTGATGGCAGGCAACAATGTCTCGCACGCCAACAATAGAACCCGTCGTCGTTTTTTGCCAAACCTGACAAAAGCAACACTAATGTCAGACACGCTTGGCCGCTCGATCAGCCTGCGTATTTCTGCTCACGCGCTGCGTTCGGTTGAACATAATGACGGTCTTGATAACTTTTTGCTGAAAGCGCGCGACGGCGATCTGTCTGCTGCTGCACTGAAGCTGAAAAAAGACATCAAGAAAAAACAGGCTGCTGCCTAATATCATCAACCAGCCTTGCGGGGCTGTTGCTGTAAAGAATTTAGACGCTGCACTTTAGATAGTGCGGCGTTTTTTATGGCTGACGATTGGACGCGTTGCCCGCCATCCGCCACCGGCCATCTATTTTTTGGGCCAGCATTACCCATGCCCAATGTTCATCAAACGGCGCGCCTGCTGGCTCGGTTATCCCTTTGGCATTAACCTGAACGATGGCCCAGCCTATGTCACCGGACTGTGCAGCTGATACCCGCGGATACTGTGTATCAATATAAGCGGAATATTTTCGCCGTTCAAAAACCTGGGAAAACCGTGCGGCCATTTCTTCAGGGGTTGTGTCGCCTACTGAACCGCGATTGGCAATTGTGGCGACTGGGGCGGTGAGCGAGGCCATCATCGCGGCATCACCCATACAGTGGGCGACAAGTATCTGCCGGTGAAGACGCAGAATATCGATTTCATCCAGATTAGGCGATGCAACACTGTCATAATACCACATCATCGGTTTATCATCAGTATCGACAGTTCGGTAACGATAATCAAACGTGCGGCTGCCATCGTCAATCAGCAAGGCCATGGGAACCGACACACCGTCTATGTTGCGCCAGTCACTGGCATGGATTTCAATTTTCAAGTCACCGACATCAAAGCGCATGCCGGCAGGCTGACCCGGCTGATTCCCGTTGATCAAATAAGCAACGCCGCCCGTATCCCGCATTCCCCTCAAGGCAGAAACTTTGCGGCCTGCGAACTCAACATTTGTCGCCGGTTCAATATCGGTCATTACATCCTGAAAATGAAGGAGCAGCGCATGAAACTGATGACCGAGTGCGAAATCTCGTTGAAAATTGCCCGCAAGTTCAACGTCGCCTCCAGCCTGAACCCAAGTGTAAGGGCCCTCGACCACATGCAGCGTATTCCCGTCTTCCTTAATGAATTTTGATGCGGCACGGTCTTTCGAACGGTAAAAAGTTTCAACGCTGTAAGTCTTACCGTCTGAAACTGTGACGTCAGCATACGCATAAAGGGCAGTTGTCGAGCATGCGTCATCTGCTGCCATCACCGGTTGCCACCCTGCTGTTGCCGTCAGACCTGCCATTGCTAGCCATTGCGATGCCAGTTTCCTCACACTCCTACATGTTGAGTTTCTTTCTACACGGGTTGAAAATAAATCAACTTGCATGGCGTTTCCCCTTCGCGTCCCAACCAGGCTACAGTCAAACACGCGCAAGCATGCGCCGCAAGTAAACCATCGTTCGCACAAACCAGTAAAACAATATATAAAGATTGTTATTACTGAACGAATGTTCGGTTATTAATTAATGCCCTATAACTATCAACGGTAATCATAGTCAAACATCATCAGCAGAGTGCGCTGAAGCGGGTTAAAGTTATCATCAGAAATCATCACCAGACGCACTGTATCCTCATCCATCGCCACAACATCCAGCCCCTCCATATTATCCACGGTAAACTCCGGTGTCAGGTGCAAGACTTCCTCGCCACTAAAAGCCGCGCCTGGAACAATGTCCTCGGCCTTAATGTGGTGAACCTTGATTGCGACACCATCAATGGCGGAAAAATGCCGCAAGAGCACCAACACATCACCATTCGGCATCACAGCAGCATCGGTCGGTGAAAAATTAGCGGGCGGCTTGAACCAAAGACCCTGAACAACTTCGGGAGACACCAACCACGCTTTCAGTTGGTCTGCGCCGTTCAGCCCGCGCTCGGCAATAGCCAACAGCTGCCCTGTCGCCAAGCGCGCTATTGCCTCCATTCCACCGTTGCCCGATATGCCTGAAAAATCTATATCTGAAAGAGCTGGCCTTGAAGGAATTGCACCAATTTCAGAGACGAACTCCAGCCGGTGGTTATGCTCAAATGATACCAGGTAGCCACCCCCAAACCTAATCAGGCTCTCCGCATCCAGATCAATTTTATCTGCCGTTGCCCCAAGTGAAAATCTTTGCATGGTACCCGCTGTTGGTGGCACAAACCCTCGTGCATCAAAATGCGCCTGCCACCAATCGCCTTTGTCCGATATGGCCACCAGTGACTTCGCATCATTGTCAACAACTATGCCAGAAAACCCGCCAAACTCGCCGTAATCTGAGGTAAGAGCCCAACCGCCTTCAAACCGCACACGGCGCCCGTCAGGACTTTCCGCTACTATTTGATCAAGCGGCAGCTGAGATGCCTGCACCGTCACGTCAACCGGCAAACCTGTTTCTTGCGACGCCCTCATATCGCGGCTGGCAAACCCCATCGACGCCAAAGCGCCAACCCCGACAACAACCGCGACTAAAAGAGTTGCAAATGTCTTCTTCATCCTGTTCGCCTGTCTTGTATTGCGCCTTACAGCCTTCGCGGCTTAGGCAAGGTTTCTTCAAACAATGACGCAAGCTGGTCGGTCATCGCGCCGCCCAGCTGTTCGGCATCTAGAATTGTCACCGCCCGCTGATAATAGCGCGTCACATCATGGCCAATACCAATAGCGATCAATTCAACCGGAGACTTGTCTTCAATCCAGCGGATAACCTGCCGCAGATGATTTTCCAAATAGGTGCCGCTGTTAACTGAAAGCGTGCTGTCGTCTACCGGCGCACCGTCGGATATCACCATCAAAATACGCCGCTCGTCAGCGCGCGCCATGAGCCGGTTGTGCGCCCACATCAAGGCTTCGCCGTCGATATTTTCTTTCAGTAAACCCTCGCGCATCATTAAGCCCAAATTACGGCGCGACCGCCGCCACGGGCTGTCACCTGTCTTGTAAATAATGTGCCTCAAATCATTGAGTCTACCCGGCTTAGCCGGCCTGCCGGCTTCCAGCCATTTTTCACGTGACTTGCCACCCTTCCAGGCTTTAGTGGTAAAGCCCAGAATTTCCACTTTCACGCCGCAGCGCTCCAGCGTGCGCGCCAAAATATCTGTTGAAATAGCCGCAATGGATATGGGCCTTCCGCGCATGGAACCAGAATTATCCAGCAACAATGTGACCACGGTGTCTTTAAACTCTGTTTCAGACTCCAGCTTATAAGATGCTGGGCGCATAGGGTTCGTCACCACGCGCGACAAGCGACCCGCGTCCAGAATGCCTTCTTCCAAGTCAAACTGCCAATGGCGCAGTTGCTGCGCGAGAAGCCGTCGTTGCAACCGATTAGCAAGCTTGGAGACCACGCCAGACAAGTGCGCCATCTGCTGATCCAGATACTTACGCAACCGGTCCAGTTCTTCCGCATCGCAAAGGTCTTCGGCTTTGATTATTTCGTCAAACTCTTCGGTGAACACACGGTAAAATCCAGCTTCCGGCATATTATCCAGCGGGCGGTTGGGCCTCCAGGGAATGGTGCCCTCATGAGTGCCGTCTGCAGCGTCGCCGTCCGGGTCTTCGCTGTCGTCTACCGCGGCTTCAGAAGACGTATCATCCTCGCCGCTCTCGCCGTCGCTGTCTTCTGTGCCTTCCGCGCCGTCGGCATCACCTTCCTCATCATCTGAGGCATCGCCGTCAGGGGTAGAGGGTGCATCAGCATCCGGGTTTTCATTGGGCTCATTGTCGTCTTGCTGCTCAGACGCGTTGCCGTCTCCGTCACCAACCAATTCAGATATAATATTGCGGGTTAGTTCCGACAAATCGCGCTGGTCTTCAACTTTGTCTTCCAGCTCATCGAGCAAGTGACCAACTGATTGCTCGAGCCATTTTCGCTGCCCTTCAACCGCAAGCGTGGCACATTCCGGTGGCTTTTCGCCGGTTAACCGCTCACGCGCAAGCAAACCCAACACATCAGCCAGCTTTCCGGTTTCGTCGTCGCTGGGGCGCGCAATGCCACTTTCCTGCGCACGGCGCGCAACATAGGTGGCGATGTTTGCGCTAACGCCGCTCATTTGCCGGGCACCGACAGATTCGTATCTTGCTGTTTCCACCGCATCAAAAATAGCCCGCGCAACTTGTCCGGACGGCGCCAACCTCTGATGCATTTTAGGGTCATGATAACGTTTCTTGAGGGCAATCGCATCGGCAACACCGCGCGCCTCCGCCACATCGCGGGCCGTTACCTTGTGAGGCAAATGAAGAATGCGCGCTTCGTCACCCACAAGCGTTGGATGGTCAGCGGTATAGGAAATTTCCAGTTCAGGCTCACCGGCAACAGCACGTGTCGCCGCCGCAAGCGCTTGCTCAAAAATCTCTTTAGGTTTTTGTCCGCCGTCGGCCAATTTCAGCCCTCTAATTTAGGCACCGATCACCAGATTGGCTGCCGAGTCAGCAAGCTCAGCACCAAAACAGCGCTGGTAATATTCCGCCACAATGGTGCGCTCAGCCTCGTCACATTTATTCAGGAAGCTGGTCTTAAAACCAAAACTCACATCGCCGAAAATATGGGCATTCTGCGCCCACGTGAGTACTGTACGTGGTGACATTACGGTAGAAATATCACCGGCCATAAAACCGGTGCGGGTTAGGTCCGCTACCCGGACCATTGCGGAAATTATCTTCTGGCCTTCTTCGGTTTGGTAACCGGGCTCTTTGGCCAGAACAATTTTCGTCTCAACATCGTGCGGCAGATAATTCAGCGTGGCAACCACATTCCAGCGGTCCATTTGGCCCTGGTTGATCTGTTGCGTTCCGTGGTAAAGTCCGGTTGTGTCGCCTAGACCAACGGTGTTTGCCGTTGCAAAAATGCGGAACGCGGGGTGCGGTCTGATAACCCGGTTCTGATCAAGAAGCGTAAGTTTGCCCTCAACCTCCAGTACCCGCTGGATCACAAACATCACATCAGGGCGGCCTGCGTCATATTCGTCAAATACAATCGCTGTGGGTGATTGCAGCGCCCAAGGCAGCAAGCCTTCCTGAAACTGTGTGATCTGCTTGCCGTCTTTAAGAACAATCGCGTCCTTACCGACAAGGTCAATACGACTGATGTGGCTGTCCAGGTTAACCCGCACAGTTGGCCAGTTAAGCCTCGCTGCAACCTGTTCGATATGAGTTGATTTTCCGGTGCCGTGATAGCCCTGGATCATCACCCGGCGGTTATGGGCAAAGCCCGCCAAAATAGCCAGAGTGGTGTCATGGTCAAACACATAAGCGCTGTCTATGTCGGGCACATGCTCCGTGCGTTCGGCGAAAGCAGGCACTTGCATATCACTATCAATGCCAAAGGTTTCGCGAACTGAAACCGTGTTTTCAGGCATGTTGGTGTTAGGTAATTTTTCGGCCGCAGCGGCGGTCATGGCACGTCCTCTTGTCACTATGTCTTACGCTCAATTCACATTTTCAGAGCTTGCTTTTACAGGCAAAAACCCCATTCTAAATGTCCCGGCGATTAGAAATATACTGCACTTGGTCGCATATATTGACTTTTATGCGCCGACACTCAAGAGAAAGTAAGGCAAAAATGGGCAAAGTCAGCCAACTGATCGAAAAAAAGTTATCCGAGGCACTCGATCCATCAAAATTAGAGGTGATCGACGACAGTGCGTCCCATGCCGGGCATGCTGGCAATCCAGACGGTGACCGCGAGAGCCATTTTCATGTCAATATCACGTCGAGTGCCTTTAAGGGCAAGAACCGTGTGGCGCGCCAAAGGCTTGTTAATCACGCCTTGCGGGAAGAATTGCGTGAACAAATTCACGCCCTCAGCATGAAATGTACTGCGCCGGACGAGAGCTAACGCGCGCAAAATTCAATGCAGGAACAGCCATCTGATATCTAGAAAAATCCTACGCGACCCTGAATAGGACGCCGTGATTCGCGCACCATTTGTTTGATGGCGGGTTTCCGCGTCAATGTGCGCCTACTGTGAACAAGACCTATCGCCGCGATGATGGGCAGCATGAGGGTGGTGATCAATTCTATGGTAAAATACTCAGTCACAATCCGTCCTTTGTCGTCGCTGTCATTTATTAGCCGATTGCACCAATGCGAGGGTTAGGGGCTTTTTCGTTGAGGCTAAACTGGCCGTGATTTGAGGCAGAAACGTGATTGAATTAGGGTAAGATTATTGCAAACCATAAAAAAAGCAGCGCACACAAGGTACGCTGCTCAATCTTTTAGCTAATCAGGCAATCAACGGACTGCCAAGTTCGGCCTTAATGAAAAGTCACTGGTGGTTTGCCCAGCGGCGGCGCAAATTTGGTAAGATTAATACCGTCCACGGCAGACTTATATTCATCAACACTTGGGGTGCGACCAAGGATCGTAGACAGAACCACAACCGGCGTTGAAGCCAGAAGAGACTCGCCCATTTTTTCGTCAGAGTCTTCAACAACCCTTCCTTTGAACAGGCGGGTTGACGTGGCCATAACTGTATCGCCTTTCGCCGCTTTTTCCTGGTTGCCCATACATAGATTACAGCCTGGTCGCTCTAAATACAGGATGTTTTCATATTCAGTGCGAGCTGCATTTTTTGGTGCATCATCATCAAATTCAAAACCCGCATATTTCTGTAGAACTGCCCAGTCGCCTTCTTCCTTCAACTCATCAACAATGTTGTAGGTAGGCGGCGCAACCACGAGCGGTGCGTTGAATTTGATCTCACCGTCTTTTTCAAGGTTTTTGAGCATTTGGGCGATGATTTTCATGTCGCCCTTGTGAACCATGCACGAACCAACAAAACCTAGATCAACTTTCTTGTCACCACCATAGTATGAAACAGGACGGATTGTATCGTGGGTATATCGCTTGGATACATCTGCATTGTTCACATCAGGGTCCGCGATCATCGGTTCAGCTATCTGATCCAGGTCCACCGCGAACTCAGCGAAATATTTGGCGTTGTCATCCGGGGTTAATGCAGGCCGCTCGCCAGACTTGATCTCGTCAATTCGCTTGTTCGCGATGTCAATGAGGCCCTGGAGAGTTTTAGTTGCATTCTCCATGCCTTTATCGATCATGATCTGAATGCGGCTTTTGGCAATCTCAAGCGACCCGATCAATGTCTCATCTTCAGAAATACAAATCGACGCTTTTGCCTTCATTTCTGCGGTCCAGTCCGTGAAGGTAAATGCCTGATCCGCCAGCAGCGTTCCAATATGCACTTCAATAACGCGGCCCTGGAAAACATTATCTCCAAACTTTTTCAGCATCTGCGCCTGCGTGGCGTGAACCACATCGCGGAAATCCATATGATCTTTCAGACTGCCCTTGAAGGTAACTTTAACCGACTCGGGGATTGGCATTGTTGCTTCGCCTGTAGCAAGAGCAAGCGCAACCGTTCCTGAATCAGCGCCAAAAGCCACGCCCTTGGACATGCGGGTATGGCTATCGCCGCCGATAATCACGGACCAGTCATCAACGGTAATGTCATTGAGCACTTTGTGAATAACGTCTGTCATGGCGTGATAAACGCCCTTGGGGTCACGCGCTGTAATAAGGCCAAACTTATTCATAAAGCCCATAAGCTTGGGGATGTTTTGCTGCGCCTTCACATCCCAAACGGAAGCGGTGTGACAACCTGATTGGTAGGCGCCGTCTACTGTCGGTGAAATAACGGTAGCCGCCATTGCCTCCAGTTCCTGAGACGTCATTAGGCCCGTTGTATCCTGTGATCCTACAATATTCACTTTCACGCGAACATCTGATCCTGCATGCAACGCGGCGTCAGAGGTTACACCAACGGCGTTTCTGTTAAAGATCTTTTCAACGGCTGTAAGACCTTGCCCCTCGTGAGAGATTTCCTTGGGTGCAGCAAAAACCGCTGGCATATCAATATCCAGTGTTGCAGCCGCGAAACTTTGAAGTTTTTTGCCAAAAACAATCGCGTAAGAACCACCAGCCCTAATGAATTCAACTTTTTGCGGCGTCAGCGCCGAAGAAATATCAACAAGCTCTTCACCCGTATGGCTGTACAGCTTCTTCGCTTTTGTATTGATCGTGAGAATGGTGCCATTGTCGACGGCGAAAGTTTGTTCAAGAACGGGGTCGCCGCTCTCGTTCATGATTGGCTGACCGTCTGAATCGAGCTTCTTAACCCAGTTTTTAAGATCAATACCAATACCGCCGGTTACATCAACTGTTGTCAGGAAGATCGGGGAAATGCCGTTTGTCCCGCCAACAACAGGCGCAATGTTAACGAACGGCACATAAGGGCTACCCGGTTTCCCGGTCCAGAGCGCAACATTGTTTACACCGGACATGCGCGAAGACCCCACACCCATGGTGCCTTTTTCAGCAACAAGCATAACGCGCGCATCAGGGTGCTGCTGTTGCAGCGCTTGAATTTCAACTTGTGCCTCTTCAGAAATCAGGCACTTGCCGTGCAATTCCCGGTCGGACCTGGAGTGTGCCTGATTTCCGGGGGACAGTAAGTCGGTTGAAACATCGCCTTCCGCAGCGATATAGGTAACGACTTTAATCTCTTCATCAATATCAGGCAGTTTTGTGAAAAACTCAGCCCTTGCATAGCTTTCCAAGATGTCTTTGGCTAAACCATTTCCGGCGGCATGGGCTGCCGCAAGGCGGTCAGTATCCGCCTCATAAAGGAAAACCTGCGTCTTAAGAACTTCCGCAGCTTGCTGTGCAACCGTTATGTTGTCACTGAGCGCAAGGTCAAGCAGCACCTCAATGGAGGGGCCGCCTTTCATATGAGAAATCAACTCAAAAGCAAAGTCTGTCGAGATTTCCTCAACACGTTCGTTGCCAAGAATAATGTCTTTTAGAAACCTAGCTTTTTCGCCAGCCGCACTTGTTGTGCCCGGTAAGGTATTGTATATGAAGAATTTGAGAGACTTTTCTCTATGCTCATTACCCGGGTCTTTAATCTGAGAGACGAGTTCACCCACAAGGGCACCGTCATCAATGGGCTTTGGGTTTAACCCCTCGCTCTTTCGGGTTTCAATCTCGTTCAAATATTCTAAGTACAAACTCATGACCATCCTGACTAAATAGAGTAAGATATAGCTTGGAACCCGGGCCGCAGAAAAGTGTGCCAAGCAATGATAACGTGGGGCGGGCGCATATTATTTCAACAAACTCTTGCTTGCAAGATAGTTTGGCTTGAATAACATTAGTTAGGAGCCGATTTTCCTGCACTCACGTGAGCCAACACATGAGTGCATATTTAAACCCTGAAAATGGATGCCCAGATCTTATGACAACTGTTGGACGAGACACGCTGAATACGCGCCGCACACTGAATGTGGACGGAAAAGAATATGATTATTACAGCCTGAAAGCGGCAGAAGAAAAAATTGGTGATGTGTCAAAGCTTCCCTACACACTGAAAGTTTTGCTGGAAAACCTGCTGCGTCATGAAGACGGTGTCAGCGTCAAAACCGCCGACATTCAGGCGATCGCAGATTGGCAAAAAGAACAGCGTATCTCCCACGAAATTGATTATCGTCCCGCACGCGTTTTGATGCAGGACTTCACCGGTGTCCCTGCGGTTGTTGACCTGGCCGCCATGCGCTCCGCAATGGCTGAAATGGGTGGCGACCCTGAAAAAATTAACCCGCTGGCGCAGTGTGATCTGGTGATTGACCACTCGGTAATGGTGGACAAATTTGGTACACCGCAAAGCTTTCAGCAGAATGTTGATCTGGAAATGGAGCGCAACGCAGAGCGGTATGAGTTCCTGAAGTGGGGCCAAAACAGCCTGAATAATTTCAACGCTGTGCCTCCCGGCACCGGTATCTGCCATCAGGTAAACCTGGAATATATCGCCAAAACAGTTTGGACTTATGAGGTTGATGGTCGCACAATTGCGCTGCCTGATACGTGTGTTGGCACCGACAGCCACACCACAATGATTAATGGCCTCGCGGTTCTTGGTTGGGGCGTTGGCGGCATTGAAGCGGAAGCTGCCATGCTCGGCCAACCGGTTTCCATGCTTATCCCCGAGGTTGTCGGATTCAAACTCACCGGCAAGCTTAATGAAGGCATCACCGCAACCGATCTGGTTCTAACCGTTGTGCAAATGCTGCGCGAAAAAGGCGTGGTTGGCAAATTTGTTGAATTTTATGGCAGCGGCCTCGATGAGCTGACGCTGGCGGACCAAGCCACCATTGCCAACATGGGCCCGGAATACGGCGCCACTTGCGGTTTCTTCCCGATCTCACGCCAGACAATAGACTATATGGAATTTACGGGCCGCGACGAAGAAACGCTTAAGCTGGTTGAAGCCTATGCCAAAGAACAGGGCATGTGGCGCGACACGAACTCGCCCGACCCCCTATTTACCGACACGCTGGAACTCGACATTTCCACGGTTACACCTTCTCTCGCCGGTCCCAAACGCCCGCAAGACCGCGTGGAACTGGCGGTTGCAGACACAGCGTTTGATGGTGTGCTGGAGAGCTTCGGCAAACGAGGCGACGACGCCGGATATTCGGTTGAAGGCAAAGGCTATAAACTTAACCAGGGCGATGTATGTATCGCGGCCATCACAAGCTGCACCAATACATCAAACCCAAGCGTTCTGGTCGCCGCAGGGCTTGTTGCAAAAAAGGCCAACGAACTGGGCCTGACCCGCAAACCATGGGTTAAAACCTCATTGGCACCGGGCAGCCAAGTGGTAACCGACTATCTGGACCGCGCTGGCCTAACCGAGCACTTGAATGCACTTGGCTTTAATCTGGTTGGATACGGCTGTACCACATGCATTGGTAACTCTGGCCCGCTGGAGGGGCCAATCAGCAAAGCCATCAATGAAAATGACATGGTTTGTACAAGTGTCTCGTCCGGCAACCGCAACTTTGAAGGCCGCATCAGCCAGGACATCAAGGCCAACTACCTAGCATCACCGCCCCTAGTTGTCGCATACGCCATTGCCGGCTCCATGCGTATCAACATTACCACGGAACCACTAGCACAGGATAAAGACGGCAACGACGTTTACCTGAAAGACCTGTGGCCATCAAACGCAGAGGTGGATGCCGCAGTGAACGCATCTTTAACCCGCGCAATGTTCATCGAACGCTACGCCGATGTGTTTACTGGCACACCTGAATGGCAGGCCATTCCAGTGACCGAGGGCCAGACTTACCAGTGGAATGACAAATCAACCTACATCCAGCACCCACCTTATTTTCAAGGCATGGGGCCAGATGTGGCTGACACCTCCGACATCTTTGGCGCGCGCCCACTTGCCCTGCTTGGTCACAGCATCACGACCGACCATATTAGCCCAGCAGGTGCCATTAAAGCCGACAGCCCAGCGGGTGAATATCTGCAGGCTAACGGGGTGGCACGCGCTGACTTCAACAGTTACGGATCGCGTCGCGGCAACCATGAGGTGATGATGCGCGGCACCTTTGCCAATATTCGCCTGCGTAACCTTATGGCGCCGGGCACCGAAGGCGGATGGACCACACACCAACCTTCCGGCGAAGTCATGAGCATTTACGGCGCTTCCATGAAGTATCAGGAAGCAGGCACACCGCTGGTGGTTATCGGCGGCAAAGAATACGGCACCGGTTCGTCGCGTGACTGGGCAGCCAAAGGCACCATTCTTCTGGGCGTAAAAGCAGTGTTGGTTGAAAGCTTCGAGCGTATTCACCGATCAAACTTGGTTGGCATGGGTGTTCTACCGCTGCAATTCAAAGACGGTGACGGCCGCGAAAGCCTGGGCTTGGATGGTACGGAAACGTTCGACGTTACCGGTATTGCTGGCACCATCTCGCCGCGTCAGGACGTTAACGTTACCGTGCATTATGCGGATGGAACATCGAAAGAAATTACCGCCACGTGCCGGATAGACACGGAGAATGAGGTGGAATACTTCAAGAATGGCGGCATTCTTCATTATGTGCTGCGCCGACTGGCAGCCTAAGCCACATAAATTGGTAAAAACTCTAATAGGCGGCTCTTGGGCCGCCTTTTTTATTGGGTGCGGCAATGTTTTGTTTTGGAGTGTACAAAAATTCACGTTGGCGTGACGGCGACCTATAAAGCCTTTGCAGGCGCTGTGGTTTTTGCTTTAACAAAATTCATATTTGATAACGAAGCTTTGCAAAAGCCTCACACACAGGTGATTGGTATGTGACAGAGGGGTCACATACCTTAAGAGCATGATGAAAAAGATACTGATTATAGCCGCTAGTTTATTCCTGAGTTCCACCACTGCGACTCAGACTGTCAATGCTCAGGATTCTGACCGTTTAACCGTTGTCGAATTGTTCACCAGTCAGGGTTGTTCCAGCTGCCCCCCTGCAGACGCAGCCCTGCGGGCGCTCAGAGACCACCCAGATATGCTGACATTGTCATGGGCTGTAGACTATTGGGACCGGCTGGGATGGGAGGACACGTTCGCCCACCCCCACTATTCCATGCGTCAAGCGGCTTATAACAAGCGTTTTGGCCGGGGCGGTGTCTATACACCACAAATGGTTTTTGATGGCCGCTTTCAAAGTGTTGGATCCAACCAAAGTGATGTCCGCGAAGCAGTTGAAGCGGCCCGGTCTGAAAGCCGACTAACGGTTTCGCCTACTCTTGTAAGCGACGGCACTTCGATAACCTTACGCTTGCCGCAAACAGATGTGCCGGAAGATATAGCAATTGTTACCGTTTGGTATTTGGGCGATGCGACGGTGGAAATCGGCGACGGCGAAAATAGTGGTCGCTCGCTGCACTACACCAATGTTGTGCGTCTGTCAGACATGCTGCCAGATTGGGACGGCTCTGCAATGGACTACACACTAGAGGTTAAAACCGGCCGTGATGCTGGCGCAGACCACTTGGCGGTATTGCTGCAGCAAGGTTATTATCACGGCACCATTGTAGGGGCTACTCGCATTGCCCTGAATGCAGCGCCAACCGCTTCTTCAGACCGCTAAGCTCCCTGAGTTGACATTTCCGCAATAAAGGCGCAAACAGCGGCCCGGCGAACGAATCGCCCCCAGTGTTCGCGCGATGTCGCGCAAACGCCATGTGACCCGTCCACCGGCCAAACGCCGCTCAGACATGATCCCAAGGTTAAGGAATACTGGTTTCCAGCCTACTTCTTATGGTCTTCCATAAGAGACGGGATAATAGTGGCAAGCTAATGGCTCGCCATAAACATACGGATGTTACATGACTGACTTTACAACACTTGGCCTCAGCGAGCCGATGCTACGCTCTCTTGAACACAGCAATTTCACCCAGGCAACGCCTATTCAGAGAGAAACCATCCCGGCCCTTCTTGCTGGCCGCGACATGATCGGTGTAGCCCAAACCGGCAGCGGAAAAACCGCAGCCTTTGTTATTCCGTTGCTGGAAAAGCTGGCGACCTATGAAGGCCGGGCCGAAGCCCATATGCCGCGCGCACTGATCCTTGCACCAACACGCGAATTGGCGCTGCAAACCACAGACCGCATCAAAGAACTATCCACAGGTATGAAGGCTAGCTGCTGCACCATATACGGCGGCGCACCCTACCGGACCCAAACCCATATTCTACGCCGCGGTGTTGACATTCTTATTTCCACGCCGGGCCGTTTGCTTGACCATATGAAGCGCGGCAACATCTATCTTGATCAGGTTGAATATTTCGTCCTTGATGAGGCAGACCGGATGCTTGACCTTGGTTTTGTTGACGACGTGCGAAAGATCAATTCTAAAATAACCAAGCCCCATCAGGCGATCATGTTTTCGGCCACGCTGAGCGACGCCATCGGCGAGCTAAAGTCGACTCTGCTTAACGACCCGGCGCAAGTTGATGTCTCTACCAGCACAACGGTTGCCGACAATCTGGATCACTGGGTGATGCAAGTGCCCGGGCACCAGAAAAAAGACCTGTTGCAATATTTGATTGAAACTGAAGAACCAGCCAAATCAGTGGTATTTGTCCGCACCCGCCGCGACGCAGACGAAATTGCCAGCTATCTGGAAAGCTTGGGCCTGAAGGCCGAAGCTATCCATGGCGACAAGCCACAAAAGCTGCGCCAACGCACAATCAACGGGTTTCGCAATAGCCAGTTCGACTTTCTGGTTGCCACAGATGTAGCAGCACGCGGCATTGATGTTAAAGACATCAGCCATGTGTTCAACTTCGACGTGCCAGTAGAAGCCGAAAGCTATGTACACCGTATTGGACGTACAGCACGCGGCGGTGCCAGTGGCCGCGCCTTCACCCTGTGCGGCAAAAACGAATTTCGCTTAATCCGAGCAATCGAGGACATTCTCGGTGAAACGCTGGAGGTTATTGAAGACCACCCTTACAGAATGACCAAAGCCAAAAAGGCTAGCTTTTCACCGAAAAAACGACCCGCCGTTGCCGCGCGCAAATCAACAGCGCCCGCAAAAAAGAAAGCCAAGGGAAAACGCGCTGAATTTTTCGGTGAGCGCCCACTAACCGACCGCAAAAAAGCTGGCGGCCCCAAAAAGCCAAACAAAAACAAAGGTAAGCCAAAGTTCGCTGGCAACGAAGACAGATCGGAAGCGCGCTCGTTCCGGGACCGCGGGCCTAAGCAACGAACAAGCGAAGGCGAAAACCACGCAAAACGCGACAGCAGACCCGCCAGAGAAGAACGGCCCCAGCGTGAAGGTAGGCCACCAAGAGACGGCAGACCTCAGCGCGAAGACAGACCACAACGCGCAGATCGCCCGCAAAGGGAAGGTCGCCCACAAAGAGACGACCGGCGCCCGGCGCCAGCAGGTAAGCCCGGCGACAAGCCATCCGGAAAATTTAGCGGTAAGCCTGGCAAACCAAGCCGACCTGCTCGTCCCGGAAAGCCAGGTAAAGCAGGCAATTCAGCGCGCCCGGCGCAGGGCAAGCGAACCGGCCCCAGTCCTAAACAAGGAGCTAAACGTGGCGGCAAAGGCGGCGGCAACCAACCGCTTAGACGGCGCTAAACTTTTGCGATAAACCGTTTATCGCGAGCAGCTTGGTTTTATGATGGCATATGCTTAGACTTGCCAGCATGAAAATATTTGCCGCAGCCATAATTTTTTTCGGGGTAACGCTACCTGTGTCACCTCAAGACCTGATTTCCGAAAGTGAAGAACAATATTCCCGGTCACAAGCTGCGCGGGGCGAAGCCATAGCCGCTTTCCGCGCTGGTGAGTTTGCCACAGCACTTGATGGTATGAAGCGCGCCTTGGCAGAAAGACCCACCAACATAGCCCTGTTAAATAATGCCCTATTTTTGGCGGCGGAAGCCGAACAAACCAATGATGTGGTCGAATTTGCCAACCGGTTTATTGCGCTTGACCTGATACCCGGTGAGCTCTTTAAAGCAAAGATGCAAGGAAAACTTCCTGCCAAGGTATGGTCGGGTTTCAATGAAAAATTTAACCAAGTTAGCCAACCGCAAGGGTCCGCTGATACGCTATTTTCTATCCCCACAGACCACCGTTTGGTTGAAGGCATTGCAACTGACAATAACGGTTCCTATTTCCTGAGCACCGTCGTGTCGGGAACGATTTTGCGTAGTAGCCCCGGACAAGAAATTTCCATTTTGGTCGACGGCGCTGACCATGCTGCTGGCAGCTTTTTTGGTATTGCCTACAGCCCGCGAGAAAATGCGTTGTACGCCACCTACGGGCGGGTTGACCAAACGCCTAATATGCCAAAAGGCGAAGGCCTAACCGGCGTTATGCGCATTAACCCGGTTACCGGCGACATTACCGGTGACTGGTCATTGCCCGGCGGCACTGAAAATCAGCAAATAGCCGATATTGCGATCAGCCCTACGGGCACGGTCTACCTTTCGGAAGCGCAGTCCGGCGGCATATATAGAATTACTGGCGACATGCTTGAAAAACTGGACACCAAAAAGCGGTTTCGCAGCCCTCAAGGCATGGCTTTCCTTGGCAATAACCTGCTGATGGCGGATTACGGGCGCGGCCTATGGCGTATCAACACTGGAACCAGTGAGGCAACGTTACTGAGCCTTCCATCCAGCGTGTCGCTAATAGGAATTGACGGCTTGTTTGCTCACAAAGGCAAATTAATTGCGATACAAAATGGCACAAGTCCCCACCGGATCATTGAAATTGAACTGGATGAATCGCTGGACACTGTAGCCGGCCTTAAAGTTTTGGCTAAAAACCTGGCGGGGTTTGACGAGCCAACACTCGGCACCTCCACCCCGGACGGTCTAGTCTTTGTGGCATCCAGCCAATGGCCCAAATACGCGCCAGAAGGACTGGTCCGCGAGGGACAGGCCGTTGAACCCACTGCCATCATGATACTGAAAGACTAATTCGGTAAGATTGCTGCCAGCTCTTATTGGTTGTTGCGCTATTGGGCTATCCCACCATATGCTTTTGCAAATTTTGTAGGCACCAAACAAGCGGGCATTCTCAAAAATGGCAATCATCAATGACAAAGGCGATCTTGACTATCCTGACCTCGACGCGTTCCGCAGGCAAGCTGAGGTGCTCCGCGAGCATTTGCGCCTAACTCCCATACAAAATTGGGAAAGCCCAACCAAAGACACGTTGTTGGGGACTGGTTGCCACCCTGTGCTGAAGTTGGAATTATTCCAAAAAGCCGGTTCGTTCAAGGCCCGGGGTGCTCTTACGCTGGTATCTCAAATGAGCGAGGCAGAAAAAGCATGCGGTATTGTTGCGGGCACCGGTGGCAACCACGGTGTTGCGGTTGCCCTTGCAGCTAAAACATATGGCGTAGATGCGAAAGTAATCGTGCCCAAAACCATCAATGCCATGCGTCTGCAAGCTATCAAGGATTTGGGCGCAGACGTTATGCAGGTTGAAAGCATCGCTGATGTACTTGATACGATGGTCAAGGTGGCAGAAGAAGAAGGCCGAACAATTGTTCACCCTTTTGAAGGGAAAAATATAACCCTTGGAACTGGAACTTTAGGGACGGAGTTTATCGAACAGGTGCCTGACCTCGACGCTGTAATCGTACCCATTGGCGGCGGCGGTTTAGCCTCTGGTGTCGCCTGTGCCGTCAAGCAAGCCAAGCCAAGTTGCACCGTTTACGGCGTAGAGCCAGCCGGGGCTAACACCATGACACTGGCGTTCCAAACGGGCAAAACCGGCACACTGGAAGGAGGTCCGAACAGCATCGCCGATTCGCTGTCCGCGCCTTACTCAGCGCCATACAGCTATGCAGTATGCCGCAAGTTTATCGATGAAATCGTCCTGATCGAAGACGACGAGATGCGCCGGGCAATGAAAATATTATTTGAAGACCTGAAGCTGGCGGTTGAGCCCGCCGGTGCCGCCACTACCGCCGCATTAATTGGACCATTAAAAGAAAAATGCGCCGGAAAAAGGGTAGGGCTGATTATTTGCGGTGCCAACATCGGCACAGATAGCTTTTTCGACCTTATCAAGGATGTTTAAGTATAAAGGCAGGCTCTGGTTAGGGTAATGCTTCAGGCGTCGCAATAAAATCCAGCTCGTCCGGGAAAATACGCCGTTCAAAAACGCCGATATGTGCCAGGTAGCCGGGTTTATAGAAAAATGGAACGAGTGTTTTGATGGTTTGCTCACCCCCATCCGGCATTTTAACAGTGATTAACCGCCAGCCATTTCCTTCAGGCGCAACGGCAAGCGCCAGCACTTCAACTTTTATCACACGGCTATGGGTAACAGGGCGCTGATAATCAAAACCGAGCAAAATCAAGCCAACAACCACAACAAAAATCAGTTCTTTTTTCATTCAATATCTGCCAATTCTGCTGCCGCCCACTTCGCTGCCTCTGCCACCACAGGGTTATCATCCCTCTGCAATTCATCCACGCGGGCCAGCAAACTTTGGTCGCCGGAGTTGCCAGCAGCTATAAGTACATTACGCACAAACCGGTCCCGGCCAATACGTTTTATCGGGCTACCGGAAAATACCTGCCTAAAGTCAGTATCATTCAGTGCGAGCAAATCGCTGAGTGCCGGGGCTCCCAATTCGACCCGCGCGTGAAATGCGGCTTCGCTGGCCGTGCTGGCAAATTTATTCCACGGGCATGCGGCAAGGCAATCGTCGCAGCCGTATATCCGGTTGCCCATTGCTTTTCTGAACTCCAGCGGTATTGGGCCTTTATTCTCTATTGTTAAATAGGAAATACAGCGCCGGGCATCAATTTTATAGGGTTCGGGAAAGGCGTCCGTTGGGCAGGCATCCAGGCAAGCGCGGCAACTGCCGCATTGGTCTTCATGCGGTCCGTCTGTGGGCAAGTCCATATCGGTATAAATAGCCCCCAAAAAAAGCCAGCTGCCAAATTGCCGCGACACCATATTGGTGTGTTTGCCCTGCCATCCCAGTCCCGCTGCAACCGCTAGCGGTTTTTCCGGCACCGGTGCTGTATCGACAAAAACTTTCAGCTCACATCCGTAGGTGGCGACCATATACCGGGCCAGCGCCTTCAACCGCTTCTTCAACAGGTCATGATAGTCCTTGCCGCGGGCATAGACCGATATATTACCGCTCGAGCACTCTTCAAGAAGCGGGCGCGGATCATCTTTCGGGCCGTAATTCAGCGCCACCATAATAACCGACTTGGCCTCGGGCCACAGGTTTTGCGGGCTTTCTCGGTGGTGCAGCCGGTCTGCCAGCCATGCCATCGAACCATGATGGTTTTTATCAATAAACTCTCGAAGGCCCGCTGCGATGCCGTCGCTAACATTTGCACTGGTAATACCGAACTGATCAAATCCAAGCGCGAAAGCTTCTTGCTGCAATTGAGCGCGAATACTCTCGGTGTTCGCCATCGTCAAAAGTCCAGATCCTGATAGTGAGTTGGTGGGCGGAGCCCTGTGATGCGGTCATCCAGTAACGCACGGATTGATCGGCGTGATTTGACACGCACATACCACTCTTTCACCAGAGGCCAGTCCTCGAAGTGAATATCACCGAAATAATCAATAACCGATATATGAGCGGCAGCGGCGGCGTCCGCCATGGTAAACTGCGGTCCCGCCAGATAGTGTCGGCGTTCGGCCAGAAATGAGATATACTTCAAGTGCGTTTTCAGATTGTGGGCGGCGCAGCGCACAGCCTCAGAATCCGGCTCGCCCAATCCTAAAAACCGCTTGAACAGTTTTTCAGACACAATATGGCGCGACACTTCACTGCCCAATTTTGTGTGAAACCAGCCCACCAATCTACGGGCTTCATAGCGCTCGTCCGCACTTCCAAGCAATAAAGGCGGCTCCGGGACAATTTCTTCCAGATATTCGGCAATAGCCATCACGCCGGAATATGCATGCCCATCATCCATTACCAGAACCGGCACTTCACCAGCCGGGTTAAGGGCCAGAAACGCTGGTCTGCGCTCCCACTCTTTTTCTAGTCGCAAAGTAAAATCAATGCGCTTCTCAATAAGAAGCACACGTACAAACCGCGCAGCCGGACTTAACCAATGATGATACAATATGGGCATAACATCCCTGTCATACCCTATGAAGGAAAGCCCGCCAATTGCCAAAACGAATGCTTGAGAAGTTTTTTAAGCCGTCAGCGCCGCAATCTCCTCAACAGCGCTGTCAGAAATCGGGAATTCGAGCCGGTCGAGCATTTCCTTAGGCGCAACGTGCCAGAAGTCCTGACGCTTAGTGTCCCAGTTGGCCAGTAACGTCGCCGCCCACCGCGACTGCGTTTCTTCAAAGTGCTCTTCGATCAATCCCTTGAGAACAGCTTCCCAGTGGGCACTTGCCAACCGGTTAAATACAACGGTGTCCTGGTTAATAAAGTCAGCCATTTTACCGTCTTCATCAAAGACAAATGCCATGCCGCCCGTCATGCCGGCACCGAAATTGTCCCCAACTGCGCCTAAAATCACCGCCGTTCCGCCGGTCATATATTCACAACCATTAGCCCCACAGCCTTCGACCACAACATTTGCCCCTGAATTACGAACTGCAAACCGCTCGCCTGCGCGCCCAGCTGCAAACAATTTTCCAGCCGTGGCACCGTACAGGACGGTATTGCCAATGATTGTGTTATCCCGTGAGTTAAACGACGCCCGATCAGACGGCCGCACTACAATAGTGCCGCCCGACAAGCCTTTACCTACGTAATCGTTAGCGTCGCCGGCTACTTCAAGCTTCAATCCCTGAACCGCAAATGCACCCAGCGATTGTCCAGCAGACCCGCGCAGACGCACCGTTACATGATCAGGTTTCAGTCCCGCCATGCCAAAGGTCTGGGTAATTTCGCTGGAGAAGCGTGTGCCAATTGCCCGCAATGTATTTTGCACGGAATAGGTCAACTGCATTTTCTCACCGCGGCTAAACACCGCCTGCGCATCTTTTAGCATTTGGGCATCCAGCGTATCAGGCACTGGATTACGCCCTTCAACAGTGCAAACCAATTTGGTGTTGCGCCCACTTACCTGAACCAAAAGCGGGTTAAGGTCCAGATCGTCCAGATGGTCTGCACCGCGGCTAACCTGATGCAATAGGTCTGTGCGACCGATAATGTCGTTTAAGTGCTCAACACCCAATTCTGCTAGAATTTCACGAGTTTCTTCAGCAATGAAGCTGAACAGGTTAACAACCTTCTCAGCGCTGCCATCAAACTTTGCTCGCAGTTTTTCGTCCTGCGTACATATACCCACAGGACATGTATTTGAGTGGCACTGGCGCACCATAATACAGCCCATGGCAACCAGCGAAGCCGTACCCACACCGTATTCTTCTGCACCCAGCATGGCAGCGATCACCACATCGCGGCCAGTTTTAATGCCGCCGTCTGTGCGCAGTGTAACCCTGTGGCGCAGGTTATTGAGGGTAAGCACCTGATTAACTTCTGCCAGCCCAATCTCCCACGGGGTACCCGCATATTTTATGCTGGTTTGTGGGCTGGCGCCAGTACCGCCAGAATGGCCGGAAATCAAGATCACATCCGCATGGGCCTTGGCCACACCAGCGGCAATGGTACCAATACCTGCAGATGACACCAATTTAACGCAAACTTTTGCACGCGGATTGATCTGTTTCAGATCGTAAATCAACTGGGCAAGGTCTTCAATCGAATAGATATCATGATGCGGCGGCGGCGAAATAAGAGTAACCCCAGGTGTGGAGTGCCGCAATTTTGCAATCATTTCAGTGACTTTAAAGCCCGGTAACTGGCCGCCTTCACCGGGCTTGGCACCCTGGGCAACCTTAATCTCCAGTTCGTCACACGCGTTCAAATATTCAGCGGTTACACCGAAACGGCCAGACGCAATTTGTTTGATCGGGCTATTCGCATTGTCCCCGTTCTCAAACGGTGTAAACCGTCGCTTGTCTTCGCCGCCCTCACCGGATACAGATTTAGCACCGATGCGGTTCATCGCAATCGCCAGTGTCTCATGGGCCTCCTTGGAAAGCGCCCCCAGCGACATGCCGGGTGTGATAAATCGTTTGCGAATTTCGGTTATTGATTCGACTTCATCGAGCGCCAGCGGCTCCTCCGGGCGACGGAAGTCCAACAAATCTCTCAAATTCACTGGTGGCAGGTTTGCCAAACCACGCGAATAGGTCAGATATTTCGCGTAGCTATCACTGCTAACCGCCGATTGTAACATATGAATAAGTTGACCATCATGGCTATGGACTTCGCCGTCCCGCCGGTACCGATATAGACCGCCAATGGGCAGGGCGAGATTACCTTCAAGAAAAGCTTTGCTGTGTTGCTCCAGCACTTTTTGCTGAACACCTGCAAGGCCAATTCCAGAAATTTTGGTCGGCATACCAGGGAAGAATTCCGCCACAAGCGCACGGGACAAACCTAGTGCTTCAAAGTTGTTGCCGCCCCGATAACTGGAAATAACCGAGATGCCCATCTTGGACATAATCTTGAGCAATCCTTGATCGATGGCTTCAATGGCGCGGTTAATACAGGTGGTGAGATCATAGTCGCCAAACAAGCCTTTAGCATGCCGCTCTGCAATCGTATCCTGCGCCAAATAGGCGTTTACCGTAGTAGCGCCAGCGCCGATCAATACGGCAAAATAGTGCGGATCAAGACATTCAGCCGACCGCACATTGAGGCTGGTGAAGGTGCGCAAACCTTGATTAACCAAATGTGTATGCAAGCCGCCTGTCGCCAAAATCATGGGGACCGGTGCGCGTTCTGCGCTTATGTTTTCATCCGTCAAAAATATATGGCCGCGTCCTTCGCGCACAGCGTCCTCCGCCTCGCGTGAGATACGCTGCAATGCCGCTCTAAGCGCATTATTGCCGCCGTTCACGTCAAAAGTGCAGTCGATAACTTCTGCGGACGCACCGAAATGCTTAATAAGGGTTTGCCATTCACGGTTGGAAATCACCGGGCTATCGAGGACAATCGAATCTGCTTGAGTGTGGCCTTCGTCCAGCACATTTGCAAAGTTGCCAAACCTGGATTTCAGGCTCATCACCCTATGTTCCCGCAAGCTATCAATGGGTGGGTTGGTTACCTGGCTGAAGTTCTGCCGGAAATAATGAGACAAGTTTCTATATTGGCTGGAAAGTACGGCAAGCGGCGTATCATCACCCATAGACCCAATTGCTTCTTTGCCTGTCATCACTTGTGGCTGCAGAATTAGCTCGAGATCTTCATGAGTCAGTCCCGCCATTACCTGCCGCGCGCGCAGGTTTTCTTCTTTAAAGGTCGGTGCCTCTGGCCCTTTATACCCTGGCAAATCTTCAATCGCCTTGATGTCTTGCACCCAGTCTTCAAATGGCTGAGAAGCCGCTAACTGATCTTTAATCTCCCGGTCATGATAAAAACGGCCTTCCTGCAGGTCGAGCGCGATCATCTGCCCCGGTCCAAGCGCGCCTTTTTCGCGCACGGTGTCTTCGTCAACCACCACCATCCCGGCTTCGGAACCAACCAGCAAAAACCCGTCGTTAGTGACGGTATAGCGCATAGGCCTAAGGCCGTTTCGGTCCAAGCCCGCCACAACCCAACGACCATCACACGCCGCCAGTGCTGCCGGGCCGTCCCACGGCTCCATCACAGAATTGGTGTAGGCATACATATTAAGGTGGGCTTGCGGCATGGTGGTCTTTTTTGACCAAGCTTCCGGCACCAGCAATGTTTTCACCATTGGGGCTGAACGGCCTGCCCGCACCATCACTTCAAACACAGCATCAAGTGCTGCCGAGTCAGACGCACCGTTCGGGATTACAGGTTTGATATCTTCGGAATTTTCTCCAAAAGCGATGGATGCCATTCGAATTTGGTGGCTTTTCATCCAGTTTTTATTGCCGCGAATGGTATTTATCTCGCCGTTATGAGCAATCATCCGGAAAGGCTGCGCTAACCACCACTGCGGGAATGTGTTGGTTGAGTAGCGCTGGTGGTAAACCGCAAACGAAGAAATAAACCCTTCGTCCTGAAGGTCAGGATAAAATGTTGCCAATTGTTCCGCCAGAAACAGGCCCTTGTAAATCACCGAGCGACACGAAAGCGAGCAGATATAAAAACCGGGCACTTGCGCAGCAATCGCCGCGCGTTCAATGCGCCGCCGGATCAAATACAAATGCCGCTCAAAGGTTTCTTCGTCTACGCCTTTGGAGTTTTCGATCATGATCTGTTCGATCTCCGGCCGTGTAGCTTCAGCCTTTGGTCCAATCACTGAAATATCCACCGGAACCTGACGCCAGCCATAAATTGTATAGCCAAACCGCAGAATCTCGGTCTCAACGATGGTTCGGCAATTCTCCTGCGCAGCCAAATCAAGGCGCGGCAGGAAAGCCATGCCGATCGCCAGCTTGCTATCGGTCGGCTCGTGGCCCGTGGCCTTCACATGCTCTTTAAAAAACGCCTGCGGCAGTTCCAGATTAATGCCAGCCCCGTCACCGGTTTTACCGTCCGCGTCCACAGCACCCCGATGCCAAATGGCTTTCAGGGCTTCAATGCCGCGCAAAACCACATCCCGGTTAGGACGGCCATCTAATGCTGCAACAAGCCCAACGCCGCAAGCGTCGCGCTCTTCTGATGGGTCATACAGGCCCTGCGGCCCCGGAATATGCTCGTTGTATTGAGGTATCATGTCTGTCTCCGGGGCTTAAGCGGCGGCGCGCGCGTTTTCGTTGAGGAACTTGATCATCGCACTTGCCGCATCGCGGCCATCACGGATCGCCCACACCACCAGCGAGGCGCCGCGCACGATATCACCCGCGGCGAATACGCCGTTCAGATTGGTCATCATGCTTTGGTGATTAACGGTTACCGTACCCCACCGGCTTACCCGCAATTCCGGCGCGCCGAACAGCGCGGGCAGGTCTTCAGGTTCAAAACCAAGTGCAGTAATGGCCAGATCACAGTCCAACTGAAAAGTGCTGTCCGGAACCGGTTCCGGCGCTTGGCGCCCGGTGGAATCCGGCGCGCCTAAGCGCATTTGGTAAGCGCGCACCCCGGAAATATCTTTATCGCCGACAAAGGCCTCAGGGCTTACCAGCCACACAAATTCAACGCCTTCTTCCTCAGCGTTTTTCACTTCACGCGCTGAACCGGGCATGTTGTCGCGGTCACGCCGATACAGGCATTTAACGGACTTTGCCCCTTGACGAACCGCGGTGCGAACGCAGTCCATTGCTGTGTCACCACCGCCAATAACCACAACATTTTTGCCGTTTGCGTCCAATGCGCCGTTATCGAACTCGGGTACAGCGTCGCCGAACCCTTTGCGGTTCGATGCTACAAGATAATCAAGCGCTTCGCGGATATTGCCGAGACCTACGCCCGGCACCTTCAAACTACGTGAACGATAAACGCCAGTAGCGATAAGCAGGGCATCATGTTTGTCGCGCAGATCGGAAAGGGTTTCATCGCGGCCGACTTCAAAGTCCAGATGAAAGGTAATACCTGACTGTTCCAACCTGCCGGTACGGCGCCCAACCACATCCTTTTCCAGCTTGAAGCCTGGAATACCATAAACCAGCAGCCCGCCCGCCCGATCATAGCGGTCGTATATATGAACCTGAAACCCAGCCATGCGCATTTGCTCAGCGGCCGCCAACCCGGCAGGGCCCGCTCCGATTATTCCTATCGACTCAGGTCGTTCCACTGCCGGAACGATGGGCTTAATCCAACCCTGTTCCCATGCGGTGTCAGCGATATATTTTTCAACGCTCCCAATGGTAACTGATTCGAAATCTTTTTCGATAACGCAGCTGCCTTCACAAAGTCGGTCTTGCGGGCAAATACGTCCACAAATCTCTGGCATATTATTGGTGGCTGATGCCATTTCATAAGCATCTTCCAAACGCCCTTCGGCGGTCAACTTCAGCCAATCGGGAATGTTATTCCCGAGCGGGCAATGAATATGACAAAAAGGCACGCCGCACTGACTGCACCGGCTCGCCTGTTCTTCCGCCGCCTTTGGGTCAAACTCCGCATAAATTTCATCGAAATCCAAGCGGCGAGTATCAGGCTCACGCTTCGCTGGTGTCTTTTGGTCGATGGACACAAATTTTAAAAGATCATCGGCCATATCAATCCCTTTAGAGTGAGAAGTGGACCGTGCGGTAAAGTTTCAGCGAAAGCCGAAGCGGAAAACCGTCATTCCAGTTCTATTTTCTTGTAATTTTCATGCTCTTTGGAGCGTTCGGTGCGCAGTATATGTTCAAAAAATTAAAAAATTAAGTAAAAAATGCTGTATATGGCAGTATTGCTGACCTTGTTTTGATAAATTTCTATTGTTTTCATATAAATTTACATAAATCTCCAAGTATTTAGTACCATATCAGTACTATTATCCGTGTCGCCAGCATGCAAAACAGCTGATAAGCTGGTCGCCGGGAGCCGAATCAGGGGCCGTTTTGTCAATACTGGTTAAGCGGTAGTAAGACGGATTAATAAAGGCGGGCCGCAGGGGAAGTAGCACATGACAATAATCCAGATATTCATCCTTGCCTTGGTGCAGGGCATTACTGAATTTTTACCGATCAGTTCCTCGGGCCATTTGATTTTGGTGCCCGCTCTTACCGGGTGGCCGGACCAAGGCCTGTTGATGGATGTTGCGGTTCATGTGGGAACACTCATCGCAGTGCTTGCATATTTTTGGCGCGATACCAAAGGGCTGGCACTGGCTGGCCTTGGCAGTATCGGCGTTGCACCCGCGCGCAGGGCCATTGAAGGCAGCCATTACCAAAAGCTTTTCTGGGCAATGGTGATAGCCACCATCCCAATGGTAATCGTGGGCGGCATCATGGTTGTGACCGACGCAAATGATGCGCTACGGAACGCAGAAGTGATAGCAGCCACGTCGATCCTTTTTGGCATTTTGCTTTATATTGCGGACAAACGAGGCGCGACCGATAAAGCCACCGAACAAATGGCTATCAAGCCTGCATTGCTAATCGGCCTGGCGCAAGTGCTGGCACTTATTCCCGGCACCAGCCGATCAGGCGTGACCATGACAGCCGCGCGCTGGCTTGGGTTTTCCCGGGTTGAAGCCGCACGCTTTTCCATGCTGCTGTCCATTCCCGCAATCCTTGCTTCCGGCACAGCAACAACACTGAAGGCGATAGAAGAAGCAAACATGGCTTTGCTGGGGGACGCCGCAATTGCCGCGGCCTTGTCCTGCGTTGCCGCGCTGCTTGCGATTCATTTTCTAATGCGCTGGTTGGCCCATGCCAGCATGACGGTGTTTGTGGTTTACCGTGTTATTCTTGGCATAGGCCTATTTGCCATGATCGGCGCGGGAATTATATAGAACGCCGCCGATAACTGCATACCGACCGTCAATGACACTTGACAGTACAGCGTGCGCGGGCTAAATCCCGCGCACCATTTCTTGACGATGCCCTCTCGTAAATGCCCAGATGGCGGAATTGGTAGACGCGCTAGCTTCAGGTGCTAGTGTCCCTTGTGGACGTGGAGGTTCGAGTCCTCTTCTGGGCACCAATCTTTCTATTTAATCAGATGCAAGGCACAGATTTTATTGCCTGATGGGTCGCGCAGATAAGCCAGATACATCTGGGTTGTGTCATTGCCGCGAATGCCGGGAGGGTCTTCAATCGCAGTACCGCCGTTTGCCAAACCTGCTGCATGCCATGCATCAGCCTGTTCCGGGCTTTCGGCTGCAAAGCCTATTGTGCTGCCATTACCGCATGATGCTGGCTGGCCGTCGATTGGTTTGCTAAGCGAAAAAATGCCGGTTTTCTCATAGTAAAAACAACGACCCTTTTCATCCATAACGCCTGGCCTGTGGCCAAGAACCTCAAGGATAGCGTCGTAGAATTTTTTTGACTCGGCGACATCATTGGCACCGATCATAATATGGCTAAACATAGGCGATTACCTCTTAAAACTAAATGGTTCCGAATGTATGACCAGCGCATGTGCGTTAGTCAATCCTGCGCGTTAATCAACACAACTAAAATACCCGTTACTCAAAATAGACCATGCATTGGCGTGAAAGCGCGACGAGCGCACCGGTTTCATCAAATATCCGTCCGCTTTGCTGTGAATATCCGCTGGCGGCGGCATCCAGACCGTAATCCAGATAAAACCAGTCTCCCTCCACCTGCTCTGGTGGCACGACAAATTCGATTGCCCAGCTCATGGTGCTGGCACGCACCAGCTTGTCATAGTGACTTAAAACGACCGGGGGTGGCATGTCTGCGATACTAACAATTTTAGCAATGGGGAACGCGTCCAGATTGCTGTGGTTACGCACCCACATGGAAGTTTTCATGTCCTTAGAGCCGCTCATAGGCACGCCGCCGCCGGTCCAGCGAATGTCAAAATTTTCCAGAAATTTAGGCAGGGGGCGGTCGCTGGGGCGCATGGGTGGAACGCTGTCGCGCGCTGGCATACTTGTTGCCTTATCGCCTTGGACAAACACACCGGGCCGGTCGTCTCCGAAGGCGGCTGAGGCAGCAAAGCACACCTGATCGCCCGCCAGAACATCGGCCCGTGTTTGCACCACAGCGCGGCCCTCGCGCAATATTTCCGCCTTTACTGTAAGCTCGCCCTCTGGCGCGGGGGCAACAAAATTACCCATAATCGACCGGATCGGGCGGGGCGACGCCAGCGTTTTTGACATGGCATCTGCCGCAATTGCCGCGACAAGCCCGCCGTATAATGCGCGACCCTGCGCCCAGCCATCAGGAATTTGAACACAGCTCCCGCTGTTTTGGGCCAGATTATTCATAATTCCTTCGAGGGTTCCTGCTTCAGGCATCGTACGTTCTCGCTTGTTTGGTCTCGTTGATTTTATGCTGCATTAGCATTAGCTAGGCCGGGCAGGCAACAAGCCAAGCAAACAGAAATGTATGCCCCCAATGCAAAGAAGGACTAACCACCCTTTATTCTGCCATAACCTTCTCTATAATGAGCCTGAATTGGAAAGCTGCCACACGGGGCAGCGAACGAAGGATTGCCACACTATGGCTATATATTTCTATGAAGGCGACTTGCCTGATGATGTTTCTTTCGGCGCCAGTGTTGCCGTTGACAGCGAAACCATGGGCCTGAACCCGCACCGCGACCGCTTATGTGTGGTGCAGCTTTCTTCTGGTGACGGCAATGCCCATTTGGTGCGCTTCAAACTGGGCGACTATAACGCACCAAACCTGAAGAAACTGATGGCTGACCCGGATGTGCTTAAAATATTTCACTTCGCACGCTTTGATGTGGCGGTGATGAAAAAATACCTGGGTGTGGACACCGCGCCAATTTATTGCACTAAAATCGCTTCCAAACTGGTGCGCACCTATACAGACCGCCACGGCCTGAAAGACCTGTGTGCGGAACTGGCCGGTGTATCGCTCGACAAACAGCAACAGTCCAGTGACTGGGGGGCCGATGACATTAGCGAAGCGCAGCAAAAATATGCTGCGTCGGATGTTTTGTATTTGCACACGCTTATGCAAAAGCTGGACATGATGCTTGAGCGTGAAGGCCGCATTGAGGTAGCAGCGGCGGCGTTTAAGTTCCTGTCAACCCGGGCCGACATGGATTTGGCAGGCTTTGGCGAAATGGATATTTTCTCGCACTAGATAACGATATAAAAGCGATTTGAAGGAATGCTGGTTTGAGTACCCCGGTTAAAGATCACTATCAAAGCCCAGAGCGTGCGCGAGAAGTGGCACTGGAAGCGCTGCGACCGGCTTCAGCCGGCGGCAGTCGCATGAACTGGGATGGCTTTATCCGTCTAATGCAGATTTTCCTGCCAATCAGCGCGCTGATACTGGGTAGCATTACCATAGGATGGCCGTTTTTAAACGATGCCGAAGTTAGCTTCACCCTGTCAAAAGACGATGTAGCGCGCTCGGACGGCGTGATCAGAATGACCAACATGAATTATGTCGGAACCGATGCCAAAGACAGGCTGTTTCGCATTCACGCCAACTCGGGCGAACAAGATAACCCCAATGCGCCGCGCGTCCGACTAACCGACATCACAGCCGAAATGGAACTGGAAGAGGGACAACTGGCAACAGTTGATGCCCGCACCGGCATTTTTCGCACCAGGAACAACAGCCTCTCGCTTATCGGCGGTGTGAACCTGGAAACCGGCAACGGCTATACGCTGCAAATGGCCGGCGCCGAGATTGACCTGCGCCAGCGATCTGCCACCGGCCAAGGTGAAATCACGGGTCGCTCAGATTTGGGCGAACTGAAGGCGGCGCGCATGAGTTTGAATGTTAAAGAAAAAGAAGCTGTGTTTGAAGGCGGTGTTTCGTTGCATATTGTGCCAAAACGCCCAGCAGACAAACCGGCAACCGGGAGATGAAAATGACTGCACCCTGTCTTTGGTCCCTGCACTTGCGCAGCGCAGCAACTGTTTTGGCTGCATCAGTATTTTGGCTTGCTAGCATCACCGCGCCAGCAAACAGCCAATCGGTGCTAAAGGACCACGACACTTACCAGCCGATTGATATTTCCGCTGAGCGACTGGAGATGCAGCAAAAACAGGGCCGGGCCATTTTCACCGGTGCGGTGCAGGTCCTTCAGGGCAAACTAACCCTGCGCTCCAGCACGATCACCGTATTTTACGACCAAAGCGACACCGACGGTGACCCCTCGATTTCGCGGTTGGATGCCCAAGGGCAGTTTCAGCTCTTGTCAGACAGTGAAACGCTGACCGGTGATTGGGGCATATACGACGTAGACCGCCAGTTGATCACCGTAGGTGGGGCGGTTATTTTCAAACAAGGTACGTCAGAGTTGACAGGGTCACGGCTCGAATTTGACCTTGTCTCGGGGTTGGCCAAACTGGACGGTGAAAATACCGCAACGGAAGATGGCCGCGTCCGTGGCAGTTTCAGCGTGCCTAAAAAGCCAAAGCCGGATTGATTCCGCAGAACCAATCAATCTCGCAACCAAAATTACTGATATTGCTAGATTTTTTGCTTTATTTCACTGGAAAGCCAACGGCGTTCATGATTTATTGACATTTAGTATGCACAAATTGAGCCAAGATGTGGCTAGCCAACCGCCCGCAAGAGGCGAAGGCGCGATATAATGTTAAACTATCAACCACAACCGGAATGATTCGAGACAATTATGACTGCAAAACAGCAGCAAAGCCAAACAGACCCATCAACTCCGACTTTCGACGGGTTGAATGTGCAAGGCATTGGCAAATCCTATAACGGCAGACCGGTATTGCGTGATATATCGCTAAGTGTTCACCGCGGCGAGGTTGTCGGCCTATTGGGCCCAAACGGCGCGGGAAAGACCACCTGCTTTTATAGCATCACCGGATTGATTGCGCCTGACCATGGCCGGGTTGAGCTGGACGGCGAAGACATAACTCACATGCCCATGTACCGCCGCGCAAGACTCGGCATTGGCTACCTACCGCAGGAAACTTCTATTTTTCGCGGCATGACCGTTGAAGAAAACATTAGGGCTGTGCTCGAAGTGGTCGAGCCTGACCGCGCGCTCAGAAACGCCATGCTTGATGAGCTACTGGATGAGTTTTCTATCACCCATCTTCGCAATACGCCCGCGCTTGCCCTGTCGGGCGGAGAGCGACGGCGCTGCGAAATTGCACGCTCTCTTGCCGCTCGGCCTAAATTTGTTTTGCTTGATGAACCCTTCGCAGGCATTGACCCCATTGCAATTGCCGACATTCGCGAATTAACCGCCCAACTCAAAGATCGGGGTATCGGTGTTTTGATCACAGATCACAACGTGCGCGAAACGCTGGATATAATCGATCGCGCCTTCATCATTTACGACGGGCACGTCCTGTTTGAAGGCAACGCCGAAGAGGTTCTGGCCAGCGAAGAAGTGCGCCGGGTCTATCTCGGCGACAGTTTCAGTTTGTAGATGGTGACGCGATGGCCTTAACCCCCAGACTAGATTTAAGGCAAAGCCAGCAACTGGTGATGACGCCGCAATTGCAGCAGGCGATCAAACTTCTACAGCTTTCCAATCTCGATCTGGCAGACTATGTCACCACCGAAGTAGAGAAAAACCCCTTCCTTGAGGTCGGTGAGTCAGACACAGGCGGCCCGACTGAAGGCGGCGAACACGGCGGCACGCACACGACAGATTCTATCATTGAAAAAGACAGCCGCGCGGAATCCAGTGACAATAGCGGTGAACCTGGTGACGGTGATACAGGCATGGTCGCGTCCGATCGCAGTATGGAAAGTGGGCTGGATACATCTAGCTCCGCTGATTCTGCGCTCGACACAAATATGGATACCAACATCTATAACAACGACGCCGCGCCAGACCGCGCGGATGCCAGCGGCGGCTTGTCATCAGGCCTAACCTATGAAGGCGGCGGCACTATCAAGGGCGGTGGCGGCGTTTATGACGATCGCGGCCTTGACCAAACACTGGAAGGCGAAGAAAATCTTCATGACTATCTGGCCCGGCAAATGGTTGTTTTGTTTGACGGCCCGGCAGAGCGCCTTGTCGCAACCTACATGATAGATGCCGTTGACGAAGCGGGCTATGTGCCCCCAACCATCATCGAAGACGTTGCTGAACGGCTAGGCGCGCCGGAGGCATCAGTTAACCGGATATTTTCATCCTTGCAAACGCTGGAGCCATCAGGTGTGTTCGCCCGTAGCCTCTCTGAATGCCTGGCAATCCAGATCAAAGATCAGGATCGCTATGACCCAGCTATGCAGGCGCTGGTGGAAAACCTGGAGCTGCTCGCAAAGCGCGAATTATCCACGCTTAAAAAACTATGCGGCGTTGATCAGGAAGACCTGACCGACATGATCCATGAGATTAGGGCGCTTAACCCCAAGCCCGGCCTTGCTCACGGCGGGCAAGCGGTTCAGCCGGTTGTGCCGGATATTTTCATACAAAAAAGCCCGGCGGGCACCTGGATTGTTGAGCTAAATACCGAAACGCTGCCGAAGGTTCTGGTTAATTCGCAGTATGTCAGTGAACTCAGCGGGTTGGACGATGACAAAGAAGCCAAGGCATTTGTCTCTGATTGCATGTCCAACGCCAACTGGCTGGTAAAAGCCTTGGACCAAAGGGCCCGCACCATTTTAAAGGTTGCGACTGCCCTGGTTAAAACCCAGCAAGCGTTTTTTGAACACGGTGTTCGCTACCTGAAACCACTAACGCTTAAGGACATTGCTGAAGAAATCGAAATGCACGAGTCCACGGTTTCGCGGGTCACGAACAATAAATTTCTCTCTTGCCCGCGCGGCATGTTCGAATTGAAATATTTCTTCACGTCATCAATTTCAGCCGCAGACGGCGGCGATGCGCATTCGGCTGAATCAGTTAAGTTCCGACTGAAGGAACTCATAGACGCTGAAGACCCGAAAAAAATTCTGTCCGACGACAAATTGGTCGTATTGATGAAAGCAGAAGGCATGGACATCGCACGGCGTACAGTTGCAAAATATAGGGAAGCGATGAAAATTTCTTCTTCGGTTCAACGCCGCCGACAAAAAAACATGGCGTCCTGAGTCGGCACGATTTGCCTGACAAGATGAAATTAGCGGATCAAAAAAGAGAATGTTTTTCAACATCTTGATGAAAATCAAGACGGGCAGAAAAGTTTTGAGTAAGCTTTCAGGACAAGTGGTGATCTCGGTCAAGCTGACCAAAACCATCACAAACAAACCGTTCACACAAAAGGAAGATTGGCACATATGGATATCAATGTTACCGGACGTAAAATGAATGTTGGCGAAGCTCTTACCGCACATGTCGAAGACAGATTAGCCATCGTTTCTGATAAATATTTCAACCGATCCATTGATGCTTCCACAACATTTGCCAAAGAAGGCCATAGCTACCGAACCGACATTTCCCTTCACCCCAACCAGGGCGTGAACCTTCACAGCCGCGGCGAGGCAGAAGACCCCTATGCCGCCTTCGAGCTCGCTGCAGAAAAAGTGGAAAAACAGTTGCGCCGCTACAAGCGACGCCTTAAGAACCACCATAATTTACCGAGTCGGGACATTGCTTTGGAGGTGGCGCGAGATATTGTTATCGCTCCAGAGCCTGACAACGACACGGATGATGCAGCTGGAACGAGCGATGATGATCAACCAATCATCATTGCGGAAAGTAACCGCGAGATACCAAAAGTATCAGTAGGTGATGCCGCAATGTTAATGGATTTGGCAGATACAAACGCATTCGTGTTCCGCAACATTAGAGGAAATGGGCTTGAAGTTGTGTACCGCCGTGCGGACGGCAATATTGGCTGGATTAGTCCGAAAGAATAATTCGCAATATACTGCTGATACACAACCACTATACATCCAGCTGACGAACGTAAACATTTGAGTATGTAATGCATGCCGCAGCGATAGCTGTGGCAAAGGCAAGAGAGTTGTAATGGATATCGAAGATTTGTTGGTTGCCGAGCTAGTTTTTGCTGATTTCAAAGCCTCAAGCAAGAAGCAAGCCCTTCAATACCTTTCGCGCCGTTGGTCGGAAGTTCACGGCATTGATGAGCGTTTAGCGATGGAAAAGTTGTTGGACCGCGAACGCCTGGGGAGTACGGGCGTTGGTAAAGGGGTTGCCATACCGCACGCGCGCATTGAGGGCCTGACTAAAATCAGCGGCGTATTTGCGCGCCTAAGCACGCCAGTGGACTTTGATTCTGTTGATGAGTTGCCGGTTGATTTGGTGTTTATGCTGTTTGCCCCTGAAGACGCTGGCGCAGAACACCTGAAAGCCTTAGCGCGCGTATCCAGGCTTTTGCGTGACAGCACCGCCTGCGACAAACTCAGGCAAACAACCGACGCAAATGCGCTCTATGCGATGATTGTTCAGCCCACAAGTAACGCCGCCTAACGGTAACCTGCTTCAATAGTCAACACGGTCGAAGTAAAGACCGTCCGGCGGTGCGTTAAAACCGAGCGCCGCGCGGTCTTTGGCCTCAAGTGCCGCTTTCATATCATCCGGCGTCCATTTACCCGCACCAACGAGCATTAATGTTCCGGTAATTGATCGTATTTGGTGGTGCAAAAATGATCTCGCACCAGCATATATTTTGATGTCAGAGGCGTTTCGCTCGACCCGTAAATAATCCATGGTTTTCACCGGGCTTTTTGATTGGCAATGAACGTGCCGGAAGGTCGTAAAGTCGTGCTTTCCAACCAAGTGCTGCGCTGCTATGTGCATTTGCATCTCATCCAGGTGAGGTTTCACATGCCACTTCAAGCCCCGGTCAATAGTAAGCGGCGCCCGGCGATTGCAAATTTTGTAAACATAGTGCCGTGCTACTGCGGAAAACCGTGCGTTAAAATCGTCGTCGACTTGTTCCGCAGATACAACTGCGACCGGTTCAGACCCCAAATGAAAATTGATTGCCCCCTGAACCTCGTCGGGTGAAATGTCCCGCTGCGTATCAAAGTGGGCGACCTGGCCGTGTGCGTGAACGCCCGCGTCTGTCCGCCCAGACCCGGTTACCCGAATACCCTCTTCGGGCACGAATTTCTCAATCGCCTCTTCAAGCGCCTGCTGAACAGACGTACCATTCTCCTGACGTTGCCACCCAACATAGGGCCTGCCGTCATATTCGAGCGTTATCTTAAACCGGGCCACTAACTGTCCCCGCCTAATATCGTACCTGCAGGCACAGGGAAACCGCGCAAAAAATCTTCGCGGCTGGACACGCTTTTTCCTGCACGTTGTGCGGTTTCAATCTGGTACGCGCCGTTCCTACACGCCACCATCAATGTGTCTGTTGCTGTGCATCCGGCTTTCACCGCTGCCGCAGGGCCATGCACCGGCGTGCCAGACAGAATTTTAACCCGATCACCACCAATCATTGTCCAAGCACCCGGGAATGGGTATAGGCCGCGCACCTGCCGGTCAATATGGTCAGCACTATTGGTCCAGTCAATTCGGGCTTCAGCCTTGTCTATTTTGTGGGCGTACGAAACACCTTCGGCTGGTTGGGGCATCGGCTTTAGTGTGCCTGCCTCCAGGCCCTGAAGCGCTGGCCCTATTAAAGATGCGCCTAATTCTGCCAACTGGTCATGAATATCCAGCGTGGTCGCGCGAGCAGGAATCGGCAGAGGTGCGCTTTGAAGCACTGGGCCAGTGTCTAGCCCTGCTTCCATCTGCATAATACAAACACCGGTTTCGGTATCGCCCGCCATAATGGCCCGGTGAATGGGCGCCGCACCGCGCCAACGGGGCAAAAGCGAAGCGTGAATATTAATGCACCCAAGACGCGGGGCGTCCAAAACTACCTGGGGTAATATCTGACCATAAGCAACGACAACAGCGCAGTCTGCCTGCAAGGCGAACAAGCTGTCTTGCGCTATCGGGTCTTTCAGGTTTTTCGGCGCACGGACCGTCAGATTCAACTCATCAGCAGCCTTATGGACGGCGCTTTTTCGCTCGCGTTTACCACGGCCAGCAGGGCGTGGGGGCTGTGTATAAACCGCAAGAATATCATGGCCCTGAGCATGCAGTGCCCGCAGGGTTGGAACCGAAAAATCGGGCGTACCCATAAAGATCAACTTCATCGCGCCCTCCAGGGAAAGTATCGAAAATGGTCGGCAGACTGCGGAAAAAACCTTTAAAGCACAACCGAATCTTTTTGGGCTTTTTGAACCTTCTTGACGATCATATTGCGTTTTAGCCGGGACAAATAATCTATAAACACGATGCCGTCCAAATGATCAATTTCGTGTTGCACACATGTTGCTGTCAACCCATCCATCAAGGCTTCCTGCACTTCATTGTTATAATCGAGATATTTCACGCGAACCGATGCCGGGCGCTCAACATCTGCATAATGCTCTGGAACAGAAAGACAGCCTTCACTGTATGTGGACCGGTCTTCCGATTCCCAAACCACTTCAGGGTTAACCAGAAACAACGGCGATTTTTCTTCCTCTTCCGCAGATGTGTCGAGCACAATCACGCGTTTCGCAACAGCGACCTGAATTGCAGCCAAACCAATGCCAGGCGCGGCATACATGGTTTCCAGCATATCATCCAGCAAACGTCGAATATCTGCGTCGACTTTCGTAACCGGCGTTGAAATTGTTTTCAACAGGGGGTCCGGTACATTGATGATGTCGAGTTTGCTCATTGTTCTGATGACTTATCGTTATTGCACATGCGCCTTACCTATGGAGCAACGACCGGCACGTCAAGACTTTCAGATGAATTAATCATCCAATAACGGTGCATCCAGCTTGTAAATGCCGCGCAGGTCTTCAATTTCCAAAACCCATAAATCCTCGTCAAAATTCCGCTTTTTCTCAATTGTCGCGCGTGCCTGGTCGGCATCCGCGCCGGACATAAGTTGTCGCCATACGCGGTTACCGTCAAAATCAAGTGTCCGTTCATATAGAAAGATGCCATCGGCAAACCGGTCCAGTTTAAGCACAATGCCGCCGCGGTCAGCATCGCCGCGTGCCAGCACGAAAGCCGGGCAATCAAGTGAAAAGCATGTGCGGATGTGCGCTTCAATCCAAAGCGATGTTTTAAGTGCGTTGACCATAGAGCCTTATAGGACATGGATGATAAGCCCGGTCAAGCTGGTATGCGGCCAATACAAACAGAAGGAGGTTTCGCGCTTTACGATTCCAAGCCTAGGGATTGCAAACTATCCAGAAACAATAGGCGCACTTCGTCAGATGAAATGGCAAATGAAAGCCCCGCGGTGTTGTTTCTGAACCAGCGCACGGTTGCAGGAATTTCCCCGCGGCCGGCAATTGTGAGCGTCACGTTGGCACCCTCCTTTATTGGCAAGTCCAGCCGAACACGCGCTCCGCCCAACGACATATTCCAGATTTGACACTCAAAAATGTGCTGGCCAACTTCTAGTTTTGCCGGCCATAGAACCGAACGACGACGATGACCTCTGGCATCGGCTGATCCACCGAGAAATTCTGGCGGGCGCTGCTTTTGCTTTGCGGCGGTATCTTGCTCTGTCTGTTGGGTCTGAGTCATTGATTGGTTTCCAAGTATGGGGACGAATCGTTGTTTGTCGGATAAATTTACACTTTTGCGGTAAAGCTTTCGTCACCAACTGCGTACAATTTTTCTAAAGTTTATGTTGCATATTGCGGCAACACCCCTTGGTGATTGCTGCATTTTGCATTACGTTATTCTCTTCAAGAATGCTCAGGGGGCGAAATGGTTAGCAACGAAGAAAATATTCTTATTATTGAGGACAGCCCAACGCTTGCGCTGACATACCGGGAATATCTGAAACCGCTTGATATCCCATGCCAAATTGCGGAAACAGGCCAAGAAGCGCTCGATAAAATCAGTGCCAAGGTTCCTACCGTCATATTGCTTGATCTCAAGCTGCCTGACATGGACGGTATTGATATATTGAAGCAGCTTCAAGCCGACAAAACACCCTCAAGGGTGATTGTAATTACCGCTCACGGGTCGGTAACGGTCGCCGTTGAAGCCATGAGAAACGGTGCTTCAGATTTTTTACTTAAACCATTCACTGCTGAGCGCCTGACCACAACAGTGAACAATGTTCTTGAAATTTCTCGCCTTTCAAACCTGGTCAAACAATATAGCGGCGGACCCGCCAAGAAATTTGACCGCTTTATTGGCAGCAGCCCAGTGATGCAGGCCGTCTATAGAATGATTGAGGACAGCGCCCCTTCAAAGGCCAGCGTTTTTATCATGGGGCCATCGGGAACCGGTAAAGAACTATGTGCCGAGGCCATCCATCACCTCAGCCCGCGCAAAGGTAAACGATTTGTCGCGTTAAACTGCGCGGCTATTCCGGAAAACCTGATTGAAAGTGAGATTTTTGGCCATGTAAAAGGCGCCTTTACCGGCGCTACGACAGACCGCGACGGGGCCGCAGTTGCCGCAGATGGCGGTACATTATTTCTTGATGAAATTTGCGAAATGCCGCTGGACCTGCAAACCAAACTTCTTCGGTTTATCCAAACTGGCCAAGTGGTGCCCGTTGGAAGCAACAAGCCGATCAATGTAGATGTTCGTTTCGTTTGCGCAACAAATAGAATACCCGCAGAAGAAGTTGCAGAAGGACGGTTCAGAGAAGACCTTTACTACCGGCTTCATGTTGTGCCTATTCACATGCCTTCGCTCGCACACCGCGGCCATGACATTTTGGAAATTGCTCGACACTTTCTGAATATTTTTTCTGCAGAAGAAGGTAAAAACTTTAAGGATTTCTCCGCAGAGGCTGGCGAACGTCTATTGGCACATAGTTGGCCCGGGAACGTTCGTGAACTGGGAAATGTCATCCAAAGTATAGTTGTCCTAAACGACTCTGATGAATTGACCGAAGAAATGCTCAAGCCCCTACTGGGCTCCATCCCTGTGCGAAGAAAAAGTCCGTCTACCGAAAACCTGCATGAAGCTACCGCGGAAATAGAAGGCAGCAATAGAGCTGCCGCCACGCCTTACGCTGCAAACAACGGCATCGAACCGTTAGCTGTTGTTGAAAAAAGGGCAATTGAACGAGCAATCGCGCTTTCTGGCGGCCGGGTCCGCAAAGCCGCAAAGGCGCTGGAGGTAAACCCCTCAACACTATACCGGAAAATTACCAGCTGGCAGGCAGAGCCTTAACCCTGTACGCTTATAACTCAGGCACTAAATGCCGTTTTATAGTGCCAGCTCTTCCTGCTGTTTAATTTTACCGCGGGTTTGCTCCAACATATCAGCATTTGCCGCCGCGAGAGCCGCCATATTCACCAAATCAGTAGCGGTTGACGTTAAACGCGCAACCTGAATAGCGTGGCTCATACCCAGCAACATTGGACCAATGACCCGGCCACCACCTAATTCACTCAAAAGTTTATAGCTAATGTTGGCTGAATGCAGCGTCGGCATAATCAACAAGTTGGCTGGGCCAGACAGGCGCATAAATGGATATTTTTCCATCAAGTCACGGTTAAGGGCCACATCTGCCTGCATTTCACCGTCAAATTCAAAGTCAACTTTACGGTCTTCCAAAATAGACACCGCCTCCTGAATGTGCCGGGTACGGTCAGACGGTGGGTTGCCAAAGTTTGAAAAAGACAGGAAGGCCGCGCGGGGGTCATGCCCCAACCTGCGAACAAATGCTGCCGCTGCCTCGGCAATGTCCGCAAGCTCGGTGGCGGACGGCAATTCATTGACAGTTGTGTCCGCCAAAAACACAGTGCGTCCCCGCATCACCATGATGGACAGGCCGAAGGGGCGCTGTCCGGGCAGCGGATCAACAACGCGTTTCATATTCTTCAATGCCCGCCAATAATGCCGCGTCACACCCGTCACAACGGCATCCGCATCGCCGCTGGCCACCATGCAGGCTGAAAAGACATTGCGGTCACGTTTCACGAGGCGGGTCACATCGCGCAGCAAAAATCCACGCCTGTTAAGCCGCTCATACAGCATATCAACATAGTGACCACGGCGCGGGTTATTGCTGGCATTCGATATTTCAAAATCAGTATCATCCACGCCCATTTCGCGCAGTTTCTCTCTGATCGGCGCTTCATAGCCCACCAAAACCGGGATGCCGTAACCGGCATTTTTAAAGCCTATCGCAGCCCTTAGCACGCGGTCTTCTTCGGCTTCGGCGAACACCACCCGCTTAAGGGGGCGGCGTTTCAAATCTTCAAAAATAGTCGACAAGGTATCAACTGTCGGGTCGAGCCGGGCCGACAGTTCCTGCTCATAAGCCTCCAGATCGTCGATTGGCTTGCGCGCCACTCCGGTCTCCATCGCCGCACGGGCCACATGCACCGGAATGGTGCGAATCAGCCGTGGGTCGAACGGGGCCGGAATAATATAATCCGGGCCGTAATGCGGCTGGGCACCACCGTAAGCAGCGGCAACTTCGTCTGGCACATCTTCGCGTGCGAGTTCCGCCAACGCATGAACTGCTGCTATTTTCATTTCCTCGTTGATAGTACGCGCCCGCACGTCCAGCGCGCCGCGGAAAATATAGGGAAAACCGAGCACATTATTCACCTGATTGGGATAATCCGACCGGCCAGTGGCAATAATTGCATCTGGCCTCACCGACCGCACATCTTCGGGAGTTATCTCCGGGTCAGGGTTAGCCATGGCAAAAATAATCGGTTTTTCCGCCATAGATGCCACCATGTCTTTGGTTATTGAGCCGGCCGCTGCCAACCCAATCACTGCATCTGCCCCCTTAATGGCTTGGGTCAGATCACGCGCATCGGTTTTTATAGCATGGGCAGATTTCCACTGGTTCATACCTTCTGCGCGTCCGGCATAAATAACGCCAGTACGATCAACCATTGTCACATTTTCATGCGGCAACCCCATCGCCTTGATCAACTCGATGCAGGCAATGCATGCTGCCCCGGCGCCCACCGCCACAACGCGGGTTGTCTTCAAATCGCGTCCAGTAAGGTCAAGCGCATTGATAAAGCCAGCCGCCGTAATAATAGCGGTGCCGTGCTGATCATCATGAAATACGGGAATATCCATAAGTTCGCGCAGGCGCTGCTCAATGATGAAGCATTCAGGCGCGCGAATGTCTTCCAGATTAATGCCGCCAAAGCTTGGACCCAAAAGCTTAACGCAGTTAACAAATTCGTCGATATCATCGGTATCAACTTCAAGGTCAATCGAATCTACATCGGCAAACCGCTTAAATAGAACTGCTTTTCCCTCCATAACCGGTTTTGACGCCTGCGCCCCCAGCGCGCCGAGCCCCAAAATGGCCGTGCCGTTTGAAATAACTGCAACCAAATTACCTTTGGAGGTATAGTCATACGCCGTGTCTGGGTCTTCCGCGATTGCCTTAACCGGCACCGCAACACCGGGGCTATAGGCCAAAGACAGATCACGCTGGGTCGCCATCGGTTTGGAAGGGATAATCTCCAGCTTGCCCGGCCGACCGGACGAATGGAACCGCAGCGCTTCATCATCGGTGAATTTTGTTGGTTTGGTTGGCATACTATTTCCCAGATCTACGTATTTCTTAATTCTTATGCTTGTTTATCAGTTCTTACACTTGGCAGCCGGTGCCAGAATGCTCTAAACCAGACTACAGTAATTTTGCAAACTGAAGCGACGCTTACTATCGCACATTGCGTGCCGCAAACTAAACTGAAATTCTCATGGTGGTTTCACGAGGGTTTATTGAGGGAGTTCGGCTTTGGAAGCCAGTGCCGCAAATAATGAAGCCGCAAACGACACCGTCGCCGCTAATGTCGCGGATTCGCCCAGTGCTGGGGATTCAGAATCCGGAAAACCGGCGGATAACAAATGGCTAATGGCGCTTAAAGCACCCGGCGTAACGCCGATGATGCAGCAGTTTCTGGAAATAAAAGCCGAATATCCCGACTGCCTGTTGTTTTACCGTATGGGCGATTTTTACGAATTGTTTTTCGAAGACGCAGAACAAGCCTCAGCCGCACTTGATATTACCCTTACAAAACGCGGCAAGCTTTCCGGGGAAGACATTCCCATGGCAGGTGTACCGGTTCACGCGGCGGAAAACTATTTGGCCCGACTGATCAAGCGAGGCTTTAAAGTTGCAGTGTGTGAGCAAACGGAAGACCCCGCAGCAGCTAAGAAGCGAGGGGCAAAATCGGTTGTGCGCCGTGAGGTTGTCCGGCTAGTAACACCTGGGACCCTCACTGAGGACAATCTGCTTGATGCTCGAAGCCACAATTATTTGGTTGCGCTTGGCCGCGCGCAGAAAAATGTGTCACTGGCCGTCGCAGACATGTCCACCGGTGAGTTTTTTGTCCTACCCACCAAAGCAGGGCGCTTGGACGCAGACATCGCGCGGTTACAACCCGGCGAAATTCTTGTGCCCGAAAGTGCCGAAAAAGACGAAACAATCAGCGCCGCCTTGTTTGACTGGCGTGCGTGCTTAAGCCCGTTGGCGGACCATGTTTTTGACAGCGGTGCTGGCAAACGCAGACTGCAAGACCAGTTTGATGTTTCAACACTGGACGGGTTTGGTAATTTCACCCGCGCGGACCTTGCCGCCGCAGGCGCCTTGCTAGACTATTTGGAAGACACCCAAAAGGGAACATTACCCCGACTTGATCCGCCGATGAGGTTATCGTCAGACGGGTCGATGATGATCGACGCAGCAACCCGCCGAAGCTTGGAGCTGGTGCGCACGCAAAACGGTAACACCGAAGGAAGCCTGCTCGCGGTTGTTGACCGCACAATTACCGGTGCCGGTGCCCGGTTGTTAGCTAAACGGTTATCTGCGCCTCTAACTGACCCTGTTCGCATCGGCGAGCGACTGGACTGCGTAACCTTTTTCGCTGACACCCTCGCGCTTAGAGATGAACTCAGACATGTGCTGAAAACAGCACCAGACATCGACCGCGCGCTTATGCGCCTGTCGATGGGGCGCGGCGGACCTCGCGATCTGTCCGCAATCCAGGCTGGGCTGCGCGCGGCGTCGGCGGCCAAAGCTTTGTTAATTGCACAATCTCACGCGCTGGATGAAACGCCCATGCGCATCGACGACGCAGTGGTTGACCTCGGCGACCACACAGACTTGATCACTGAGCTCGAAAAAGCCTTGGTAGACGAGCCACCCATGCAGGCGCGTGACGGCGGGTTCATCCGCGAAAAATATAACCAGGCCCTCGACGAATTTCGTGTGCTACGCGACCAAAGCAGGCGGTTAATCGCAGCCCTTGAGGGTGAGTACCAGCAGCTTACTTCCATCAACACCCTAAAAATAAAGCATAATAATGTATTGGGTTACCACGTAGACCTGAACGCCAAGCATGCTGATAAAATGATGTCTGCGCCGCTCAATGAAACCTTCATTCACCGTCAAACTTTGGCGAATGTAGTGCGCTTTTCCTCGGCGGAGCTGTCCCGGTTGGCAGGAAAAATTTCTGAGGCAGGAGACCGTGCGCTCGCGCTGGAACAAGACCTGTTTGCGGGCCTCAGTGCATTGGTTCTGGATCATGCCGGAGCCATTTCGCTGGCGGCAAATGCCCTCGCGATGCTCGACACAACATCGGCATTGGCTGTTTTAGCAGAAGAAAGCAACCTAACCCGGCCTGAGGTTGATGACAGCCAATCGTTTGATGTGAAGGCCGGCAGACATTTGGTGGTTGAAGACGCGCTGGCACGCTCAAGCAACGCTAATTTCATTGCCAACGACTGTGCCCTTAACCCGGACGACAGGCTATGGCTTCTAACCGGGCCCAACATGGCCGGTAAAAGCACCTTCCTGCGCCAAAACGCCCTCATCGCCATTCTTGCCCAAATGGGTAGTTATGTCCCGGCCGCACATGCCCACATCGGTGTCGTGGACCGCCTGTTCAGTCGTGTCGGTGCATCCGACGACCTGGCACATGGTCGTTCCACATTTATGGTCGAGATGGTTGAAACAGCCGCCATTCTTAATCAGGCGGGGCCAAGGTCATTGGTCATCCTGGACGAAATTGGGCGCGGTACAGCAACCTATGACGGCCTTTCCATAGCCTGGGCCGCGGTGGAGCATCTGCACAACATCAACCAGTCTCGCGCATTGTTTGCTACCCATTATCACGAGTTGACCGCGCTTAAAGAAACGCTGGACGCAGTGTCGCTTCGGTCAATGAAGGTACGCGAATGGAAAGGCGACGTTGTTTTTCTGCATGAAGTTACCGCCGGGGCTGCAGACCGGTCCTACGGTATTCAGGTCGCCAAGCTGGCCGGGCTTCCTCCAGCCGTGGTGTCGCGGGCGCGGCAAGTTCTTGATCATCTGGAAACGTCAGACAAAGGCAGCGGCGCAGAACGACTGGTGCATGACTTACCACTGTTTCAATCAGTTCCCGGGGGGCAGTCGGAACAACCCACGAGTGCTAACAACGCCGTCGAAGACAGGTTGGGTACGATCAACCCAGACATTTTAACCCCAAAAGAAGCGCTTGACCTGCTTTACGAGCTGAAGGACCTTCAAGCAGATGAATAAGCATGGCAGTGCTATTGCTGTGCCACAAAATCCAGCATCCACAGGAAAGTCTGCGCTTACATGAAACCCGTTCGGCATAAACTGTCACTGATCAACCGCAAGCAGCTTACGGCTGCGTTGGAGGGTGTGGCTGCCAATGTGCCGGAAAGCGAATGGCAACCAGAACTGGTAAATATTCTGAAAAGCGCCCACCAAGCCGGCTGGAATGAAGTAAAACGGCGGTTTTTTGACGAAGCGGATAAAGGTGCCGTATCGGCGAGGGCGCTGAGCTATGTCTTGGACCAATTGATGCGCGTTCTCTATGATTTTGTCACTGAACATGTCTACCCTTTGGCCAACCCGACCGCCGGAGAACGGCTTTGTCTGGTGGCAACCGGCGGTTATGGGCGCGGCGAACTTGCCCCCTATTCGGATATCGACCTCCTTTTTCTAATTCCATACAAGGCAACACCCTGGGCGGAAAATGTTGCAGAATATATGCTCTATGTGCTGTGGGATTTAGGGTTAAAAGTAGGGCATGCCACCCGTACACCGGATGAATGCGTGCGGCTGGCAAAAGAAGACCTCACTATCCGCACATCGCTGCTGGAATCGCGCTATATTTGGGGCGAACAAAAACTGTTCAAGCTGGCAGCAAACCGATTTGTCAAAAAAGTTGTTTCCGGCACCGGTCCTGCTTTCATAACCCAGAAGCTGGAAGAACGTGATACCCGCCACAAAAAAATGGGCGATAGCCGCTATGTAGTTGAACCAAACATAAAAGACGGCAAAGGCGGCCTTCGTGACTTGCAAACAATGTGGTGGATTGCGCGTTATTTATACGGGATTAACCGTGGCGGAGCCATTGAAGAAGATATTTTAACCTCCTCAGAAAACCGCCAATTTGATAAATCAGAGAATTTCCTTTGGACCGTAAGGGTTGCCCTGCACTTTCTGGCAGACAGAGCGGATGAGCGCTTAACATTCCATATGCAGCAACGCCTGGCTGAACTTCTTCAGTATAAAGACCGCGCGGGTTCTTCCGGCGTTGAGCGTTTCATGAAGCATTATTTTCTGGTTGCAAAGCAAGTGGGCGACCTGACAAGAATTTTTTGTGCTGTTTTGGAAGCCCGGCAACAAAAAACATTTTTCTCACGATTAAGGCGCACGAAAAAACTGCAAGGGTTCGGCGTAATAGCAGAACGCCTGACTACGCTGAATGAAGATGATTTCGAGCAAGACCCGGCCTTGATGGTCAAAATTTTCGCGGTTGCTGACGAAAATGACCTGGACATTCACCCCGACACACTCCGTATCATTAAACAAAACCTGCCTCGCATGAATCAGGGTGTTCGCCGCAGTCCGGAAGCAAACCAGTATTTTCTTGACGTTTTGACCTCTCGAAAAAAGGGGGAGGTCAACCTGCGCAGAATGAACGAAGCGGGTGTTTTTGGCCGTTTTCTGCCTGATTTCGGGCGCGTTGTGGCTCAGATGCAATATGACATGTATCACCATTACACCGTCGACGAGCATACCATCCGGGCCATAGGGCTGGTTGCAAAAATTGAAGCAGGTGAACTGGAGGCAGACCATCCGCTTTCCAGCGTTGTTATCCATGAGGTTTTGTCGCGCAACGTTCTTTATGTCGCTGTACTGCTGCATGACATCGCCAAAGGGCGCGGCGGCAACCATTCGGTAATTGGGGCGGAGGTGGCAAACCGCGTGTGCCCAAGACTAGGTCTCAAACCATCTGAAACAGAAACTGTTGCCTGGCTGGTGCGGTGGCATTTACTGATGAGCAACACAGCCTTCAAGCGCGACCTGACAGACCCAAAAACAATACAGGACTTCTGCGACATTGTTAAAAGCCCCGAGCGGCTGCGGTTGCTTGTGGTGCTAACTGTCGTGGATATCCGGGCTGTTGGCCCTGGAATCTGGAATGGCTGGAAAGGCCAGTTACTGCGCGAGCTATATTATGCCGCCGAAGAGGTTCTAAGAGCCGGGCACGTTACCGTTGGGCGGCAAGACCGGGTCAAATGGAAAAAGGACGCTTTCCAAAAGTCACTTAAAAACTGGTCTGCGGCAGCGAAGAAAAAACACCTGGCGCGCATGGTGGATGCCTATTGGATAGCGGAAGACAACGACACATTGCTGCAAAATGCCCAGTTGATGCGGAAGGTGGATAAAACAGGTGAGCCAATGGGTGTCGCTGCCCGCGTAGAAAAGTGGCAAGCGATGACAAACGTTGCGCTATACACGCAGGATCATCCCGGCCTCATCGCCCGCGTTGTTGGTGCGCTGGGGGTTGCGGGCGCATCCATTTTGGGAGCTAAAATTCATACGTCTCGCGATGGTATGGCGATGGATAACTTCATTGTTCAAGACATGGAAGGCAAAGCCTTTGACAGTCGCAGACAACTAGACAAGCTTGAGGAAACAATCCTCAACACCTTGCAGGGCTCGGTCCGGCCAAAAGAACGATTGGGCAAAAAGCGTGTTTTCGGCGCAAAAAATGCCGCCTTCACCATTGAACCCGTAGTTCTGCTAGATAACAAAGCGTCAAGCCGGTCAACCGTTATGGAGATTAACGCAAAAGATCGCCCGGGACTTTTGTATGACCTTACCTACGCGCTTTATGGCCTAAAACTATCAATCATTTCCGCGCATGTTGCTACATACGGTGAACGGGCGGTTGATGTTTTTTATGTAACTGACCTGCTGGGCCACAAAATCACCAACAAGGTTAGGCTGCGCAATATAGAAACAAAGTTACTGAAGGCCGCACGCGGCGAGCCTATCTTTAGCAAAAAGGCCGAAGAGAATAAGGATATTAAATCCGCCGCAGGAACAGCCGCATGAGTTTGATCAAAAGAATATCAACCGTCGGAGGATTTACACTCCTTAGCCGCATATTCGGATTAGCCCGTGACTTCTTAATGGCGCGTTATCTTGGGGCCGGCATGGCAGCAGATGCTTTTTTTATTGCCTTCAAACTTCCCAATTTTTTCCGCCGCCTATTTGCTGAAGGTGCCTTTTCCGTTGGGTTTGTGCCGCTTTTTTCGCGTGCGCTAGGCAAAGACATCACGCCGGAAAGCCAGCAAGCCGCTGAAGCTTTCGCCGGTCGGGTTTTGGGTTGGCTGTTGCCTGTATTGGTGGTTCTACTGATTGTAATGGAACTTTCAATGGTGCCGGTAATGCTGGGGCTGACCGGAGGGTTTGACGACGGTAGCGCAGGCGCCGCGCAGAAGTTTGACCTTGTCGTCGAACTTGGGCGATACACATTTCCGTATCTTTTACTTATTTCGCTTGTGTCCTTCCTGTCTGGCATGCTCAACGCCGTTGGCCGGTTTTCCGCCGCCGCATTTGCGCCGGTGCTGCTCAATATTCTTATGATCAGCGCTTTGTTATTATTTCACGAAACCGATGCCCAGGCCGCGCGTTACCTGGCAGGTGCGGTATCCGTTTCCGGATTGGTTCAGTTGGTCTGGCTCTATGCCGCTGCAAAGCGGGCGGGCTTAAATATCCACCTGCCGCGCCCCCGTTTAACCGACGATGTGCGCGAACTGTTGCGCATTATGGCCCCGGCCGCAGTGGGGGCAGGTATTATGCAAATCAACCTGCTTGCGGATGTTATCATTGCGGCGCGGATGCTGCCGGAGGGGTCAGTTTCCTGGCTCTTTTATGCTGACCGGCTCGCACAGCTCCCGCTCGGCGTTATTGGAATCGCGGTGGGTACCGTTTTATTGCCAGGCATTTCCAGGCTTCTTGCCGCCAACGACACGTCCGGCGCAATGACCCAGCAAAACCGGGCCTTGGAATTTTCGCTTTTGCTGACAATTCCGGCCGCAACTGCGCTGGCAATAATTGCAGAACCGGTTATCGCCACCATCTTCGAGCGCGGTGCATTCAATGACGGCGACACCGGGGCAACTTCCATGGCCTTGTTTGCATACGCTTTCGGGCTGCCCGCTTATGTTATTCAAAAAGCACTGACACCCGCCTATTTTGCACGCAGTGACACCCGCACCCCGGTAATTTACGCAACAATTTCCCTGATTGTGAACCTGATTTTAAACCTTATTTTAATCCAGTATTTTGCTCATGTGGGCTTGGCTGCAGCAACGGCCATCGCCGCTTGGCTCAATGTAGCCTTGCTATATTGGGGCCTGAAAAACAAAGGCCATTTTATTGTTGATCGGCGCACTCTTGTGAATACCGGCAAATTTCTAACAGCAAGCGTTTTAATGGGTCTGGCGCTTTACTGGGCTGATGCACAGTGGGCCTTTGTTTTTGCGGAGGATGAGCTTGCGCGGGTGGCCGGGTTAACAGGCTTTGTCGCGACCGGTGCCGCGATTTATTTTGGCGCTGTTATTGCGCTTGGCGGGGTCAATGTCCGGGAAGTGCTCTCGTCCATAAAAAGATAGCGCCACCGATCACATTTAACCATCCTGCTTGACCCGCGCACAGCGCCTTGTCATAAGGCGCACTTGATTTCTGAATGGGAGACCTGCAGTGACCACTTCGCCCAAATTTACTGGCCGTGTTTTTTCCGGTGCCCAGCCATCTGGCAATATGCACCTTGGCAACTATCTGGGCGCCTTTAAAAATTGGGCGACGCTGCAAAACAGTTATGAGGCGCTATATTGTGTCGTGGATATGCATGCGATTACCGTATGGCAAGACCCGGTCATGCTGCAAAATCAAATCCGAGAAGCGGCTGCCGCCTATATTGCATCAGGCGTCGATCCATCGCGCTCCATTCTCTATAATCAGAGCAAAGTAGCCGGTCACGCAGAATTGGCCTGGATTTTTAATTGCGTTTCTAGGCTCGGCTGGCTTAATCGTATGACCCAGTTTAAAGACAAGGTCGGCAAAAACCGCGAGAAAGCTTCGGTGGGACTATATATCTATCCCAATCTCATGGCTGCTGACATTTTGCTTTATAAGGCCACCCACGTGCCCGTTGGTGATGACCAAAAACAGCATCTGGAGTTGACGCGCGACATCGCTCAGAAATTTAACAACGACTATGGTGCTGATATCTTCCCGCTTACCGAACCTGTTATTATGGGAGAGGGTGCGCGCGTAATGAGCCTGCGGGATGGCAGCAAGAAAATGTCCAAATCAGACCCTTCTGACATGAGCCGCATTAACCTGAATGACGATGCCGACACCTTGGCGGCCAAAATACGCAAAGCCCGCACAGACGCGGAGCCACTGCCCGCCGTTGCATCCGACTTGGAAGATCGTCCGGAAGCCGCAAACCTGATCGGTATTTATGCCGCCCTCATGGACCAAAGCCGGGACAGCGTATGCGCTGAATATGAAGGACAGGGGTTTGCCGAATTCAAGAAAGCGCTAACTGATGTTGTTGCCGCCAAACTTGCGCCAATTACAGAGGAAATGGCTCGATTGCAGCAAGAACCGGATTATATCGACGGTATTCTCGCTCAAGGGGCGGAACAAGCTTCAGCACTTGCCGAACCCATCCTGGCCGAAGTGAAAAAAGCGGTGGGCTATCTATAGTCACCAACACCGCTTCAGCCCTCTACCTTTTTGCTGTTCAGTTTTGGTTCATATTTAAACGTTTACTGTTTCCCTTGCCGTTGGAACGAGCGGTGATTAGCTAACTTGATCCGCGATCATAAAGCCTATGTTCATATGATGTTTTTGTGGTCGCCTTATCAAGCAATTGTTCTTAGTATAGTAAGATGCAGTCCAATCTTGCCTCTGCAGCGTAAGGAATTAGTATGGCCCAACACATTATAAAAACCGTTTCAGTTGTCATTATCGCCCTAGCCCTTTCGGCTTGCGCGAACACATTCAGAAGCAACGTGACCAGCTTTCACACAACGACACCCGCAGCCGGTTCAAAGGTTGTTCTGGTTCCTATTGATGAAGCTCGTCTGGACAGCCTCGAATACCGGCAATATGCCAGTTCCATTCAAGCCGTATTAGAGCGAAGCGGCTTTGTCGGTGCGCGCAGCGATACGCCGGATTATGTGATCGGTTTTGACGTTTCCGTTAATGATGGCCGGGAAAAAATCCGGGCATTCCCTAATGGCGGTTTCGGGGTCAGAAACGCATACTGGGCCAACGGTTACGGCTGGGGCGGCTGGTGGAACCCTGCCTTTCCGTTTAACGGCGGCTGGGGTGGCGGTTTTGGTGGCGCAAACGTTACGGCAAGAACCGTTTATCTGGCGGAGTTAAGGGTGGAAATTCGTGAGCCAGACGGAACAATGATTTTTGAAGCAACCGCGGAAACCGAATCCCGCACCCGAAGCTTACCAGAATTAGTGCCGCTTCTGGCCGCTGCTCTTTTTGAAGAATTTCCAGGCGAGAACGGCAAAATGCGCCGCATTAAGCTGGAGCTTGATCCTAAATAGAGACGGTCAAAACTAGGCTTTATTAACATATTCAAGATTAAAGCGGCTCCAAAGGCCGCTTTTTTTCTCCCCATAACCATATGCAGACCACGCCTTGACAATCCTGTCTTCGGTATTACTTTTAAATACAAAGTTCTTTGTATTACCCGAAAGGCTTAAAAATGAACGAGCGTCAGGAAAGATCAGCGTCCGATGATTTAGCGCTTATTAGAAGTATGATGGAAGCAGGGCGTCGACGCGCAGCATTTGACGGCACTCACTTAATTATATGGGGCACAGTTCTAACTTTGGCTTACTTGGGTCAATATTTACTGGCGTATGGTTACATTCCAGGCAGCACCCTGTGGGTTTGGCTTCCGCTCGGCATCGTGGGCACTGTTTTTTCGGTTTTGCATGACCGAAGGCGTTGCGCCCTCGATCATTCTGATATAGCCGTCAAAGCTTATTCCGGCGCATGGTCCGCCGTTGGCATCACTATGATTTTACATTTTAGCTTTGCCCTCGCCAGTGATGCTCTGGACCCGAAAGTAATCACCATTCTTGCGTGCGGCGTCATTGCTGCCGCCTTTCATGTCATAGCTCTTGCCACAGATGTACGGCAGTTACGGTTGGTTTCCGCTGGCTGGTGGGCCATCATGGTTTTCATGACGACACAAAAAGAACTGGCCCCCGAAATATTGTTGGTTCTTTCCGGGGCCAGCGCGTTGTTAATTGTGCTGCCAGGCCAATTGATGAAACGGTTAGTGAATAGTGAGGCAAAACCAAAAAGCGCCACAGAAGGGTAAGCGATGAGTTACGACTACCGCGCCATTGACGATATCATTCACTCCCGGGTTCGTCTGGCAATCATGTCCTACCTGGCGACGGCGCGTGATGCTGACTTTGTTGAGCTGAAGAAAGCCTTGAAGGTTACCGACGGAAACCTCAGTACGCATTTGAGCAAACTTGAAGGCAAGTCCTATGTTTCTGTCAGCAAGCAATTTGTAGACAAAAAACCACAAACTTTAGTGGCGATAACCAAAGCCGGTGACGCGGCCTTCAAAGCCTATGTGGAAGATCTGGCAACAATGCTGAGCCCACAAACCAACAAAAGATAAACCCGAGTTACGACAGCGAGATAAACCATGCATGAGCTTTTTGCCGTAATACATGTGTTAGGTGTCATTTTCGCCTATTTATGTGCTTTTCTTCTGTTCACCCAGCGCGCTGGAAGCGCGCGACACCGGGTGTTAGGCATCGGGTATGCCGTCTCCATGCTTACCGCCGCACTATCCGGCTTTGGCCTTTACAACTCCGGACATCCATCAATATTTCATGTGTTTTCTATTATTACGCTAATTTCTGTGTCGCGCGGTTGGTATGCAATTCACCAATACCGACAACACAAAGCCAGACACTACCTTCTGAACCATTATTTCAACATGACTTACAGTTTTATGGGGCTTAACCTAGCGGCAATTGCGCAGGCGATGCGCGCATTTTCATACAATAGTCTCGCCGAATATTTCACCATACTGGGCATCGCTTACCTTATTGCCATTTTATTTGCCAATCATCTCATTCAAAGAGTGTATTTCCAGCGATTTTCCAATTGGTTTCAATCCAGCCCAGCCGAATAAAAATAGAGGCGCAAACGCCCCTGCAACTGTCTTTAGCCTCACTTAAAGGCTGTCATAAACGAAACTGATGAACATGTTAGGCCATCCGCCACCAAACCCGCCGTTGGCTTCCAGAAACTCTTCAACCGGATTGGCCGTCTGCACCTCTTCGAGGGTTTTACCATCTGATTTCATTGTTGCGACGCGGCCGCGAACCGTAACGAGCATGTCACGGTATGTTGTCAGGCCCTTGCTATCCGTCACTGGGCCGTGGCCCGGAATAATACGTGTTTCATCGTTAACCAAAGTAAGTACTTTATTCGCTGCCGCAATGACCCCGTCAATTGACCCGCCATTAGGAACGTCAATGAATGGGAAACTACCCATAAAGAACGTGTCTCCCATATGCACAACATTTGAGCCTTCGAAATACACAATGCTATCGCCGTCGGTATGCGCATTGGAAACATGATGCATGCGGGCCTGCTCGCCGTTCAGATGCAGTCCGGCTTGGTCATTAAATGTCACAACCGGCAACGCCGGGCCTGTTTGCGGCGGTGTCCGCATATTAAAAGCTTGGACAAATGACCCTTCGCTCATGCGCAGGCGCACGTTGTCATGGGCGACGATTACTGTGTCTTCTTTTCCCAGATTCTCATTGCCGCCTGTGTGGTCACCGTGAAAGTGGGTGTTGATGGCGAACCTAATGGGCTTATCCGAGAGCGCAGCGATTGCGGTCTTAATTTTTTCAGTCAAAGGGGCAAACTGGTCATCAACGATGTAAACACCGTCGTCACCAACAGAAACACCAATATTACCGCCAGCGCCAAACAGCACATAAATGTTGCCGCTTACTTTTTCTGTCTTGATCTCGACCGCTTCCATCCCTTGAGCACCTGCTGCTCCAGACGCCGCCATTAACCCGCCAGAAACGATTGCGGTTGCCATCCATTTCGTGATGTTCATCTAACTTCTCCTTGACCCAATATGTTATCTTGCGCGCCATCTTAGACATTGCGCCTCACTGGTCAATGGCGCTCACGCTCTGTTGATAAACATGTGCATGGGGCCACATAGGGTTGCCATGATACCGCCAAGGTTATGGTTTTTCATGTTTTTGCTTTGCGGGAAGCGCTGTTTTGGCTACATCAATATAGGTATCTAGGCGCACTGCGATGCACCCGCCTACCTATGACAAATTAAGGGTTTCAGATGTCCGATAAAAAAGTGATTGCTGTTGTTTTTGGGGGCCGCAGCGTCGAGCATGACGTCAGCATCTTAACAGGTCTTCAGTTTATCGAAGCGCTTGACCCCACACGCTATGAAGGCCTGCCGGTTTATGTTGATGCCCTTGGCCAATGGTGGACGGGAGATGCCCTTAGAAACAGGACTGGTTATCCGGTGACATCGCCCAATGATAGCGGCCTGCAACAGGTTCACCTGGACCTTGCTGGCCCAGCCAGCCACAGACCACGGTTTAGCACCCGCCAAAAAGGCATGCTCGGCGAAAAAACCAGCGTTCTTGAGTTTGATTTGATTGTTCCGGCAATCCACGGCTCCAACGGCGAAGATGGCACACTGCAAGGGTTGCTTGAGTTTGCCGGCATCCCGTTTGCCGGATGCCGCACGCTGGGAGCCGCCGCCACCATGAACAAAGAGTTCGCCAAGACCGCTGCCCGGCAACACAGCTTGAATGTATTACCAGAGCTAACCGTCGAAAAGCCGGCAAAAGGCCTGTTCCTGGACCCGGAAGTACTCGGCCGGTCACTATCAGATGCGCTGAGCGACGACCCATTCCCGCTCATCGTCAAACCCAGCAACCTGGGCTCCAGTGTCGGTGTATCCAAAGCTGATGATATGGACGGGCTTGTCGCTTCACTGATGACAGTTTTTCGCCTAGACAAATCAGCAATTGTTGAGCCGTTTGTCCCCAATCTGGTGGAATATAACATTGCTGTCAGGCGAGCGCCGGACGGCAACGTCCAAACCTCTGCCATCGAGCGCCCGCTGAGCAAAACAGAGGTTCTCGACTTTAAAAACAAATATCTTGCGGGCGGCACACCGGGTGGGCCAAAGCTAAACACTGGCCCCAGCGAAGGCATGGCGTCCCTGAACCGGGTGCTGGACCCGGAAGAACTGTCGGGTGCCCAGGAAGCGCAGATACGCGAAACATCAACAACAATTTTTGTCGCGCTTGATTTGGCTGGCAGCGTGCGGATTGATTTTCTATGCAACAGCAAAACTAGTGAATTGTGGTTTAATGAAGCCAATACAATTCCGGGGTCGTTTGCCTACTTCTTGTGGGAGGCCGCAAAAGAGCGCGTTAGCTTCCTGTCTCTCACCAGCGATATGATCGAAGAAGGATTTCGCCTGTCCAGTGCTCGCCTGGGGGCAACCGACGCCTCCAGCGGCGGTGCAACGATCTTTTCCGGGGAATAAGCGGTTTGGCCGATCAGCCCACAAATCACCCCGATACGCCGTGGCATCAAACCACAATCGGCGACAGTGGCCCGTCATTTGTCTGGCTGCATGGTTGGGGGCAAGACCACACCGCCTTCAGCAAGCTGGCGCCGCTGTTCGCGGCAAATGGCCGTCACCGACTGTTTGATCAGCCCGGATTTGGCAAAACCCCCATTGCTAGCCCAGAAGCCGACACGCGGGATTATGCAGACCGGCTTGCCAAAATGCTCGCAGGCAGCGGGCCTCACATTTTTGTCGGTCATAGCTTCGGTGTGCGGGTGTCAATCCAAATGGCGGCGCATCACCCGGAACTGGTGTCCGCCATTGTCGGTATTGCGGGGGCTGGCCTGCAGCGCAAGCGATCTCTTTTGTTCAAATTGAAAGCGCGCGCCATAAAAACCTGGGGGCAAACCACTCGTGCTTTAGACCGGCTTTTGGGAACATCGTTGCGGTCTGGATTTGAAGCCAAATTTGGCAGCGAGGGCTACCGAACCGCTGGCCCGCTCAGAACCACCTTTGTCAAGGTCGTCACTGAAGACCTCAGCCCGCAGGCGGCGCAAACAAACTGCCCCACGTGCCTGATATACGGCGCCAATGATACGGAGACGCCGCCAGAATTTGGCAGGCGCTATGCCGCACTCATGCCCAGCGCAGAATTTCACGAACTACCCGGGTTTGATCACTGGGACATCATGAACCGCGGCGCATACCAATGCGAAGCCATCATCAAGCAATTTTTAAGCAAGACCCTAAACCATGATTGATTTTTCTGCCATAGACCCCTTGATAATCGGCATGTCTGCAACAATTTTTGCCGCTGTTTTATGGTTTTCTGTTTCCCGCGGCTCGGCGCTTATGATGTTTTTCCAGCAGGAAGAATATGACAACATCCGCTTTGTTGCGTGGCTAAAAGACAAACAGGCCTATGACCAAACAGCCAGTTTTTGGCTGTTAATAACGGCTATTTTTTCTGCCTTTTTGCAAAGTGATGTCAGTACAAACCTGCACAACCAGTCCTCGCTGTTTTCCTTGATCCCGTTTGTCCTGTTTGCATTCGGTATAGGGCTCGGCGTGCACCTGTCGAGCAAAGCGCGAAAAGACAATAAAAAACCACTGGTTCGAACTGACCGTGTCAAACGTATCATGTGGGTATACGGCCTTTTGGCTTTGACGGCGCTTGCCTTGGCTTTCTGGCTGGCCAGTTTTGCACCAGTCGGGACCAACTACAGTGTTTCTTACGAGGAAAATGCCGAAAGCTGGCTGGACAGCTTCGAGTTCTTGAGCCTCAACCACGATTGGCGTTTTGCAGCATTTACCATGCTCACCATCGGCCTATTCCAGCTTTTGCCATTTCTAATCATTGGTGCCAACAAACTGCTGGAGCCTTATGAGGAAAGAGTAAAAGCAAAGTTTCGCACCGAAGCCGTTGAGAAATTCAAAAAGCTAAACCCAAAAGTTATCGCCATCACAGGATCGTTCGGCAAAACCTCTACCAAGCATATCCTTGCCCATATACTGCAAGCGGCAGCACCCACCTTGGCCACACCCGGCAGCGTGAACACCGAAATGGGCATCACACGGGTCATCCGTGAGCAGTTAACCGCCGATCACCAGTTTTTCATCGTCGAAATGGGTGCATACGGGCCCGGGTCAATCGCCAGACTTTGCCGACTAACACCACCGGATGTGGCTTTGATCACCGCGGTTGGAGCAGCGCACTATGAACGGTTTAAATCCATTGGAACCGTTGCCAAAGCCAAGTTTGAAATTGCCGAAGCCGCCTTCAATAACGGCGGCACGGCCATTATCAGCACAGACGGCATACCGGCAGAACATGTTGCAGAGCGCACAGAAGCTGTGCCAGGCAGCTATACGCGCGTTGGTGCTTTAGGTGACATCAAAATCAAAGATCACAAAATAACAGCTGACGGCCTTGTGATACATATTCTCGACGGCAAAGACGAACATATAATCACGGCACCGCTTTACGGCCACCATCAGGCCGAAAATATTGTGATGGCCGCAGCCACTGCCCGTGCTGTAGGCCTGCCATGGTCGGCGATCAAAGGCGCACTGGCATCCGTCCCTCAAATTCGCTTCCGGCTTGAAGTGTCCCGGTCTGAAGGCGCGCCGACACTTATAAACGACGCTTATAATTCAAACCCCATTGGGTTCGCTGCCGCCCTTGAATGTCTTGATGTTCTTGTTAAACCCAACGGGCGGCGCATTCTGGTAACGCCGGGCATGGTGGAGCTCGGCGCCATTCACGACGCTGAACATGAAAGGCTGGGCGCGTTGACCGCAAAGCATGCTGACGTAGTTTGCGTGGTAACACCTGAAAGAATACCCAGTTTTGTAAAGGGACTGGAAGCCAATAATGACGGATCCACCACTGTTATGACTTTTGGTTGTCAGGAAGACGCGGAAAAATGGGTCAAAGCAAACTGGAAAACTGAAGACGCTGTCCTGTTTGAGAATAATTTGCCTGACCTGTATGAAGCGACAGTTCGGTTCTGAGGTTAATTATCGCTGCCTTTTGAAACGTCGGTCCGCTCGATATTGGCACGCGCCGCTTCGGCATTGGGGCCCAACTCCTCCAGCGTCAACACTTTCAACCACGCGGCGCGGGCAGCAGCTGCATCGCCCACGGCATCTTTAAGATTGCCCAGCTCCAAAAAAGCGGAAGGATCATCAGGAACCTGTTTAATATAGGCCTCCAGTGATCGTTCAGCCTTCGAATAATCTTCAGTGCCGCGAGCCGCTGCGGCAATAAAAAGCAAAAGGTCGGTGCGGTGTGGTTCAACCCGCAGCACTGCGTCCAGTTCGCTTAACGCCAGATCAAAATCCTCTTCCGCAGCCGCAATGCGTGCACGGGTAACCTTCAAAGATCGCTGTAGCGCAGTGTGGATTGGCACTAACGCCAAAGCCTGACCAATAGAGGCTTCCGCGCGAACAACCTCGCCGGCGAGCAGCCAGGCTTTTGCCGCCTGTCCGTAGGTGTCCGCGAGCATGGCTGCAGTGGCAGTGGCCCGCTCGTCGCCGCGCACTGGCATGCCGCGGCCAATACGCATATCTTCCGCGATGCCCTCGAGCCGAACCGCCGCTTCGGAATATTCACCCGCATAAAAAAGGCCAAGTGCCTCGCAGTGGCGTGCGGGCACACCGCCACCCTCCAATTGCCAGATAAGCGCGTTGTTGATGCCTTTGTCAGGTGCTTTTTCCACCAGATCCAGACAAATGCCGTACCGGTCTTCCTGAGCACTCTCAGCAGGCTGGCCCGCTAACACCGACCCTGCATTTGCGCTGGCAAGCCCCGCCAAAACAACTAAGGTTGCAAACGCCCGGGACGCTTGATTATGGTTGGCTTTCATCATGCGCGGACTGTGCTCAAAAGACGTGGCAATTTCAAGGCGAAATAGATGGCAGCAGACAAGAAAAACGATCAACCACACTTGTTAGTGTTTGGTCCCGGGTACAGCGCAGAAGCGTTCATAAAGGTTGCCGTCAAAGAAGGTTGGTGCGTTTCGGCCACGTGGCGCCGAGAAGAAATGATAGAGCCAATTAAAAAAATGGGCGCGAATCCGGTTCATTTTTCTGCGGAAACAACCGCAAACTCGGGCAACTTAAAAAACATAACCCATATTTTGGTTTCTATTGCCCCGAAAGAGGGCGGTGACCCCGTGCTGAACATATTCAATGACTGGCTGGGTTCATGCCCTAATTTACGCTGGATTGGTTATCTATCCAGCACAAATGTATACGGCGACCACGATGGAGAATGGGTTGATGAAACGTCCGAGACCAAACCCAGCCTGGAACGCGGCAAGCGCAGACTTGTCGCAGAAAATGACTGGATGGCTTTGGGTGCGGCGTTCAACATACCCGTTCATATTTTCCGGTTAGGCGGCATATACGGTCAGGAGCGGAACGCCCTGACAAATTTACGGAAAGGCAAGGTCCGGCGGGTGATTAAGCCCGGTCAGGTTTTTGGCCGTATTCACCGCGATGATATTGCCTCCGCTGTTTGGCTCGCCGCCAACTCAGGCGTTCCGAGTAACATTTTTAACCTAACCGACAACTTGCCGTCACCACCGCAGGATGTGATCATGGAGGCCGCGCGGCTTCTCGGCGTTGCTCCGCCGGAAGAGGTTGCTTTTGAGGATGCAGACCTAAGCCCGATGGGGCGCAGTTTTTACCAAGAAAACAAACGGGTTAAAAACCAGAAAGCCAAAGACCTTTTAGGGTGGCGGCCGGCATACCCGGATTACCGGCAAGCGCTTGCCAAAATACTGGAAATTGAGAAAAACAGGGGCGGCTGATTATGCCATCGAGTCCACTTGGTCATAGGTCATGTTGCCGGGCACAATAAATACCGGGCAAGGCAAATCACATATGGCGGCGCCGGTGAAATAATCCACAAGAGGCCCCGGCCCTGCCTCGGCACCAGCGCCCAGAACAAGGCCAAAAATATCGTCGCGGCTGTTGATATATTTCACCAATTCCTGATCTGGTTCGCCCTCAGCAACAACAGTTTCAGGTTCAACCCCGCAGTAATCATTCAAGCGCTGCGCCACACCAGCAAGCAATTCTTCTGCCTCCTCACGTGCTTCTTCGCGCATACGATCGGCAACCGCCATCCAGTGCTGAAACTCGCCGGGGCGGGTACAGTGAAACAATATCAAACCGCCACCCGTAATATGCACTGCGCGCGCAGCGGCAAACCGAATGGCCACTTTTGATTCCGGCGAATCGTCTACAACCACCAAAAGTTTCCGGTGGCGCTTGGCAACCGGTCGGATTGGTCCATGAATACCTTCAACCATGAGCAAGATCCCCTCAGGCCTTAGATTGGCAGCCAATCAGCCCTCTGGCAAGCCTAGAATCGCGGCGGTGGAATTGCTATTTCAGCAGAATGTTGCTGACTTCGCGCAATTGGGTGCGGGCGCGCAGCAGGAAAAAACCTTGCATCGACAAATGGTTTGCTATCACCCCGTCAACGGCCCCGTTGCTGACAACAATTGGGTCCAGCGCGGCCGCTGTATTCATTGACCGAAGTAAATCATCATACAGCGCTGCAATTTCCCTGTTTTCGATAACATCAGCAAAATCCTTGCGGATAGCCTTCAGCAAAACCGTATAGGCATAAACTTGGCCCTTCACCTGATAAAACAGATTATCCGCGCCGAAATCCGGCAAAAAGCCGCCTGAGTTGTCACCAATATACGTGTCCAAAGATGCTGACGACGCCCCTAAATCAAGGGCAATCCGGTCCAGTGTCGCAAGCAGATTATCCGACCGGCGGTCAAAAACCGCATCGCCGCCGCCTAGCAAAACATTGTAGGTGTCAAGCTGGCCCAGTGCTTCGCGGTAATATTGATCCGATGGTCGCGTTGGCAACCAGCTTGCAGAAAAATCTATAATCCAACGCTCCGGCTCGATGGAAAGGTTGCTGGCCGCTTTCTCCAGGTTCGTATCTATAGAGCTTGAACCACGGCGACGGCCAAGTTGATCGCGCAGTTCAAAAGAAAACCGTGACAAAGCGCCCATTATTCCCTTTTGGAAATTAGGCGTATTGTCCAGCCACCAACCGGGCAGCATGAAGGGGTCATTGGGTGTCCAGTTGTTTTGTTCGGCTTCTCTGCGAACAAGATAGGAAACCGCTGCAACAGTGGCGGAACCACCGGGCGGAGATACAGCATCAACCGTCAAGTCATCGTCAATCCGGTTAACAATTGGCATGCCCAGTAAAATATAGAGGAAGAAGGCTACAGGAAGACCGACGGCAACCTTACGCCATGTGCTGCCCGAAACGGTTTGCAGCCAACCGGCGATATACCGCCATAACTTGCTCAGGCCAGCGCCGATTGCCGCAAAAAGGGCGGCAATTTTCTCTTTTATCCAAAGCCAAATTTCGTTAGCCACTGCATATCTCCTGCCAGCGCCTCCATACATACACTATAGCACTGAAGATTATATGTCGTGACGACAGCATAACAAAACAAGGTTTTCATCGATTTTTTGTGTGTGACGCCCAGCCCAATATCTCCAAACACATTATTTTTGAGGTTCATTCTTGCGCATACTCCGATGCATGCTTATTGATCAGGCATGCGTGACTGGGTTTTCAAAATTCTTCGCCCAAGCGAATGGGCGGCATGCCACGAGAGTGTCTCTTTTGAGGGTGCGCCGATTGATGTTTCTGACGGTTACATTCATTTTTCAACCATTGAACAGCTCAAGGGAACTGCTGACAAACACTTCGCCGACGAGAATACCGTTCATGTCGCTGTTTTTACTGCTACTTCATGGTCCAAGCATCTGAGATGGGAGCCGTCTCGTGGAGGCCAGTTATTTCCGCATTTATACCAGCCGCTCGACATGACCTTGTCCGTCAAAAATTGGACGTTAGATAAAACGCCAAAAGACGGCTTTGACATAAGTGCGATTAAACAATGGGCTAAAAGCCATGATTGATCTCTATCCATTTGCAAAACCTTTCATCCACTCGCTGGACCCTGAACGCGCGCACGGACTGACAATTTCCCTCTTGTCTCGCGGCATCACAGGGTCTGCCCAGCGCGCCAGAAGCTACAAAATACTGAATACCAGTGTTTTTGGCTTGGCCTTTGATAACCCGGTGGGGTTAGCGGCCGGATTTGACAAAGACGCCGAGACAATTTCCGGTGCCCAGAAAATGGGCTTTGGTTTTGTTGAGGCTGGCACCGTGACCCCTGAGCCCCAACCCGGCAACGACAAACCAAGACTGTTTCGCCTAAGCCGTGACCGCGCAGTTATCAACAGGTTTGGCTTCAACAGCAAGGGCTTAGAAAACTTTGCCCGCAACCTGGAAAATAGGCGCACCAATAGTCGCTCGTCTGTCGTTGGTGCCAATGTTGGCGCCAATAAAACCTCTAAAAACCGCACAGCGGATTATGTTACCTGTATCGACCGCCTATACGGCCTCTGCGACTATTTTACGGTGAATATCTCAAGCCCAAACACACCGGGGCTACGTGCGTTACAATCAAAAGCAGCACTTGAAGACCTTATTGGTCAGGTACTGGATGTGCGCTCAAACAAACAACGGACGGGTTCCGGTAGAACACCGATTTTGGTCAAAATTGCACCGGACTTGCAGGACAATGATATCACAGACATTGCTGATATCGCCCTTTCAACCGACATCGACGGACTGATTGTCAGCAACACTACAGTAGAACGCCCTGAAAGCCTGCGCTCCACCGACAAAGGCGAGGCGGGCGGCCTGTCTGGCAAACCGTTGTTCGAACCTTCAACAGAAATGTTGAAGCGCGTTTATGCTGCCACTGGGGGCCAAAAGCCACTCATCGGTGTTGGAGGTATTTCATCGTTTGCAGACGCCTATACAAAGATCCGCGCAGGCGCGTCATTGGTGCAGCTTTATTCCGCTTTGGTTTACGAAGGGCCCGGATTAGTAGAGCGTGTAAAAAGGGGCTTAGCCAGCGCCCTCAAGAAAGACGGCTTCACGGCTGTTAGCGATGCCGTCGGCGCTGACGTTTCTCTTTAAGCTTTGCCTACAAATTAGCTGATTGCCCACCCTACTAGAATTCATCGGGTGGTGGCGGTCTGTCAAAATCTCGCTCGCCGTCTGGCCCTCTGCGCCTACGGTCGCGCCTGTCACCGCCACCGGACGGCGGGCGGCGCTTCTTAAATAAATCTTTGGCAAGGCTTCGCCGGGTTTCCACATCAAGGGTTGCGACAAACTCCAGCACCAATCGCCGCGTGTGCATATGAGTTTCGGATACAAGTTTGTCATGTTGATCCAAAAGCTGGGTCAACTGATTAAAATCAATTGTTTCTGCGGTCAGAAGGTCGCGGATCTGGCGTTGATTTTGCCGCATTTGAACCGCTTTTTCCCGCAGTAGCCGCCGGTTATCCATCAACAGTTTCTGCGCGGCCTCTTTATCATCAGCGGACAAATACTGCCCAAGCGCACGCATATTAAGGCCTCCGTCGGGCGGCGGGCCTGCCACACGGGCCGTGTCCGAGCCGAAAACACGCTTGCCAACGGTAAAGCCGATGAAAAACACATTGGCCGCCAAAGACAGCGCCAGCCCCGCAACGATCCACTTCATTGATTTACTCATATCAGGTCCACTCATGGGCTTTGTCCTTCCCCAACCTCTTTGAACTTTCCAGCGCGTCAGCCAGTTTCAATATATCAGCCATCTATAGAATATTCCTGTTCGCTGTTTTCAAACAGGCTTGCGCTAATGTCATAGTCTTCAAAGCTTTCCGATCCGGCAGCATTGGCACCTACCATAAGCCCCGCAAACAAAAGCCCCGCTGCAAACGCACCCTGAGACACAAGCCCGGCAGGAGACCATAACCGCGCGGGCTCAAAGGCCCTGTCTATCAAAGAACCGATTGTCCACTTGCCGCCTACACCAGTGAAAGCCACGCTATGTTGTTGTTCGAACCCAGCGGGAATAGCCTTCAGCTGCGCCAAAAACGCGTCACTATGCTCGCCTTGCAATTCTGCCTGCATCTGCATCATACGCTCATCAAGCTTTCTTGCATTTTCATAAGCCCGCCTCCCCTCAGTCGTGGCGATAAATGCCGACGCTATTTGCTGCAATGTGTCTGGCCAACCAGCCATGTCGGACCCGTAGGTCACAACAGACATTTCAAATTCTTGCTCTGTCATCTGTTGCATAATTTGCTCCATAACCCGCTCATCCCGTGAAAGCCGACAACAAGTCGGATTTATCCAGAAGCAGCGCCTCTCGCATTTTGGCCCGCGCGCGAACCAGCAAGCTTTCATAAGCTTTCAGGTTTAACGCCATAATGTTCGCCGCCTCGACATTGGAGTAGCCATCCAGATAGCTCAGCGTAAGCGCACTACGTTGGCGGTCCGACAAGGTTGCAAGTGCGCCGTATAATCGCTTCGACCCGCCCTCAATATCAATCAGCGCTTCAGCGCCGACCCGGTCGTCCGCAACTTCAAAACCTTCGGGCAGGGCGTCCGGTCGCTTGCGGCGCAGCTCATCAAGGCAGCGATTAACCACCACCCGGTGGAACCAAGTGGTAAATTTTGCTTTTGACGCATCAAACTGGTCCGGACGGGTCCAAAGTTTTACAAAGGCTTCCTGAACCATTTCCTCTGCCATCGTCTGGTCTCCACATGTCCGTACAGCGATAGCCCGAAACCGCGTACCGTGGCGCTCAACAAGGCAACCGAATGCATGTTGATCGCCGCCGCAAACCTGCTCGACAAGCGCTTCGTCACTCATTTCGTTCCGGCCGTCCTGCACTCGTTATTAAACCTTTTGATCTCGCCGTTTTAAGCCGTGTCGCTTATGATACGGTAAAGCCACGACAATCCTTCGCCTAACAAAACTTCTGCGCTGTGCGGCAGCCTGACGGACTGTGCGTTTTTTTGTATCTTCCAACACCAACTCTGGTTTATCACAAATGCGCGACATCACTATTATGCAGATTGAAACGGGCCTCAATGGGGACAGGCCACACGACAAGAGGGTTAAGCGATGAAAATTGCAGTCATTGGTACAGGCTATGTTGGGTTGGTTTCAGGAACCTGTTTTTCTGAATATGGTCACCGTGTTGTTTGCGTTGACAAAGACGCGAAAAAAATTGAGGCCCTGAAAAACGGCATCATTCCTATTTTTGAGCCCGGTCTCGATACCATGGTTGCGCGCAATCAATCATCTGGGCTTTTAAGTTTTACCACTGACCTGGGCGAAGCAATGGACGATGCCGAAGCTGTTTTCATCGCGGTGGGAACCCCCAGTCGTCGCGGTGATGGCCACGCAGACCTGCAATATGTTTTTGCCGCCGTCGACGAGCTCGCTGACCATATCAAAAGCTTCACTGTTGTCGTCACCAAATCCACCGTTCCGGTTGGGACAGGCGCAGAAATTAAAAAGCTGCTTTCCGCCAAATTAAGCGGAGACCTTTTCAGTGTTGCATCAAACCCGGAGTTTCTGCGGGAAGGTGCCGCGATTGAAGACTTTATGCGCCCGGACCGTGTCGTTATCGGTGTGGAAGACGACCGGGCTCAAGCTGTAATGCAGGAGCTATACCGCCCACTAAATCTGAACGAATCACCCCTATTGTTCACGGGCCGGGAAACTGCAGAAATCATAAAATATGCCGCCAATGCTTTTCTGGCGACCAAAATCAGTTTCATCAATGAAATGGCAGACCTTTGCGAAGTGGTCGGCGCCGACGTTCAGGCGGTGGCGAAAGGTATTGGACTGGACAAGCGTATCGGCGGCAAGTTTTTGCATGCCGGGCCGGGTTTTGGCGGCAGTTGTTTTCCCAAGGATACTCGCGCCCTGATGCATTCGGCTGACGACTACGGCATCCCCATGCAAATTGTCCGCTCTGTCATTAATGTGAACGAAGCCCGCAAACTGGCGATGGCTGACCGGGTCATTAAAGCCGCAGGCGGCAGCCTTGAGGGCAAACGCGTTGCCGTTTTGGGGCTAACGTTTAAGCCTAATACGGACGACATGCGCGAGAGCCCCTCACTGGACATTGTGCCCGCCCTGCAGAGCGCCGGCGGGGAAATCCACGCATATGACCCAAAGGGCATGCCTGAGGCCCGCGAAATGTTACCGGGTGTGGAATTCCATGATGATGCATACGGCACAATGGACGGGGCGGATGTCCTGGTGATCATCACCGAATGGAACGAGTTCCGTGCTCTGGACATGGACAAGGTGAAGTCACTGATGAAGTCGTCCTTGATGGTTGATTTGCGTAATATTTATAGCCAGGTGGACATGGAAGAAAAAGGCTTCACCCATATTGGTATTGGCCGCCCATCATGAGCATGCACTTTGTCCAGCCCGCCACATCGTAGCGGGCCCTCCACCGCCCCTTTAAGTGAGAACAGGCGGATCTGGGCCATTGCCGGACCTGCAATTATTGCCAACTCTTCTGCGCCGCTGGTTGGTTTGGTGGATACTTGGGCCATTGGCCATTTGCCGGGTGCGGTTTATCTGGCGGCTGTCGGCGTCGGGGCAACTGTATTCAGCTATGTTTTCTGGGCTTTCGGTTTCATGCGCATGAGCACCACAGGGCTCGTTGCCCAGGCGCATGGCCGCGGCGACACCGACGGCCTTCTCAAAGTTGTTTTGCGGTCTCTCATTCTGGGCGGCTTAATCGCCCTTTCCTTAATCGCGCTCCAAAATTTGCTATTCAGCGCCAGTATTGCCGCACTTGCGCCGCCAAAGGAGGTGGCTGCACTATACACAGATTATTTCAACATTCGGATATGGTCTGCGCCTGCGGTTCTGTTCACCTACGGTATAAGTGGTTATTTAATTGGTGTAGCGAAAGCGCGGGCGGCCCTGGTGTTGCAGCTGGTGCTCAACATTGCCAACGGCGGACTGAACCTTTTGTTTGTCATTGGCTTCGGGTTGGGTGTAAAGGGCATTGCTCTTGGTTCCCTGATCGCAGAATGGGCCGCGGCACTTGTTGGTATCGCTATGCTGGTTGCCCATTTTGGCAGGGGGCAATTAAGGTGGACACTCGTCGATGCGGCCCTGTGGCGGGTTAAAAATTTCGCCGAACTGGCGCAAACCAATGGTTATATTTTTGTTCGCACCCTGCTTTTGATGACAGCGCTTACGCTAGTTACCCGCGAGGCGGGCTTAATCGGCGAGAACGCGCTTGCTGCCAGTCATATCATGACAATATTCATGCTGCTCATCAGCTTGGGGCTGGATGCCTTTGCCTATGCGGTTGAGGCATTGGCTGGGGCTGCCTACGGTAAAGGCGCGCGAGACACTTTTAGGCGCTGGGTTCGCCTCACCAGCCTTTGGGCTCTGCTTGCGGCATCCCTCTATTCCGTCGCATTTTACATGTTCGGAGACGGCCTCATTGCTAGCCTGACCGATGTTGCCTCCGTTCGGCGGGTCGCACAGGAAACGCTGCCAATTATCATATGGTTGCCGCTCGCTTCAGTTGCTTGCTACCAGTTTGATGGCATTTTCATCGGGACAACGGCCGCCCCTGCGATGATGGTTACCATGTTCGTTTCATTTCTGGTTTTTCTGGCAATAATCGGCCCCTTGGCAGCATCAATGGGCCTCAAGGGTCTTTGGCTGGCGGTGATACTATTCTCCGCCTGCCGCGGCCTGACACAGTGGGTATATTACCCGGCTATCCTGCGAAAACTGGCCTAATTACCAGGTATCCCCACTCCAAGAGTTAGAGAATATCCAGAACACTTTCCGGGGGTCGGCCCAGTGCAGCCCTATCACCGTTGATCACCACCGGCCTTTCAATAAGCTTGGGCGTGGCTGCCATTGCCTCAATCAGCGCATCACCAGATTTTGTCGCAAGCCCTTGCTCCTTATACTCCGCTTCGCCTTTGCGCATAAGAGCACGGGGGTCATCAATGCCAAGCATGTCCATTGCCGCCTTAATTTCGGCAACGGTTGGCGCATTTTCCTGATAAAGACGAATATCCGGGCTTAAGCCCTTGTCTTCTATAATAGCGAGTGTTTGGCGAGATTTGCTGCAGCGCGGGTTGTGCCAGATAACCAAAGACATAAGGAACTCCTGCATAAATTAACATATGGAGCGGGTGAAGGGATTCGAACCCTCGACACCGAGCTTGGGAAGCTCGTGCTCTACCCCTGAGCTACACCCGCTTATCCGCCGTTTCTACATCGACTTCGGGCGATCACCAAAAAGATAATGCTAATAAATCCATTCTACTGCCACCGGGGGCTTGACGCGCGGGGTTACTATGGTCAACCTGAATCGGAAAAGGGCGTTGCTGCCCCAAACCTCGTATTCTCATGTTTCAAGTTCATATGTTGGAGACACGCCGTGAAGCACCGCACAGGCACAGATAGAGCAACCACCGCAAAATGGGCCAAACAAACCCAGATGGTGCGGGCTGGTTCCATGCGGTCAAACTTCGACGAAATGTCAGAAGCCCTGTTTCTAACCTCTGGTTTTGCCTACGAAAACGCCGAAGAGGCTGAAGCTCGGTTTGACGGCAAAGCCGAGGGTTTCACATACTCGCGTCAATCTAACCCTACGGTTGCCATGTTTGAAGAAAGAATGGCCATCCTGGAAGGGGCCGAAGTGGGCCGTGCCACCGGCACAGGTATGGCGGCAATGAGCGCATCCCTTCTGTCGTGCTTACGCGCGGGAGACCATGTTGTAGGTGCGCGCGCCTTGTTTGGTTCATGCCGCTGGCTGATGGACGAACTGTTGCCTCGTTACGGTATCGAAACAACTGTAGTTGATGGCCGCGACCTGGACGCATGGAAAAATGCCGTTCAATCTAATACCAAGCTGTTTTTCCTCGAATCCCCGGCAAACCCTACGCTTGAGATTATTGATCTGCGCGCAGTGGCTGACATTGCCCACAACGCTGGCGCCCTGCTGATTGTAGACAATGTTTTTGCCACACCAGTTCTACAAAGGCCGCTGGAACTTGGTGCCGACATTGTGTGCTACTCCACAACCAAACATATTGACGGGCAGGGTCGGTGTTTGGGCGGCATCGTACTCTGTGACAAAAAATTTGATGAAGACCATCTGTACCCCTATTATCGGCATACCGGCTGTGCGATGGCGCCGTTTAACGCCTGGGTGATGCTAAAAGGGCTGGAAACAATGGGCCTTCGGGTCAACGCCATGTGTGACGGCGCCGAAGTGGTTGCTGCGGCTATGGCAGGAAGGGTCGCTGATGTGCGCCACCCAGCGCTCGCATCCTTTAATCAGCAAGACCTCGCCTTGTCTCAAATGGACCGCGGCGGCACCATGGTGGTGTGTGAATTGCCCGGTGGGCGAGAACAGGCCTTCAAATTTTTGAACGCTCTGGAAATTATCGACATTTCCAACAATCTGGGCGACTCGCGCTCTATCGCTACCCACCCCTGGAGCACAACACACAAAGCATTGTCGGAAGACCAGCGCCTAGAGCTTGGCATAACGCCCGGTCTGCTCAGATTATCGATTGGCCTTGAAGACCCTTCAGACCTCGTGACCGACATTCTGTGCGCTCTCGAAAAAGCCGGGAGCTAGGCATATGGAAGACTTGATCGACGACGTGATGACTTTCGAGGCGGTTACCGCAGACATACGCATTGCTGTTCAGTCTTACTTTCTGGAAGCACAGTCGGACCCGGACGAGCCGCAGTTCGTTTGGGCATACCGGATCAAAATTGCCAATGAAGGTGAGGCCACCGTTCAACTTTTAAACCGTAAATGGGTCATTACAGACGCCGTTGGCGGCGTGCAAGAGGTAGAGGGCGAGGGCGTAATCGGCGAACAACCCGTTATCGCTCCCGGCCAGCATTTCGTTTATACCAGCGGAACGCCGCTTTCAACCGCGACCGGCTTTATGAAGGGGTCCTATGAAATGCAAGACGAAGACGGCGATCATTTTTTTGTTGAGATACCGCCCTTCTCACTGGATAGTCCCTATCATTCGCAACATGTAAATTGAGGTCCAGCATGCTGGATATGCGTCCAGTTCTTTACACTCTTGGGTCGCTGGTACTGATGCTGGCAGGCGGCATGTTTGTGCCTGTATTATTCGACTTGTTAGCTGGGCACCAGGACTGGAAAGTGTTTGTTATCGCGGCTTTTCTGACCGCGACAGTGGGCGGCATGTTCATGTTGGCAAACCGCGGCACCGGAGATGCGATCAACCTCAAACAAGCGTTCCTGTTAACATTCCTCGCCTGGTCAACACTGCCGGCTTTTGCGGCCCTGCCGCTTGCTTTTTCAGAATTGAACCTGAGCTATACCGACGCCTATTTTGAGGCCATGAGCGGGCTAACCACGACCGGCTCCACTGTTATTTCCGGCCTGGACAGTGCCCCGCCCGGCATTTTGATATGGCGAGCGCTGCTACAATGGTTTGGTGGTATTGGTATCGTCGTAATGGCGGTGGCGGTGTTGCCGATGCTGCAAGTGGGCGGCATGCAGGTATTCAAGGCTGAAAGCTTCGATACTGTGGAGAAAATTCTACCGCGCGCGGGCCAAATATCTGGGGTTATCAGCGGTGTGTATGTTGCCCTTACAGCCCTTTGCATGTTCGCCTATATTATCGGCGGCATGGGGGCCTTTGATGCGCTTGCTCACGCGATGACGACGATTGCCACCGGCGGGTTTTCCACATCTGACGCTTCAATCGGCAAGTTTGACAGCTTTGGCCTTGAGATGACCACAACTTTGTTCATGATCATCGGTTCGATACCCTTCATACTATATTTGCAGATACTGCGCGGAAAACCACTGCTTATTTGGCGAGACGAACAGGTTCGCGGCTTTTTGCAACTGGTGATGTTTCTTTGTGTTGCCGTGGTTGTTTGGCTGATAATCTGGAAAGGGTTTTCACCAGCTGAGGCGGTGCGCTACGGCTCCTTCAATATCATTTCGGTTTTGACGGGCACGGGCTATTCAACCATAGACTATAGCCAGTGGGGCAGTTTTTCCGCGACCCTGTTTTTTATGGTCATGTTCATTGGTGGCTGCGCTGGGTCAACAAGTTGCGGGATCAAAATATTCCGCTTTCAGGTGCTGCTGAAATCAATGAAAAGCTGGATAGATCAGATCCTGCAGCCCAACGGCGTGTTCATTGCCCGCTACAACGGCAGACCTATACGCGAAGACGTCCGAAACTCGGTCATGAGTTTCCTGACACTGTTTCTGGTCACTTTTCTGGTGTTGTCATTGGCGATTTCAATGACCGGTGCAGACTGGATCACGTCCTTTTCAAGCGCTGGTACGGCACTGGCAAATGTTGGCCCTGGACTCGGCGAAGATGTTGGCCCTGCAGGTACATTCAGCGGATTAAACAATGCAGCCAAATGGCTTATGTCTCTTGGCATGCTGGCTGGCCGGCTAGAGCTGTTTTCGGTCCTCGTGCTGTTATCGCCGCGCTTCTGGCGCGCATAAGTGGCGACCCTCTGCCTGTATCACTCCCCGTTCAACATGGGTTCAGGATTGGGCATTATGGTGCTGGAATGAAATATTTTGCCTTCATATTGGTTTTAATCTGGTCGCCGTTGACGCAGCCTGCTTTGTCCAGCGACACATTAAACCAACTCGCTCAGGCTCAGTTAAATTATGCCGCCGGTAAATTTAACCAAGCTAGAATCGATGCGCGGCAACTGGAGACGGCAGAGGGCTACGCACTTGCCTGTCAGGCCGGCTTGGTGATCGGCGGATTCCAGGAGAGGGGTGCCGCAGCAGTGGCATCGCTACATGAGGCGCTTCAGGATTGCCGCCTAGCACTTGAGCTTGAGCCCACCCATTACAGGGCAGGCTTAAGCCATGCCATTGCGCTTGGCTTTGAAGGACAGCGCCTGCGAAGAACCGCCTATGCTCGCGCATCCAAACAAAATATTGAAGCCCTTATCAAGCAATACCCCAACAATGCTCTGGCAACCGGTGCACTTGGAGGGTGGCACGCGGCGGTATCGCTCGAAGGAATGTTCGCACGGGCCTTTCTTGGTGCCAGTCGTGCGAAAGCCAAAGCTCTTTATTCCGAAGCATTAAAACTACCGGATGCGGAACTGCCGTTATGTTTTGAATATATTCGCTTTTTGGCGTCCGGGAGCCGTCAGGAAAGGACCGAGGCACTAAAAGTGTTAGCGCAGGTTGGTGGAAAACCGCCCAAAGGGGCTCTGGAAAAGCTACTAAAAGACAAGTCCTTACAAATAAGAAACGCGATTGAGCTGGATGATAAGAAAATGCTTGAGCGGGCGCTGGAAGAGGCCACGCCCTTCAACGGCATTGATGTTTGGGGCTCGCTTAAGAAAACTGGCATACGCGCCTTCCCCCTCGAGATAAAAGGGAGCGAGCAATGAAGCCTGTACCACCCGACAATGAGCGCTACTCGCTGGTTGCCATTGTTCTGCATTGGCTGATTGCTCTTCTGTTTTTATCGATGATTATAGCAGGTTATACTATGGCGAGCCTCAGTGATGCTGATCTGAGCTTCAAGTTTTCGCTCTATCAATGGCACAAGTCGTTCGGCATAACTATTATGCTTTTGACCTTGCTGCGCCTTGGCTGGCGGCTGGGTCACAGCCCACCGGAAACAGCAAATACGAGGCCTTACAAAACTGCGAAATTAATGCATGGCCTGTTATACGGATTAACACTTATGATACCGCTTGCGGGGTGGGCGTTGGTCTCTGCGTCACCTTTTAATATCCCGACGGCCCTGTTCGGCGAGTTCAATTGGCCGCATTTGCCGTATTTCAGCACTCTGCCAGATAAACAGTCTGCAGAAGCTTCGCTAAAGCTTGTTCACATGGGCCTGGCATATGGAACCGGCGTGCTCGCTCTCGGCCATATGGCCGCCGCGCTCTATCACCATTTCCTGTTAAAAGACCGTATACTGGTCAAAATGATGCCAAAAAAGCGAAAAAATAGAGTCAAACCATGAGAAAAATGAATCAAACTGCCTGTTTTTTGATGTTTTTATGGGTTTTTCTGAACCCCTCAGCAATCGCTGCCGATTGGCGGATCATTACAGAAGAAAGCACGATTGAATTTAGTGGCACCCAAACTGGTGTTCCTTTTTCCGGGAAGTTTGCCCGCTTTGGTGCCGACATTTCCTTTGATCCAGCCGACCCTGCGAGCGCCTATGTGAAGGCTGAAATAGATCTGGCCTCGGCCACCACTGGCGACACCCAGCGCGATACAGCACTGCCGCAAGAAGACTGGTTTTTTGTCAGCACCTTCCCAAAGGCAACATTTGAAGCAACCGGGTTTCAACCACTAGAGGATAACCGCTACAGCACTATGGGCGCACTGACACTGAAGGGTATAACAAAAATAGTACCCTTGTCGTTTACGCTAACATTTGATGGCGAGCGCGCCTTAATGCAGTCCAGCCTCGCCCTAAACCGCGCAGATTTCGGTGTTGGGGCAGGGCCGTGGGCTGAAGGAAAATGGGTAGGCCTTAATGTGGATGTTTCTTTGAACATTGTTGCTGAGCAGAAAGAGCCATGATGCAAAATATCAAACCAACAGCTACATTAATGGTCTTGTCCGCGGCCCTGTTTCTTTCAGCATGCGCATCTGTAGCCTCACTTGTTTATCCGCTTAATGAAAATGCCGCCAAAGCCCGCGCCGGATCGTACAAACTGGATCCCGATCATGCTTCGGTTCTATTTGCCGTGTCTCATTTTGGGTTTTCCACATTCCGCGGGCGTTTCGACACGCTTTCAGGGTCGTTAAACTTCGACAGTGAAAATCCGGAAAAAAGCAATGTCACAATCGAAATCCAAACAGATAGCCTGCACACCGGCGTCGGGAAACTGGACGCGCTCTTGTTGGCGGATGATATGTTTTCAAGTGGCGGCAGCCCTGTCATTCAATTCACCTCAACTGAGATCAATCAAACGTCCGAAAAAACCGGACAAATCAAGGGAATTGTTACGGTCAAAGGCATATCAAAGCCGGTTACTCTGGAGGCGCGCTTTATCGGCAGCGGCACCAACCCACTCACCCGCGACCGCACGGTTGGGTTTTCTGCCACGACAACAATTCAGCGTTCAGCCTTCGGCTTGAAAAACTGGCTGCCGTTTGTTGGCGACACCGTCGACATCACCGTTGACGTGGAGTTTGTTGAGAAGCGCTAACCGAATGCGCGGGCTTTAGCTTACCGCTTAACTGACTGTTTTTTGGCGCGCCGCAATGCCGCGCTCAATCGCTGCGGCTGTCAATCGGTCTACATCCAGATAGTGACGGATCATCTCCAAAAGCCGCAGCTCTTCCTGGGTCAGGTTACTGTCAGAAGCCGCAACCTCGCAGGCCAGCGCATAAACCAAATCATAATGCGTTTCAGGAACCGCTTCTTCGATTAAACCCAAAACAGCATCCAGGCCCTCTTCGCTTTGGAGAAGCTGAATACAGGTTTGGGTGTCGGTGCGAAGCCGCTCCACATTATAGGCCTGAAAGGCGGGCAAATAACCAACAATTCCGGTCATCCGCGTCAATTCAGTATCGGTCATTTCATCATCTGATGCTGACACGGTAACCATCACATAAATGAGGGCAGTTTCTGGGCTAATCGTCGACATACTATTCTCCTCTTTCGGCGACCCTAAATTGCCCGCAGGGACTATACAAGAAAAATGCATTCATCCGCCAAAAGCTACCCTTTAGCGCAACATCCAAAATTTCTTTTTTGCTGTTTTGAGAACCACCTTTTGAAAATTAACGGCTTCTTCTTTTGAATTCACCAAGCCAAACTGTTGCCAGGCTTGTGTTATTGCTGCAAGTGTCTTCGGATCACCCGCCGCCAGAACCTCTCTGTGAACACCAAAACAATAAACATCCTTTTGCTCAAGCTGCTTTACCTTCAAATAAACCGTATCAGTATCGAGCTTATGGCTTCCCATCAAAGATACTGCATAATTTGCCACAACATCATAAAGCGCTTCTAAACTACCCACCTTTGAGATCAAAAAAGCATAAATAAGATAAAATTCTGTGAAACGCTTTTTAGGCTTCATGAACACTTCGAAAAAACTCTTATCTTCCCGTTCTTCCATTTCAGCGACTAAATCAACAACCAGTTTTGTCGGAACAAGGAAGGGTGTAGTCGTCGGCAGCGCAACATCCATTCCAGTATTTGGTGGAACCCCGAAATATGTACTGGCCGCCTGAAAATAATGAACAAACCTTGGTATAACCCGGTAAGCTCGTGTTTTGATGCGCCCATCATTTGACCAGACCTGATCAGGCCCAACCGGCCTGATAAAATGGTTTTTACAATCCAAAACCATGAGAAGGGGGGATTTGGCATACGCTGATGCCAAAATTTTCAGTACCTGCTGCGTACCCCAACCACATTTGTTTAGCCGCCCACCCACTAAATCCTTGGCCGTAACCAAAACCACCCGTTCAGCATAGTCGCCATATTCCGGCAATATGTCGCGTTTAATAGCTCGCTTCACCCGCCAAGAAGAAAGTTCATTGATCACAATTATGATCCGGCCCAGAATTTCTCCTTCTAAAAACATGCGAACTGAGCGCGCTTGTAATCGCAGCAAATTCAATTCCGCAACAAAGCAAACCGTAATCAAGTCAAGTTGTTGTTTTTCCCGCTGCCAAACATCAGACATCATAGAATATCCTCGCTATTTCAATCGCATCCCTCAACCCCACACGCTGCACATCAACGCCTTCCGGAAAAGCATCCAGAAGCCGGGTTGGGGTTTGACCGTCCAACATAATGAACAAGCCCCGGTCATTCGCCTGCCTGATTAGCCGGCCGTATGCCTGAGAAAGCTTCAAACGCGTCAACATTTCATCATAAAGCCTGCCTCCAAATGCGGCCCGGCGCGCGCGGTGCAACAGGGTTGGCCTTGGCCAGGGAACCCGGTCAAAGACAATCATGCGCAGGCTTTCGCCCGGCACATCTACGCCGTCGCGGACAGCGTCGGTGCCAAGCAAACAGGCATTTTCCTCATCACGAAAAATATCCACCAATGTTGCCGTGTCCACCGGGTCAATATGCTGGGCGTAAAGCGGCAGGCCAGCCTGTTCCAGATCCGCGGCAATATGGTGGTATGTGGCCCGAAGTCGGCTAATGGCGGTAAACAAGCCAAGCGCACCACCACCAGACACACTGAATAGTTCACGGTAGGCCGCGCCCACTTGTTGCGGATCGGCTTTATTCACATCGCCGATAATCAAAACCTTGGTTTGAGCAGGATAGTCAAACGGTGAAGCCACATTCAGCCGCCGGGGCGGTACGGTCAGGTGCTGCGCACCGGTGCGCATGTCGGCGGTAGACCAGTCGTCTGCATGACCCGCCTTATCGCGCAAGGTCGCAGAGGTGATAATAACGCCGTGGCTGCCCGCCAGCACAACGTCAGCAAAAGGTTTGGTTGGGTCGACAAAATGGCGGCAATAGGCAATATCGCGCTCGCGCCCATCAATGCGGTCCACTTCAAGCCAGTCGACAAAGGCTTCTGCTGGCGGACTTCCAAAGGCCTCGCTCATGCTGGCCCAAAGGCCAACAGTATCTGCCCGCAACCGCAGCGACCGTGCCGAAGCCTCAAGCCTGCCCCTTGATGTACTGTCCAGTGTTTCCGATTCTTCATCCAGCTTTTGCGCCAATGCCGACGCAAGCGCGCTCATAGGCTTTGCCAGATTAACCAAAGCCTCAGAAAGCGCATGCGACGCTGGTGCAAGCCCCTCAATCGGTTCAGAAACACTAGCTTCCAGCCCGTGAGGGCCACCCGCATTGGTGCGCGCTAAAACTTGTGATCGCGCCAGCATCAAAAAATTCTCAAACCGGCTCATCGCCGCTGCACCAGTTACCCGTCCAAGCCAGTTGTCCGACGGTAGGATGCGCGCAGCTTCCAAAACCTCATCAAGCAAAGCACGGCAGCTTGGATCATCAGCAACCAGTTCATCCAGCCGTGATTTCAGCCCGCGCGCCCGGGTACTGCCGCCAGATTCCTTACCCCTGATCCACCGCCTCAGTTCTGAACCTTCAAGGCCAGACAAGCGCACAGAAAAAGCACTGTCTGCGGCCTCAAAAACATGATGCCCTTCATCGAAAACCAACCGGCGCGGCAGTTCCGGGTCATCACCGCGCGTGGCGGCTTGAGTTACTACCAGCGCATGATTGGCCACCACCAAATCAGCATGCTTGGCTTTGCGTGCGGTTTTCTCAACAAAACATTTACGAAAATGAGCGCAGGCCGAATAAAGACATTCACCGCGCCGGTCCGTCAGCCCCGCAATGCGACCCGCGCCGAAATGAGCGCCCAGCCAACTGGGGAAGTCGCCGCCTATCATGTCGCCGTCTCGGGTGAAGCGTGCCCAGCGAACCACCAAGCCGATAAGGATGCGGTCGCGGTCTACCCCCAATGTGTTGCCGCCGCCACCTGCGCTATTCATGTTGGCGCGCATCATCACTGCGCGCAGCGTTTCTTCGATGTTCAGGAGACAGGCGTAATTTTCGCGACCTTTGCGGATAACCGCCCGTTTGGCTTTTATTTTTGGGTCCGGGTAAAGTTTGGACAGTTCCTGGTCCAGCTGCCGCTGCAGGTTTTTAGTGAAGGTAGACAACCACACTGGCCCATCATTTTTCTCCGCCCACAGGCTCGCGGGCGCAATATAACCCAGTGTTTTTCCAGTGCCGGTGCCGCCTTCCAACAGTTGCAAATTGGGGCTGTCGGCAACCTCGCGTGGCCTGAAGGCATGAGTTGCGGCGGCGGCAAACCGCTGCTGACCGGGTCGTTCCTCTGCGCCTTCCCCCAAGAGCTGATTAAGGCGGTCCTGGCTGTCGTCCGGGTTCACCGGATCATCGCCGGGCGGGGGCGGCGGTGCGCCGTCTTCCCAGTCGGGCAGGGCACCCCAAACCGCAAGACCATCTTCACGGCTGTTATCGGCATAGGTTTCGGCAGCTTGCAACACCAGCGGGCCCCACGGCCACCCGGCCTTGGCCATCATCATGGCTACGCGAACTGATCCAGCGCGGTAACGATAGGTCTGTGCGGCCGGGTCATCCAGCAGCCGGGCGGCGATGGCTTGCAGTGCCAAGCAATCATTTTCTGCATCACCCACCGTTGTATCAAGCGTCAATACTTTCACAAGGCCCCCAACCGTGGGCAAACAGTAGCGAGCGGGCCGAATGAAGGCGAAAAGCTCCAACACATCATAGGCACGAATAACCGGCAGCCCGAGCCGCCGCGCCGCCAGAACCCGGTTGGCAAGCAAATGCGGCTCGCGGCTTATTTTCTCGGCGGCGGCATCCAACGGTATATGCTGAAACTCACCATCAACGGACAAAATTGTGGCCGAAGTGACCCCGACAACAGCGACCGGAACCGCGTCCAATGTTGCACTGCGTTTTTCGCTATCAATTATTAGGTCGTCGGGGGCCAAATCGCTCATTCGGAGAGCATAGCGATACGACCTCTAAAATACAGGCCGAAAATGCGCCGATGCAGCGAAATTTGATTTTGTCACATTGAGGTGTTTTCCTTGACGAAAGCACCCGGAATGCATAGGGTCCGCCGCCTTATTGAAAAGAATTTCAACCTGCCAACCCGAATAGAATGGTGATGCCATGACCGGAAATATTGACCTAGCCCTTGCTTCCAACGCCTGGCCGTTCAAGGAAGCCGAAAAACTGGTCAAGCGTTTCAAAGGCGGCGCGCCCGAGAAGGGCTATATTCTGTTCGAAACCGGATACGGCCCTTCGGGCCTGCCGCATCTGGGCACATTCGGCGAAGTTGCCCGCACCACGATGGTTATGCGGGCCTTCCAGGAAATTTCTGATGTGCCGACAAAGCTTATCTGTTTTTCTGACGACATGGACGGATTGCGCAAGGTGCCAACAAATATACCGAACCAGGAACTGCTGGCCGGGTCGCTGGGCAAACCCTTAACGGAAGTGCCAGACCCGTTCGGCACCCACGATAGTTTCGGCGCGCATAATAATGCGCGGCTGCAAGCGTTTCTGGATCAGTATGGCTTTGAGTATGATTTCTACTCGTCGACCGATTGCTACAAGGCCGGTCGCTTCGATGACACGCTGCTAAAAATCTGTCAGCGGTACGATAAAATTATCAATGTTATTTTACCCACATTGGGCGAGGAGCGCCGCCAGACATACAGCCCGTTTCTGCCGCGCTGCCCGGAAACTGGTGAAATATTGCAGGTGCCTGTCACCATTGAAGATCCGAACGAAGGTATTGTCTCGTTTAAAAGCGCGTCAGGCAATCACCATGAGGTTTCGGTCAAGGGCGGCAATGTGAAATGCCAGTGGAAAGTTGACTGGGCCATGCGCTGGGACGCGCTGGACGTTGACTATGAAATGGCCGGCAAGGATTTGGATGAAAGCGTGAAGCTGTCATCGATCATCCGGCGCATATTGGGCGGCAAGCCCCCCGAGGCGCTGAGCTATGAGATGTTCCTTGACCAGAACGGCCAGAAAATTTCCAAATCGAAAGGCAATGGCATTTCGATTGAGGAATGGCTTGCCTATGCCAGCCCCGAAAGTCTGTCACTTTATATGTTCCAGTCGCCGCGCAAAGCAAAGCGCCTGTATTTCGATGTGATCCCGAAGGCGGTTGATGAATATTACACCTTTGTTGGCAAGTTCCACGAGCAGGTACTGTCAGACCAATATAAGAACCCCGCGTGGCACATTCACGGCGGCGATGTTCCCAACGCCAGCCTGCCGGTTTCCTTCGGTTTGCTTTTGAATCTGGTTTCAGTGGCCAACACAGAAGACCGGGATGCGCTTTGGGGTTTTGTTGCCCGTTATGTGGAGGGCGCGAACGCCGAGGCCTATCCTGATCTGGATAGCCTGATGGGCTATGCCATCCGCTATTATGCTGACTTTGTGAAGCCAACAAAATCATTCCGTGCGGCAGAAGGCAATGAGCTTGTTGCCTTTGACAGCCTCAAGACGCGCTTGGCAGCATTAGACCCCAATGAGCATGACCCGGAAGTGATTATGACCGAGGTTTATTCCGCCGGAAAAGACGCCGAATTTGAAAACCTGCGCGACTGGTTCAAAGCTTGTTATGAGGTACTTTTGGGGCAGTCACAGGGTCCGCGCATGGGCGGTTTCATTGCGCTTTACGGTATTCCTGAAACTCTTACGCTCATTGATGATGCGCTGACCGGGAAGTTTGTTAGCTAACACAAACCACCGGCCAGAACGGCCCGTATACGTGCTTTCATGCTCATCGGATCGGTCAAAAACATGTCATGATCCGGGCTGATTTTGCCCGCGTAACATGTCCTGTCTAACAACAATGAGGATAGGACAATGAACAAATTTAAACGGACAATCGGGTTGAGCTTAACAGCAGTGACCCTTGCTTTTACCAGCCCGGTGATGGCTGACCATCACGGTATGAAAGCCGACATCGTTGATACAGCTGTTTCAGCTGGCAGTTTCAATACATTGGTTGCTGCGGTTCAAGCCGCCGGATTGGTTGATGTGTTGAAAAGCGACGGGCCCTTCACTGTGTTTGCGCCGACAGATGCTGCTTTTGCAAAACTGCCTGCTGGCACAGTTGAAAATCTGTTGAAACCAGAAAACAAAGACCAGTTAACCGCGATTTTGACCTATCATGTGATTGCGGGCAAGGTGATGTCAAAAGACCTAATCGGCAAAAAACTGGACGCCGCGACGGTTCAAGGCAGTACGGTCAGTATTGATGCAACGGGCGGGGCTGTGCGCGTTGATAATGCGATGGTTGTGACCGCCGATATTGCAACGAAGAACGGCGTTATTCATGTAATCGACGCTGTTATCCTACCAAAATAATAACGCTTTCTCATCAAAGGGTGGCGTGCGACGGCATTTTCGTTGCGCGCCACCCATTTTCTTTCCGCCTAGCTGGGCGAAAATATCTCTTCAATGGCTAAACCAAAAGCACCTGCAATAGCGAACGCCAGCGGTAAGCTCGGGTCGTATTTTCCGCGTTCAATGGAAATGATGGTTTGACGTGACACATCTAGTTTTTCGGCCAGATCAGCCTGCGACCAACCCCGTTTGGCGCGCAAGCCCTTCAAGCAATTATTCATCTGTATTTCCTCATAACCGAGAACCGCCCAAAGCCCTGTGCGAAGATAAGCAAGGGAAAAATCCAAATAGTGTCCAGCTTGGGAAAACCTACCCCTTCCAAAAAACCATAAGAGAAAGTGCCAAGCCCCACCACAAGAAACCCGATCATAACACCCTCGAGCACAGTTTGTTTTTGAAGCTCGTCCCAGCTTCGTACATAGGCAAGCTCCGCCCTTACGGCAAATACAATGGGCACGACCGGAATTAATGTTATCAGGCCTGACTGCCAAAGAGGCATTTCGTCAATCCCGGGTACATTGTGAATAATCAGGATTGCAACAACATAGGCCGCCATTGATAAGCCAAAATTGCGTGCGTAGGTTTTTGCTGCTGGTTTCATTGGGTTGTCCTTTGTTGTCGTGACTGTTGTTTAGTAAAGCTTCCTTTACATAATCATCATCCTATTTCATGTCAAGCTTCCTTTACATAAGCTTTATAAACACAAAAAAAGCCCCGCAAACTACGGAGCTTTTAATAAACTTGTATGAATGGCTTGAAGTTAGGCTTCGGTGTCGACCACTTTGGCTTCACCTTTGGCAACACCAACCATGGCCGGGCGTAAAAGCCGATCTTTAATCACATAACCTGCAGCCACAACCTGCATCACGCTGCCGGGTACATGCTCTGCCGTGGGCACTTCAAACATCGCCTGATGGAATTTATGGTCGAACTTCTCACCGATTTCAGGCTCAACCTTTTTAATGCCGTAGCGCTCCATCGTGTTGAGAAGCTCGCGTTCGGTCATTTCAACGCCCTCAACGAAACCCTTCACGTCGTCCGCAACATCTTCCGGCATGGTATCAAGCGCCCGGCGCAGGTTGTCGCTTACAGTTAACATATCGCGAGCAAACCCTGTCACCGCATAGGCGCTGGCGTCCTGACGGTCACGGTCCGCACGGCGGCGCACATTTTCGGTTTCGGCGCGGGCCCGCAGAATCTGGTCCTTGAGCATAGCAACTTCAGACTGAAGTTCCACAATCGGATCTACCGCCTCTTCCGGGTCAACATCATCTGGTAAATCGCCCAAAGGATCGGTATGGGCGTCTTCTCCTGGCACCGCTTCCATGTTCGTATGTTCGCTTTCGTCAGCGGCTGGTTTTTTCTGCTCAGCGCTCATGTTACTCGTATCCTTACTAACTCTATAAAATGCGGCTTACCACCTGCGCGGTATAGTCCACCATTGGTACAATCCGCGCATAATTTAACCGCGTTGGTCCAATAACACCGATCACACCAACAATTTTGTTGGCACCGTTCATATAGGGAGAAACCACCAAAGATGAACCCGAAAGTGAAAATAAATTATTCTCGGACCCAATGAACAAACGCACGCCGCGCCCGTCTTTGGCCAGTTCCATCAATTTGATCAAGTCTTTTTTGCGTTCCAGCTCATCAAACAGCTTTTTCATGCGCTCTAAATCATCCGCTGCCTGCACATTTTCCAGAAGATTACTATGGCCCGACACAATTAGCGTTGACGGCAAAGCATCGCCGCCGGCCCATACGGCAAGACCGCTTTGCACAACCTTTTCTGCTAGGCTATCCAGCTCGCTCTGGTGGCTGGCCAACTCCAATTCAATGCCCTGCAGCACATCCTCCATTGCCCGGCCCGCCAACCGCGCATTAAGAAAGTTTGTTGCCTGTACCAATGTTGCCGGTGGCAGCCCAACAGGAATATCAATCAACCGGTTTTCCACCATGCCGTCCTCAGACACCAACACAACAAGTGCTTTGTCAGCCGCGATGGGCACAAACTCCAAATGACGGACACGCGCTTCCTGGTGGGGCACCATAACCAGCGAGGCGCATTGGGATAGGCCCGAAAGCGCCTTTGTCGCGTCAGATAGAACATCTTCAAACTGTTTGCCAGACGTGACGCATTGGCCTTTGATGGCCTCACGCTCAGACTTGGTCAGGTTGCCCACTTCCATCATGCCGTCCACAAATAGCCGCAAGCCCAGATCCGTTGGAACGCGCCCCGCTGATGTGTGCGGCGCGAGCAATAAGCCTGCTTCCTCAAGGTCAGACATGACATTGCGTATGGTGGCGGCAGAAACGCTGATGCCGTCCGCACGGCTAATGGTGCGGGAGCCAACCGGGTCACCACTTTCCAGATAGGTTTCAACAATTTGACGAAAGATCGACTTTGATCGTTCGTTTAATCCGGCAATGGACATGGTGGCCTTTCATGCTTCCAAACACAGTTAACAGGATACCCTAAGTACACAGCAAGAGCGGCGTCAATCCCATATAATGCGTCAACAAAATCGATCAAGCCCTTTGACCTTGGGTTTGGGGCGAGGTAGAAGGGCGTCATAGTCAACTGAAAGCCAGTGAACTCAATAGAGTGCACAAGGCAACAATCCTAGATAAAGGACGATGTATGCGACCCAGTGGACGCGCCGACGACGAAATGCGCACAATTGAGATGATTCCTGGCTTTGCCAAACATGCTGAAGGCAGTTGCTTTGTGAAGTTCGGCGACACGCATGTTCTGGTGACAGCCACCTACGAGGAACGCACGCCGCCGTGGATGCGCGACAGCGGCAAAGGCTGGATCACCGCCGAATACGGCATGTTGCCGCGCTCAACCCACGGCCGGATGGCGCGGGAAGCGGCCAAAGGCAAACAATCAGGCCGGACACAGGAAATTCAGCGGCTCATTGGTCGCGCTATGCGCGCGGTTGTTGACCTGGAGCTGATGGGCGAGCGTCAAATTCGCCTCGACTGCGACGTAATTCAGGCGGACGGCGGTACACGTACCGCATCCATTTCCGGCGCTTATGTTGCCCTTAGTCAGTGTTTTGACTGGTTAATCAAAAAGGGTGATTTGGCCGTTACCCCCTTTACCGACAGCATCGCGGCAATTTCCTGCGGTATATATGAAGGCGCACCTGTGCTTGATTTGGATTACCCTGAAGACAGTGCAGCAGAAACAGATGCAAACTTTGTCCTGACCGGCAATGGCGGCATCGTTGAAATTCAGGCAACCGCTGAGGAAGACCCCTTTTCTGAAGAGGAATTTATGCGCTTGCTCAGGCTTGCTCGTATTGGATGCGATGAAATCAAGCGTGCTCAGGAAGCTGCGATCGCCTCTTTCTAACCCAAACCTCTAATCTCCTGAATGAAGACAACACCAATATGGCACGACACTTTGACAGCAAAAAACTGGTGATAGCCAGCCACAATCAGGGGAAAGTGCGCGAAATTGGGGAGCTGTTAGCCCCTTTCGGGGTCGAAACCGTTTCGGTTGCAGAATTAAACTTGCCGGAACCTGTCGAAGACGGCGAAAGCTTCATTGCCAACGCTGAGATAAAAGCCCTGGCGGCGGCCACCAAATCAGGCCTGCCCGCCTTATCCGATGATAGCGGACTTGAAGTGAACGCCTTGGGCGGCGAGCCCGGCATTTATAGTGCCCGCTGGGCGGGGCCAAGCAAGGATTTTGCTATCGCTATGGCCGAGATTAACCGGCAAATGGCAGA
>Ga0316204_10000906_pt1 | contig 92766 bp, 92 predicted proteins | sample 6monrhotite_MG_2_FD_205661 | JGI IMG/M metagenome (GOLD analysis project Ga0316204, IMG submission 205661) | Microbial mat bacterial communities from mineral coupon in-situ incubated in ocean water Damariscotta River, Maine, United States -... | ecosystem: Environmental > Aquatic > Marine >... | reverse complement strand
AGCAGAGAGAAGCGATAAATTTGAAAAATTGACGCTAACAAGGGGGAGAATTGCTACTTCGATGCATAAATTCCTGCATCAGATGTCGGCACGGCTCATTTTAAAAATAGTTTTGCAAGAAGCTCAACAGAGTAGATATAAGCCAAACAACCTCATCACATAAGCAGCGACTTGGCTGGTGCTGTTGCCAGCCTTAGTGGAGTTTCTTGAAGTTAGAACAGCGCAATAAACTTCTTACGCTTGATGTAAACCATGCTCCAGCTACCAATACTGAGCGCCACTGAGATGATTTTAGCGATGATGGAAGTGAAAATTAACATGTCCAGTAGCAGAAAAACAGTAAACGCAGTGATGTTGAAAGCAATCATTGCGTAAATGATTGATACTGGAAGCTTGAACATGTGTGACCCTTAAAGTTTTAATGGCGAATTATGGCACGGAAGCCAGTGTGCTGGAAACAGAGAGCGTGTTTAGTGCCGCTGTAAGGCCAGAAGTATATTTAAGCACGGCTGTCCAACACGCATGAAAACCGAAAAGGCTGCACAGTTAATCAATAAGTTGCCATTGCAAATGTGCCAAATTGAAAATGCTGCCTCATGTCTAAAGTCTGCTGGATCTAACGCGCTTTCGCTCCCTTCTCCCGCAAGCGGGAGAAGGGCTGGGGATAAGGGATTTTATGATGAAAATTAGCAACACTCCTCACCCTAGCCCTCTCCCGCTTGCGGGCGAGGGAACCAGTTCATGGGTGCGCTACGGGTGATGTTGTTATTTACTCTGACTTTCAGCGACTTTGAGGTGTTAAGGGTTAGTTTGGCTCAACGTTGACAGACGCTGCAATAAAAACTAGAACGTTGGCTCTGTTTGATTTGCTTGATGGGATTGCCGCATCTTTTGCATGCCTCATTTGCCCGAGCATAGACCCAGTAATGTTGTTGGAAATAGCCCTGCTTGCCATCGCTGTCTACATAGTCGCGCAAGCTGCTGCCACCTTGCAGTATCGCCTCGTGCAAGGTCGCACGAATTTCATTCAGCAATTTTTCACAGCGGGCGCGGCTAAGCTTGCCTGCGGCAAGTTGAGGTTTGATGCCGCTACGGAATAGTGCTTCGTTGGCGTAGATGTTGCCTACGCCGACGACAATATGACTGTCCATAAGGAATTGCTTGATAGGGATTCGGCGCTGGCGAGAGGCTTTATATAGATACTCTGTGTTGAACTCCTCTAGCAACGGTTCTGGTCCCAATTTAGCGAACAGCCTATGGGTATTTATTTCACCGCTATGCCAAAGCACTGCACCGAAACGACGCGGATCGCGTAAGCGCATGATCTTGCCATTGGTTAACTGCAAGTCGAAGTGCTCATGCTTGTCTGCGACTGTTGGGCTAGTGAGTATGCGCAAACTACCGCTCATGCCGAGGTGCAGAATGAGCGTACCGTGATCGAATGCAATGAGTAAGTACTTTGCACGCCGCTGTAAATTTCGAATAGTTCGCGTCTGCAATAGAGCGGGAAGATCGTCCGGTATCGGCCAGCGTAGTTTCCCGTTGCGGATAACGACATCTGCAACGACTTGTCCGCTGAGGTGAGGCTCAAGACCGCGTAAGGTGGTTTCAACTTCTGGTAATTCGGGCATGGATTAATCCTGAAAAAAGCTTTTGTCCGCAGATTAAACAACAACTAATATTGTACTGCTGAATCACCCATAAAGTGCGAATATGAAAAGCCGCATGCCCTTAAAAATCTGCGTTAATCTGCGAAATCTGCGGATTGAACTGCGGTTTTTAGGTTAATTGGTGGGTGAAATTTTCAAGCTACATATTAACTTGTCAGGCAGATATTAGCGGACAAGAAAAGGCCCGACAAGCATCGATTTCGGGCCAAAATAACGCCAAGGGGGGAGCGTTATTTTTTTGTGGCGCAGGTGTTGATTCCCAACAGGGGGTAAATTGGGCAAAAACCAAAAGCGCCAGTCAACAAAGGAACGATACCCACCCAGCCCCACATGCCTACGGTTCCGGTCGCTGCCAAGGTCATTAATACGATACCAGCGATGACACGTAGAGTACGATCTACTAAGCCTGAGTTGCATTTCATTTTATGTTTCCTTGTCTAATGCTACGGTTGTGAATCGAAAATATGCTGACGCTTAAGTAGGATTTAACCTAGAAAAAACAGTTGTCCGCAGATTCCACAGATTTCTACCGATTAAACAACATCTAATGCAGAGCTTGGAATACACCCATTGGGCACTAAGGAAAACATCTTCAACCGTTTGAAAATATGTGTTAATCTGCGAATTAGCTTTTAGCAGGGATGTTGCCGCAGGCAACAACTCGCAAATCTGTGGATTGAACTGCGGTTTTAAGCGGTGGCTTTCTCGTCAGTAATAAACTCAATATTTATACCTTCGTGTATTAATTCTTTAACTGCGCAATGCCTGATTTCCTCCAGAATATGAACACGTTGTTCAGTGGTGATTCTTTCTGGAAAGCTTACATTGGTTAAAAATCGTGTAGGAACTAATGTGTTGCCAGTTTTAACCACAGGTTTGCAACTGATCTCAATGCCTTCCGCGCTAATGTTAAGCGCTTTGCAGGCTTTGCGCGAATATACGCCTGCGCATCCAGCAAGTGCAGCGTAAGTCGCTTCGAGGGGGTTTGGGAGGCTGCCATCTAAGCCATAGCTTATGGTGTGCTGTTTATATTGAACCTGAATTTGATTGCTATCGTTTAGAGAAAGTTGATACATGAGAGCGCTACCTTTGGTAGATTAGTGATTTCTAATATACCAAAGTGCGGGCATTCTTACAAGGCTATTTATAAAACAGCATTTTTAAACCAATGACTAGTAGCAGGCTGGCTAGGATAGGGCGCAACACCCGTTCCGGCACTTTGGAACTGAGATGGCTGCCGATGTAAATGCCGGGTAAAGAACCTAATAGCAGACTGCCGAGCAAGACTAAATCAACCGTACCTAAGGCCATGTGCCCCATGCCAGCAAGCGCCGTGAGTGGTACCGCGTGCACAATGTCCGTCCCGATAACTTTCACTGCAGGCATGCGTGGATACAGAAACAATAGAGCTACCGTACCCAACACACCTGCGCCGATAGACGAAACAGTTACCAGCGCACCGACGACCACCCCAGTGGCGATGGTTGCGCCGGGCAAGTAACGATGATGTAGCTCATAAACCGTGCCGTCTTTGCGCCGCGCAATTTTTTTGATTTTTTCTTTAAATAGCAATGCGGCGGCGGTAGACAGCAATGCGACGCTGAGAACACTGGTAACCAGGCTGCGTAGTGTTTGTTCCTCAAGAGCCAGAAATTTCAGCAAGCTGACCGTGACAACCGCAGCAGGCAGGCTACCCATTGCCAGTAAGCCAAACACCTTCCAGTCAACGTTGCCGTGTTTGCTGTGTACCCATCCACCCATGGTTTTGGTGAGGGAGGCGTAGAGCAAATCTGTTCCTACCGCTGTGGCGGGTGAAACGCCGAAAAACAGTACCAGCAGCGGCGTCATCAAAGACCCGCCCCCAACACCCGTCACACCGACGGTAAACCCGACCACAAGGCCAGACAATGTGTACATCCAATCCATATTGCGCTACGCAGAATCAATTCAGTCGGTGATTCTAGTTCAATAAGCGTATGTCAGATAATACTTTCTGCTTGTGTTTATATGACATATAGGAATAAGGTTTTATTCGGGATCGAGTGTGTGACTTGGGGACGGTTTATATCTTGGAATTTTGTTAAATCCATCACTTTCAATGTGCAGGGAGCTTCAATTTCGCGTAGGGCATCTGGCGTGAGGTAATTTAAACAAGGCCGCTAAATAATTTAAGTTTACACTGACCCGAATGGTGCTTTACTGGCGATAAGTCGCGTGACACGTTACGCAATATTCCATCGTTTTGTTCAGCGCGCTCAACGACGCATGGACATCCTCGGTTTGCAGAGCCACGCCGAGATCGTCACCGCTCCTGTGGAAAGCAAATCCGAGCGCTCTAAACTTTTCGTCCTCGAACATATTACACATCTCATTCATCTCCGGGCTTAATCCGAGCTTGTCATGCGCAATTTTTGCAGCATCTGCAAACTTGTTTTCTGCGATTAAGCCGACGATTGATTTGATTGTCTCGACGTGATTGCGCATGTTCGATAGCTGACGCTGTTTCATTTGCGCAGACAGCCCAAGCGAAGTTCGCGTGTCCATCATGCTCATCCCGTGATGGTGGCCTTCGCTATGCATATTATCTTCGCCAGCCGATGCCGCATTCAAGAAAACGGTTACGATGGTTGCCGAAACGCCGATCAAAATCCTTTTCATTTTTCAAACCCTCCATGTCAGTGGCTGAATCATATAGGAGCAGTTCTTGAGGGAATATGATCGTAATCATATCGGCGAATCAGCTTGAGCTTGCAGCAGAGTCAGTGTCTGCCCCTGTCGTTGAAGCACACCTTCCCGTTCCATTTTCGCCAGCGTGCGATAGAGCGCTTCGTGGCTTGAGCCCAGTTCGCCCGCCCAGCGGATAAGAGGCTGATCAAGATCCAGCCGCCCCTCTTTGCCGCGATCAAGCAGATAGTGGATGATGCGCATACGCAAACTTTTCAGGTTAAGCCGCTCTTGGCCCGACCGTTGCAAGCGAAGATTGTGTGAAAGAGGTGCGATCCAGCTCATCGAAAAATCGGGATCGTCAATCAGACAATGGCGCAACGCTGCCACAGGCAAACGCAAGCAACTTCCGGAACGTGTGCAGATTGCATCGCAGTGATAAACGTTATTTGAAATACTGGCTTCGGCGAAGAAATCTCCTTCGCGTGCGCGATACAGCACAATTTCAGCACCCTGCGGCGAAAAGCGAGTCAGACGCACCTCCCCCTCAAACACGCGATAGACGGCATCAGCCTGGCCGCCGTGGTGGTAGATGCTCTGCTGTTTTTCCATCAGCATGGTACGCGCCGCCCGTCTAAGCGCGTCGGGCGTATTGTCGATCCAGTCATCGGACATTGCAGCACTCCATTAATTGAAAGCTCGTGGACCCATACATTTTACACAACTGACTAAGCGGGACAGATTTCGAGTCGAAAAGGAAGGGCTACGGGTGATATTGAATGCGATGATGATGCATGGTCAGGAGTGGCGCGATGAGTCCGCCTAAACGTCTTGTTCAGTTGGGCACATTAAGACCGTTGCAGCCACCTGTTGAAGTAAAATCAAAGCCGCCTCACGAATTAGGCGGTTTTGATTGTTCAGGCGTCGTAGTTTAGTCGTTTGCATAAGCTTAATTTCTCGATAGCAAGCTAGGCTCTTTGACAAGGTTTCTTACACCGTGTGCATGATTTTCCTCGAAAACATTTCCTTTCAAAACATTCCCTTCGGCATCCTTCATTACATTGCCATTGGCATCTTTATGGGGAATTGTTTGATCACACCAAGTGCCAACTGTTGCGATGTTAACTTTTACAACATTTGGGCGAACAGCCCAGCTTACTAAATAAGGAGAAGGTTCTTCATTGTAACCAGGGCCAGTTGTAGAGCCTGCATATTCAACAGGGATTCCACTCTCATCAAGAGTAGGCAGACCTGTTGTCTGATATAACTTTGTACCTATGGGCTTATTAACTATTTCATATTTGGTTAAGGCATGAAAATCTTTAGCTTTTTGATCATTAACCAATACATATACCTGACTTTCTACACGCAGCTGTGGTGATGTTTTTCCATGTGCATCTTCACTTTGTGTGGTAACGCGCCCCTCAAAGCAAGCGGCCAATGTATGACCCGGCTCCACATCGGCAGATGAATATACATAATGTGCTTCGATCGTGTCACCCGAGTGCAAATTTCTATGTGCGCTTGGGCAGATTTCTCCATTAGCTGGACTAAGCTCACTATTCGTCAATTTTAAGGTCGATTTGTAACCGCTCTGATCGCCATCGCCATCGCCATTACCGTTGCCAGCGTATGTCGTAAATTGGCCACCTTTGTGTTCAGCATTTTTATGGAAGTGAATATTACACAAGTTCATTGTGTTCGAACTTGGAGCCGCTGTGAAAGAAACTGAATTGCTGCCGAGAGTAGTAACAAGCGCAATATCTCTAGGAGCTTGAGGCCTGGTTTTTACATTACTATGCTCTTTCAGTTCTTCACGCTGTTTGGCAATGACACTATCTGCAACAGGTTGACGACACAATGAAGCCCTCATTCCCCTCGTGTCTTCCTCGAACGTTTTACACCCATAACCTGGGCCACTCATAGAACCCATACCCACAAGTCGCACGATATCCCACTGATGAAGAGCAGCGCATGCTTCAGCATTGTGACTGTGTGGGTTTGCTTTATCTACCTCGTGAAATGTAGCTAAAAAAGTATTAGCAGCACACTTACCCTGAGTTCCAACCGCCCCAACATGTTTAACAAAAACTATGGCATCTGATTTTGAATCTGATTCAGATGCCATACTAGGATTAATAAACAAAAAACTTGCAGCAATTAAGGGAAACGGATTTCCTACGCCCTTTAATAAATTAATAATCCTCCCAAATTGTCACGCCAATACACTCATCGGCGCAGCAATTTAAGTTATGGTGACTCTACAATAGGGGGGATTTAAAATCCACGATCAACACTGATAGGTTTTTGAATAAAAACAAAAGGGGCGAGGGCGCATAATCTTGGGTCTATGCGATTTGTAGAGGGGTGATTCAGCCCCCCAGTACAATTTAATCAAGTCGTTTCTGTTGCTGGCAAGGGAGGGCAAAGTCCATTGAGCCCGTCCGGCGGCGAAGACGCTTTTGTTTTTAAGGACTTGTCCGGAAATGGAATTGCCTACTACAAATCACATAGAGCCTTATTTTGCAATCCAACGCTCGAACCAATCGGTCAAAGCGCGCACTTCACCAAGGCTGGCAAGACGGTGATCAATGGCATCCTGATTGCCCCACACCACGTTGGGCAAGGCGCCATCGGCCACACGGGATTCAATGTCCTGGCAAAAAAGCCCTTTGTTGCGCTGCACGTAATAGCCATAGGTGCGGCACGTCACTGGGCGCTGGGCATAGACAGGGCAGGTTCCGGTAGAAAGATCCAGCAGTGGGCAAGTGATGGGGCGCGAGTGCTGGCTACTCAGAGCGTCCATTTTGCTGTGGATTTCCTTGAGTTGTTCAGCTGGCAGGGCAGCCAAACCCTCGCGGAGCAAGTCCCACTCGGCCAACGTTAGTTGAGGTACATCAGCGAGCTGCCGGCAACAATTATCGCAGCCCTTCCCGCACAGCCAATCTGAACAATCCCCACGGATGGTTTGTACGCGCTCGTCAATATCGACATGGAGTTGGGCCAGCGTGGTCATAAGTTATCGCTTAAGTTGTACCGACTTACTTTGGTACGAAAGGGGGGGTGGATATTGCACAGGATAAATCACGCAATGAGGGCATTGCCAGAAAGTTGTCCGCTATTAGTTTCGGAACCGAGAATTTGCCTGCACCAGTTGAGCGGCGGGAACAATTCTTATCTTAGGCATTTTAATACTAGAACCTGGTCGGGGTGGAGAGATTCGAACTCCCGACATCCTGCTCCCAAAGCAGGCGCGCTACCAGGCTACGCTACACCCCGAAGGGTGCGCATTATACATAGATACGCAGATTGTGCCTTTTCATTAGGAAACAAATTAAATTATTAGCGGCTTATTCGTGAGCGAAACGAGGTTGCCTAATTGAATCCGAAGTATCTTTTTTCATCTAACAACATTAGCGAATGTGTATTTAAACTAAAATGCGCTCCCCACAAGCACTCAAAAAAACATGCGTCTGATTCTCGCCCCAATGGATGGACTTGCCGATCATAGCCTGCGCGACGTATTGACGCGGATTGGCGGCATCGACCTGTGCGTGGCTGAGTTTGTGCGGGTCACCAACCATCTACTCACCAAAAAAGTATTCCTAAACACCGTGCCAGAACTGGAACGCGGCGGTTGCACCCGTGCCGGAGTGCCGGTGCGCGTACAACTGCTGGGGAGCGACCCAGTTTGCCTCGCGGAAAATGCAGCCCTTGCCGCGTCCCTAGGCGCACCGGGTATCGACCTCAACTTCGGCTGTCCCTCACCCATGGTGAATCGTCATGGCGGTGGCGCTGTCCTGCTTGAATTTCCCGAGCAAATCCACGCCATCGTAGCCGCCATTCGCCGTGCCGTGCCGCAACACATTCCCGTTACCGCCAAAATGCGTCTTGGCTTGGAAGATACCTCGCTGGCCCTAGATTGCGCCAGCGCCATCGAAGCTGGTGGAGCCGATGAAATTACCGTCCATGCCCGCACCCGGGACGACCGCTATCGCCCCCCCGCGCGCTGGGAGTGGCTCGCCCATATCCGCGAAACCGTGAAGCTGCCGGTGGTGGCCAATGGCGAAGTGTGGAACCTGCAGGACTATCAAAACATACGTCAGGCCAGCGGCTGCACCGATGTCATGATCGGGCGCGGAGCCATCATCTGCCCAGACCTGATGCGCCGCATCAAAACAGGGGATGAAGCCATGTCCTGGCCGGAACTGATGCCCTCGGTCATCGATTACTACGCGCAGCTACTTGCTAGGATGGAGCCGAAGCACGCGCCGGGAATGCTCAAGAGATGGCTGGGAAAGATGCGCTTAGCCTACCCAGAAGCGGAAACCCTATACCGGATGGTGCGCACCGAACGCGACCCGAGTGTTATCGGGAAAATACTGGCGGCGTGTCAGACTTGAATAATTTCGGTCGGGTTAGCGGAGCGTGTGTTGCTGGGGCTTTAGCCCCTTACAATCACGGCCTACTCCTTGCGGGTGTAACCCGACAAGCTGTACGATTTCATCAGTGTGGTATTACTTAATAAATCCACTAACCCAAGGTGCACGTTCTGTTTTATGGCGGTGTAAACCCATATCGAGTGCCATGGTGCTAATGCGTAGTGCGCCTTAATTTTGCGTTGGGCATCTAGTGTAATGAAATTTAAATGTTGACAGCTGTGTATCCTAGGGGATACAGTTTGCTATGATTGAAATTCGCAAAACTGAAATCTATGCTCAGTGGATCGATAACCTTCGTGACCTACAAGCACGTGCGCGCGTCCAAGTCAGAATTGAGCGCCTTGCGGCGGGCAACCCGGGCGATGTAAAGGCTGTAGGAGAGGGTGTTTCTGAATTGCGCATTGATTACGGCCCCGGCTACCGAGTGTACTTTATGAAAAGAGGGCGAGAGATGGTGATTTTGCTGGCAGGTGGCGATAAAGGTACTCAGACGGCAGATATTAAAATTGCCTTGCGCCTGGCGCGCAACCTTTAGGAGAGCATGATGACAAAAACTATAACAACTCGTTACGACATCGCAGAGCATTTGCGCACGCCAGAAGAAATGGCGGCCTATCTGGAAGCTTGCCTGGAAGAAGCAAATGGTGATGCGGCATTCATCGCAAAAGCATTGGGAGACATCGCGCGCGCTAAAGGCATGTCCCAAGTTGCGCGAGACGCGGGGTTGTCACGAGAAAGCCTTTACAAAGCACTGTCAGGTGATCGCGCTCCGAGTTTCGACACCATCCTGAAAGTAGTTGGCGCACTAGGCATTAAGCTACACGCTGAAGCCGCCCGAGTCTGACCAAACACCCAGCCCTACAGTCGAGTGGGCACGTGGATAAAGATCGCGAGGTAATGGATTGGGGTCGTGGCTTAGATTTTACATCGTTAATTTGATAATAAATGTAAGACGTAAAGCCGGCCAAAGGGCGATAGAGTCTGAGATTGAAAGGAAAGCTTGAACGGGCGGAGAGTGTCGAAAAAAAGATGGGGCGGACAATTGGCTGGAAGAGGCAACAGGCAGACTAAAGGTTTAAGTTTACTCTGGGCACAGTTATTGGTGCGGAACAGAATTCCGCTGTTGGCACAATCGGTCAATAGTTGCTTGCCATCGGGCGCGGCCATTTTCAACTGTCCGATTTTTTCGGACAACTGGTCATAGCTCTCCAGCGATAGCTTTTTTGAGATCGTTCCAATACTGGCGAAGTGTCTGAATTGAATAAGCCACCATGAAGGCCATAGTTGACCTAATACGTTAGTTAATCCCCCCCTGATCACTTACGTGATTGCCAGACCCGCGACGGATTTTTGTAGGATGTGGTGAGCTAGCGAACCGCATCAATCGCGACAGTTCGACAAGCTCACTGAGATCAGAAAGATGAGGTTCCGTTGTCACAGCATCCTGCGGGCTCTTCATTTATTTAAGTTGAAGTGCCTAAATAACTAAAGCAGAAATAATTTAAGGATATTTACCCGTGTATTATAATGAAAGCGTTGTAATTCATAGGCAAAGGAGAACGTTATGAGCATGATGTCAATGCGACTTCCAGATGAACTGACTAATCAGCTTGATGCTTTAGCAGCAGCCACAGGCCGTACAAAATCGTTTTTGGCAGGGCAAGCTATCCGTGATTTCATTGAGCGAGAGTCTTGGCAAATCGCCGAAATTACGCAAGCGATTACTGAGGCTGACAAGGGCGAGTTCGCCAAAGATGAAGAAGTGAACGCCATTAGTGCAAAGTGGCAACGGCATGCGGGTTAGGTGGCTGCAAAAAGCCATCAGAAATTTGGATGCTGAGGCAGACTACATAGCTCTAGAGAACTCAACCGCTGCGGTTAAAATGTTCGTGTACGTCAAAGCAAAAATTGATGAGCTGAGTGATTTTCCGTCATCTGGACGACCTGGCAGAATTCCAGGTACACGCGAGTTAGTTATTGACCATTATCCCTTCGTCGTCCCGTACCGCGTGGTGGGCGATGAGCTCCATGTTCTGCGTGTTTTTCATACGCGCCGCAAATTGCCGAAAACTTGGTAAACGTTCCTGTGCAAGTCGGTACGTGGATAAAGATCGCGAGGTAATGGAATCGGTGTGAATGCGGTTGTTGAGCCGCCCCCCATTTTTCAGTCAATAGCAGCGAAGCGTTTGAGGTAATTTCTTGCTCTTTAACTCCATCTTATTGCCGCTTCACCGCATCCAGCGTTTGCCCGTCTTTGTTCTTCCAGTCAATCCAGCCATTCGAGTTTTTCCCCATCAGCGACAAAGCCGCCATGCTGGGTGATCTGAATAAATGATCTTTCTCGAAAACAACCGTATAACCTTCAACCCGCATCACACCGGATTCAATCAAGCGGATTCGCAGTCTTTCACCCGCAGTGTTTTTGATCGACGCGACATTTTCCTTGCGTCCGACAGAGTCTTTTAGTACGACAAATCCCTCTTCGGTGTACATGCCACGACCATCTGCCCCCGATGCTTTGCAATAGAAAAACTCATCCGGTTTGGCTGATACCGCCGACTTAGCAACCGGGTCAAAGATCGGATAACCCAGCGTCGCCAGCAAAGTATGCCCCGTCTCGAATATCTCAAAACAGTCTGCCTCTAACGGTGCGGGCGTATGCGGCTTGCTGCCACCATTGGCATTTTCAGTGGAATAGCGCCCGGCTTTTTTGGCTTCTTGTATGGAGTGCCACTCAAGAAATAACGCGTGCGTCTGGGTCAAACTGTTGGTGCGCGAAATCAGCACCAGCGCCTTTTCCCAGAACTCCTTCTCCTTGTGATGCTTCGCCAGCCGCGCACGCAAATCGCCAGTCTGGCCAACATACACCTTGCGCTCAGAACCATCCTCTTCCTCGCTGAACAGAAAATACAGCGCAACTTGATCGCTTTCCTGCATCTTCAAAAAGTCTGGCAACAGGCTACGCGGCACTTCGATCAGTTGCACAATGCGCGTAGTGATCTCGGCAATGCGGATGCCTTGAGGATCGCCGCTGGGCAGGAAAATCTGGATTGTCTTTGGTGTCATGTTTGTACTGCCTCCAATGCTTTTCTCTCGCCCGCTTGTGTAGAACGCGTAAAGAGGGGGCGATTATTAGTTCATACACTTGAGTTTGGGTAAATAACTCGGGGCGGGTGTCTTTAATTTTCTATGGGATGATAATAACGTATCAGGCACTATTATGATTTGTAAGGTTTTTCAGTCATTCTCGAGTTTGTTATCCAATGCGTTAGATAATAAACTAGCTTGTTCAACAGGCTGAGCTGGCTTGGCATATGCCATGTTCCGCTTGGCGCGATTGGGCAAAGGCTCCAAAACGCCTTGATCCACCCACCCTTTGAGCATTCTCGACGCAGCTAGTGTATCAACACCGGCTATTTGGCACAGATCTGAATTAGCAATCGCGGCATGCGCATCTATCCAATGGCTTACTTCATCCCACGCCGTTGGACGTTCATGATTCAACAGCGTTACCGTTACATTCTCTACTGCTGTCTCGGTGTTCTGCCGATACTGTGGTGGGTAAAGTTTTGCAAGCGCCATCTCAGCGAACATCATTTTCACTCCCTCGCCAGCATCAATATTGGGCGGCACCGGAAATTCCCTCAGGTTTTGCGCAATCAGAGGATTACGTGCTTTTGAACCGGCTTTGCCTATATTGGCAGGCGTAATGTTTCCCGGAAACACACCCGGACTATCTACTTCAATGCGGTCATCAAACAGACGAATAAACATATCCCGGTTCAGCCGATAATCGCGATGGATTACCGCGTTAACTATTGCCTCTTTCACCACACGTTCGGGATATAAATGTTGTGTCTTGAAACCGCTGCCGGAAAGCGTTAATCCCTGCGCAAGCTCATCCAATACAAATTTCACCGCTGTATCAATCTGTTCAATCAATGGGCCGCGAATCGTATTTGGTGTCCTGCGCAAATTGGGTGTTGCGCCCGGTACAGCTTGTTTGCCGTCATAAACCATCAAACGGATATCTGCGCGCGAACCATGGGCGGCAAGCAAACTTCCCGGTTCTTCTGAAAATAGCAGAACGGCTGCGCGAGTAGGCAGCACATCACTGCCAACCTGCACCGCCAAACCTATACGCTGCAACTGCTCCGCAAAACTGCCGCTTCTTAAGCCGCGCGCGGCTACAAAACTGCGCCATGTATCAGTTTCTAACAACGCTAAAGGCACGGCCACTGGCTCACTTTCTGCACTGCGTACCCCGCGCCGATAGGACAGCTCGGTGCTTTCCGCAGCAGTCATCTCGCGATTGCCCGCATCCAGCCGTGTCCAGGTTCCGTCATCTACAATGGAATGCACCTTGTCACTTTTCATCACCTGCACCAGCACCAAATGACCTGCGCTACCATCGCGCAGCGTACACGGCAAGCGAACAAAACGAACAGGCTCTATCGAAGGATGAAATTGTGTCCGCATTTTTCGGACGAGATCATCCAGTGCTTCAGGGTTTTCCTGCACACCGTAGAAACGCGCGCTGCCTTTCTCCTGTCTCTCATCCGCGACGCCGAACACCAGAATGCCGCCTTCGGTATTGGCAAAAGCGCACAACGTTTCCAACGCTTTGCTCACCATTTTGCCCGACACACGCTTGAAATCGAGCGTGCGGCTTTCGCGTGAGCTAAGCAACACCTTTATCCTAGGTGCGGCCTGTTCTTCGCTAAGGTCTATGATGGACATGGCTGTTATTGTAATGTCGGCTTGGAAGCACGCAGCCAATCTTGCATTGGCAGCAAATCATCCCAATCTACAATCTCACCAAGACTGCCGTCATCATTTATCACACGCAGGCGGCTTTGGTCTTTGGTAAGAAACAGGACTTTTCCATAACACTTCGGGATGCGCTTCGCCTTGCGCGCGGCATCCTTCGTGTTCTCTTTGGTTTCGATCAGCCGAATCACCGGGTCATCACTAGGTACATGCGACAGACAAACCACAAAGTCAGGGTAAAAATAGTTTTGATGCTCGCCCCGCACCAAGCGCACGGCGTAATGTTTGCGATCTGGGTTGCGATGCCACCATTCCACAAAGTCAGCGCGATCAAGCGCCTTGGCAAACTCAAGCTCTTCACCGTTCAGCTTGAGCAAGCTGTCGTATTTCCCGATACTTAATGACCCGCCCGCCAACAGCATCTTGCGATCAGCCAGCCACTCGCGCTCGTCCACCATCAGCAAGCTTTCAATTCTCGCCAAATCAGCATCCGATGGCGGCATCACACCGTAGATATTTTTGCGCGATGTGGCCAAGCTCAATTCCGATGGAAACACCATCAAATCCGGTAGTGGTGCCGCATCTTCCAGCGTGGTAAATTCGGCGACAATGCTTTGCATCAATTCTGCAATGTTTTGTGCTTCACGGCGAATCACCCAATGCGCGGCATCGCGCGCGTAACGCTTAAGTTCAGTCTCTTGTGGGCGCGCATCTTCGTCAAATTGCTCGAACTCTTCGTCAATCACACCACGCAAGCGGCTCGCCAGTACATCGACGACGATGCGTACATCCTCGTCTTCAACCTGCGGCAAGTTACGAAGAATAGCGATTGCCTCACGTGCAAGTGCGCTGCGATCGGTAATCATCAGCACATCTTCCTCATGGCGAGCGCCCTGCGTTAATTCGGTATGCAGTTCCTTTTCCTTGAGCCGGTTCAACGCCGCCCGCACCGCATTTCGTTTCAACTCATCTGCTATTAGCAAGCGCGTCGCCACTGCTTCCGACACCTTACTCATATCTTGCATCTGCGGGCGTTGCTCGCGCTTGAGCGCAAGCGGCAAATTACGGGCATGAGTGTGGCGAGGATAGGCGCGAATACCTTTCTCCTTTAATAATTCTAGCAAATCTGCTTCACAACGTGGTGCATCCGATTTGCGCGGGGTCGCACTTGCCGCTGGTGTGCCTAGCGCCGTATCAAGATCAAACAACACTTCGTCCAGCTTGTAGCCATCATCGGCCTCGCTGCGAGAATTACCGAACAGAGACTGCTGCGGCCCCGACGAGGCGAGGGGCGCAGGATCGCGTGCCGGAATACCAGTTGCCGTCTCCTCTGGTAAAGGCAAGTCATACATCAGAGGCGCTTGCGATGTCTCGCGGTTGGTCAGCACTACCGCGCCGGATTCTGTTTTGCGCACAAGTAGTTTTTCGGTCTGTCCTTCCAGTTGGTTTTTCACCGCGCTGCTGGCTTGCACCGCCGCTTCAAAGCCGCGCTGTGCCTCCGCATTCGCCAGATAAACATAGGCCGTATCTAGGTCAAGCGGGATCGGGGTCGGCTTGGGGTATGCTGCACGTATCGGACGCGACACGCGCATCACTCGTCCGATGAACTGCATGGCAAAGTCCGCATCATTCACCGACTTGGTCGAAGCCAACACAAAGGCGCGTGGCGCATCAAAACCCGTGCCTGCAGACTGTTTAAAAATCAGCACTTCTTTGCTGCTGTCATTAGCAATCGCCGCCATCAATACTGGATCGGGATCATTTGAAGAGTGCTTGCCGATTGCTGCGGGATGTACGCCGCACAACTTGATCAAATCCTGCTCGGCTTCTTCCACCGTCTTGTCGCCGTTCGCCACCTGCACCAGCAACAATGGTGTCATTTTCACACCCGCTTGCTCCAATTGGCGCTTGATGCGCTGCGAACGCTTCCATGCTTGGCGCAACACCGTGCGTTTCAAATCTGCCACCGTCTGCACGCTCTGGCGCAAGTCGTATACCACCGCCTCAATGTAGCGCTTGTTCAAGCGCGCATTCACCACCTCGTCGCGGCTGGCAGCAAAATTTTCAAAAGCGCTCTTACCCGCCTGCTGCAAGAATTCCAGCAGCCTTTCATCCTTCGGCGTTGCCGTCGCCATGATTAAAAAATCCGCATTCATCCATTGTGCGAATTTCCCAAATTCCGTGGTCTTGTCCAAGCCGATATGCGCCTCGTCCACCACCAGCCCGATGGACAAACCCTGCACTTTTGCCCGCGCCACAAACTCGGCGAGAGTGCGCGTATCGTCATCGGCATTCGAGTTATAACCCGTCTTGCGGTCAGTCGCTTTGGCCACACCTTGCGCGGTGGAGAGCAACACCATGCCAGGGCGAGCATCCTGATTGCGCCCGCGCGCCAACATCACCGGAGTCAAGCCGTCGCAATTTGCCGCCAGCGCATCCTCGGTCTGCTGCACCAGATTCACGAACGGCACAAACCACAGCCACAGCGTGGGGCGGGCTGCGCTTACCGCTTCCAGCACACGCGAAATGACGAAAGTCTTGCCCGAACCTGTCGGTGCGCGCAGCAAACAAGGCGGTGCGGCATCGCGCAATAGCGCGCGTGTCATGCTCTCCACTAACGCACTTTGAAATTGCTCCGGCTCGATGGCTGCCGACTGCGCGGCGATGATGTCGCGAATGGTCATTCTTTATCCTCGCGCAAAATTTGTTCCGCACTTTGCTGAAAAGTCAGTTCTAGCTCGCGCCGCAGCGCTTCGTGGTCGGGCAAATAGAGTTGGTATTTCTGCACAAAAAGTTGGCTGTTCATCTGGTAGGTGGCATATTCCACCAGCAGTTCATCCTTGTTACGGCTAAGAATAATGCCGATGGGCGGATTATCGCCTTCGATGTTCTCTTCATTGGCGAAGTAGCCAAGATACAGGTTCATCTGGCCGATGTCGTGGTGCTGCACATCGTTAATCTTGAGATCAACCAGCACGAAGCAACGCAGGATACGGTGGTAAAAAACCAGATCAACTTTGTAGTGAGTGTTGTTAATGGTGACACGATGCTGGCGTCCGACAAAGGTGAAGCCCTTGCCCAATTCCAGCAAAAACTGCTGAAGGTGATCGCACAGCTGGGTTTCGAGCTGAGTTTCAGACAGATGATACGGTTCAGGAACTTTCAGGAACTCAAATATATACGGCTCGCGCAGCAAATCGGATGGCTGCGTAACGATCTTCCCCTGTCCGGCAAGTTGCAGGATGCCCGCCTTGTCCTTGCTAGCGGCTAGACGTAAAAATAGCGCACTGTCTTTCTGGCGTTTCAACTCACGCACAGACCAGCGTTCATGCCCGCATTGCTGTTCGTAAAAGCCACGCTCCAGAGGGTCATCAATTTTCAATAATTCGACAACATGCGACCAACTCAAAAGGTGCGACGCTGTCGCACCTTTTGGATAGGCCAGATAAAACTGGCGAATTCGGATCAAATTACTGCGGCTAAAACCCTTACTATGACGCAAATTCAAGTCTGTCGCCAGACTGGCGATCAGCGCCTTACCATAGTCGGCGCGAATTTTTCCGCCCTGCTCAAACTCGACAATATGCTGCCCTACCTGCCAGTAGGTTTCAATGAGTTGGACGTTAACCGCCTGTATCGCAGCAACACGACCATGGGTATAGGTGAGAGAGATTTGCTCCAGCAACTGCTGATAATTGTCGCTCGATGTCAGGCTCATGCCGCACTCCCCCGCTGCCCGCTCAGCAGCGCATCCATCAAGCTATAACAATTTGCCTCCACCCCGCGCGCGGCGAGTTGTTCACTCAAGGTTTTCGGGCGGGTGGAATACACCGCCAGCCGCGCCGCGCCATGCTGTTGCGGCCAAGCGGCGAGAATGTCTATCGAAGCGGCATTGACCTCGTTGCACACCAGCAACTCGCAATCCTCCACCCGTCCGAGACGCTGTACCGCGCCGTCTGCTGGAGCGCACACCACGCCCAGACGTTTCAGCGCCAGCAATTGAAAAGCATGGCTCGCATCAATATCGAAATGCGCATCGGCGGCTTCCACCTTGTCCAATTGCAAATAAGCAAATTCGCCGCCTTGCTCCGGCGTGTAACCCGGTTTGCCGCCATAGCCCTTAATCACCCGCCGCATCCGTTCCGCACACACATCGCGGCACAGGTTTTTCTCCGGCTCTTTAGTGTTGGCCTCGGTGCTGGAGCAGAGGATGAAACGGCGCTGCCCAGCCTGTGCTGAGCCAGTCGAAGCATCTTCAGTATTCAGTTCCAGTACAACTTGTCCTGTCGTTCCAGAACCCGCGAAAAAGTCCAACACGATGTCGTTTGGTTGAGTAGCTTGGGCAAGCAGTGCTTTCAATAACGACGGTGGCTTTGGATAGGGAAAAGCTTTGTCGTCCATCAGCTCTTTGATAGCCTTTGAGCCTTCTTCTGTTGTACCTACTACTGGCATGTTTATGCCTTCGATGACAGTTTCCTCTTCTTGCTTCGGAGTCAACCATGACGAAATAGGTTGGTTCTCATTTTTCAAACCTTCCTTGAACCGCTTGAAAGCTGGCCTTCCATAACCAATTTTTTTACCAATCCAAAAATCGAGGTCAGGCATGTCCTCAAACAGCAATGGCGTGTTGCCACTCATTGGTACATTTTTTTGCTTGATTGCATCGAGCAACTTTTCTCTAGTCTCGAAAACCTCAGTCCGTTGATTGGGCGGAAACCAGAGGAGACCCTTAGCAATGAAGTCTTCAATCGTGTCGCCGCGTATTTTCTGCCCTTCCTTGACGCGCGCTTTTGAGGCATAAGCCCAAACGCGCTGCGGATTGCACGGATAGGAGATCTGCGTTTCGGGATCGTGGATCGGATAGTAAGTATTGGGGCGTTCCCGTAAATCTTTTGGCGAAGTTAAATCGCTCAAACGAAATACCCGATCACCTTCCTGATACTTGTACATGGAGTAAGATTTTTCGTCTCCAGAAAACCTGAATCCCTCATTGCCATACACCAGCACATGCTCATGGTTTGTGGAATGAAACGCACCCTTGGTATCGTTCCCGCCCGTGCGACTACGCCAGACAAAACTACCAACCCGCATCCCCGGAAACACCTCATCCATCAGCAGCTCCAGCCGCGCACGGTTTTCGTCGTTGATCGACACCATAATCACGCCTTCCGGTGTAAGCAGGTCGCGGGCGAGAACGAGCCGCCGGTACAGGAACTCAAGCCATTGCGAATGCCGCCAGCGGTCGTTTTTGCCGACGTAATGATCGTTATAAACCCAGTCTTTGTTGCCGGTGTTGTAGGGCGGGTCGATGTAGATGACGCGGATTTTTCCGGCGTGGGTGGCGCGCAGCAGGCGCAGCGAATCGTAGTTATCACCTTCGATGATGAGGTTGCGGTGGGCATGAGTCTCGCTCATGTTTTCAGGCCGGCAACTCCACTCTTCCACCAAGCGCGGCAACACCACATCGGCATTCATCGCCGCATCGCGTTCGATGGCATTCGCTTCCCAGTACAGCCCCAGTTTCTGCTTGGTAAGATGCTCAACCAGCAGGCGGCGCAATTGCTGATCGTTCAGATGCTCCAGTTGTGCTAGCAGGTTGGCGGCGCGTGTCGTATCTGTCATCTTTATGCTTTTGTTAATTAAAGTGCTCGGCTACGTTAACTTAGCGTGCCTGACCTAGCGCCGAATCCTAACAGATTTAACCCCATGAATGGCGTGCTTCCTGACCTTAACTCCGCTCATCCCGAATCAACATGTAGTTATTCGATAGCATCTCAATATCCCATAGCCGTTCCAGGCCATGCGATGAATAATGGGGGCATTGCGCAGGATGTTTATAATCCTCTTGTTAGTAAGCTAATTCGGCTGCAAACACCTCGTTCTAGAAAGTGTGGAAAGGCTGTATAAAGCCATCGAATTTACCTAAAGTGGGTGGGTGGTTGCGGTAGTGTCGAGTGAGACCATCCGGCGCAATTCCCGTTGGTTATTGCGCCCTACTATTGTAAGCGGTGTAAAAAATGGACAAGTTCGATTGAGATTGAGTTGTTCAGCTAATTGGTGAGCGTTTAAGCCGTATTGGTGGTTTGCTTTTGCTCGGTGTTTTTTGTGGTTTTACATCGAATTTAAGGATTAATAATTAATAGTAAATCAAGGCCCGCATATGACGAATTGTTGTGAATCATCAAGCCCCTCGCCAACTCGGCAAAGCAAACGCCGCTGCCCTGCTTGCAATGCTGAGTGCGTCGGTGTTTCTAGCAGAACGGTTACGCATCACATCAAGCATTCTTGGCAGTGGGATGCCCAAGGGCGGCAGTATTATTTCTGTGACAGTCGCGACTGCGATGTGGTTTATTTTGGGGATGATGATTCTGTCATCGGTGAGGGGCAAGTTAGGGAGGCTGTCGGCATTAAGGGGGCTTCTGATGATGGGTTGCTTTGTTATTGTTTTGGGGTTTCTAGAGCGGATGCTTTGCGTGATCCTGGGGCTAAAGAGTTTGTTATGCGGGAAACTAAGTTGGGGCATTGTTCGTGTGAGACTAGTAATCCTTCTGGGCGGTGTTGTTTGAAGGATTTTGTGCGCTGACTAAGCTAAAAAACTTTCACCACAGAGACACAGAGACACAGAGACACAGAGACACAGAGACACAGAGACACAGAGACACAGAGACACAGAGACACAGAGACACAGAGACACAGAGAAGTGCTTTAAGTCTGAATGGGTGGTGTTCCTGTTTTTCAACGTGTGACTTTAAATTAGGTTTTGTGTTTTTATTGCGGAAGGCAAAACCCCCTCACTCCCCCCTTTTCAGGGGGGACGTATAGTTGATTTTTCGGTCTGGTGGGTGGGTTTTGGGTGTGGGGTTATGGCTTGGCTAATAGTTTTAGCATTATTTGCTCGGCTTGTTTTGCATAGCTAGCGCCAAATAAATTGGCATGATTGAGGATGTGATAGAGCTGGTAGAGGTCGCGGCGGGTTTTGTAGCCGGGGTCTAGGGGGTAGGCGGTCTGGTACGCGGTGTAGAAGCCCGCCGGAAAGCCGCCGAATAGTTCGGTCATGGCTAGGTCGCTCTCGCGGTCGCCGTAGTAGCAGGCGGGGTCGAAAAGCAAAGGTGTGCTATCTGCTAGGTAGGCGTAGTTACCGCTCCACAGGTCGCCGTGTAGCAATGATGCTGGCGGCGTGTAGTCTGAGAAGAATGTCGGCAGTGCGTCCAGCAATTGCGCGCCTAGTTGTTGTAGTTTGCCGCCGTAGCCATTTTTCTTGGCAAGTTGCAGTTGAAAGCCTAGGCGTTGTTCGCGCCAGAATGTTATCCAGTTGTTGTCCCAGCCATTCGGTTGCGCTGTTGTGCCGATGAAGTTGTCTTGTGCGAATCCAAACTGCTTTGCCGTGTGGCGATGTAAGTCGGCGAGTTGTCGGCCTAGTGCTTGGGCATCTCCGTGCGATTTTAATTCTAGATATTCAAGTGCAAGAAAGCTGTGTTGTCCGGCTATGCCATGGGTAATTGGGCGCGGGGTGCGAATGGTGTCGCTGGCAGCTAGAGATTCAAGTCCGCTAATTTCGTCTAGAAACAGTGGCTGATGTTTAGCTGTGTTGAGCTTGATGAAGTGATTTGTGCCGTCGGCGGCAGTTAGGCAAAATGCCTGATTGATGTCGCCACCAGAGATGGGGCTGGCGTTTAGCAGTTTGAATGGAACCCTCGTCGCATCGCTAATAGCTGAAGCGACGAGGTTCCAGTCGGGCATAGATTACAACGTGATGCTTGAGCCGAAATGCTGCTTATACAGATCAGCGATTTCAGCTTGCGAGTAACGGTGGTTTTGACCGCCACGGCTCGCAATTTTGAGCGAACCCATAAGCGAAGCCAAACGTCCGGTTGTTTCCCAATCCCAGCTGCTCTGAATGCCGTATAGCAAGCCAGCGCGATAAGCATCGCCGCAACCTGTTGGGTCAACGATTGCTGCTGGTTTCGGTGTTGGGATAGCGATTTCTTTACCGTCGGCGTAGATCATTGAACCATCAGCGCCTAGTGTAACGATCAAGGCAGTTACACGTTGTGCGATGTCCTTAAGCGATTTTCCAGTTTTGTCTTGCAGCAACTGAGCTTCGTAATCGTTTACGGTGATGTAGTTAGCTAGTTCAATGAATTCCAGCAACTCATCGCCAGAGAACATAGGCATACCTTGACCGGGATCAAACACGAAAGGAATGTTGGCATCCGCAAATTCTTGCGCATGCTTAATCATGCCATCACGACCATCCGGTGAAACAATGCCGATAGAAACATCTTTGGCAGCATTCACGTGGTTTAGATGCGACATAGACATAGCGCCAGGGTGAAATGCGGTGATCTGGTTGTCGTCAAGGTCGTTAGTGATAAACGCTTGTCCGGTGAAGTTGCCAGGTACGTTGCGAATATGTGTTTGCGGCATGCCGAACTTCTCAAGGCGGGTTGCATAGGGGCCGAAGTCATCACCTACCGTCGCCATAATGAGTGGACGTCCACCCAAAAGTTGCAAGTTGTACGCAATGTTGCCTGCACAGCCACCGTATTCACGGCGCATTTCTGGCACTAGAAAAGCGACGTTTAGAATGTGAATTTGATCAGGAAGAATGTGTTTCTTGAAATGATCGTTGAACACCATGATGGTGTCGAAAGCAAGGGAACCGCAAATGAGAGCATTCATATTTTTTGGCATTTTAAGTTATGGTGGGTTGAATTATAACAGTACAGCTTAGGCAAGTAATACCAGCGCCCATATTACTGTGGCATTGATGAGGCTGACTAAAACGGCAGCGCTGCCAATATCTTTAGCGCGTTTCGCTAGATTATGGTCTTCCAATGAAATGCGATCAACGGTTGCCTCAATGGCGGAATTGATCAGTTCGACGATGAGCACCAACAATATGCTGCCGATCATCAGGGCTTTGCCGATGTTGCTGACACTTAACCATAGCGCCAGTGGAATAGCCACTGCGGCAAGCAACAACTCCATGCGGAAGGCATCTTCATGCTGAAACGCCGCACGAAAGCCGTGCATGGAATAACCCAGTGCATTCCATAAGCGTCTTAGTCCTGTTTTTCCTTTGTAAGGACTTTCCATATAGGCCTCGAAATTTTTGCTTAATAGCTTCGCTCTTACTCCCTTCTCCCGCAAGCGGGAGAAGGGTTGGGGATGAGGGCTTATACGATGAAACGTATCATTGGGTAATCAACGCCCCTCACCCTAACCCTCTGATAAAACTACTAGCCACTCGACTAAGCACGATAAAGCCGTGCAAGTCGCTGCTTATCCCGCTTGCGGGAGAGGGGATGTCAATATGTAGTGAAAGCTTTATTGCAATACTGCCAGCGCCGCAGCGTAATCCGGCTCGTGAGTAATGTCATCAACCAGTTCAGCATGAATAATCTGGTCATTCTCATCTAGTACCAGTACAGCACGTGCAGTGACACCAGCTAGAGCGGTATCGGCAATTTTTACGCCATAGTTACGCATGAAGTCACGGCCGCGCATTAGCGACAAGGTGACAACATTTTCCAATCCTTCAGTAACGCAAAAGCGGCTCATGGCGAAGGGTAAGTCGGCTGAGATCACCAGCACTACGGTGTTGTTCAAGGAGCTTGCAGCTTCATTGAACTTGCGAGCGGAGGATGCGCAGACGGCTGTATCTAGGCTAGGCACAATGTTCAATACTTTGCGTTTGCCCTTGAAACTATGCAGTGGCACATCTTTCAGTTCTTTATCCACCAGCGTAAATGCAGGGGCTGTCTGACCTACGCTAGGGAAGGTGCCGAACAGTGTGAGTGCCTCGCCATCTAAAGTGACTGCGGTTTTGTTGCTTGTGTCTTTTGCCATGCTGTATCTCCTTGAGTAACTATGAGGCCGTCTGTGTCGGATAGTCAGTCACGCTAAAAAATTAGCGGGGACTGGCTATCCGGCAGCAGCGGGAATGGCGTATTTCTTTAGATGTAGCTTTCAATCGGCGGACAAGCGCAAATCAAATTTTTATCGCCATGGACATTATCTACTCTTGCGACGGCAGGCCAGAATTTATTATCGCGCACATAAGGTAACGGATAGGCCGCTTGTTCACGCGAGTAAGGACGCACCCACTCATTGGCGCAAACGCTTTTCGCTGTATACGGTGCGTGCTTAAGGATGTTGTCTTTCTTGTCCGCACGGCCAGTAACGACCTCTTCGATCTCTTCGCGGATGGCGATCATGGCCTCGCAGAAGCGATCCAACTCGGCCTTCGACTCACTCTCGGTCGGTTCAACCATCAGCGTGTCGACCACTGGGAAGGAAGTGGTCGGCGCATGGAAGCCGAAGTCCATCAGGCGCTTGGCGATGTCCGCCACTTCCACGCCTTCTTTCTTCCACTCGCGGCAGTCGAGGATCATTTCGTGCGCGCAACGACTATTGCTGCCGCTGTATAGCGTGGCGTAATGATCTTTTAGCGACTCTTTGATGTAGTTAGCGTTCAATATGGCTAAACGGGTCGCCTCGGTGAGTCCTGTGCCGCCCATCATTTTGATGTAGCCGTAGGAAATCAGCAGGATCAAAGCGCTGCCATAAGGCGCGGCAGATACGGCATGAATGCCTTGTGTGCCACCGACTTTGATCAGCGGGTGGTTAGGCAGAAACGGCGTGAGATGGGCTGCAACGCCAATAGGGCCAGCACCCGGTCCGCCGCCACCGTGTGGGATGGAGAAAGTTTTGTGCAGGTTAAGGTGACACACGTCCGCGCCGATGTTGCCGGGGCTGCTTAGGCCAACTTGCGCATTCATGTTAGCGCCGTCCATATACACCTGCCCGCCATTCGCGTGAATGATGGAGGTGATGTCTTTGATGGATTCTTCGTACACGCCGTGGGTGCTGGGGTAGGTCACCATCAGGCAGGATAGGTCGTCCTTGTGTTCTTCTGCTTTGCTACGCAGATCGTCCACGTCGATGTTGCCGCTCGCATCGCACTTTACGATGACGATCTTCATGCCGCACATCGCCGCACTGGCGGGATTGGTGCCGTGTGCCGAGGAAGGAATTAACACCACATTGCGCTGTGCCTCGCCGCGTGAACGGTGATAGGCCTGAATGACCAGCAGCCCGGCATATTCGCCTGATGCGCCACTATTGGGTTGGAAACTCATTTGTGCAAAACCGGTAATTTCGGACAATGCCGCATCCAGTCCGGCAATGACTTCCTGATAACCTTCGGCTTGGTCTAGCGGCACGAAGGGATGTAGGTTGGCGAACTCCGGCCAAGTGAGTGCTAGCAATTCAGATGCCGCATTCAATTTCATGGTGCAAGACCCTAGTGAAATCATCGAATGCGTTAGTGATAGATCTTTGTTTTCCAGGCGCTTGATGTAGCGCATCATTTCCGTTTCAGAGCGATAGCGGCTGAATGTCGGATGACTCAGGATGGCGGACTGGCGGGGTGAAATGAGCAAGGCTTGAGCAGTAATTTGCTCGCTACTAAGGGTGATGGCTGCTTTGCTTGTGGCTTGTGCAAACACCGCGAGGATAGCGTTGATGTCTACCACCGAGGTGGTTTGATCCAGCGAAATACTCAGCCCATCTACTGTGTAATGGAAGTTGATTTGTGCAGCTTCCGCCAAAGCATGAATTTTGACGTTGTCGGTTTGGACTAGCTTGATCGTGTCAAAGAACACCCCATCGGCTAAGTCGTAGCCTAATTCTTTAAGTGCGTTGGCTAATGCTGCGGTAGAGCGATGCACTTGTTTTGCAATGCCGCGCAGACCATCCTCACCGTGATATACCGCGTACATGCCTGCCATGATGGCTAGCAGTGCTTGTGCAGTGCAGATGTTGGAAGTGGCCTTTTTACGGCGGATATGTTGTTCGCGGGTTTGCAGCGCCATGCGCAATGCGGGGTTGCCGTCAGCATCGACGGATACGCCGATGATACGTCCCGGCATGGAACGTTTGTGTGCATCACGGCAGGCGAAATAGGCAGCATGTGGGCCACCGTAGCCCATTGGTACGCCAAAGCGTTGTGTGCTGCCCAATACTACGTCTGCGCCCCATTCTCCGGGAGGTGTAAGCAATACCAAGCTGAGAATGTCGGCAGCGACAGCGATAGTCATGCCGTGCTCTTTAGCGCGGCTTACAAAATCAGCGTAGTTATGCACTGTGCCAGCGGCAGTCGGGTATTGCAGCAATGCACCGTATAGATGCTCATTAAGCGTTACTGTTTTGAAATCGCCAATGACTAAGTCAATGCCCAAAGGTTTAGCGCGTGTTTTCAGCAGCTCAATGGTTTGTGGGTAGCATTCGTGGGAGATGAAGAAACTATTTTTACCTTGCGCGACAGCATCGCGAGAACGTAGTCCGTACAGCATCGTCATGGCCTCGGCGGCGGCAGTCGCTTCGTCTAGCAAAGAGGCGTTAGCGATTTCCATGCCTGTCAGATCGACAATCATGGTCTGATAATTTAGTAGTGCTTCCAGACGGCCTTGTGATATTTCTGCTTGGTAAGGAGTGTACGCGGTATACCAACCGGGATTTTCCAATACGTTGCGCTGAATGACTGGCGGCAAGATAGTGTTGTAATAACCTAGGCCGATATAAGTTTTATACATCTTGTTCTTCGCCGCAATGCCACGCAAATGCGCGAGAAACGCGTGCTCACTCATACCCTCCGGCAAGTTCAATGGATTCTTCAAGCGGATGGCAGCAGGTACTGTCTGGTCAATCAGCGCATCCAAGGAAGGTGCGTTGATCTTGTTTAACATAGCCTGCACATCTTGCGAGTTAGGCCCGTTGTGGCGGGTGACGAATTGGTCGGTAGTCATCTTGGGAGAGCTTTCTGAATTAAGGGGAAGGGGGAAGAGGGAAGGGAACGCAGCTGCGCTGCTCAAGGGGAAAAACAGGCCAGAGGTTTTGCCCTTCTCCCTTGAGCACCGAAGGTGTGTTCCCTTTACCCTTCCCAGCCTCTAGTGCGCTTCGCTATCAACATGTGCCTGATAAGCTGTAGCATCCATGAGCGCTTCAACATCTGCTGCATTGTCTGGCTTCATCTTGAATAGCCATGCTTCATATGGAGTCTCATTGATGCTTTCTGGGGTGCTATCTAAATCGCTATTTGTCGCGGTGACTTCGCCAGATACAGGGGCGTATATGTCGGCGGCGGCTTTGACTGATTCAACTACGGCGCACTCTTCTTTTGCATTGAGTTTGCTGCCTGCTGCGGGTGCTTCTACGAATACCATATCGCCAAGTAGTTCTTGCGCGTGTTGGGTTATGCCAACAGTGATTGTGCCGTCAGCTTCGGTTTTAACCCACTCGTGAGAGGCGGTGTATTTCAAGTTGCTTGGGTTGCTCATGATGTTCTCCAGATAGTTAACAATTTATCGTAGGTCGGGTTAGCAGGCTTATCGCGTAACCCGACATGCACGGTTAAGGCTTTGCCTAAGCCAAGCTACATTTTTAAATTAAGCCTTTGCCGTTGCGGGCAAAAGGATATTTCACAACTTGTGCAGCCAATATCTTACCGCGTATTTTTACTTGAACGCTGTCGCCGATCTGTACCTCTTTAGGTAGACGTGCCAGCGCAATAGATTTTTCCAGTGTGGGCGAGAAGCTACCACTGGTGATCTCGCCTTCGCCGTGGGGGGTGTGTACTTTTTGATGGCCGCGTAATACGCCGCGATCTAGTAATACAAGACCTACCAACTTGCTAGCAGGCGGATTGGCTAGCAGTGCGGCTTTGCCGATGAAGTCGCGTTCGCTCTTCAGATCTACAGTCCAAGCTAGGCCAGACTCAAGCGGGCCGACTGTTTCGTCCATGTCCTGACCGTATAAATTCATGCCAGCTTCTAGACGCAGCGTGTCGCGCGCGCCCAAGCCGATAGGTTTGACGCCAGCTTTGCTGAGTGCATACCAGAATGTTTCTACTTGGTCTTTAGGTAACATGACTTCAAATCCGTCTTCGCCTGTGTAGCCAGTGCGGGCAATGAAGTATTCACCGCAATCGGCAGCTTGGAAATTTACCATTTGTTCGGTTGCCGCTTTAGTTTGCGGCAATACTTGCCACACTTTGGCGCGAGCGTTCGGACCTTGTACAGCGACCATGGCAAGGTCATCGCGCGAGCTGATGCTGAGCTCAGGTGTGTGACTGCTTGCTTGTAGCTTCATCCATGCAATGTCTTTATCTGCCGTACCAGCGTTTACTACAATGCGGAACCAGTCCTCAGTCATGAAGTAGATGATGAGGTCGTCAATGACATGACCATCAGGGCGCAGCATCGCTGAGTAGAGTGCTTTGCCGGGGATGCTGATTTTGTCAGCATTGTTGGCTAGCAGATAACGCAGAAAGTCGCGTACACCTACGCCTTTAATGTCGACAACACGCATATGGCATACGTCAAACATGCCGCTATCGTTACGTACTTGATGGTGTTCGTCGATTTGCGAACCGTAGTTCACCGGCATATCCCAGCCGCCGAAATCGACCATCTTTGCGCCCATGGCGCGGTGGGCTGCATTTAGGGCTGTTGTCTTTAGTGTCGTCATATGTGCTTTCAGAAAATTATGTTTCAGCAATAAATCGCTTTAGGCGAGTTGGAACGAAAAAAGGCGCAGCACGAATTCGTGCTGCGCCCCATCTGTCCTTGTTACCTGAGAGATTCCGGCCTGATTAAACGCCGTGTGCCCCTTCGGTGGTCAAAATTCCCTCTCCCCAGCCCTCTCCCATAAATGGGAGAGGGGGGCAAATTCTCGCTACGCGAGATTAACTATCTTGACGCTCTCCAGATTTGCCTGTTCCGATTGGTTCTTGAGCCTGAGCGGTTACGGGTGTTGCGCCTTCGGCGGTGCTTGAAATTAGCACACTCTCCCAGTCGGTTTGAACGGCGGACGGATTATACCGCAACTGTTTTAGCGCGGATAGAACAAGAATAGTTTATAGCCTGTGGGCTTTAGATCGACGCTATCAAGAGGCAGTTCGATGCTTATTTCACGGTTGGCCGCAAGCCCCCGTTTTTCGCCGATAGTCTCTTTCAGGTATTCGGATGGCGTAAAGGTGCGGCGCGCAATTATTTTGTCTTCAGTGTCTGTAAGGCTAAGTTCCAAGCTTGGATACGTTTGAGCATACGGGGCCAGGTTGTGTAGCAAGGCACTTAAGGTGACGTAATTGGGTTGCAATGGATTCGCTGCTAGATCAGAAGATTCAATGCTCATTAAGTCAGCATTTTTTGGCAAGGGGATGCTGCATTGCGGTAGCTTGCAATATGTCGTTAACACCGGCTTTATACCCGGTAGCCGCGCAGCGATCTCGACGCGATAGAAATAGAAAGCTTGTGCAGTTAAACCAATCAGTAAAAATACTGAGCCGAGTATCCATGTCCAATGTGCTGGCTTGGAGCTTGACTTGCTAATTTCTTCAGATGGAGGAGCATCGCCAAATTTGAACTGATGCTCCACTTGTTCAGTTTCGACAGCGCCCAAGGAGAAGGCTGGTTCGTCCTGCTCGGCAGTGTCTAAGAAAGAAGTTGGTTCGTCAGTTTCGATTGGCTCCGAAAGTGAGCTCGTTTCGTCTGCGTCGATGGCTTCCACAGGTGAGATCGCTTCGTCCAATTTCTGTGTTTCGAAAGACTCAATTGTGTCGACGGGGGTGGCGTGATCAATCTCTTCGTCAGGAATGGACGGGGGAGGGTCGAGTAAGCTGTCTAGAAGCGAAGCGGTCTCGGCGTTATATCCAATATTAACAGTCTCTTCTTGTGGTGTATCAATTGGTGGCTCAAGTTGAGGGCTGGGTGCTTCTTCACTTACTTGTTCTGCGGCATTGAAAACATGCTCGCAGCGTCCGCAACGCACCATGCCTTTATATGCGGTCAGTTGCTTGTCATTTACTTTGAAGCGAGTGCCGCATTCCGGGCACTGAGCGGTCAAATCAGTCATTTTTTGCAACCCGACAGGCAAGCCCAGCCATCTTCAATAATAGCGGCTGACATATCAAACCACTGCGCATATATACGCATCACATCATCCGCCTGTTCGGCAAGTACGCCAGAGAGCACGATGCGACCACTTTGCTTTGTAGAGACGGCAAGCAATGGCGCTAATGCACGCAAGGGGTTGGTAAGAATGTTAGCGACAACAACATCGTATTGAGTCAGTGTCGTGCCATCTGGTAGATAGAAGTCCGCGTTCACTTGATTGGCGGTGGCATTGTCATGACTAGCCTGTACTGCTTGCGCGTCAATATCTATGCCGATCGCGCTAGCAGCACCTAATTTCATGGCGGCGATGGCGAGAATGCCAGAGCCGCAGCCATAGTCGAGTACAGCTTCACTGCCTTGAATATTGCTATCCATCCAGCGTAGGCATAAGCGCGTGGTCGGGTGACTGCCGGTGCCGAAGGCAAGGCCGGGATCTAGGATGATATTGATTGCAGTCGCATCGCTGGGAGTGTGCCAAGTAGGCACTATCCATAAACGCGCCGAGATGCGGATGGGGTCAAATTGCGCTTGAGTAAGACGTACCCAGTCACTCTCATCCAGTGTTTCAATCTGGTGTTGAGGTAAGGGGCTGATGCCAAGATCAGCGCAGCAGCTATGCAGGATGTCGCTGACAGCAGCATTGCTTTCGAACAAGGCATTGAGCAGATTGTGCTGCCAGATAGTGGCACTAGGCTCCCCAGGTTCGCCAAAAATGGCTTGTTCGTCTGGGGTGTCCGCATCCGCATCCAGCATATCTACTGATAATGCGCCGTTTTCTAGCAATGCTTCGCTGAGTGCTTCTGCGTACTGGGCGTCAGCGTGAATAGATAAGGTGAGCCAAGACACCTTATTTACCCTTTGTGCGTTCGGCCAGCTTGTGTTCCAAATAATGGATGTTCGTGCCACCCTGAACAAAAGCGGCGTCTTGCATCAGTTCCTGATGCAGCGGAATATTGGTTTGAATACCTTCTACAACCATTTCCGAAAGTGCGGTACGCATACGGGCGATAGCCTGATCTCGGGTGTCACCATAGGCAATGATCTTGCCGATCATGGAGTCATAATGAGGCGGAATGAAATAGTTTGCGTATACATGTGAATCCACCCGAATGCCGGGGCCGCCAGGGACATGCCAAGTATTGATGCGTCCTGGTGAGGGGACAAATGTATATGGGTGTTCAGCATTGATACGGCATTCAATCGAATGTCCACGGAACTCAATATCCTTCTGGCGGAAGGGTAGCTTTTCTCCTGATGCAATGCGGATCTGCTGTTGCACGATGTCAACACCGGTAATCATTTCTGTAACCGGATGTTCTACCTGTACGCGGGTATTCATCTCAATGAAGAAAAACTCGTTGTTCTCGTACAAAAACTCAAAAGTTCCTGCGCCGCGATAGCCGATTTTGCGACAAGCTTCAGCGCAACGCTCGCCGATTTTGTCGCGCAATTTGGTGTTGAGATGCTGAGCGGGGGCTTCTTCGAGGATTTTCTGGTGGCGGCGTTGCATGGAGCAATCGCGCTCACCTAAATATACAGCGTTACCATGTTGGTCGGCCAATACCTGAATCTCAATATGGCGCGGGTTCTCCAAAAACTTTTCCATGTAGACCATGGGATTGTTGAAGGCGGCTTGCGCCTCAGTTTTGGTCATGGTTACGGCATTGAGCAAAGCTGCCTCGGTATGAACCACACGCATGCCGCGTCCGCCCCCACCGCCTGCCGCTTTGATAATGACCGGATAGCCAATGAATTTGGCGATACGCATAATTTCTTTAGGGTCGTCCGGCAGTGCACCCTCCACACCGGGTACGCAGGGTACGCCAGCTTTGGTCATTGCCTGTTTGGCGGAAACCTTGTCGCCCATCAGGCGGATGGTTTCGGCGCGAGGGCCAATGAATACGAAGCCGCTTTTCTCTACGCGTTCGGCAAAGTCGGCGCTTTCGGACAGAAAGCCGTAGCCGGGATGGATAGCTTGCGCATCTGTTACTTCTGCGGCACTAATAATCGCAGGAACATGCAGATAGCTTTGGCTTGAAGGTGCTGGCCCGATGCATACAGACTCGTCAGCAAGTTTGACATACTTGGCATCTGCATCGGCTTCGGAGTGGACTGCAACCGTCTTGATGCCTAACTCGCGGCAGGCACGCTGAATGCGTAGCGCGATCTCGCCACGATTGGCAATAAGGATTTTTTCAAACATAACGGGAGCCTCCGGCTTTGCAGGACTGGCTGGTTTGCGTGTGAACATGACCATAATGGATTAGCCGATGAGGAACAGAGGTTGACCGAATTCTACGGCTTGTCCATTTTCTACTAAAATGGCTTTTACTACTCCGGCTTTGTCGGATTCGATTTCGTTTAGCAATTTCATTGCTTCGATGATGCATAGCGTTTCGCCAGCGTTGACAGTCTGGCCAATATCGACAAATGATTTTGCGCCAGGAGATGCTGCACGGTAGAAGCTGCCGACCATAGGTGATTTAACCACATGGCCTTCCGGTTCTGCTGGCTCAACTGGCGCGGCGGGAGCCGCAGCTAGCGGAGCAGGGGCATGTTGCTGCGGAGCGGCAGAATAGAATTGTTGGCTACCCGTAGTTTGACGTGAAATGCGCACATGTTCTTCGCCTTCAGTTAATTCTAGCTCTGTGATCCCTGAATTTTCTACCAGTTCGATGAGTGTTTTTAGCTTGCGTAAATCCATTGTTTAGCTCCTTACAGAATGTTGTAGTGCAAATTGCAGTGCTAGTTCATAGCCTTTAGCGCCTAAGCCGCTGATAACTCCGACTGCGATGTCAGAGAAATATGATTCCTTGCGGAACGCTTCGCGGGCGAATACGTTAGACAGATGTACTTCGATAAAGGGTATTGCAACAGCCGCCAGTGCGTCACGTATGGCTACACTGGTATGAGTGAAAGCTGCTGGGTTGATGATGATGAATTCTGTGCCATCCGATTGTGCTTGCTGTATTCGATCTATAAGGGCGGATTCGGCGTTGCCCTGTAAATGTGCAAGTTTTGCCCCCGCAGATTGAGCTAGTGTTGATAACGTGCTGTTAATTTCGTCTAACGTGACATGACCGTACACTTCCGGCTCGCGCGTGCCGAGCAGGTTTAGATTGGGGCCATGTAATACGAGGATATTGTTCACGGTGCGGATTTTGCCGGAAAATGGGTGCGTTTGTCTACCAGTTCGGTGTATTTATCTACTAAACAGCTATTTTGTCCAGATTTGGCATTAAGAAACAACAGCCCGGTAAAATTATGCTTTCTCATAGCCCTGCATTATTTAGCGACTGCAAAAATTGCGTGGGGTTTTGGTAGCCGGTAACGCGGAAGTCAGTTTGTTCTTTGCCTTGTGAGTTAAAGAATAAACTGGCAGGCGGCCCGAACAGCTCGAAACGCTGTAGCAGGGCTTTGTCGTCAGCATTGTTGGCCGTCACGTCGGCTTGTAATAGCAGTGTGTTTTTAAGTCTAGCGTGTACCTTCGCATCACTAAATGTAATGCGTTCCATTTCTTTGCATGAAACACACCAGTCGGCATAAAAATCCAGCATGACTGTTTTGCCTTTAGCTTGGGCGATACGTGCATCTAATTCGGCACTGCTCTTTACTCGCTCGAAGCGCAAAGTGCTTGTCTCATGATTCGAAGAGGTATGGGCGATGCCTCCAAGCGGACGCAGGATATCGCGTGCGCCGGACAGCGCGCCGATGAGGTAGGCAACGCCGAGTAGTATGGAAATAAGCCCTATGCCTTTCCACAGCTTGCGCCAGCCGTTGGCATTTTGCGGCAGTGAATCTAGTGCATGTAGAAAGATGCCGGACAGGATTAGCAACGCCGCCCATAACAACATCTGAGCTGTGACTGGAATGATGGGGGAGATGATCCAGATGGCGAGTACTAGCATTACCACGCCAAACACTCGCTTGACGGCTTCCATCCACGCACCCGCTTTAGGCAGCAAGACACCTGCTGAGCTTCCGATCACTAGCAATGGCGTGCCCATGCCTAGAGCCAATGCGAACAAGGCTGTGCCGCCCAGTATCGCGTCATGTGTTTTGCTGATGTAGAGCAAAGCACCTGCCATAGGCGCTGCGATGCAGGGACTCATAATGATGGCGGAAAGTGCGCCCATGGCAAATACACCGGAGAGGTGTCCGCCATGTAATTTGTTGCTGGTGTCGGTCAGTTTGCTTTGTAATGAAGAAGGCAGTTGCAACTCGTAAAAACCAAACATGGATAGCGATAACAAAACGAATACAGCGGCGAATCCACCTAGTACTAGTGGAGTTTGCAATGCATTGGAAATCAGTTCACCGGAAAATCCCGCCGCAACACCCGCTGCCGCGTAAGTGAGCGCCATGCCCATGACGTAAGCAAACGACAGGATGAAGGCATGCATATGAGTGATTTTGGCCCCGCGCCCGACGATGATGCCAGACAGGATAGGGATCATCGGAAACACACAGGGTGTAAAAGCGAGTAACAGCCCCGCGCCGAAAAAGAATGACACGATGAGCCAGAAGCTACCTTGCTTTAATACATTGGCGATTTGCGAGTTTTCATTTTCGACCGTGGGTGCCGGCGCAGGAGAGTTGCTGATGGATTGGACTAGATTGATGACTAGCGTTTTTTCAATTGGCGGATAGCACAAGCCTTTTTCGCTACAGCCCTGATAGCTGGCATTCAGCGTAAGTGGCTGTGCTGGATCTGCACCTCGCAACACAATCTCGGCCTGAAATGATTCGTGATAAACCTCAAGTTCGCCAAAGTTGGGGTCGTTCTTGATCTCACCTTTAGGCAGATTTACGCTAACAATTTTGGCTGTGCCGTCCGCTACCGTGAAACTGATTTTGTTGCGATATAAATAGTAATCTGGGGTGACTGTGAAGTTGGCTTGTAAGACGTTTTTGCCGCGTGCGATGACGCTTAGCTGGAATGCATCATCTGCTTGTAAGAAAGAGGGTTGTGATGAAACCCCTAATTTATTTAGAAATCCGTTAGCTTGGGCTAGGGGTGTAAGACATAGCAATGCGATCAGCAACAAAAAACGTTTCATTCAGTAACCCTTGGTTGTGTTTCGTGTTCTACCCAGTCTAGATAGGCGGGCAGCCCGGCTGTCACAGGGACAGCAATAAGTTCGGGAAGTTCATAAGGGTGCAATTTTCGCAATGCGCTTTCTAAGCGTGGATAGGCTGCACGCGAGGTTTTTATGAGTAGCGGTACTTCTGTGGCGGCTTCTAACTTGCCTTCCCAACAATAGACGGAGGTGCATTCGGCAAGAATGTTCACGCAAGCAGCGATGCCTTCTGCGACTAGAGATTCTGCGACACGTTTTGCAGTAACGTGATCGGGTAGATTGGTGATGACTAGCAATACTTCGCTCATCGTGTGCCCGCTCGTGCGCAACGTATGCCAAGTTGCAGCAGCTCGTCCCATACATCGCCTTGGCGCATGCCCTTTATTAACTTGTCAATTTGCGCCGCTTGACGCAAGGCGCGTTCTGCGAAGCTTGGGCTAAAGCGTCGCACGGCACGTTCGATTAATTTTTGCTTCACGCCCCACACTCGTGCTTCACGTAGTGCCGCTGAGAGATTGCCAGTTTGCTGCATGGCGCGCGAAACCTTTGCCAGGGCGCGTATGTCTTCTGCTACTGCCCAGAGTATAAGTACGGTTGCAGTGCCTTCAGCCTTCAATCCATCAAGGATGCGCGCATAGCGCTCGGCATCTCCAGCTAGCATGGCTTCGGAAAGTTTGAATACATCGTAGCGCGCGACATCCATCACGGAATCTTTTACTTGTTCGAAGCTAAGCTGGCCAGCGGGAAACAGCAGTGCTAGCTTTTGTATTTCCTGAAAGGCGGCGAGTAGATTGCCCTCTACACGTTGCGCTAAAAAGGCCAGAGTGTCCTCGTCAGTAAATTGTTCCTGACGCTTGAGTCGCGCTGCGAGCCATGCGGGCAAGGCGGAGAGTGGGACTTCATTGGCGCTGATGATGGTGCCATGTTGTTCCAGAGCGCTGAACCATTTGCTTTTCATTGCGGAGCCATCAAGACGCGGCAAAGAAATTAAAGTTAAGGTGTCAGAGTTTAAGTTTTCGCAATGTGCTTGCAATGCTTGCGCGCCTTCTACGCCTGGCTTGCCGGAGGGAATGCGTAAATCGATCACCTTGAGTGAAGAAAATAGCGACATGCTTTGCGCGCTGTTGCGCAGCTCTGCCCATTTGAAATGCTGTTCTGCAATGATGACTTCGCGTTCAGTGTATCCCGCTGTGCGTGCCGCAACGCGAATGGCATCTGCTGCTTCGATGGCGAGTAGCAATGCCTCACCGTGGATCACATAAAGCGAACCTAGGCCTTTGCTCAGATGACGCGGAAGATCTTCGCTGGAGATGCGCATTATTTGTCCACGGCTACGCCGCTTGTTGCAGTGATGCCACTTATTGCAGCGACTCCGCTTGTTGCGATCACCCCGCTTGCGCTGGAAATAATCTCGCCAATTTCATTATGTGGGCGAGCTCGGCTCAGGCGGCGCAGTGCTTGTTGCACGGCATCGATTTGCATATTTTTGTATAGCAGTGTCTCTTCCTGTTCTTTCGCCAGCACATGTGCATCGTTATAGGCCAAAGTGCGCGTTAGTAATATTTGCTCTTCGGGCAACCAGACGTTTAGCTGTTCGTCATAAGCGCTTAGAGAAACACGGAAACTTAATTGATATTCAAGCACTTTTCCTGCGCTGGATAGAGACAGGATCTGTTTGTTGGTAGACTCAGAAATAATCTCCAGTGTAATCGTAGCTTTGTCAGCGCTGTTACTTACTTCAACCTTGTTGCGGATCAATGCGGTGCGTAAGTTCGACACGAAAGGGGTTTCTTGAGGCGATTTTAAATACACACTTTGAAAGGCTAGCGTCACCGCCGCGCCATGCCCGCGTAAGTGAAAGCCGCAGGCCGCTAGCAGCAAGCTCGCAGAGAGTAAGAGAAACAGTGAAGAGATGTATTTCATGTTGCTCAGATTACCACGTTGACCAAGCGACCCGGCACAACGATGACTTTTTTCGCAGCACCGCCGTTGAGTTGTTTTTGTACTGCTTCGTGCGCGAGCGCAAGTTGTTCGATGCTAGCTTTGTCCGCATCTTTTGCCACGCGCAGACTGCCACGCAACTTGCCGTTCACTTGGATGACTAGTTCGATTTCATCTTGCTCCAGAGCCGCTTCGTCCACTTCAGGCCAAGAGGCATTCAGGATGTTGTCGCCGTAGCCCAATTCTTTCCACAAGGTCTGGCTGATGTGCGGAGTGATAGGGGACAAGATGCGCAGCAAGAACGATACGCCTTCGCTTAATACCGCGTGACTAGCGCTAGCCTTGGCTTTTTCCAAAGTGTTGAGCATCTTCATTCCGGCAGACACGACGGTGTTGAATTGGTGGCGTGAAAAATCGAAATTTGCTTGCTTAAGCAACAGGTGCATATCGCGACGCAAAGCCTGATCGTCGGCAGATAGTTTGCCGAATTTATGTGTAACTTTACAAATATCACTTAATTCGGCAGACAAATTCCATACCCGCTTCAAAAAGCGGAACGAGCCTTCCACACCAGCATCTGACCACTCCAGAGATTGCTCAGGTGGTGCGGCAAACATCATAAATAGACGTGCCGTATCCGCGCCATAGGCGCTAATAATGGCTTGTGGATCAACGCCGTTGTTTTTCGACTTCGACATTTTTTCTGTGCCGCCGATGATAACGGGCTGGCCGTCAGTCTTCAGCTTTGCACCGATAGGGCGCGCCTTCGCGTCCATTTCAACTTCAACATCGGCGGGATTGATCCATTGCTTCTTACCGTTGGAGGCTTCGCGGTAGAAAGTGGGTGCGATCACCATACCTTGAGTCAATAAATTTTTAAATGGTTCGTCGCCTTGCACTAAGCCTTCGTCGCGCATCAGCTTGTGGAAGAAACGTGCGTACAGCAAATGCAAAATCGCGTGCTCGATGCCGCCGATGTATTGATCCACAGGTAACCATTTTTTCGCGGCTTCTGGATCTACCATTGCTGTATCGCATTGCGGGCTGGCGTAACGGGCGTAATACCAAGACGATTCAGCAAAGGTGTCCATTGTGTCGGTTTCGCGTCGCGCATCCGCACCGCATTGCGGGCAGGTGCACTCGTAAAATTCCGGCATTTTTGCCAGCGCTGAACCCGCGCCATCCGGCACGACATTTTCAGGTAGCACTACAGGCAATTGCTCGTCGGGCACCGGCACGTCGCCGCAAGTTTTACAGTGGATAATAGGGATAGGGCAGCCCCAGTAGCGTTGGCGCGAAATGCCCCAGTCGCGTAGGCGGAACTGGACTTTCTTTTCGCCCAAGCCTTTTTCGGTGAGGTCGGCGGCGATGGCATCAACAGCTTGCTCGAAATTTAAGCTGTCGTACTTGCCAGAGTCAACGCAGATGCCGTTTTTAGTCGCATACCATTCATTCCAAGATTCTGTGGAGAAGGGAGAAGGGTCAAGGGAGAAGGGTAACTGCGGCGCTGAGGTTTCCCCCTTATACCTTCCCTCCTCTCCCTTCCCTGCAACCACTTGTTTAATCGGCAAGTTATACTTCAGGGCGAAACCAAAATCGCGCTCATCATGCGCCGGCACCGCCATCACTGCACCATCGCCGTAGCTCATCAATACATAGTTGCCGACCCATACTGGTATTGATTCGCCAGTCAGTGGGTGAGTCACTTTGATGCCCGTATCCATGCCTTTCTTTTCCATCGTCGCCATATCGGCTTCGGCTACGCCGCCGTTTTTGCATTCTTCAATGAAGCTGGCAAGGGCTGGATTGTTCTTTGCTGCATGCATCGCTAGTGGATGTTCAGCCGCGACCGCGCAGAAGGTGACTCCCATAATGGTGTCGGCGCGGGTGGTGTATACCCATAGTTTGTCCTGCTTGCCGCCCAACTCATACGGAAACGCAAAACGCACGCCGTAGCTCTTGCCAATCCAGTTGGCTTGCATGGTCTTCACTTGCTCCGGCCAGCCGGATAGGGTGTCTAAGTCTTGCAGTAATTCGTCGGCATATTGGGTGATGCGGAAGAAATACATGGGTATCTCGCGCTTTTCCACCAGCGCGCCGCTGCGCCAGCCGCGTCCGTCTATGACTTGTTCGTTGGCCAACACGGTGTTGTCAATCGGGTCCCAGTTTACAGTTGAGGTTTTTTTGTAGATCACGCCTTTTTTGAACAAGCGATTAAACAGCCATTGCTCCCAACGATAGTAGTCTGGCTTGCAGGTGGCGATTTCGCGCGACCAGTCCATGCCTAGTCCTAGCAGCTTCAACTGCTGCTTCATGTATTCAATATTGGAATAAGTCCACTCGGCGGGCGGTACATTGTTTGCCATCGCAGCGTTTTCGGCAGGCAAGCCGAATGCATCCCAACCCATAGGCTGCATGACGTTAAAGCCCTTCATGTGGTGGTGGCGGCTCAATACATCGCCGATGGTGTAGTTGCGCACATGGCCCATGTGTAGTTTGCCGGAAGGGTAGGGGAACATCGACAGGCAGTAGTATTTCGGCTTGTCGCTAGTCTCGGAAGCGCGGAAAGTTTGCGCGCTATCCCATTGTTGTTGAACGGTGGCTTCGATGTCTTTCGGTGAATAATTCTGTTGCATGATTAGATTGGGTGCTCAATGTGGCAAAAATAAGCCGATATTATAGCCGCCATTGCCGTTTGCCGAGAGTTAATGAAAAGGCTTGTTGTGACGAGCAGTTCTATTGTTGGCAGTGAAGCAAATGATGAGTTACTTACCCGCCCAGTTTTCTACCTTCAAATTATGTACTCTGGAAAACTCCCCGATATTGTGCGTAACCAACGGGATGCCGAGATTGACGGCATGCGCGGCAATGAGTGTGTCCATGGGGCCGATGGGAGTGCCGTTTTTCTCCAGCTCTGTGCGTATTGTTCCGCCGATATGCGCGGCAGCTTCGTCGAAGGGGGCGATGATAAAGTCGAGCAGAAATTTTTCGAGCAGGGCTAAGTTGGCTTTGCGCCAGCGTCCTTTTTGCGCGCCGTAGCTTAGTTCAAATGTCACGATACTGGAGAGTACGAGGTTTTCGTCGGGGGCAAGTGCATCCAGACGGGTAAGGATGCGTGACTGGCGTTCGGGGTGACGGTCGGTCATCAGGTAAATGCAGGTGTTGGTGTCCAACATGTAATTCATTGCGGCCAATCCCGTTCTTCAAAGGCCGCTTGTGGCGCAGCTTCAAAATCTCCCTTGAACTTTCCGACGCAATCTTTCAAGTTTTGCCAGCGCGCCGCTTTCTTCGGAATTAACATCACTGTATCGCCCTGTTTGCGAATGAAAATTTCATCATCCAGAAAGCGGAATTCTTTGGGAAGCCGAACTGCTTGGCTATTACCCTGTTTGAATACTTTGGCCGTTTTCATGTTTGTCCTCCGATGATTGTGTGCGCATGAATAAGTATATACATATTGCCGTTTTAACGCTAACCGATCCACGATGCCGTCAGCATAAAGAGTATCTCGGAAAAATGAAGCAAAGGGGGATAGGCTCATGTTTTTTGGGGTATCAGAAATAAATCTGCCCCTAGGGCTTTGATTCTCTGTTAAACATGGAACTCGCTAAAATCGTTACTAAACACTCACTGTTGAGGTCGTTTTTTATCCGCCTTTTTGTGGATTTAATTCTGTCCATTTGAATTTCAACAGTTGTGCCAGTGTTTTCATCCAGCAAGGCACATGACCTTGCCGCCTGTTCACAAATTGATGCCAGTCGGCTTGCCAATCCACATTGACTACAGCAGCCGGTTCGTAGGTACTGCACCAAGCTGTCGCACACAACCAGTAAGCAATGGTAGAGATTTTGTTGGCGCTGGATAATTCTTTCCAGAGCTGGACTACTTGCTTGAAGCTATCTGCACGCTTGGTGGCATTGCTCACACGACAAGCCTGCACGAAGCAGGCATAGATTTGCAACAAGGGGCGGCGATGTGGCGGTGTTGTTTCGGGAATGGTAGGCAATTCTGCTGGGGCGGAAGCTTCATCACTGCCCGCCAGCCAAGCAAGTAAATGCGCGTTGCATGCGGCCGAAAATTGATCCTCAGAAAACCTGACCGGGTTCTTTTTTGCCAGCCGCTCATATATTTCCAGCGCTTGCAGGGCATGACCCAGCGCCTCATCGTTGTGGCCTGCATCGCTCAAGTGCCTCGCATAGTTGTTCAATGATGTCGCGTAATCGGGATCGAAGCGATCTTGGCTTTTCCCTGCCAGTCGCACGTATATTTCCAGTGTTTGTCGGGCATGTGCCAGCGCCTCAGCGTTGCGGCCTGCATCACTCAAGTGGCTCGCATAGTTGTTTAATGAATTCGCGTAGTCGGGATCGAAGCGATCTGGGTTCTTCTTTGCCAGCCGCTCGCTTATATCCAGTGCTTGTCGGGCATGCTCCAGCGCCTCATCGTTATGGCCTACATCGCTCAAGCGGTTCGCATAGTTGTTCAGCGATATCGCGTAGTCGGGATCAAAGCGATCCGGGTTCTTCTTTGACAGTCGCTCGCGTATCACCAGCGCTTGCCGAGCATGAACCAGTGCCTCTTCGTTGCGGCCTGCATCGCTTAAGTGGTTCGCATAGTTGCTCAGTGATTTCGCGTAATAGGGATCAAAGCGATCCGGGTTCTTCTTTGTCAGCCGCTCGCGTATCACCAGCGCTTGCCGAGCATGCTCCAGCGCCTCCTCGTCGCGGCCTGCATCACCTAAGCGGATCGCATAATTGCTCAGCGTTGTCGCGTAATCGGGATCGAGGTGATCCGAGTTCTTGTTTTTCAGCTGCTGAAAAAGCATCATTGTTTCTTGGGCGATTTTCATTGACTCCTTGTCGCGCCCCGCGTGGTGTAATGCCGTAGCATAATTGATCAGTTTCGCGACATAGTCATGTTGCGCGCCCATGTCATTGGCTTTTCTCTGGTATTTCAAGTTGGATTTATCGACCAAGGCCTTGTTGACCAAGCAATAGAAATTTGCGAGTTGGACGGATTCTTCATGGGCTTTGTTTTTGAGCAAGCCGGTCATCTGGTTGCGAATATTGGGTAAGAGACGCAACCAAGCCACCTCACCCAACGCTGGCAGTCCGCCCGGCGTTTCGGTGGCGGCGTGGATGAATTCCTGCCAGCAATGCGTGAACTGCCTAGCCAAGGCTTCGATCAGCACTTCATGCAATTCCTCGTAATGGTCGGACAGGCGCGCGGTCACCGTCAGCGTATGCTGACGCATGGCTTGACTGGCTTCCTTGTTCAGCAAGGTATCCAGTAATTCGCCAGCCGATGGGTGCAACAGTGCTTGCGCTACCAGCGCTTCGCCAAGCAAGTCGGGGCGCACGGCCTGCAAGCCTTGCTTGCCGGGGTAAAGTGGTATCAAGGCATTGAACAGTTGATTGAACTGCGCGGGACTTATTAATTTTTTGTTTGCGCGCTCCCAAAAAATTAGCGCGGCCTTGGGCGTAGCGAAGCCACCCGCCAAGGTGGTCAGCGCCAATAATTGTTCGGCATGATGTTCCGCTTGCGGAATATCGTGACCGCTAAACAAACCTCGCCAGTAGCGCCGCTCGTGGTTTAACAAGGCGCGGGTCAGCCCCTGCGCCGTGGTCGGACGTTCGCCGTGTAGCGCAAGCAGCGCGGCCATTTGCAAATACAGCGGACGGCCAAAATGTTCTCCCGCCAGTTCCGGGATAACATCAGGGGCGGGGACGTTTAAAGCTTCGGCAAAGGCATTTAGCGCTTGCCGGTAAGCGTGGCGGCGGTCTTGAATCTCGTTGTGCAATGGGGATAGGTCATAGGGGCCGGAAGTGGCATAACCGCTGAGCAGCGACTCGCAAGTTGTGTTTTTGCCCGGCAGCTTGTCCCACCATTCCCCGCCATCACGCGCCAGCAACAGCAGTCGCACAGGCTGTTCGGCAAGTGATTGCAGCATGGCTTTGAGTAGGGCAAGCAAGCTGTCCTGGCGGGTTTCGGCGTAGTCGATGACGATGAGCAACGGCTGCTTGAGAGCTTTCAAAGCTTGCCAACCAGAGGCCAGCTCCTTGGCTGCGAGATCGCTATCCAAAAATCCCGCGAACCAGCCGGAAGCGATGCGTTGCTGGCAAAGGTGCAGTGCCATCCGAGTTTTGCCTAGGCCGCCTGCGCCCGTGATTAAGCGCACAGCTTGCGGATAGTCGGCATCATCCAGCCATGAATTTAGTTTGTCGAGTTCGGGTTGGCGCGCAGGATCGAAGGGAACCAACTCTTCTTCGGCGCGCAGCAATTGACTGTCGGCCATGCCGCCACCAGTTCGCCAATGTTTTGCCGGCATGTGTACTGGCAAATCGTTGCTGGTGGGCAATGGGGCGATAATTTTCTGGGCTGACGTTATCGGCTGCTGACCTGCGGATGGGATGCTGCCTTTTTGTAATTCCCATGAGAAAGCCTTTGCGGCTTGTTCTGCGCAGGCAGGCCAGGTGTATTCGTTCAGAAGTAGGCCGCGCAATGTCCCAGCTTTCTGGCGCGCTTTCTCCGGTTGGTGTGCAATCTCCCTGAGCGCCGCCGCGACAGCTTCCAAATCTTCCGGCCTGAAAAATGGCTCGCTGTTAGTGCCGCGCACGTCAATCGGATAGACGAATCCTTTTTCGCAGCCGGGATGTTTTTCCTCCAACAATTTATACACGCCACTGTGTTTGCTTATTATCAGTGGCACACCCGCCGCAATGGCTTCCCATGCCGCCAGCCCAAAGCCTTCGTGCCACGAAAGCATCATCACCGCGCTAGCTCTGCTGATTTCGCTATGCAACTCATCCCTGTTGTGGGTATAGGGCAGCCCCCAAATAATGATGGCGCGCTCTGCATATTTTTCTGCAAACGCTTTCAACTGGACTTCCGGTTTCGCATCGGGCTGACTATTTCCATCCGCTGCAAAGTCTACGCCGCGCAACATCAATCTGGGTTGCTTGCATAAACCATCGGGCATGTTGATCTCGCAGGCTACCTTATGCGCATGCGCTAACGCGGCGACACTCAAATAGCCTTGCTTAACGCGAGCTGCATCCCCGCTCAAGCGTCCGCCCAGAAATGCGACAAATGTTTTGGGTGCTAGCTGGGCTGCAATCTCAGCCAGCCCCGGCACAAGCATATGCACGGGATTGACTCCACCGACCAGATCATGCGCGGCATCGCGCAATAGGGGGCCGATAGCTAATATCAGATCGGCTTGCCCGAATAGGCTTTGCTGTTCCTGATTTTTGCGATGCGCGGTTTGGGAATCTTCGGCAAAGGATTCGTAGTGGGCGTAACTCATGTGGTGGATCAGAGCGGAGCGTCCACCAGCTATTTTTGCTGCTTCAATGGCTGCGACTCCGGTGATGCGGTCATGCCCCAGCCAGAGCGTACGCTCGGAATCGAAGTTGATGTCGTGCTGTTTCAACAGCTCAATGCTTGCCTGTGCTTGGTCTTTCGTGAAGGTTTTAGCTTGTGGGGGATAGGGCAGCTTTAGCAGCGTGACAAAGGAGTTTCGGGCTTTTTCAACTTCATCATCATTTGCATCGGCCACGATGCAAATCACCTGAGCGCTGGCCTGATAGGCGTTGCCGAACGCCTCCAGAAAGTCGGTGTTAAAGCTGTTGATGCCGCCGTGCTTGCTTCCCCATTGTGTCGCAAACGTGATGAGTGAATACATTTCTTAAGCCTTGTGGTTGCTTGCCTGCCGTGAAGTATCTAAAAGCGTTAAGTCAGAATTGTTTTTTGTTCAGTATAACGTCCAAAGCCGTTGACCTTGCAAGTTTTATAGCGAGCTTATGAGGCTTGGTTTTTATGCTATTTGTAGAAAATTAATAAGACTAGGCTTGACTTAATCGGCATTTCCACCCCGATCAAATAAATGGCCTATAGGTTTATATTTATAGAAGAAATTGCAACGTTTGCTGACAGTCTTGCTTGAACAACTTCAACACCCTACACCTTTAGCCTTTAAGGCTGGCGGTGTGTTGATAGCGTCATGGATTTCTCAGCCCAATCACGGCTTCAGCGTGAAGTGTACGACTAGCTCGGAGTATTGGCTCAGTACGCCATCGGTGGTGAGTAAATGGGCTGGCAGCGACTGCGCCTGTGCAATCAGTAATCGATCAAACGGGTCTCGGTGATGCCAAGGTAGATTCACCAGTGGATAGCAGTCCTGCCCTTTCACCGTCAATTCGACGAATCCAGTATCCAGCGCGAGGCGGTGAATATCTTCTGGAGAAAAATTAAAATCCGCACGGTTTAAAGATCGTTTGATTGCGATTTCCCAAATGCTGGCAGAGCTGAAATAGACAGTGTTGGATGAGTCAGACACCACTGCAACTATCTCTGGCGGCAAGCGCTCGGGAGCAAGCAATGTCGCCAGCAGGATATTGGTATCCAGCAAGTACACTTGCGGGGCCATTACTTGCCCTGCTCGAACATGCCGCTTATTTCACCCGCATGCAAATTATCGAAGTCTGCCGGGAACGTGAATTGTTTCTTGCCAAGCCCTAGCTTGCGAGGCGGGATCACGGTAGATTCCAGAGACACCAAGCGTGCCACCGGCTTTCCGGCGCGCGCGATTACGATCTCCTCCCCTGCTTCCGCCTGTTCAACGATGCGCGAAAACTGGGTTTTGGCTTCATGGATATTGAGGGTTTGCATGATGCGCCTCGATTTGATTGGATGGACTAATGTTAGTCCATGTCATGCGATTCGGCAAGCGAGGGGCCGATCCGCGATGCCGTTAGAGTAAAGTGGATCTCGGAAAAATGAAGCAAAGGGCGATAGGCTCATGTTTTTTTGGACATCAGAAATAAATTTTTCCCTAGCTCCTTTGATTCTCGAATATGTTCCGATTGCCTCACCTCAGGGCTAGTTGTTTTGGATGGGATATTTAGCTATGACGGCAATAACTTCACCCCCATTGATCTCATTTAATGTTTGGCACTTACACTTTGGCTCTTGATGCGGCGAAATTTACTCCTGTTTGTGAATTTCAATATCCTCGGTCAGTTCCGAAGAGTGAGCAGAAAATTTTTGCAGAAGGAGCTGAAAGTTTCGCAGGTTCGTATTGTGAGATTTGCGAGGGTGTTGGCATGCGCTAATTAACTTGAATGCTTGGATTTTCTATAGAATGCAATACGGCTCATTTATCAAATAATGGAGGTCCCAAAATGTATGCAGAACGATTGATATTGGAAACCGATGTTGCGGGCAGAATAAAAGAGATGCCCATATTGCCCGCCAATAAACAAATGGAAGCCATTTTTTTAGTAACGGACGATCTCAACCTAAAAAAAACACAGCGCCAACCTCATCCTGACATTGCAGGCAAAGCCAAAGTAATTGGCGACATCATCGACACAGTCAGTCAGGCTGAATGGAATCTGCCTAAATGATCGTATTAGATACGCACATTTGGTTTTGGTGGATAAACCAGGATCGCAATTCGTTAGGAGCAAACAGGTGTGAACTCATTGCGGATACCACGTTAATTGCCGTATCCGCCATCAGTTGCTTTGAGATTGCTTGGCTCCAACATCATCAGCGCATCAGCTTGCCATGCTCACCCAAAGACTGGTTTGATAAAGCGCTCGATCAATCCGGCATCCTATTGTTACCCATTACCCCAGACATCGCTGCACGAGCAGTCCAGTTGCACGAACATCATAGTGACCCACAAGACAGGCTGATTATTGCAACGGCACTGGAGCACGATGCCAAGCTCATGTCGGACGACAGCAAGTTTCCAAAATATCAGGAGTTAGAGGGACGCTTGCTTGGACGGCAATAATTGAACAATCAGCCAGCGTAGGATGCGCTGAGGCACGGAGTGCATCGGTCATTCTTCGATTGATGTGCCTCTATAATGTCGGCACATCCAACATCTCTATTGCAATCGCAGTTTCGAATTGATCTCACGCTCACTATGGGAATGTCTCTTTCTGGGCGCACCGCGTCCAATGCCACAGAAGTGATGGAAAAGGGGGACGGAAAAATCGAACATTTCTATTTAGCGTTGGTATATGCAGGATTGAGTTATTTTCCAGACCCTCTGCATCATATTTCTTGCGTACGATAAATTTTCACCTTCCGTCCTAGCTATCTCGAAATATTTCTCGTGCATAGGAAATTAATGTTGACTTGATTTCGATGCCTATATATATTTCTCGCAAACAAGAAATATATATCCCTTCTATAAGGTGTTAACCATGAAAAATGATTCTCGAATGATGGTTTCTTTTGCCGATGAGCGGCAGTTCGGTCAGATTATCCGTGCGCACAGAAAACATATGGGTTTGCGCATTGATGATGCCGCTTTGCTGTGCGGTGTTTCGGTTGCCTTACTTTCTGGGCTGGAGAATGGTTCGCGGCCCGTGGGGCTACCCAAAGCGTTGCGCGTTGCGCAACAACTCGGTATTGCGCTGTTCGCAGATCCGAAAAAAGTGAGCGATGAAAATGCATAAGCTTGCCGCGTGGATTGGCAATGATCTTGTTGGACATCTGGGTTTCGATGCGGCGAGTGGTCTGTTCGCATTCGACTACACCACGAGCTGGCAAGCACTTCCCAATTCTTTTGCGCTGTCGCCTTGCCTGCCATTTACGCGCACTGACGAAGATGCCATTCATTCCAGATCGGTAAGAGTTTTCTTTGAGAATCTGTTGCCGGAAGGGAGTGCGCTGGATGTTGCGGCCACGACAAACAGATTATCGAAGAACAACCTGTTCGGCTTGGTGCGTGCGCTGGGAAGGGAAAGTGCTGGCGCGCTTGCTTTGCTGCCTGAAGGGGAGCCTCCCGATTCAAATCCGACCTTGTTCAGAGAGATCACACGGGACGAGCTGTCACAACGGATACGAGAAAGAGATGTCGTGCCTTTCACTGTCTGGGATGGCAAGGTGCGCCTCTCCATCGCTGGTTTGCAAGATAAGGTTGCCGTCTATATGCAAGACGACCACATGTACCTGGTCGAAGGTGCAAACATTGCTTCGACTCATATCCTCAAGCCGATACCTCAACGCGAGGCGTTGTCGTCGCTGGTTGCGAACGAATATTTTTGTATGAAGCTTGCCGCTGCCATCGGCCTGTCCGTTGCTGATGTCGAGATCGTCCGTGTGCCGGAAGCTGTGCTACTGGTGAAACGATTCGACAGGCACCTCACCGCATCTGGTATCAGTCGCAAGCACATCATCGATGCTTGCCAGGCGCTTGATCTGCCGCCCGCCTACAAATACGAAAGAAATTTCGGAAGCGGAAAAGATGTGCGCCACATCCGAGACGGTGTGAGTTACAACAAGCTGTTCGGACTGAACGCACTGTCGGTGCAGCCTGCGGCATTCAATATGGCGATGCTGCGCTGGTCGCTGTTTCAGCAGCTGATAGGTAATAGTGACGCGCACGGAAAAAATGTTTCATTCTATGTGTCGCACGGTGGCATACACCCTGCTCCAGCATACGATCTGGTATCTGTCGTCGCCTATCAGGGTTTTGAAAACGAGCTAGCCATGGGCATCGGCGATGCGTTCACGTTTGACGATGCATTGGCTTTTCAATGGGCCGATTTCGCTCATCAATGCGGAATAAATAAAACCTTACTGGCGCGCGAGATGCGCCGCATGGCGTCATCAACGATGAAAGCGGTGACCATTCTGCCGGATGACGCGTTCACCGACGATGAGCAAGCGATCATTGTCAAAGTGAGGTGTTTTGTCTTATCGCAGTGCGACAACCTTGTTCAAGTCGCTTCTCAGCTACGCAATGTCCCGGATGACTTCTTATAAATATACGCCGGACGCAATTTTTTACTATCGAATAGTCCTGACTTCCTTCATCGCAAAGCACTCGCTGATGCTGCGTATGAGATATACGTATCTGCAACCGATTGAAAATATGCGTTAATCTGCAAAATCTGTGGATTGAACTGCTGTTTTTAGGTTGATCGGCAAGTACCCACTCGACTCTGTTTCGCTCCAATGTTTTTGCAATGTGAATTCTCCGATATATTGTTCTTGGGCGCTGGTTGTTCAAAATTAGCGCGGTAGCGTGCGAGCAACTACCCATGCGCTGATTTGTGTCGCTCCGGCTTGACGCAGGGTGCGCGCCAACTCTTCAATGGATGCGCCGCTAGTCATGACATCGTCAACGATGGCAATGTGTTTTCCGCTCAAGTCCGCACTACAGGTGAATGCCTGGCGCATGTTTTTGCCGCGCGCTTGCCAGGCTAGTGTGGATTGCGGGGTGGTGTTGCGGGTGCGTTGGCAGATGTTGTTTAGTAGAGGAATGTTCAAGCGTCGAGCAAGTCGCGCTGCCAATAATTGCGATTGATTGAAGCCGCGTTCGCGCAAGCGCATGGGGTGTAAGGGGAGAGCGACGATGGCATCGGGGCGGATGTTAATGCCTTGCGCCAGTGCATCGGCAAGCTGTGCGATCAAATTTAGTCGCTCTGAAAATTTCACGGCCTGTATCAATTTGTCTAAGGGAAAGGCATAGGCAAAAGCGGCAACGGTATGGTCGAAAGCGGGGGCGCGGCGCAAGCATTTGCCGCAAGTTGCGCCATGAGGTGAAGGCAGGGCGCATACGGGACAGTGATTGTTGCCGAGGCGCGGCAGATTGGCGTCGCAGGGTTCGCACCAGACCCCGTGAAGGCTGTGCGTGCCGCACAGCGCGCAAGGTTGTGCTGGCAAGATGCGCCTAAATATTGAGCCGCTGTTCAATGATTTGCGCATTGAAATTGACAGTCTCCGTGGTTTGATTGAATATGTCGGGTGTTATTTATCTTCTATTCTGCCATGCAAACTCAAGCTGTAAAGTTCTATTCACCTATTTCTGAAACTACTGCATCGGATCAACGTTGGTCAGTTGCCGATACCGAAGCGTTATTTAATTTGCCGTTTTCAGATTTGATGTTTCGCGCACAGCAAGTGCACCGCGAGCACTTCGATGCCAATGCAGTGCAACTTTCCACGCTACTGTCGATTAAAACGGGGGGCTGTTCGGAGGATTGTGGCTATTGTCCGCAATCGGCGTTTCATTCCGCAGGTGTAGAAAATAAAAAAATGTTGGACGTGAGTGAGGTCGTGAAAGCGGCCAAGGCTGCACAAGAAGCGGGTGCGGATCGTTTTTGCATGGGCGCGGCTTGGCGCGAACCGTCTGAGGAAGACATGCTGTCCGTGGTTGATATGGTCAAAGAAGTGCGCGCATTGGGCATGGAAACCTGCGCCACGCTGGGCATGCTCAGCGATGAGCAGACTGAGCAACTGCGTGTAGCTGGACTCGATTACTACAACCACAATCTCGATACCTCGCCAGAATTTTATGGTGACGTTATCAGTACACGCGATTATCAGGACAGATTAGATACCTTGGATCGGGTGCGTAAAGCTGGCATGCATGTGTGTAGCGGCGGCATCGTAGGTATGGGCGAAAGTCTGACCCAGCGCGCCGGACTGGTCGCGCAGCTAGCTAATATGAACCCCTATCCCGAGAGTGTGCCAATTAATAACTTGGTGAAAGTGGAGGGTACGCCGCTAGCTGAGCAGGAAGAACTCGATCCGCTGGATTTTGTGCGCACTATCGCCGTAGCGCGTATCACCATGCCGACTGCGCGCGTGCGCCTGTCCGCCGGAAGGCAGCAAATGAGCGATGCCATCCAAGCACTATGCTTTCTCGCGGGTGCGAACTCCATTTTCTACGGCGACCAGTTGTTGACCACAGGCAATCCTGATGTGGCTCGTGATCGAGCTTTGATGGATAAGTTGGGTATGTATCCGTTTGCAGATAAGAACCATTAACTACTGAGGCACAGCGACACAGAGGAAGCGCAAGAGGAAGGTCAACATCAGAAAGTATAAAGCAAACCCTAGCAACGCCGATTGCGCTTTAGATTTTGAATTTCTCTGTGTCTCTGTGTCTCTGTGGTGAGATTTTGCCTTTCACGCAATTAAAATTCGAACTTGATATACGCAAAGAACAAGGACTGCTGCGCAGTCGGCGTACGCTCGCGAGTCCGCAAGCGCCGCACATCATCGTGGACGGTAAGCCTTATTTGGCTTTTTGCAGCAATGATTATCTCGGCCTTGCCAATCATCCGCAACTCGTCACAGCTTTGCAGCAAGGCGCGCAGCAGTGGGGTGTTGGGGCGGGTGCGGCACATTTGGTGAGCGGGCATTTCGAGCCTCATCATCAACTTGAGCAAGCACTTGCCGCATTTGTTGGCAAACCCGCTGCCGTGTTGTTTTCGACTGGCTATATGGCCAACCTCGGGGTGGTGCAGGCACTCGTTGGCAAGAGTGACACGGTGTTTGCCGACAAGTTGAATCATGCTTCATTAAATGATGCGATGTTGCTATCACGAGCTGAGATGAAACGTTATCGGCATGCGGATATGGCACATCTGGAAAAACTGTTGGCGCAAGCCAATAGTGGGCGAAAACTAATTATCACGGATGCTGTATTTAGCATGGATGGCGACATCGCGCCGCTGCATGAATTGCTGGCTTTGTGTGAGAAATATGATGCTTGGTTATATGTTGATGACGCGCATGGTTTTGCTGTGTTGGGGGAGCAGGGGCGCGGCTCATTGGCCCACTTTGGTTTAGATTCGTCGCGCATTATTTACATGGCAACATTGGGTAAGGCTGCTGGTGTGTCCGGTGCGTTTGTCGCAGCAGAGCAAGTAGTCATCGACACACTGCTTAACCATGCGCGCAGCTATGTGTATACCACGGCCAGCCCGCCTGCTTTGTCGCTGGCTTTATTGCAAAGTTTGCAGTTAATCGAACAGGGCGATAGCTTGCGCGCGCACTTGCAGAAACTGATTGAGCAGTTGCGTGCGGGGCTGCCGGATTTGCCTTGGACCTTAATGCCGTCACATACCGCGATTCAGCCTCTACTAATCGGTGAGAATCAGCAGACACTGCAATTGAGTGAGGGGCTGCGCGCACGCGGTATTTGGGTCGCGGCAATCCGTCCGCCTACCGTGCCGCAGGGCACAGCGCGATTGCGTATTACTTTGTCTGCCGCGCATAGTGAGGCGGATGTGAAGCAACTGATTGTGGCATTGCATGCGCTTGCTTTGGAAAAAGCCTAAAAACTTTCACCACAGAGACACAGAGACACAGAGAAAAGCAAAACGTCAACAGCTTGCAGCCGTGGCAGCGAATCGGCTTAGTCAGAAAATTGGGAGAGGATTGAGGCGAGAGGAGTTGTTCTTGATCCGTATACGTTTGGAAGAAGGTTGTTATGCACATTGAAACAATAGGCAAGGGTGCACCAATAGTATTGATTCACGGTTGGGGTATGCACGGCGGGGTTTGGGCAGATGTTGCGCAGAAATTGGCGACAGACTTTTGTGTGCATAGCGTAGATTTGCCGGGGTATGGATTTAGTACGGGGAAGGGGGAATCTACAAGTTCATCTTTTTCTATTGAATCAGTCGTCGCTGAACTGTCAGCGGCGTTTGTCGAGCCGGTTTGCGTGTGCGGCTGGTCTTTGGGCGGGCAAGTGGCGATGCGTTGGGCGGCGCGTGAGGCGGATAAAGTGCGACGTTTGATTCTTGTTGCGAGTACGCCGTGTTTTTCCGAGAGACCGGATTGGGCTTTCGGGGTGGAAAGAGTCGTGTTGGAGAAATTTGCTACTGAACTGGAAGCCAATCATGCGGCTACTTTGCGGCGCTTTATCGCACTGCAACTACGTGGCAGTGCGAATGAGCGAGTGTTGCTGGCACTGATGCGTGAGCGATTGTTTAGTCGCGGCGAGCCAGATATGCAAGTATTGCGAGCCGGATTAAATATTCTTCGCGATGTTGATTTGCGCGGTGAGTTGCAAAATATTAAGCAGCCTAGTTTGATTGTCGCGGGTGAACGCGACAAACTGACTCCGCCGCAAGCGTCTCGCTATATGGAGCAGATCATGCCGTCGGCTCGTTTGGTGGAAGTGGCGGGTGCGGCGCATGCCCCGTTTCTGTCGCATCCTGAAATATTTGTTGAGCATGTCTCTAAATTTTTGTGTGAATAAAACGAAAGGTAAAACCATTCACCACGGAGACAAAGAGTAAAGGCAAGAGCAAGAAAGCTTGCAGGTTTTCTCTGTGTCTCTGTGGTGAGGAATTTGAAATGAATGAATTTGAAATAGACAAGAAGCAAGTGCGTCGCGCATTCAGTCGCGCCGCACAGGGTTACGATGCTGCTGCGGTGTTGCAGCGCGAAGTTTGCACGCGCATGTTGGAGAAACTGGATTACATTAAACTGCAACCCTCACGCCTGTTGGATGTTGGCAGTGGGACAGGATGGGGGACGCGCCAGTTGGGCGAGCGTTACCCGAAGGCGGAGATCACGGCGCTGGATATTGCCTTTGGCATGTTGCAGCAAGCGCGCGGCACATCCAGTTGGTGGAAGAAAATATTCGCGGGGCCGCGTGAGCGTTATGTGTGTGCGGATGTCGAAGCTTTGCCTCTTCCGGCAAATAGTGTGGAGATGGTGTGGTCGAGCCTGGCGTTGCAATGGTGTAATGATTTGCCCGCCACCTTCGTGGAGTTGCAGCGCGTGTTGCAAGTAAATGGGCTGCTGATGTTCTCCAGCTTCGGCGTGGATACTTTGCATGAATTGCGGGCGGCTTTTAATGGCGTGGATGGGCACAATCATCTCAGCCGTTTTGCCGATATGCACGACGTTGGTGACATGTTGGTTGCGGCAGGATTCGCCGATCCGGTAATGGAGATGGAAACGCTCACGCTGACTTACAATGATGTGCGAGCAGTGATGCAAGACTTGAAAAGTATTGGCGCGCATAATGCCACCGCTGGACGCGGACAAGGACTAATGGGGAAGCAAACTTGGCGACGCGTAATAGAAAATTATGAAAAACTGCGCCGTGACGGCAAGCTTCCTGCAACCTTTGAGATAGTCTACGGACATGCTTGGAAACCCGCACCTAAGTTGATGCAGGATGGGCGTGCAATTATTAAGACGGATTTTAATTTATGAGAAACTTTTTGCTAGGTAGGGTTGAATGAGTTTTTTCATAACGGGAACGGATACAGGGGTAGGTAAGACGCTAGTGAGTTGCGCTTTGTTGCATGTGTTTGCATCTCAAGATAAACGTGTGGTCGGATTCAAACCGATTGCGGCAGGCTGTGATGACGATGAACTCAATGCGGATGCGAAACAGTTGCGCAGTGCCAGTAATATATTGGCGAGCTATGGGCAAATTAACCCTTATTGTTTTGCACATCCGCTTGCCCCGCATATTGCCGCGCGCAATTCCGGTGTGCGCATTGAATTGTCGCGCATACTTACGTCTTACCGCGAGTTGTTGAGTCAGTCAGATGTGGTGGTCGTAGAAGGGGCGGGCGGATTTTTGGTTCCGCTGAATGACAAGCAGGACAGCGCTGATATGGCGCAACAACTGGCTTTGCCTGTTGTCGTGGTGGTGGGGATGCGTTTAGGTTGCCTTAACCATGCCCTGATGACCATGCGGCTGATTGCCGATTACGAATTAGAATGCGCGGGCTGGGTGGCGAATGTGATTGATGCCGATATGCCTGCATTGCAACAGAATATTGACACTCTGCGCGAGCGTATTGCTGCGCCCTTGTTAGGGGTGGTGCCGTTTCAGGATGTCCCTGATGCGCGTAGCGTAGCTGGGATGTTGGACATTGATTTATTAAGGAAGGAAGAGCTAGATGTTCAAGCTGTATAAATTATTTCTGTTGCTGTCAGTAGTTTTGTTGACTGGCTGCTCCAAGCCTGAATACTCTGGGCCGCTACATGCTATTGATGTTGGTTGGCAACATCCGGTACTTGAATTTCATTTGAAAGATACCAATGGTAAGCCGCGCAGCCTTGAGGATTATCGTGGCAAGGTGGTGATCATGTTCTTCGGTTATACCCATTGCCCTGAAGTCTGCCCAACGACCTTGGCTGATTTAGCTCATGTGATGCGCATGTTGGGGGAAGATGCAAAAAAGATACAGGTGCTGTTTGTTACGCTTGATCCCGAGCGTGACACTCCGGAGGTTTTGTCTAAATTTATCCCTTCTTTTGATCCTTCTTTTATCGCTCTGTCTGGCGATAAGCAAGCCATTGCTCAGGCGGCTAAATCTTTTGGGGTTAACTATGAGAAGCATATGGGTAAACATGGTGGCTACACGGTGGATCATACCGATAGTACGTATTTAATCGGGCGCACTGGGCGACCAATTTGGATGTCGCGTTATGGTCAGCGTGGCGATTTTCTGGTGCAGGACATAAAACTATTACTGGCCATGCGTCATTGAAAGAGCTGGGAAGTGAAAAGCTAACAATTTTTTGAACAAGGATTGTATTCCGTACAAATACGGATAAGTAGTTGCTTTGTGCTCCCACGTTTTTGCAAGACAGAGAGCTTGTAAGCATGCAGGGAGTTGAGTAGAACTGCAGTGGTGGTATGATTACGCGCCAAAAAGGGGATGGGATGAAAATTAAGGTTTTGATGGTCGATGACCATGCATTGTTTCGCGATGGGATGCGCTATGTTTTGCAGCAGCTCGCGGACGAAGTTGAGGTGATTGATTCTGGTGATTTTCTAGATGGCTTGCAGCAGGCTGCCAACAATCCCGACTTGGATTTGGCACTGATTGATTTGAATATGCCTGGAAGTGAAGGCACTAAATCCATCAAGGCTTTTCACGGAAAACATCCCACCATTCCTTTGGTGGTGGTATCCGGCTCCGATCAGCGTGCGGATATTGAAAGCGTGATGGAATATGGCGCTATGGGTTTCATTTCTAAAATGTCCTCCAGTAAAATTATGTTGGCCGCCTTGCGCATGGTAATGGATGGAGGCATTTATCTGCCGCCACAGTTGTTACAACAGGCAGTAGCGAGTATAGATCAAGGCGCAACATCAGATAGACGCACTGAGCGAGTGAACAAAGCTGGCCTGACAGCACGTCAAACGCAGACGTTGCAATGTCTGGCAGAGGGACTGTCGAATAAAGAAATTTCACACAAAATGAATTTGGCTGAAGGCACCGTAAAAATACATACTGCGGCTGTTTATCAAGCATTGCGAGTGAACTCTAGGCTGGAAGCGGTGAGTACAGCTAGGCGCATGGGACTTCTTCCGCCGCAGCAGGAGTTAGATGTCGATGGCTAGGCCGTCAAATAGCGAATTGCAACCCCTCACCGAGAAACTAGTCGCCTTGTTGCGCGAATCCCGCTGGCTGTTGCTGGTGGCGTTGGCCTTGTATTTCATCCTCATTTTGAATGGTTATGATCGCGCTGATTCAGCTTGGTCGCACAGTGCGGACGGAATTGCGATGCATAATCCGGGCGGCACTGTGGGTGCATGGGTGGCCGACCTTATGCTGTATGTGTTTGGATTCTCCGCATGGTGGGTGGTGGTGTTGATGTTGCAGCGCGTATGGGCAGGCTACCGCAGCATTCGTGCTGATAGCTTGTTTGGCGAGCGCGCATTATGGGCAGTATGGCTGGGGTTTGCTGTTTTGCTTTTTTCTAGCAGTGCATTGGAAGCGTTACGGCTTTATACCTGGCATGTGGCTCTGCCTCTAGCTCCCGGTGGCATGCTTGGTGCTGTGTTGGGAGATGTGCTGGCGCACTTCTTGGGCTATACCGGAGCAACTTTGTTTTTGTTGACCTTGATGGTGGTGAGTTTTAGTTTGTTTAGCGGTCTGTCTTGGTTGCGCTTTATTGATGAGCTAGGTGCACTGATTGACTCGGGATATCTGCGCACGCGCAATGCATGGCAGATGCGTAAAGATAGGCGCATCGGTGAGCAGGCGGTTAGCGAACGCAGCGTGGTGGTGCAAGGGGAAAAGAAGCGCGTCGAAGAACACAAGCCGATTTACATCCAGCAACCCGTGATGGAAGTAGCGCGTTCCAGCCGTGTGGACAAAGAAAAGCAAGTCTCCTTGTTTGCCGATATGCCGGACTCCTTGTTGCCACCTTTGCACTTATTGGATCAAGCCCCTGATGTTATCGAAGTGATGTCTGCCGATACGATGGAATTTACTTCACGTTTGGTTGAACGCAAGCTGATGGATTTTGGCGTTGAAGTAAAAGTGGTTGCCGCTTATCCCGGCCCAGTTATTACCCGTTATGAAATTGAACCTGCGGTCGGCGTGAAGGGTAGTCAGATTACCAATCTGGTGAAAGATCTCGCACGAGCGTTATCGGTGGTAAGTATTCGTTTGGTTGAGACTATTCCCGGCAAATCGTATATGGCTTTGGAGTTGCCTAATCCAAAACGCCAGATGGTGCAGCTGTCAGAGATCCTCAACTCGCAGGTGTATGCCGACATGGCTTCACCGCTGACCATGGCAATGGGCAAGGATATTGCTGGCAAACCAATCGTTGCTGACCTAGCAAAAATGCCACATGTGCTGGTAGCGGGTACCACTGGCTCAGGCAAGTCGGTTGGAATCAATGCTATGATTCTGAGTATTCTCTACAAAGCTACACCGCAGCAGGTGCGCATGTTGTTGATAGATCCCAAGATGTTGGAACTCTCTGTGTATGAAGGGATTCCACATCTGCTAGCTCCGGTGATTACCGATATGCGCCAAGCCGCATCAGGTCTTAATTGGTGTGTGCAGGAAATGGATAAGCGCTACAAACTCATGTCGCATTTTGGTGTGCGTAATATTGCTGGCTTCAACCAAAAATTACGCGAAGCTGCAAAAGAAGGTAAATCACTCACCAACCCTTTTACGCTCACACCGGATGATCCAGAGGCGTTGGACGAAATGTATTTGATCGTGGTGTTCATCGATGAACTGGCCGATTTGATGATGGTGGTGGGCAAGAAAGTAGAAGAATTAATCGCTCGCTTGGCGCAGAAAGCGCGCGCTTCAGGTATTCATCTGGTATTGGCAACACAGCGTCCATCAGTGGATGTGATTACCGGACTCATTAAGGCCAACGTGCCGACGCGCGTATCTTTTCAAGTGTCGAGCAAAATTGATTCACGTACGATATTGGATCAAATGGGAGCAGAAGCATTGCTAGGCCAAGGTGACATGCTCTTCTTGCCGCCGGGAACGGGCTATCCGCAACGTATACACGGTGCATTCGTGTCGGACCAAGAAGTGCATCGCATCATTGAACATCTCAAGTCGCAAGGCGAAGCGAATTACATCGAAGGAGTGCTTACTTCGATGGATGAACAAGGTGACGGCGGCGATCTGGAGGGGGGGGCAGATGTCGAAGCGGACCCTTTATACGATCAGGCAGTAGCTCTTGTGCTCAAATCGCGCCGAGCCTCAATCTCTTTCGTGCAACGTGATTTGCGCATCGGCTACAACCGCGCCGCAAGATTGATAGAGCAGATGGAAAAATCAGGCATCGTAACGCCGATGCAAAGTAATGGTAATCGCGAAGTGCTAGCTCCTAACCGGAGCGAGTAAACACAATCCACCACCGAGACACAGAGACACAGAGGAAGCGCAAGAGCAAAACAAATCGAATAATGCTAAAAACAGTAGTTCAATCCGCAGATTAACGCAGATTTTCAACCGAGTGCAGATGTTCACTAGATTGCCCAATGGGAATGTCTGCAATTCAGTATAAAGTGCTGCTTAATTGGATGATTTTTTTAGGATAATACATTTCGGTTTGGATTTTCTCTGTGTCTCTGTGTCTCTGTGGTGAAAGGTTTCAAATGTTGAAATTATATGTATCCCTTTTGCTGCTGGCATCCTCAGCAGCGCACGCCGCAGCCACTGACAGGCTGAAGACTTTTATGTCAAACACGCACTCCGCTCAGGCGAACTTTACGCAGGTGTTGCTCAGCAAGAATGGCAAAACTTTGCAGAGTGCAGCGGGAACTATGCAATTTGAGCGTCCGGGAAAGTTTCGTTGGGTTTATCAAAAGCCATACGAGCAAATTATTGTCGGTGACGGTGAAAAGTTTTGGCTGTATGACGTTGATCTAAATCAAGTGACGGTGAGGAAATTGGATGCCGCACTTGGCAGTAGTCCCGCAGCACTACTTTCCGGTAATAACGAGATTGAGCAAGGGTTTGAGCTGAAAGATATAACAGCGAAGCATGGTCTGGAGTGGTTGCAAGCTACGCCGAAATCTTCAGATACCAGTTTTGAAAAAATCCTCATGGCGTTCAACACTCAATCGGAGTTGGCCGTGATGGAGTTGTACGATAATTTCGGACATCGCACTGTATTGCAGTTCTCAAAATTGGAAAAGAATCCAGCTTTGCCAAAGCAGTTGTTTAAATTTGTGCCACCCGAAGGTGCGGATGTGCTGGGTGAATAAATAATGAAAGCTATTTGTCACCGAGGTGGGTGTGTCTGATTTGTTTGCCCCCAATCAAGCTGCTGCGCCACTTGCCGAGCGTCTGCGTCCCAAGCACATTGACGAAGTTATTGGTCAATCGCATCTCTTGGCTGAGGGCAAGCCGCTACGTCTGGCTTTTCAGTCCGGCAAGCTGCATTCGATGATTCTGTGGGGGCCGCCAGGGGTGGGCAAGACCACTTTGGCACGTTTGATGGCATCTGCATTTGATGCCGAATTCGTGCCGTTGTCAGCCGTTCTGTCGGGCGTGAAAGATATTCGCGAAGCGATTGCTCAGGCCGAACGCACGCTGCAACAGAATGACCGTCATACTATTCTGTTTGTAGACGAGGTGCATCGCTTTAACAAGTCACAGCAGGATGCTTTTCTGCCGTTTGTTGAGCAAGGGCTGGTTACTTTTATCGGTGCGACCACCGAAAATCCATCATTTGAATTGAACAACGCGTTGTTGTCGCGGGCACAGGTGTATGTGCTGCAATCGCTGTCAGCAACAGAAATGCGCGAGTTGCTGGAGCGTGCCCAGCAAACAGCATTGCAGGGCATTACATTCGATGCCGCAGCAGAAGAACGCATCATCGGTTACGCCGATGGCGATGCGCGGCGTTTGTTGAATGTGTTGGAGCAGTTGCAGACGGCCGCACTGGCGGCAAAATTGCAGAATATTGACACCGAATTCCTGGATAACACGCTGGCGCAAAAACTGCGCCGTTTTGATAAGGGTGGCGAGGCGTTTTACGATCAGATTTCTGCCTTGCATAAATCGGTGCGCGGCTCTAATCCCGATGCGGCATTGTATTGGTTTGTGCGTATGCTGGATGGTGGTGCCGATCCACGCTATTTGGCGCGGCGCATTGTGCGCATGGCTTGGGAAGATATTGGCCTTGCAGATCCTCGTGCTCTTCAATTGTGCAACGATGCCGCTACCACCTATGAACGACTCGGTTCACCAGAAGGAGAGCTGGCGCTGGGCCAGGCGGTGCTGTATCTAGCTGTCGCTGCCAAGTCAAATGCGGGATACATCGCGTATAATGCCGCCCGCGCCTTCGTTAGTCAGGATGATTCGCGTGAAGTGCCGCTGCATTTGCGTAATGCGCCGACTAAATTGATGAAATCCTTGGATTACGGCAAAGATTATCGTTATGCGCATAGTGAAGAGGGTGGATATGCGGCGGGGGAAAATTATTTCCCCGAAGGAATGCCGGAAGTGAGTTTTTATGAACCTGTGGCGCGTGGACTAGAGGCAAAGATTGCTGAAAAAATGGCGCACTTGCGTGAGCTGGATATGGCAGCGAAAAAAATTAATTAAGGTGGAGATAGGGAATATGGATATCATTTTAGATAACTGGTTTTTGCGGAAATTATTCTTGTTACGTAAGATTTACATTAGTCGCACTTCTATGCGGCATTATTCTCAATATGGTGAGGATGATTCGACATATCAATATTTGCTACCAATAAAAAAAGGATTTTTTGTAGATGTCGGTTGTTATCACCCTGTTAAATACAGCAATACCTATCGTTGGTATCGCAAAGGTTGGACTGGGGTGAACATTGATCTCGATCCGATTAAGGTTGAAGCGTTCAATATGGTGCGCCGCAGAGATGAGAATCTGGTTTATGCCATTAGCAAAGAAGGCCAAGGAGAGTTGCAAGATTGTTATTCCTTCGGGCGATATTCATTGATGTCAACTTTGGATAAAGAGTTCGCCGAAGAGCAGCGTGCACTGGGCAGGGAATATGTGGTGCGAAAAGTACCGGTGGCATCATTAGACTATGTGCTGGATAACAGCCGCTTTGCCAGTCGCCAAATCGATTTATTAAATGTGGATGCGGAAGGATACGACTTAGCGGTATTGGAGTCCCTGTCCTTTGAAAAATATAATCCGTTTTTGATTCTGGTAGAGCTTCATCAGCATACAATAGAAAAAGTGATGGCGAGTCCTTTGTATCAATTTTTGATTGAAAAAGGTTACGATCTAGTGAACTGGACAGGGCCGACATTGGTTTTCAAACGCAAGGCAGCCTGATAGAAATATGCTCGATATACAAATATTACGTAATGATTTAGCTGCGACGGCAGCCCGTTTGGCAACACGTTCCTACACTTTGGATGCTGCGAAGTTCGAACAACTTGAAGCGGATCGCAAAACGATTCAGACGCGCACGCAGGAGCTGCAAGCCAAGCGCAATGCGACTTCAAAGTTGATTGGGCAAGCCAAGGCTAAGGGCGAGGATGTTTCTGCCATTATGGCTGAGGTAGGAGCGCTGGGGGATGAGTTAAAACAGCTTGAAGCGAAGTTGCCACAGGTGTTGCAGGAGATGGATGCTTTTCTTGCGCTGATACCTAACACACCACATGTCAGCGTGGCGGAGGGGAAATCTGAGGCCGACAATGTCGAAGTTCGCAAAGTCGGCAAACCGATTGAATTTGATTTTGAGGCGCAGGATCATGTCAGCATTGGCGAAGGTTTAGACGGATTGGATTTTGAAACGGCAACTAAAATTACCGGTTCGCGTTTTTCGTTGTTGAAAGGCCCGCTGGCTAGGCTGCATCGCGCACTTTCCCACTTTATGCTGGATACGCATACCGATCAGCATGGCTATACCGAGACTTATGTGCCTTATCTGGTGAATGCCGATTCAATGCGTGGTACTGGGCAATTGCCGAAGTTCGAGGAAGACTTGTTTCGAGTGCCACGGGTGGTAGGGGATGAGGGAGAGAAGGATTTATATTTAATTCCTACCGCCGAAGTTCCTTTGACCAATATGGTGCGTGACGAGATTGTGCCACTAGATAAATTGCCAATGAAGTTCGTCGCGCACACGCCATGTTTTCGCAGTGAGGCTGGCTCTTATGGTCGTGATACGCGCGGCATGATTCGTCAGCATCAGTTCGATAAAGTGGAGTTGGTGCAGATGGTGCATCCCGAAAAATCCTATGAAGCATTGGATGAGTTGCTCGGACATGCCGAAATTATTTTACAGAAACTTGAGTTGCCGTATCGTGTGGTGAAGCTGTGCACGGGCGATATGGGTTTTTCTGCGACGACGACTTATGACATCGAAGTGTGGTTGCCAGCACAAAACACTTATCGTGAAATTTCTTCCTGTTCTAATTTCGAAGCATTCCAAGCACGCCGTATGCAAGCTCGTTTCCGTAATGCGCAAGGCAAGCCCGAGTTGCTGCATACCGTGAATGGTTCCGGTCTAGCAGTAGGTCGCACACTCGTCGCTGTGCTGGAAAACAATCAACAAGCCGATGGGAGCGTGAAGGTTCCCGAGGTGTTGCGTCCTTACATGGGCGGGCTGAAAGAAATTACGGCGGGCTAGGTAGTTTGGGCCGATGCAAGAAACTGAAACGTGACTTGGGTGGCAATTTAGCGATCTTTTTTGGCTCAAGACGTATGAGCATGTCGTGGTAGAGACGCACAGTTTCTACTAGAATCACCGCTTCGCCACCGCGTGCCCGACCATATTTTGTATGCTGGTAATAGGAGGGGCGGGAAAGGAAGGGCATTACTTTCCTGACATCTGACCAAACGTCGGGATTTAATCCTGCTCTCTTGGCTAGAATCCGCGCATCTTCCAAATGCCCTCTGCCCTGATTGTAGGCAGCCATTGCCAGCCATATGCGTTCTTTGTCGTCTATGCGATCTGGCAATGAGTCTTTGAGTAGCTTTAGATATTTTGCCCCAGCAAGGATGCTCTCATGCGGATCCAGCCTATTCTTTAGTTTCATACGATCCGCAGTGGCTTCGGTTAGCATCATCATGCCGCGCACGTGGGTGAAGGAGGTGGCGAGCGGATCCCAATGTGATTCTTGATATGACAATGCGGCGAGTAACTTCCAGTCAATTCCTGTCAGTGTGGACGCTTCCTCAAACCAGTGCTTAAAGCGGGGTAGCACAGTACGTGTTGTGTTGATGAAGGCGGCGGCATCGAATGGTATAAGTCGTTCATTATGACCGTAATGATGGTCGATCATGCGTTCTAGGGTTCCGTCACTTTCTATCGCAGTAAAAAAATATTTAGCTGCGTTAACAAGCCTAGGGTCAACATTGGATGGGAATGCCCATGCCAGTTGAGAAGGACTGTTTAAGTCAAGCTCATTGCGGAGTTTAGGCAAGAAATTTCGCGCCAAAGCGATTTGCTCTTCATTTGCGACCGTGCAATCAAGCTGTTTTTTTGCCACAGCCTGGAGAAGGTCCGCAACGGTTCGGTTTGGGAGTGCTTCCCAGCGTAAATTAGGCAACTGTTCGGCAATGTCGCGAAGAGCATATTCCTGAGCGGAATCGAGCACGACAGTTAGTGTTCGTTCGTTTAAGTCTTTGAGGCGTCTAGGGCGGCGACCTGAACAAACAACTTGCTCTTGCAATGTTTGAAACGATGGGCCGAAATGCAGTGTAGACGGAAAGTTGCTGCGGACTCCGGCAGCCGCCATATGGATTTTGTTTGAGGCAAGTGACTGGAAGATAGACGTGTAGTCCATCGTCTCGGATTTTATTTTTACGTGCAAGTATTGTGCGAAGAGTTTAGATAGTTCTAGTTCAAATGCAGCATCAGCACCCATGCCCGCAGGAGGCAGTGCGATGTACAGCACTCCGTTACGCCAATCAGGGGCTGGGCGAGTCTCAATATAGGTGACGCCCAGCCCTATAATTCCGGCTAAGAGAATGAAAATTTTTAAAGCGAATGAATCATACATGGAAACATTCTGCCCGATTTTTGGAGCTAGCTGGTAAAATGTGTATCGTGTTGTACTCGTGCAGATGCTTCGGAGAGGTGGCAGAGTGGTCGAATGTACCTGACTCGAAATCAGGCGTACGGTAAGGCCGTACCGAGGGTTCGAATCCCTCCCTCTCCGCCAGGTCGAACAATTTTTTGCAATAGCCAGGCTTTAGAACAGCTCACTGGCAAGAATTAAAGGTAAAGAAATGCAAAAGTCAGGTGGCTATGTTTTGCGCAGGTGTTTGGCTCTTTTGCTACTAGCTTCATTCTTCTTCGTGACGGGGGCGAATGCTGAAGGCGGCGGTGGTGAGAGTCTTTATCATAAATTGGAGCCATTTACGGTTAACCTGTCGGGACTTGAGCGGGTAATTCAGGTTCGAATTACGCTCAAGCTAGCTAATGCTGAGGTTGGCTCTAAAGTGAGTCTTTATCTTCCCGCTATTCGTAATCAAATGATTCTCTTGTTGAGTGAGAAAACGGGTGAAGAACTCCAAACTTTAGATGGTAAGAACATGATGATTAAAGAAGCCAAAAAAGCGCTCAATAAAACACTTGGCTTGAAGGCTAAACATGGTATCTCCCAAGTGCTATTGGAATCGATAATCATTCAATAACATCCCTGATTTATTCCGGCAGGGGCTTCTCTGCCGATGTCACGGTGGTAAAATCTAAACGAACCAGCCACGTGATTGCTATGACATCTCCTTCTTTTATTCATCTTCGTCTGCACAGCGAATATTCCATCGCCGATGGAATAGTACGTATTGGCGAGGCCGTCTCGGCAGCAAAAACAGATGGAATGCCTGCTCTGGCGCTGACCGACCTGTCCAATGTGTTTGGTCTGGTGAAGTTCTATAAATCTGCGCGTAATTCCGGCGTTAAGCCGATTATCGGTTGCGATGTCTATGTGAGCAACGACGAAGTGCGCGACCAACCTTTCCGCATATTGTTGCTGTGCCAGTCGAATGCGGGCTATCTGCGTTTATGTGAATTGCTCACCCGTGCTTATCTGGAAAATCAGGATCGCGGACGACCAGAAGTGCGTAAGGAATGGTTTAAAGAAAACTCAGCTGGACTGATTGCTTTATCTGGTGCCCACCTAGGTGAGGTGGGTATGTCATTGCTGAATGGTAATGCCGCTAGTGCGCGTGTGATCGCGGGGGAATGGGCAGGAATGTTCCCCGGACGTTTTTATTTGGAAGTGCAACGTAGCGGTTTTGCCCGCGAAGAATTGCATTTGCGCGAAACAGTGAAGCTGGCCGCAGAGCTTGGCCTGCCGGTAGTTGCTACTCACCCAGTACAGTTTCTTAATGTTGACTCGTTTAAAGCACACGAGGCACGGGTGTGTATTGCTGAAGGCTATGTGCTGAACGACAAACGGCGCGTGCGAGAATTTACTGCTCAGCAGTATTTTAAGACGCAAGCTGAAATGGCAGCGCTGTTTGCTGATTTGCCCGAAGCTTTGCAAAATAGTGTGGAGATTGCCAAACGCTGCAATCTCACCCTGAAACTGGGTGTTCCGCATCTGCCCAACTTCCCCACGCCGAATGGCGAGAGCTTGGATGACTTCTTGCGCAGCGAATCGGAGCGCGGCCTGCATGATCGCATGCTGCATCTCTACCCAGATGAGGCGCTACGTGCTGCGAAGATGCCTGAGTACATTGAGCGTCTCGACTTTGAGATCAATACCATTATTAGTATGGGTTTTCCGGGTTACTTCCTCATCGTGGCGGACTTCATCCGTTGGGCGAAGCAATACCGCGATGAGAAATTCCCCAACGGCGTGCCAGTCGGGCCCGGAAGGGGCTCTGGCGCAGGCTCTTTGGTGGCGTATTGCCTGTTAATTACTGATCTTGACCCCTTGCGCTACGCACTGCTGTTTGAGCGCTTCTTGAACCCCGAACGTGTTTCCATGCCCGACTTCGACGTGGACTTTTGTCAGGACGGACGCGAACTGGTGATCCAGTATGTGCGGCGACAGTATGGTGAATCGTGTGTCTCACAAATCGCCACCTTTGGCACCATGGCCTCTAAAGCGGTCATACGTGATGTCGGTCGCGTATTGGATTTTCCTTACGGACTGTGTGACCGTCTCTCCAAGTTGGTTCCGGTAGAAGGGGTGAAACCTGTATCGCTGAAAAAAGCCCGCGAGATGGAGCCTGAGTTCAACGCTATTGTTGCTAGTGAAGAAGGCGTAGATGAATTGCTGGAGCTGGGCGAGCGTCTCGAAGACTTAACCCGCAACGTCGGTATGCATGCGGGTGGTGTTTTGATCGCCCCGGGTAAGTTGACCGACTTCTGTCCGCTGTATTGTGCCGAAGGTGGCAACGCTGGTGAGGAAAAGAAATCCGTTAGCCAGTTTGATAAAGACGATGTGGAAGCCGTCGGCTTGGTGAAGTTCGACTTTTTGGGCTTGCGCACGCTGACGATTATCGACTGGGCGATACGTTATATTCGTTTGTTGCAGGACAGAGGGTATGCGGAAAGGGAGAAGGGGAAAGATGGGGCTGAGGTGGGTGTCGCTCCTCCGCCCTTCTCAATCGAAGCCATTCCGCTTGACGACAGGCGCACTTTTGCGCTGCTGAAGCGCGCTAATACCAGTGCGGTATTTCAGTTGGAATCGCCTGGCATGAAGAAGCTTATCGAAAAGCTAAAGCCGGATACGTTTGAAGATATTGTCGCGCTGGTGGCGCTGTACCGTCCTGGGCCGCTGGAATCGGGCATGGTGGAAGACTTTATCGCTCGTAAACACGGTAAAGCCCAAGCTGATTACTATTTTCCTGAGCTTGAGGCTTCGCTTATGCCGACCTATGGTGTGATTGTGTATCAGGAGCAGGTGATGCAAATCGCGCAGATCATCGGCGGTTACACCTTAGGTGCAGCCGACATGCTGCGCCGTGCAATGGGTAAAAAGAAGGCTGAGGAGATGGCGGAACAGCGCGACATCTTCGTGGGTGGAGCGCTCAAGCGAAACTTCGATGAGGCAAAGGCAACCCGCCTGTTCGACCTCATGGAGATGTTCGCTGGCTATGGTTTTAATAAATCGCACTCTGCCGCCTATGCCTTGGTGTCGTATCAAACCGCATTTCTTAAAGCGCATTTTCCAGCGGCATTTATGGCCTCCACCATGTCGTCAGACATGGACAATACCGATAAGGTGCGCAATTTTTACATTGATACGCTAGAGCAAGATATCCAGATATTGCCACCGGATGTTAATAGTTCGGATTATCGTTTCGCCCCAGTGGACGCAAAAATTGTGGCCTATGGCTTAGGGGCGGTGAAGGGTACGGGCGAATCAGCCATTAACAATATTGTCGCGGCCCGAGCCAGCGGCCCGTTTCTGAATCTGTTCGATTTCTGTCATCGGGTAGATAACCGCATCGCCAACCGGCGTGCGGTCGAAGCCTTAATACGGGCTGGCGCATTTGACTCGATCAACGATCATCGTGCGCAAATGCTGGCAACACTCAAAGTCGCTCTCGGTAGCGCCGAACAGCAAACACGTTCAGTGAATCAAAACAGCCTGTTTGACGAAGATGTGTCTACCACTATGCCTGTAGAGATGGCAGATGTGCCGCGCTGGGGCTTACGTGAACAGTTAGAAAATGAAAAAAATAGCCTCGGTTTTTACCTAAGCGGCCACCCCTATCAAGAGTTTGCCGAAGAGGTGGCGCGTTTTGTGAAGATGCGTTTGAGTGATGTGACTCCGGCGAGCATGCCACAGAACGGGCCAAATCGCCGAGCGGGTAAAGAGGTGTTGCTGGCGGGCATGGTCGCTGAAATTCGCATCCAGCAAACGCGGCGCGGTCGCATGGCGATTGTTAAGCTTGAGGACGGCAACACGCAACTTGAAGTCACCGCCTTTAATGAATTATATGAAGCCAGTCGCACGTGGATACGCGAAGGCGAATTGCTGGTGGTCAAGGGCAAGGCTAGTTTTGATGAATACTCCGGCAGCATGCGAGTGACAGCGGAAGAGGTGTTTGATTTTGCCTCTGCGCGGGCCGCGTTTGCAAAACGTTTGGCTTTATCCTGTTCAATTGATACGCCCGTAAAGATCGCTGAATTGGCGGAACTATTGAAACCCTGGCGCGGTGGGAAATGTCCGGTTGTGATTCATTACAAAAATTTGCTCGCCAGCGCTCCGCTACGTTTGGGAGATGAGTGGCACGTGACGTTGCCGGATATGTTGCTCAATGACTTGCGTGACTTGTTTGGAGAGGAGTGTGTGCGGGTTGTCTACACTGATTAGAAGTGACGTAAGCTCTGCGCGAAACAACTTGTAGTCGCTATTTCAGGGGATCTTCAAGCCAAGAATTGTCAAAACCCCTTCATCCTCAAGTTTTTGCTGCAACATATTGCTTGCTGTGATCATTGACGCATCAAAGCTTGTTAGTGAACTACCTGCAACAACATATTCTTTTGTATTAACCTTGCGCCCAGTTTCGTCGATAACTTGAATTTTTACGCGTAATTGGGTGGCGTGTTCAGAAAATATAATCTTGTTTTGGGTTTTTCCCGTAATAGAAATAGTTACATCTGCGTGTCCAGCGCCTGACGGTGAGACTGAAATTTTTTCGCTGCCCAGCAAGCGGATGATGATGTCGGAAACGGCTGACATTCTGGGTTCGGCTTCAATATCGAACTTCATTTGAAATAATAGTTCATTCATTTTAGTTTGATATTTTCGGTAAGTGGCAAGATATTTCTCGCTGTCAAAGGTAGGAGAGGCCGCTTGTAACAAAAGGACAAGTGCTGTTGCATCCAGAACATCTGGCTTGATCTCATTAAGTGCGAGATAGTGTTGCAATTTAGATACCTTGCGTGCAATGGAAATTCGACTATTTAAACGCTCATCAATGGTTTTCAAGCGTGCCGTCGTGTCTTTTACAAATGCGTGCCGGGACATTTTTACCATCGCATAATAGCGGTCATCCTGAGATGCAGACTGTACGACTTCATAATTCGTAAGTTTGGTGTCAAAGGTTTTTGATTTCACCTGTTCGCTGAAATAAGCGCTGGCGTTGCCTTGATAAACACTTGCTTCAGTTGAAATATTGCTGCTGACAACGCGCTTGTTACGCCCGCATAAGGAAAAATGCCACACCATCACATTCGACAACGGCAAGGAATTTGCGGAGCATGAACTTATAGCGGCAGAGCTAAAGGCAGACATCTATTTCGCTCATCCCTACCGCTCTTGGGAGCGTGGCTTGAACGAGAATAGCAATGGCCTACTGCGGTAGTATTTTCCTAAGGGCATGGACTTGACTAAGATCACTGACGAGCAAGTGCAGATAGCGGTAGATCGACTCAACCACCGCCCACGAAAAGTGCTTGGTTTTAGAACGCCTCATGAGATATTCTTCGGCGTGGAAGTTAGTTACACCAAGCAACCATTAGCAGTTGCACTCTAAATTGAATTCGCGATATATATTTGCAAGCGGTTTAAATATTTAGGGAACAGATGCAGGCATTTAAAGGCTTGTGGATTCTCTTGCCGTGGGGTAAATTACATAGATGCGAGGTCGAGCTAAATTAAGTTGTTGAGTACGGTTTAAGATTAAGTGGATGGTTCGGTAAAATTTATTAACTTGAATTAGGAGTGAAGCAATGTCAAAAATCACCAAAGTGCTGTTAATGTCTGTTGTTGCAATGGGTCTTAGCGCTTGTGGCTCCAATCCTCCAGCTCCAAAAGCAGTTGTGGCTGACTGTGTGTATCCAGGTACTGCTGAAGCTGCGCCGGGTTGGATATGTGATGAGCCTGTTGAAGGTGTGGATGTCAGTGCAGTCGGCGTAGCGGAGCCAACGGCAGCTGGAAATGCATTTATGAAGCAAATGGCCGCAACAGATGCACGCGTGCAATTGGCGCAGCGTATGAAAGTGCAAGTGCAGAACATGATTAAGCAATACGTTGAAACCACCGGTGCTGGTAAAGACGAGTCTGTAGATAGAGTCAATACCTCGGTTAGTAAGCAGATCACCAACGAGACGCTGGTGGGTACTAAAATTTTCAAGTCTCGTGTAGGCCCCAATGGCAAGATGTACGTATTGTTGGGCATTGATCCAACATCGGTGCAGAAAATTGCTGAGGCCGCGATAAAAACTAGCATGAACAATGAAAAAGCTTTGTGGCAGAAATATCAGGCTGGCAAAGCTCAGGACGAGTTGGCAGCTGATATCGCAAAACAAAAAGTAGAAGCCGCTAATCAGTAATAACGGCTTGAATTTAAAGCTATGAAAACCTATGTTCTTTGCGGGGCATGGGTTTTTCTTTTAATGCACGCCTGAAAATTTATTTTTAGCTTGGCTAGAGGAGCACGAAATGAAAAATGCTATTTTTATATTTTTGTTGGCAGGCGTAATGTCAGCATGTTCATCCCCACCAGTTAAATCGGGTAACTCTGCGGAAATGCAACGTGCACATGCCGCGCAAGGGCAAGCTGAGTTATCTAGGGAAGTGGCGAAGTAAGGGTGATATTCCTGCGAAGCTGTCTGATCCTAGTGCTGGCAGTGATTATTTCGGCCTGTGCAAGTGCGCCTGTAAACAGAAATGTTAAACCTACTTGGATAGACAATCCTGGAGAAGGCGTGTCTGCCTCTGCCGGTATGCATGTGCGTGGTAGAGTCGCACAGGAAGAGTTGGCAATATCACGTGCCAGAGTGGAATTCGCAAAACGCTTCGGGGTGTCAATAGATGCCGGACAGCGAACTACTACCAAAGTAGCAAATGGACATGCAAGCACTGTTAGCAACAGTGTAGCAACAGAAAAAACCCAGCAGAGCGATGTAAAGGCGGTAGTTAAAGCCAAGTGGCGAGATGAAGGTGCAGATGTGCTTTGGGTATGGTTAGTCCCTAGTAATTGACCTGAAAACCTCACCACAGAGACACCGAGGCACAGAGAAAAGCGAAACATCAACACCTTGCAGGCGTGCCGGTAATCACCCATCGGCTGATCTAGCAAAGCGAGGGATGCTGTTATTTTTACTCTGTGTCTCTGTAGTTCAACGCAGTATCGCGACGTAGTCGGGATTAATAGAGGTGCCCTTAAGAGGAGTATTGCATGAGAGCGAAACGCAAACAGCTAGTATTGCAATTTGTGACAGGCCTGATGTGCTTGCCCTTGTTTGCACAGGCGCAGAATGATTTTGAAGCCTTTCGTCGCCAGCAAGCACAGGGCGTAGCGCAGATCAGAAGCGATTTCAGTCAGTATAAGGAAAAGCAAGACCGTGAGTTTGCCGGTTTCCTTAAGAGCCAGTGGAGTGAATTTAAGACTTCTGAAGGCAAGCTGCGCATCAAAGAGCCCAAGCCTAAGCAAGTGCCAGTCGCACCCTCTCCTAATAAGTCCACACCTAAGCCAGTAGTGCTTGCGCCAGCTCCAGTCATCCCTCCACCGTTGCCACCACCAGTTAAACCAGTGACCGTCGCTGGAGATGAGCTGGATTTGGTGTTTTACGGAAACTCGGTGAAGTTCACATTTGATCCGAAGTGGAAGTCGTACCGTTTGAGAGGGGGCGCTAAACCGGAAACGATCAGTAATTTTTGGACGCAGATGAGTGGCAGCAAATATGCCGCTACCATTCAGACGATTAATGCTACGCGCAGTAAATTAAAATTAGACGATTGGGCTTCGGTCATATTGTGGCGCGATGTCGCGCGTGCCTTGCAGCCACAACGCGAGACGGAACAAAATTTGTTGCTGTGGTTTTTTCTCATCAAGTCGGGCTACGACGTGCGCTTGGGGTATTACGGCGCAGATGTATTTTTGTTTGAAGCGATTAAACAACCGGTGTATTCCACCAAATACACCAAGGTATTCCAAAGAACCTACTATGCCGCTTTGGCAAAAGATCATGGCAATAGTATTCGCGCCTTTTATTCCTATAAATCTGACTACCCGCTTAAGCTAAAACCCTTGGATATACAATCTGCGGCAACGGATTTCACTAAGGCGAAATTGTTTGAGCGGAAATTTTCCTTTGACTATAAAGGCAAAACGATAAAATTTACGGTGCCCTATGATCGACGTTTGGTTGAGTACATGGGAAGTATTCCGCAGTCTGAATTTGAATTGTATTTCGACACCAACGGCAGCCCTGCGATACGCAACTCCTTGCTGCCAGCGTTGAAAAAATATACCGCCAAGATGGATGAGGAAGAGGCGATAAACTTTCTGCTGACCTTCGTGCAAAAAGCCTTCGCTTATAAAACCGATAAAGAGCAGTTTGGTTATGAAAAGTATTTCTTCGTCGAAGAGTCTCTATATTTTCCCTATAATGATTGTGAAGATCGCGCCGTGATATTCTCATGGCTTGTGCGTGAGTTGCTTGGCATCAAGGTGGTCGGCTTGCTCTATCCTAATCACATGACCACGGCAGTAGAGCTGAAGCGAAAGCACAAGGGCTATGTCACGATCAAGCATGCGGGCAAGCGTTATGCCATTGCTGACCCGACCTATATTGGCGCTGCACTTGGCATGGCAATGCCGTCGTACGCGAAATACAAGCCAAAGCGTGTGGTGGATATTAAGTAGGGACGGCTGTCCGGTGCTCGAAAAGGGCAGATTAAATCTAGTGATCTTCCTCGGCTGCGCAGCGTCTGGAAACGATATGTAGGATGTGCTGACGAAGGAAGCGCATCGCTCGCGATTGATGCGGTTCGTGCCTGATGGAACAACTAGCCATCTCACTAAGGCAGCAAGCTGCCAAGTGATTGGTTATCACCACATCCTACGCCACTGAATTCCTGAGTTATATCTAGGGTGCTTGAGCACGCAGAAAAACCAGATTGAAAATCTGCGTTAATCTGCGAAATCTGCGGATTGAACTGCTTTTTTAGGTTTAAATTATATTTCCAATATAGCCCGTGCGCGTTTCAGCGCATCACTTAGGCTCATCACCGTATTTTCCGCGCCTATTTTTTCCAGAAATCCCGCTTGATGCATCAGGTAATGCGGCTGTGTATGCGGGCCGCACAGAATGAGGTGTTTGCCGCGTTTCATTAATTTACGGTGCAGTCCTTCTAAAACGTATAAGGCACTCGCATCCATGCTAATGACCTCGCTCATGTTGAGTACCAGTATCTCTGGCTCGGTGTGCTGTTGATGCAATACGCTCTCTAATTTATCCGCGATGCCAAAGAACAGCGCGCCATATAGGCGGTAGATCAATACACCGGGCGGTGCCATCTTGCGCGCAATGGTAGCCTCACCGTCGTAAGGCATCGCAGTATGTTCTTCAGATAGTTTGACATTGGAAAGCTCCGTCATATTGCGGATGAAGAAAATGGCGGCGAGCAGCAGGCCGACTTCGACGGCTACCGTCAGGTCAAAAATCACCGTGAATGAGAATGTCACCAGCAACACGACAGCATCAGAGCGCGGATAGCTTTTGAGTCGCTTGAACACATCCCACTCACCCATATTGATAGAGACGATGAGCAGAATGGCGGCCAGCGAAGCGAGTGGGATGTATTGCGCCAATGGTGCCGCGATTAATATGATGATCAGCAGAGTGAGAGCGTGCACCATGCCGGAAATTGGGCTGCTCGCACCTGCGCGTACATTGGTCGCGGTGCGCGCGATAGCGCCAGTAGCGGGTATGCCGCCGAAGAAGGGGGTGACAATGTTGGCAACACCTTGCGCAATTAATTCCTGATTCGGATCGTGCTTATCGTCAATCATGCCATCTGCCACAGAGGCGGAGAGTAATGACTCAATCGCGCCGAGAAGTGCGATGGTGAAGGCGGGCATAATGAGATAGCGAATTGTGCTAATTGAAAAGTCGGGCATGGAGAAATCTGGCAAGCCCTGAGGGATGCCGCCGTAGCGCGAACCAATAGTTTCGACTGGTAAATTAAATAGCCCAACTAATGCCGTGCCGACAACGAGCGCCACAATGGGAGACGGGAAGTGTTTCGCCCATTTTTTCGGGTAAAACCAGATGAATAAAACACTGGAGCTAGCTAGAGCAAAAGTGATGATGTCGAAGCTCGGCAAAGCATGTGCCAGTGCGGAAAGCTTATGGAAGAACTCTGCTGGCAAGGATGCTATTTTTAGGCCTAAAAAATCTTTGACCTCGCTAAGGATAATTAATACTGCAATGCCGTTGGTAAAGCCAATAATAAGCGGGCGCGGGAAATATTTAAGCAAGCTGCCGAGTTTGAACGCCCCCATTGCGATGAGCATCACGCCTGCCATGATGGTGCAGATGAGTAAGTTGGCAAAGCCATATTGCGCGATGATGCCGTACACGATGACGATGAATGCACCTGTGGGGCCGCCAATCTGTACACGCGAACCACCGATGGCGGAGATGATGAAGCCAGCGATGATGGCAGTGAATATGCCAGCTTCCGGTTTTGCGCCGGAGGCGATTGCAAAGGCTATCGCCAAAGGCAGGGCGACAATGCCGACCGTAATGCCAGCGGTCACATCGGTGGAGAAACGTGCTTTATCGTAGCCGCGCAGAGCGTCAATAAGACGCGGGCGAAAATATTGCGAGAGTTTCTCCAAAAACAAATTGTTCATACGTGCTGTATCAGCACCTCCTGATAGTGGGCATGTGCCCTGTCCTAAAAAACTCACCACATAACCAGCGACTTGGCTGGCGCTCTTGTCAGCCTTAGTCGATTGGCTAGTGGTTTCATCAGAGACACAGAGGCACAGAGAAATTCAAAACATCAAAGAGCTAGCAGACTTCGTTGCGTCACTCGATGGGTAATCAATTAAATCTTGTGGCAGGTTGTTGTGCCTCTGTGTGGCTATGTTACTTCATCAGCTTGCGCCAATTTTCGCTAATTAAACAACATCTAATGCAAAGAGATTCCAAGTCGCCCATCCATCAGCGCTTTAAAATCTGCGAAATCTGCGGATTGAACTTTTGTTTCTATAATTATTTAATCTGCATCCCCGGTTGTGCGCCGTCATCAGGTGACAGGATAAACAATCCCGGTGTCTCGCCTGATGCAGCCAGTACCATGCCTTCCGACAAGCCGAATTTCATCTTTCGTGGTGCGAGATTGGCGACCATTACCGTCATGCGACCTTTTAGTTTTTCGGGATCGTAAGCCGACTTGATGCCCGCGAATACGGTGCGAGTTTTTGCTTCGCCAATATCCAAGGTCAGTTTTAATAATTTATTGGCACCTTCTACATGTTCGGCATTGACGATTTTTGCCACACGCAGATCAACCTTCATGAAATCTTCGATAGAGATGAAGGGTTCGAAGTCTTTTTCAGCTTGTGCCATTTCTTTATTCGATTCGTTCTGTTGATGCTCAGCGTGGCGTTGTTCGGATTGCACAGGGGTAACGGGCGGAAAATTTTCCTGATTCGCGGCGACCAATGCTTTAATTAGCTTGGGGTCGAGACGGACTGCTAAGTGTTGATAGGCGTTAATGGCATGTCCTGCAGGCAGAGCCGCCCAAGTATCTCCCCAAGTTAAGCATGGAATGTTAAGGAAGTTTTCCACTTGCTTTGCAAGTTCGGGAAGCACTGGCTTCAAATACAGCGATAGGTCGCGGAACATCGTTATTGCAGTTGAGCATGCCTCATGCAATTCTGCCTCTTTGCCTTCTTGCTTGGATAGTTCCCAAGGTTTTTTCTCAGCAATGTATTGGTTCGCTACATCAGCTAGACGCATGATTCCGCGTAGTGCGCGGCTGAAATCGCGCTGCTCGTAGCACTGCGCAATCTCATCATTTTGCATGGAAGCTTGAAACTCGGCAGTAGCCACGGAGTCGCTTGCGCACAGCTTCCCCTCAAAGCGTTTGCTGATAAATCCTGCGCAACGGCTGGCAATATTGATGTACTTGCCGATCAAATCACTATTTACCTTAGCAACAAAGTCTTCCAGATTGAGGTCGATATCTTCCATGCTGCCATTGAGTTTCGCTGCATAGTAATAGCGCAGGTATTCGGTGTTTTTAATGGTGTCGATATAGCTGCTGGCGGTGATGAAGGTGCCGCGTGATTTACTCATCTTTTCGCCGTTCACTGTAAGAAAACCGTGCGCGAATAGTTTTGTCGGTGTGCGGAAGCCCGAGTTTTTCAGCATGGCAGGCCAGAACAGAGCGTGGAAGTAGAGGATGTCTTTGCCGATGAAATGGTATAGCTCGGTTTCTGAACCCGGTTTCCAGTATTCGTCGAAATCGAGTCCGGCTTTATCGCACAATTGCTTGAAGCTGCCCATGTAACCTACGGGCGCATCCAACCATACATAGAAATATTTACCCGGCGCATTGGGTATCTCGAAGCCGAAGTAAGGCGCATCACGTGAGATGTCCCAGTCAGTAAGTTTATTTTCACCTTCTGCACCCAGCCACTCCTGCATCTTGTTGGCGGCTTCGGTTTGTAGGGTGCCGCTGCGTGTCCATTCTCGCAAAAATTGCTGGCAGGTATCGGCAGAGAGCTTGAAGAAATAATGATCTGAATTACGTAATTCCGGTTTCGCACCAGATACTGCCGAGTAGGGGTTGATAAGCTCTGTCGGTGCATAAGCTGCGCCGCAGGCTTCGCAGTTGTCGCCGTATTGTTCTTTTGCGTGGCACTTTGGGCACTCGCCTTTGATGAAACGATCCGGCAGAAACATATTTTTCACTGGATCGAAAAACTGCTCGATAGAGCGCATTTCGATAAGGTGCTCTCCCCTGAGTTTGCGGTAGATACCTTGTGCAAATTCTTTAGTCGCATCAGAGTTGGTCGAGCCGAAATTGTCGAATGCCACATGAAAAGCAGAGAAATCGTCGTAGTGCTCCTGCCATACGCGCTCAATTAATTGCTCAGGGGTAATTCCCTCTGCTTCAGCGCGTAGCATGATGGGAGTGCCGTGGGTGTCGTCGGCGCATACATAGTGGCAGGTGTTGCCGCGCATTTTTTGGAAGCGCACCCAAATGTCGGTCTGGATATATTCAACCAGATGGCCGAGGTGAATGCTGCCGTTGGCATAGGGGAGGGCGGAGGTAACTAATATTTTGCGGGTCATGATGGGTATTCCTTAAGTATGAGGCGCGGCTAGGGCCAGCTCGGACAGTGAAATAGCTCATCTTAATCAGCTCGTTTATGGAGCAATTTAGCTCTCAAACGGCTAGTTAAGACAAAAGAATTGCGCTGCAAATTTCACGTCAACGTCTGATTGTAGCAAAACCCGCACGTAGCTGCGGAATTGGGTAAAATTGCGGCCTTATTGTTTTTACCCGAATGAGAAAATTTTATGAGCTTTATCGACACAGATGTACAAGCTGCGCTCAAGCAGTTAATCGACCCCAACACTAAAAAAGATTTCGTGGCGGGAAAATCAGTGAAGAATGTGAAGGTCAGCGGCGTCGATGTGACGTTGGACATTCAATTAGGCTATCCCGCAAAAAGCGTGTGGGCGGAAATCAAAACTTTGGTTGAGGCACATCTGCGCAGCACATTGTCAGGCGCGGGCAAAATCGAAGCGACTGTCACCAGCAAAGTGGTGCCGCATGCGGTGCAGCGCGGTGTTAAGTTGGTGGACGGCGTAAAGAATATTATCGCGATTGCAAGTGGTAAAGGCGGCGTGGGCAAGTCCACGACAGCGGTTAATCTAGCCCTAGCCTTGGCCGCAGAAGGTGCGCGCGTCGGCATGTTGGATGCAGACATCTACGGCCCTTCGCAACCCACGATGCTAGGCATTAGCGGCCAACCTAAGTCGAGTGATGGGGAATCTATCGAGCCAATGGAAGCGTACGGCATTCAAGCGATGTCTATCGGCTTTATGATTCAAGGCGATGATGCGCCGATGATTTGGCGCGGCCCGATGGCGACGCAGGCGATGGAGCAACTGCTACGCCAAACGGCTTGGGATAATCTGGATTACTTGTTAATCGACCTGCCACCAGGCACGGGCGACATCCAATTGTCGCTGGCGCAAAAAGTGCCAGTAACTGGCGCGGTAATCGTTACCACACCGCAGGACATTGCTTTGCTGGATGCAAAAAAAGGTTTGAAAATGTTTGAGAAGGTCGATGTGAAAATCATCGGTCTAGTAGAAAACATGAGCACCCATATTTGCTCTAATTGCGGACACGAAGAACATATCTTCGGTTCAGGCGGCGGCGCAAAAATGTGCGCGGACTATTCAACCGAGTTGCTGGGCTCTCTACCGTTGGATATTCGTATCCGCGAACAGGCTGACACAGGCAAGCCAACTGTAGTGGCAGACCCAGATAGCGCAGTAGCAAAAGTATACAAACAGATCGCACGCCGTGTCGCAGTAAGAGTCGCCGAAATGGCTCAAGACCACAGCGCAGCGTTTCCTAAAATTGTTGTACAAAATACCTAGAGGAGAGTGGGAAACGTGAAAAGTGAAATGTGAAACGTGAAAAGCCAATGCGGCCTCAATGTTTCACATTTCACGTTTCACATTTCCCCCAAAAGCAATGAGTATTAAATCAGACAAATGGATACGCCGCATGGCGGAGCAGCATGGCATGATCGAGCCTTTTTCACCTACACAGGTGAAAGAAGAGAACGGGCATAGAATCGTGTCTTATGGCACATCGAGCTATGGCTACGACATTCGTTGTTCGCGTGAATTTAAACTGTTCACCAATATCAACAGCACGATTGTCGATCCGAAGAATTTCGATCCGAATTCATTTGTGAATGTGGAGGCTGATTATTGCGTAATTCCACCTAACTCATTTGCTTTGGCGCGCACCGTGGAATACTTCCGCATCCCGCGCAATGTTTTGACTGTGTGTTTGGGTAAATCCACTTACGCGCGTTGCGGCATTATCGTTAACGTCACGCCGTTTGAGCCGGAGTGGGAAGGTTATGTGACCTTGGAGTTTTCTAACACCACGCCGCTGCCCGCAAAAATTTACGCTAACGAAGGTGTGGCGCAAGTGCTGTTCTTTGAGAGCGACGAAGTGTGCGAGACCTCGTACAAAGATCGTGGTGGTAAGTATCAAGGCCAGCATGGTGTGACCTTGCCCAAGATGTAATGAGTCAAAGCAAGCAAATCATCTGGCGCTCGCCCAAAGGCGACGTGATCGCCTGTGTGGAAAAAAACAAGGTGCTGCAAGAGAATCTTGTTGAGATACGCCAGACCTGTCAGGACGCAATGGATGATGCCGTACTCATGGGCTGCGATGAACAGCAGGTGCGTGCGGTGTTCACCGAGTTGATTGCCAGTCTTGAAACTCCTTATATACCGTGACTAAGTTAGTGTGTTCTTAACAATGCACAGATAAACTTAATATCTGCGACAATCCGCGCCACTATTATTACCCCATTAAGGGAGTCCTTAACATGAAGTTTAATTTTCCGATCATCATCATCGACGAAGACTACCGTTCAGAGAACGCTAGCGGTCACGGAATTCGTGACTTGGCAGAAGCGATTGAAAAAGAGGGTATTCAAGTTGTTGGTATGACCAGCTACGGCGACCTGACTTCATTTGCGCAGCAACAAAGCCGCGCATCGGGATTCGTTCTGTCTATCGACGATGAAGAGTTCGGTGGAGGAAGTGAAGAAGAAACGGAAATTGCGCTGCGTACTTTGCGCGTATTTGTACGAGAGATTCGTTTCAAAAATTCCGATATCCCTATTTATTTGTATGGCGAAACGCGTACATCGCGCCATATTCCTAACGATATTCTGCGTGAGTTGCATGGCTTTATTCATATGCATGAGGACACGCCGGAATTCGTGGCGCGGCACATTATTCGCGAATCGAAGACGTATATGGATTCGCTGGCGCCACCGTTTTTCCGTGCATTGGTTGATTATGCGCAAGATGGCTCCTACTCTTGGCATTGCCCAGGGCACTCGGGCGGTGTGGCATTTTTGAAATCCCCCGTTGGGCGGATGTTTCACCAGTTTTTCGGCGAAAACATGTTGCGTGCCGACGTGTGTAACGCGGTGGATGAGTTGGGGCAGTTGCTTGATCATACTGGGCCAGTAGCGGCTTCTGAGCGCAATGCGGCACGTATTTTCAGTGCAGATCATTTGTTTTTTGTGACCAACGGCACCTCCACTTCCAACAAGATCGTATGGCACTCTACTGTTGCGCCGGACGACATCGTGGTGGTAGACCGCAATTGCCACAAGTCTATTTTGCACGCCATCATGATGACGGGCGCGGTGCCGGTTTTCCTTACGCCGACACGTAACAACTTCGGCATTATCGGGCCGATTCCACTGAGTGAATTTACACCAGAAGCTATTCAGCGCAAGATCGACGCGAACCCCTTTATCAAAGATAAAAAACGTAAGCCGCGCGTGCTGACGATTACGCAAAGTACCTACGACGGTGTGTTGTACAACGTGGAAACTTTGAAGGAATTGCTGGACGGCAAAATTGATACCTTGCACTTTGACGAAGCTTGGTTGCCGCATGCCACCTTCCATGATTTCTATAAAGACATGCACGCCATTGGAAACGACCGTCCGCGTGCGAAAGAATCGATGATTTTCTCCACTCAGTCTACGCACAAGATGCTGGCAGGTTTGAGTCAGGCTTCGCAAATTCTGGTGCAGGACAGTGATGCCAAGCAACTGGATAGAGACTGCTTTAACGAAGCTTATTTGATGCACACCTCCACCTCGCCGCAGTACGCCATTATCGCTTCGTGTGACGTGGCTGCCGCGATGATGGAGCCGCCCGGAGGAACAGCGCTGGTGGCTGAGTCTATCGCTGAAGCCTTGGATTTCCGCCGCGCAATGCGCAAGGTGGGGGCTGAGTTCGGCGAGGAATGGTGGTTCAAAGTGTGGGGGCCGGACTATCTGGTGGAAGAGGGTATGGCCTCGCGTGATGACTGGATGCTGAGCGCGGATGACCGCTGGCACGGCTTCGGCAAGCTGGCACCTAACTTCAATATGCTAGACCCGATCAAAGCCACCATCATTACGCCGGGACTAGACGTGGGCGGTGACTTTGCCGACAGCGGAATTCCCGCGGCTATTGTCACCAAGTATCTTGCTGAACACGGCGTGGTGGTGGAAAAAACTGGTCTGTATTCCTTCTTCATCATGTTCACCATCGGCATCACCAAAGGCCGTTGGAATACCATGGTGACCGAGTTGCAGCAGTTCAAGGATGATTACGACGAGAATCAACCGCTGTGGCGCGTATTGCCGGAATTCATCGCTAAAAACCCACGCTACGAAAAAATTGGACTGCGCGATTTGTGCGAGCAAATTCACGGCATCTACAAAGCCAATGACGTAGCGCGCCTGACCACTGAGATGTATTTGTCCGACATGGTTCCGGCGATGAAACCTTCCGATGCCTTCGCGAAAATGGCGCATGGCGAGATTGACCGTGTACATGTTGACGACCTCGAAGGTCGTGCAACTGCCGTATTGCTCACCCCTTATCCGCCAGGTATTCCGTTATTGATTCCGGGAGAAGTATTTAACAAAACCATCGTTGATTACCTGCGCTTTGCCCGCGACTTCAACAAGAAATTCCCCGGCTTTGAGACCGATATTCATGGCTTAGTGGCAAGCGAAGTAGACGGGCAACGGGTGTATTACGTGGACTGCGTGCAGTAATGATAAAGGTTGGCATTGTAGGGTGGGCAGGTGTTTATGCCCACGCTGTCAATCACTCCGTGTGGGCAACGAAACCCTGCCCACCCTATGAGATGTTATGAAGCAAGCCGCTTACGCAAAACAACTGGCTTGGTTGAAAACCTATCCCTCTTTGGATGAAATGGCTGCCCAATATCCAGACGATTGGGCGGCGGTGCAGCAGGATATTTCTGCAATCGTGGCGGGCGGTGTGGCGGACGAGTTGAATAAGTATCTTGAGCGTTTGTCTGCGCCTACATCCCCCGGTCAGCGTCAGCAAAATCTGCAAGCCAGTCTTTCGCAATATGTGCGAGCGCGCATGGCTCGCGAGTCGATCAAAAAACTTTGTCTCTCCTCCTTGGCGGTAGAAAGTGGCGCGAAAAACGGTAAGCTACGTTTCAACTTGTTCAATGGATTCCTTGCGCAAAAATTGCTGTTCGCCCGTGCGCTGGAACGTAAGCCTGCCTCGCTATTCTGGTTCCGTCTGCTATGGCCGTTAGTATGGCAACGCAAGCGCCTCATGTCTTTGGTGCAGCCGCGCGGTATTTATTGTTTCTATTCGCGCGAATTGATACAAGCGATGGCACATATGATCGCTTCGCGTAACTGTCTGGAAATTGCTGCGGGTGACGGCACGCTGACGCGCTTTCTGAAAGAGCAGGGTGTGGCAATCACCGCTACAGACAATCACGGCTGGACTCAGGCCGTGAAATATCCCGACTGGGTTATCAAGCAAGATGCGCGTGAGGCGGTGGTCGCGCATAAGCCAGAAGTGGTGATTTGTTCTTGGCCGCCAGCGCAAAACGATTTTGAGCGCGCCGTGTTTAACACCGCTAGTGTGCAGCTTTATATTGTCATCGGTAGTCGTCATCAATTTGCTTTTGGTAATTGGAAAGACTATCGGCAGCAATCTGCTTTTGAGCTGGAAGAAGATAAGCAACTCAGTGTGTTGATGTTGCCGCCAGAATTGGAGTCGGTGGTGTATGTGTTTCGACGGAAGGCATAAAAGCTTCACCACAGAGACACAGAGAAATTCAAAAACATCAAACCCTAATAACCCATTAGCACCGTCATTGATAAAACTACTAGCCATCTCACTAAGGCAGCAAGCTGCTAAGTGATTGCTTATCTCGCGTAGACGGGAATCCAGCAAAAAACACAAGCCGCGAAGCGGGCAAAACCGTGACATTGACCCGCTACGCGGAAACGACAACTAAATCAACATACAAGCTATCACTAAACATAAACCATGACCGACACAACCACGACCAAACCTCCCGTCAACAAATGGCGCAACCGCACCATCAAAGCATTGATATTCATTGTGGTGATTGCAGGCTTCCGCGCTTGGCAGCAGCGCGACATGGTTAGCGGCCCAGCACCCGCATTGCAGGGCATGACACTAGCTGGGCAACCCTATCAATTAACCGCCCACCGAGATGGCCCTGTGCTGGTGCATTTCTGGGCGACATGGTGTCCTATTTGCAAAACGGAGCAGGATTCGATTAACACCATCTCGCACGACGATGCTAACGTCATCACCATCGCCATGAATAGCGGCAAGCCGGAAGAAGTGGTCAAGCACATGCAGGAGGAAGGCATAGACTTCCCTGTGGTGAATGACCCAGACGGTAGCATCTCTAACGCATGGGGAGTGCACGCTGTCCCCGCCAGTTTCATCATCTCCCCGAGTGGGCAGATACGCTTTGTTGAAGTCGGCTTTACAACAGAGATAGGGCTAAAAATGCGGCTGTGGTTGGCTGGGTTGTTTTGAGAAAATTGTTATAATTTGTTAAGCGTCCTTTTTTCGCGCCGCACATAATTATGAGGCAATCCGTTTAATTCTAGCGCTTACTACCGCCAGCATTTCTGCGGTTAAGAAAAGTCTAATGGCGCCCGTTGCTGAGGATAAAGGTTCGCCAATGGGGATACTCAATCTTAACAACTCTGTCTTTTTTGTGTGTCGACCAAGGCGTATGAAACACTCATAGTGAAATTAGAAGATATTGAACTCAATAATTTTGCTGAAGTACGACTGCAAGGTAGAAATTGTCCGATTAAGGTGAAGTTGGATGAAGTGAACTATGATGGGGTCGCTATAGGCGAGAGTATGATGTTTTGCTAGACTTGATGTCGATTTTCTGAATAGCGACTAATGGGCACCTCTATAAATCCAAACTGCGTTGCTTAGTATTTTGAATTTATAGAGGCATCCTAAGCATAATTTATTAATATACAACATACTCACCCGAAATTAAAATTGTAGTTTTAGATATTCCTTTATTTTTTTGCTCTGTTAATTCTCTAAGCTCTGAATCGATATTATAGTTTTTAAATGTATCGAGGTTAGGGAACTGTAAGTAATGGATTTCGCCAATATTTGGCAATGTTGATTCAGTTGCATTTGGGGTAAATGCCGATAATAATTGTCCATTGTATTTCTTCATTATTTTAATTGCCTTTGTTTCAAATTCTTTGAATGAAGATATATTATTTATTTCTAAGAGTACAATTATTTGAATCATTGCTTTTTTATACGAAATGAAACAGTAGAAACACACGATCTACATGCAAAAACATCATCGTAATTTACTTATAGAAATTAAGTTTTGCATGTTATTAATATGGTCTTTCAGTCATCTCTAGGTTGGTCATAGGGGGTGATATATGTCAACGCAGCCACTTGCTTGATGGGCGGATTAGTTGTCGCCGTTGGCGGTTGAGATAAATTGAATCGCCCGTTCCGTACTTTCACACTCATCAGGAGCTTCCCACATGTCACTCGCTATATCGAAGACATGATCAGGAACTACCATTGAGAAAGTCGGGCCTTTGACGACATTTCGATGTTGAACACGTTCGCGTCGAATGTCTCGCGGAGCATTCAGGACGTAAACCGAAAAATCGAAACCCTCGGCTAATATTCGGTTATAGAACTCTTGCCGACTTTCCCGTTGAATCAGACCGAGTTCAAGTACGACATCCATACCTGAGGTAAGGATCTTGCAAGTGAGTTGCCATATAAGCTCTAGACATCGACTTTTTCGCTCGATATACCAAGGGAAAAAGTCAGTATCTGGACGATCTTTGCTGAACAGTGTTGCGAACCACTCGTCCAGAGCTATGTGAACCCCACCTTTGCGTAATGCAAGTGAAGTCGAGAAAGTCGACTTGCCAGCGCCTACTGGACCTTCGATGAGATGGATAGTTGGCATGAGTGTTTGAGAGGATACGCGGAGACATAGAAGTGTAGCACTAATAGCTAGAGGCTTTTTCATTCATCTAGTCTGCTACCCAAAAATGTTTCTATTTTATGAATAGGGTTTTATTGGTATTGCTTTAAGCAATAATCAAGGTGAAATCTATATTGCCTCTCAAACACAAGCATACTTGTGTAAGCTTGATTAAGGTCACACGTTGCATTGATTATGTGCACGGGTTTTTTGCGAATATTTTTTCATGCTCATTTGAAATAAATTAATCATTAAATTGATACTAACGATTATTTTCTTTACTGAAAAAATGAGTCGTCCATTTTTTTTAGTGATTGAAAGTGTATATTTTCTCCTTCCGTTTAGTGTCTATACATTCAGAGAGAGTAAAGAATGAAGTCTCAATCTAAACCCTTTATAGAGTTGCAAACACATCACTTTGAGCGTCAACAGGATTGCGCTACTTGGTTAAGTGCAAACCACACCACATCACCCGGCGTGCGGTTGTAGCTCGCAAAAAAGAGAGCCGATACACCGTCAGTTTCATACATGGAAGCCATCGAAATTGCGCTTTGCTTTGGAAGGATAGATGACCAAAAGCGAGCCAGCAGCAAACAATTTTGGCTTTAGAAGTTTACTCGGCGCACGGGCAAAAGCATGTGATTGAAGATCAATAAGGACAAGGCGCTGGATCCAATGCAAGCAGGAATCGTTACGCTGTTCTGTTTAGAATTCAAACCGTCAACAAAGCTGAAACACGCGCCAAGAAAATCTAGCAGTTTGTGCAAATGCTAGAACGACATGAGAAAAGTGTATCCGTAACAAATTTTAGCAGTCTAGCTAGAAAAACGCATAAGCTTATCAGTTAAGCTCCAAAATCTGACCACACTGCAAATTCATTCCCACTTGGTTCTATGAAATGAAGGCGACGGCCTCCCGGAAATGAAAATATTTCTTTGCTAATTAGGCCACCGACCTGCCTCACTTTAATTTCAGTGGCCTCTAGGTTTTGACTGTAAAAAACTATTAGGGCAGCACCTTTGTCAGATGTTGAAGTGAGTTCTGACTTAAAAAACCCACCGTCTAGTCCTTGGTTCGAGAAAGCTGTGTAGTCAGGGCCGTAGTCGACGAAGGTCCACCCAAATGCAAAATTGAAAAATTGCTTTGTCGCTGTAAGATTCTTAGCAGGATATTCAACGTAATTTATTTTCTCGTGTTCATTCATGATCAATTTCTCCTTAATGTATTGCACCTCGCATAATCTAAAATTTGCGCAGCGCAGCAATTTGGTCATGTTAATGTATTAGTTAACACTTCGTTACTAGTTCAGCAATAGAGTCCCATGCAAAAATATGGCTTGGAACGGCATTTCCATCAGGAGTATTGCATACATCAGTCTCCATATTGTGCACTCCACACCGAAGCTAGAGCTGAGAGTCTTGATTTACTAACAAATACATTCTGATACTAGGGGAATGTTGATTACACCATTGGACGCACTTTAGACGTAAGGTGCTACCAGTATTTAGGATAATGACTTGTTCGAGTAAGATTGTTGTAGAGCAAAGCAACTGCCACTAGGAGTAAAGCGCCGGAGAGCGTTGGAAGCCACAGAAAGCTCCAAGTTGGCTGCACGAGAAATACAATCACTGGGTTAGAGCCAGCAGGAGGATGGACGGTTCGTGTCAACATCATCGCCGCGATAGTTGTGCCCACTGCCAAGGCGAGAGACCACCAATGTGGCCCGAAAATAGTAAGGAACAACAGGCCGATCAGGGAGCTGAGAAAATGTCCAACAATGACATTGCGAGGTTGGGAAAAAGGCACGTCTGGGAATCCAAACACCAATACACAGGAAGCGCCGAAAGAGCCAAGAATCAGGGTGAGCGACAGTTGTTCGCCCAATGAAGCAATGCCTGCAATTGCAAGCACTCCGCCCAACCAAGCTAGGGCTACATTTTTATATGATGGAAATGGAGGAAGCGCTGAAGCACCTTCGCCTTTCATTTTACTAAAAATCATAGATATTCTCCTCATGACTTGCGATTTTAGTAGACAGGTCTGTCTACGTCGGAATGCTAGCGCATGTAGACAGAGTTGTCTACAATTGAGTTATGAAGAAAATTCAAAAGAATGAGCTCATGAATGAGCTGACAGCACGTGAAAAAATATTGTTGACGGCGCACGAGCTGTTTTATCGAGAAGGAATCCGTGCGACGGGTATTGATCGAGTTATTGCGCAAGCAGGAGTTAGCAAGGTCACCTTATATCGCCACTTCGCTAGTAAAAATGATTTGATTGCGGCGTATTTCGACTATCGTCACAAACTATGGATTGACTGGTTTATAAGTGCGCTTGAACGATCCCCGAAGAATCCGCAATTTGTCCTTGAGCCAGTTATGCTAGCAGTGAAGGAGTGGTTTTCACACGATGACTATCGTGGCTGCGCTTTCATCAATGGAGTGGTCGAGCTAGGCGGGGTGATGCCGTGGATTGAGGAAATTTCGCTACGCCACAAACAAGATATGGAAAATGCAATTGCCAATCTACTCCCTGCCACAGAGCAAGGCGTGGCGATGGCGCAGGCGGCGGCGATGGCTGTTGATGGGGCAATCATCCGAGCTCAAATACAAAAATCGCCGGAAACTGTATTGAGTACGCTGAAAATTATATTGTATTCACTATGCGGCAAATCCGAATCGTAATAGAGGCGCGGCGCTGTCTCACTTACGCAGGAGCCAAAACTCTGCGTTATCAACATGCTTAACTTTGTCAGCCGCGCCCAGAATATTAGAGACGAAGCAACGATTTTTCAAGACAGTCAGTTTGGTTTAAGTTGCGCTCGTTATCATTAACGATCTTCTGGAAGATATATTTGCGTAAGACTCGATTGATCGCGGCTTAGACTCTCGACTGCCAAATAGCAGGATCTCTGTTGCCATGGAATACGGCCAAGACAACGATGCGATATTTCTCAGCGTGAAAATAAACGCTATATGGAAAACGATTGGCGAGAACGCGCCGAATATCCTCGCGAACAAGGGCAAACTGCAGCGGGTTGCTAGATGCCAGCGATATGCAACGGTCAATTTCGGTAATGAACTCAAACCCAAGGCCAAGTCGCTTGCCTTCATACCATGTACTTGCTTCGATGAACTCTGCACTTGCGGCACGATGAAGGACAATGGGCAGGCTCATTGCCTGATTTTGGCAAGAGCGGTTGTTTTTACGTCATCCCAAGAAATGACATCATTTGGATTCGCAAGATGGTCTGCGAGGCGGCGGTCTAGTTCCGCGTTCTGAGTCTCTGTCAGTGAAGGCACGAAACCACGGCTGACGATGCCATCCCATATTGCCTCAACCAGTTCGATCTGCTCGTCAACGTCGAGCGCACTTGCTTGTTGTAAGAGTTGCGTGTTCATGATCGCAGTCCTATTCAGATTTTATATGCCGATTCTAGCGCGTCTTGCGGTTTTGTGCTTAAGGGAGCCGCCTTGATGCAATACATTGCTCATTTAGGTTGCGCAGGTATGGCCTCCAACATGAGTATTGCAACGGCGGCCTCAATTTGATCGCCTGATTGGCTAAAGTCATCAATCACTCGCAGTTGCTCTACAATCGGGCGATTCTGACTGAGTATGAACTTGGCCTGAATGTCCGTGATTTTAATTTCAAAGCCCACAATAAAATTGAAAAGCTTGGCATAGCGTTCACTCGAAAGATTTAGTTCGTACGGGTTTGGCATGAGGGACTCATGAACATGGCTTAGCTGTTTGAGCAACACTATAAGTTCTGACTCATCGTCAAAAATCCGAGGTTTTCCACGTAGATGAGCCACTGCGTAATTCCAAGTTGGAACACCAGAAGACAAATGCAATGAAGGGGAAACATAGGCGTGCGGACCTTGGAATACAACAAGAACCTCAGCGCCCGAAGCAAAATGTTGCCACTGCGGATTGGCTTTAGCCATATGGCCGAGAAGTCGCCCTTTTGAGCCAACGGATTGCTTAAAAAGGAAGGGTAGGTGAGTGACGAAAGGTACGCCCTCAGGAGCCGTGATCAACATCCCGAAAGAGTTGTTCTCAATAAGTGCTGAAATACGCTCTGGATTCGTTTCTTTAAACTGTTCTGGGATATACATGGCGTGAATCCTGGCATGTTGTATTAGGTGGTGATACAGGGCGAGATATTGCGAGTGTGGTTTTTTAGTGAGTGCGGAAAGTTGATTTCAACTTACTCAGGATAGGCAGGGTGATACAGAAAGGTGAGGGATAATACAATTGCGCAAGCCTGACCCCGATATCATGACGACTAAATCAACATTTAACTGATCACTAAAACTTAAACCATGACCGACACAACTACGACCAAACCTCTCGTCAACAAATGGCGCAGCCTCACCATCAAAGCATTGATATTCATTGTGGTGATTGCCGGCTTTCGCGCTTGGCAGCAGCGCGATATGGTTAGCGGCCCAGCGCCTGCATTGCAGGGCATGACACTAGCAGGGCAACCCTATCATTAGCCGTCCACCGAGATGGCCCCGTGCTGGTACATTTCTGGGCGACATGGTGTCCTATTTGCAAAACGGAGCAGGATTCGATTAACACCATCTCGCACGACGATGCAAACGTCATCACCATCGCCATGAATAGCGGTAAGTCGGAAGAAGTGGTCAAGCACATGCAGGAGGAAGGCATAGACTTCCCAGTGGTGAATGATCCAGATAGCAGCATCTCCAACGCATGGGGTGTACACGCCGTCCCTGCCAGCTTCATCATCTCTCCTAGTGGGCAGATACGCTTTGATGAAGTCGGCTTTACAACAGGGATAGGGATGAGGTTGCGGTTGTGGTTGGCTGGGCTTTTTTAGCAGCGATTGCCAAGACCTGTTAAGCATGCTATTTTTAGTGCGCTTAACAAATCACGAGATAATCATGGCACACGCAATTCTGGCATCCACTACCGCAAGTATTTCCGAGCTTAAAAAAAATCCGATGGCAACGGTTGCAGCAGGTGACGGTTTCCCAGTGGCAATACTTAACCGCAATGAACCTACCTTCTACTGTGTTCCTGCCAAGGCATATGAAGCCTTAATGGATAAGTTGGAAGATGCGGAACTCAATGCGCTAGCAGATGTGCGCCTGAAAGACGGAAAGCGCCTGATCAAGGTGAAGTTGGATGAGCTATGAACTAAATTTTCATCCTGATGCAATGGATGAGTGGAAAAAACTCGACGGCTCAGTACGCGGGATTTTCAAGAAAAAACTTGCCGAACGCCTACACTCCCCGCACGTCCCTTCCTCGAAACTTTCCGGACACAAAGACAGATACAAAATTAAATTGCGCGATGCGGGTTATCGTCTGGTGTATGAGGTGCGCGATAAAGTGCTGGTGGTCGTTGTTATTGCCGTGGGCAAGCGAGAACGGAATGCGGTTTATAAGAGTGCGGCGGGGCGGTGATTAGAGTTGCATCGGGCGCAATAGCGATTGCGCCCGATCGCTGGCTTAGTGGATGGAACAACAAGACTTTAATAGGGCCACTTGCCAATAGACTTTAAGAAGTCTGTTACGTAGCTTCCCGCAACAGATGTTGCTACACCAAAAATAAAAACCACAAGATGTGACAATACTAATAACGGAACAGAGACTCCTCGTACGAAGCGGATTTTTGACTTGAGTTTCTTTGCATCTTCACCCTTTATTTCCTGAAGAGATTCGATATTATTTTTCAGGCGATCCGCAGTAGCAGCCTGCGACTCTATAGTTAAAGCAAGTTCTTGGAAGTACGTTGCGACTGATTTCAACTTTGATAGGGATGAAGAAATATCCCCGATATATTCATTGGCGACTTGGGCCTCTTTCAATCGAATGAACGGTCTTGCTGCGAATCCTATTACGCCGCCTAATGTAATTATAGGAAACATCACTACGAAGATGGCGACGGGTGCCGCTAGCCATGACGGGAGAGAGAATATTCCAAGAGGTAGGACTACTGATTTTAAGAAATACTCAACATATACACCCCAAGTAGAGGAGAGCGCCATAAGTAGGGTTAATAACCCGAGCACGATAAATAATACCGCGATGGCGATTCTTCGTTTAGTGCGTCGATCCATAGTGAAATTTAATTTAATTCTGAATATAGCGCGCATCCTAACATGGCATTCCGGACAGGGAAGACTGCGTTTAATCATCCCTGCATATTAAAATGCAACTTTTCAATATGCAGGGATGATTTTTAGCTGCGCGAATGAATCGCCACCGCCGTCGGCGGTGGCGATTTCAAAACATGTTTCTTCGCTTTTCCCATTACGTGCGTCTCGCACTTCCTGCAATCGAATTCCAGTTAGGTAGGGTTAGTGTAACGTAACCCGATAAGTAGTAGAATTTTATTCGTGTTGGGTTACGCTGCGCTAACTCAACCTACATGTGCTTTTGTTATGCGGGTGAAAGTTCTTAACCGAGTGCCATGATGTTCTGACCCTGATACCTCGTAAGTGTTAGGAATGATTCGTGATGTCAAAAATCACCCATGTAGCCCCTGTTCGTTTCGCCTACTTTTCCGACAATCTCCAAACTCCATCCCAGTCAGCGGGTGGTGGTGTCTGAACAAGTTGTTCAATCCGATCCAGCAATGTCCGCGATGGCCCGTCGCCGGGGTGAATGTCTAGGCTTTGGCTTAACAGTTCCCGTGCCTTATCCCAGTCTCTTGCGAGGTAGCTGTCATATGCGGTTTCGTACAGTGTTTTCATTTCGATGACGCGTGGTTCTACTTTGCCTTTCTCGCCGAGCAATTCATAGATATAAACCGGTTCGGCTTTGCCTACGACGACGATGTTGTCGATTCTTCTGGTTTCGAATTCATCGCTAACCATTTCATTACTCAACTCGCTCAGAAGGATGCGGGTGCCAAACTGTTTGTTCGCGCTTTCTAGGCGGGCTGCAATATTTACCGTGTCGCCCATCACCGTATAAGACCTCGAATTGCTTGATCCAATGTTTCCAGCTATGACTTCGCCGGTACAGATCCCCACTCTGATTCGTATCTGAGGTACACCTTTTCTGAACCCGACGATGTCGGCAACATTCTCGTTCAGCGCGTCCAATTTTTCGAATTGTTCCAATGTCGCCCTGCAGGCCAGTTTTGCGTGACTTGCTTCATCGGTAAAAGGCGGGCCCCAGAAAGCCATGACGGCATCCCCGATGAATTTGTCGATTACGCCGTGATGTTGGGCAATCGGTTGTGAGACGGTGGAGAAGTATTTATTCATCAAGGTGACTAAGCCGTTTGGCGTTAGCGATTCGGCGATAGTGCTGAATTTTTCGATGTCTGAAAAAAATATGGTCATGACCCGTTTCTGGCTGGTTTGCATATCCAGTTGGGAGCCGTCTTGCAAGATACTCTCGACAATCCTAGGATCAATATATTTCCCGAAGGCTTCCTTGATCTGTTCCTTGTGGCGTAATTCTTCAGCCATTTTGTTGAAAGCGGCGCTGAGGATGCCGACCTCATCTCCCGATTCCACCGGAATGGATATATTGAGGTTGCCCTGGGCAATTTCTTTGGTTCCGGCAATAACTCTATTCAGGGGCGAGACGATCCTTCTGGAAATGATGGGTGCCAGAAACATCCCTGCGAGAAAGGTTGCGAGTCCGATGATGACCGAAACGTGATGAAGTTTGAGTTCCCCCACCAGTGCGTCATCCGCTTCCCTGTGGCTCAGTTCTCCAATAATGGCGGTGGCTTTGTCGAGGGATTTGTCCAGCCGGTCGATTTTATGTCCCAGCTTGTCAACATAGACATTAAAGGCCGACATGTTGTGATGATTGTAATGCTCGATTATTTGCAGTACATGGTCATGAAAGTCCTGATGATCACGTTCGATCATAGACAGCAGTGAAATGACCTTTACGATTTCGATTGCATCTTCGGTGTGGGTGATGCCTTGGATGGTTCCGTTCAGCAGCGAAGTGCTTTCTGTAATTTCTTTATCCACTTGCATACCGATCTGGTTGAATCGCTGCATACCTTGTTCGATGCGCTCATTGTCTGGGCTGGAACGTTCATATTGTCCCAAGATGCGCTCGACGATGAGCTGCTGCTCCATAGCGAGTTCACTAAGGGTAGATATCACGTTGCTGAGAGGAATTACGTGATTCGTCATGACGTTTAGGACATTGTCGGTCTCGCGGGATTTCAGGAAGAGTGAGGCATTGATGAATAACATTACGAGCAAAAGCGCTGCGATGCTCCCGGTAATTTTCATTCCAATGGGCAAGTTTTTGAATATGTCGAATTTCATGGTTTAAGTATATTGAGCTTCTTGCAAAACTAAAGGTTTGAGCTGAATTAATCACCGAATGGGGTAGAGGTAGGCGGCCATTACTGGCAAGATGGAGGTTCTAAAGACAACATCGCGCCCGACATGAATACTACGC
>Ga0316204_10000905_pt1 | contig 92985 bp, 87 predicted proteins | sample 6monrhotite_MG_2_FD_205661 | JGI IMG/M metagenome (GOLD analysis project Ga0316204, IMG submission 205661) | Microbial mat bacterial communities from mineral coupon in-situ incubated in ocean water Damariscotta River, Maine, United States -... | ecosystem: Environmental > Aquatic > Marine >... | reverse complement strand
ACAAGTACGTCATCGGTGGCGGTTATTGGCCGCCGCACTTCGTGATCCTCGACGCCGAAACGATGGAGCCGCTGAAAGTGGTTTCCACACGTGGCGTCAACGTGGATGGCGAATACGTCAACGAAGCCCGCGTTGCGGCGATTTACAATACGCCGAACGCACCGACATGGATCGTCGCGGTTAAGGAACTCGGCCAGCTTTGGCAGGTCGATTATTCCGATCTCGACAACCTGCGTATCGAGCAGATCAACTCTCACAAGTTCCTGCACGATGGCTTCTTCGACCCGACACAGCGCTACTTCCAAATCGCTGCAAACGCGTCAAACCGCATGGAAATCATGGACTCCGAAACGCGGAAATTCGTGGCTTCAATCGAGACCGGCAACAAACCGCACCCGGGTCCGGGCGCAAACTGGGTCGATCCGAAATGCGGTCCCGTGGCTGGCACGACGCACTTGGGCGAAGGCAAGATCACCGTTTGGGGCAACGATCCCAAAGGTCATCCTGAAAACGCTTGGAAGATTTGCTACAAGACGGCAACCGACGGTGCGGGCTTGTTTATCCGTACGCACCCGAACACGCCATATGTCTTTGCCGATCAGACCAAGCACCCTGACCCAGATGTCCAGCAGTCCGTTAAGGTTATTTCTAAGAAAACCGGCAAGGTCGTCAAGACGTTGCGCGTAACGGAAATGGACAAAGCGTTGGCCGTGCATAGCGAATTTAATAAAGACGGTTCCGAAGTGTGGATTTCCGTCTGGGTTCGCGGCGGTAAGAAAAACTGGGCCAAAGGCCACATCGTGATCTACGATTCAACAACCCTTGAGAAAAAGGCTGTCGTCGAAGGTCTCGAAACGCCGACTGGTAAGTTTAACGTGTACAACCGCGTACACCACAACACCTAAGGCCATATGGGTAAGGGGGAAGCAGGCAGCTCGCTTTCTTCCCCCTTAACTCACTTATCAATCAAAACACACGTCAAATACACACACGACGATACGTTAAGTTTCTTCACCATATGGGGCTTAGATGGTTATGCGCGGCTTATGGAAGCTTTTTTGGTCACCGACGTCTCGGTTTAGTTTGGGGACCATCCTGATTGCCGGTGGGTTTTCTGGGATCATATTCTGGGGCGGCTTCAACACCTTCATGGAATACACCAACACCCTGGAGTTCTGCGTCTCATGCCATGAGATGGAACAAACGGTTTATCAGGAATATAAAAAGAGCGTTCACTACAGCAATCCATCAGGCGTGCGCGCGATCTGTTCCGACTGCCATGTGCCGAAAGAATGGTTCCCCAAGGTGATCCGCAAAATCAAGGCCTCCAACGAACTGCTGCACAAAGTGCTGGGCACCATCGACACACCTGAGAAATTTGAGGCCAAGCGCTTCGAACTGGCGAAAAATGTCTGGGCCACTATGGAAGCCAACGATTCTCACGAATGCCGCAACTGCCATTCCTACGACGCGATGCACTGGGAAAAACAACGCCGCCGCTCGTCGGAAAAGATGCAGGTTGCCTTCAAAGAAAAGAAGACCTGTATTGAATGCCACAAAGGCATCGCTCACAAGCTGCCGGCCGAAGCCATGATGAACGAAGATGACGATGACGCGCCGCGTCCCGCCAAGGTCGAAACTGCACCCAAACCGACAAAGTCGATGGATAAGTTCCTCGAAGAAGAATAAAGCTATACTGAGGCGAGAAGATTAAAACATGAGGAGGGATCGCCCCATGCGCATATCGCAGCTCAGCCGTCGGCAACATAGCCGCACCACCGTCTTCAGGGCGCGATGGGCCGTCACGGCCTTTGCCGCGTTCACCGTGCTCACCGCGTTGAGCGGTTCGCCGGCATACGCCCAGGACCCCGCCAGCGTCACCCACCAGATGTATCTGGATATGAAACTGGGCAAGCTTAACATTCATGGCGACAATGCCGTGGTCGAAGCGCTGGTGCTGCAACGCGACATCCCCATTCCTTATGATTACATCGCCACCTTGATGCGCACGCCCAATGCTTTTGGCAAAGGCCCTGCGTGTGTGGTGTGTCACAGTTCCAACGAACAAAGCAAAAGCTATCGCGGCTTGGACTTGTCCAGCTGCGAAGGCATTTTGCACGGCGCGACCGAGGAGCCCGCCCGCATCATCGTCAAGCCCGGTGATCCGCACCAAAGCCCGCTGGCCAAACGTATTCGTGACAATCGCATGCCGTTGGGCGTGCCGTTTTTCGCCCCGGTGGATTCAGACAGCATCACCGCGGTCAAAACCTGGATTGACGCGGGTGCGCTCGATGATGAAACGTTCACCACAAAAGTGCTGCCGCTGTTTTCTGAGCCGACGGCGTTCGGTAGCGACACCGCATGCATCGATTGCCACAAATCGTTTCGCGATCCGCCCAGCTTCAACGAAGTCAATCTCACCAGTCATGAAGCAATCATGAAGGGCGCGTTTTCCAAGACCCGCAAGAAACAAGGGCTGGAAGGACTGCCCATCGTCGTGCCGTCCAACGCCGACGCCAGCCCGCTTTACCAACGTCTGACCATGAACCGCATGCCGCCCGGTATTGATCCAGGTGCGCCGCTGGACCACCCCAATATCCTATTGTTGATGCGCTGGATCGAACAGGGCGCATCGTGCAAGTGAAGACATCCAATTCGACAGATAAAGGACACGTCATGAAAAACAACGCAACTCTTGTGAAAGGCGCCCTCACCGGGCTTGTCGCCATGGCAGGTCTTGTGGCGTACTCGTCTCAGGCCCAGGCGCTGACGCCGGAAGGCCTGCTGGCGCGCGGCGGTCAGCTTTATGACTGGTACTACCAGATCACCGATGGTGACGTGATGAAGAAAACCCACATTTCGATGCCCGCCGATTCGGGAAAAACCGGCAAGAAAACTTGGCGGTGTTCACAGTGTCATGGCTTTAACTATGCAGGCGATTTAGGCCTGCCTGGGATCCTCAGTTCAAGCGGCAAGTCGTCCGACGAAATCATCGCCATCCTCAGGGACGCCAAGCACAACTACACCGACGACATGTTCACAGAGACCGATTTTGAATCTCTGGCCGCGTTCGTGTCCAAAGGCACGACGGATGTCTCGAAGCTGACCGGCGATACCGCTAAGGGCCAAGGTTACTTCGAAACCGTTTGCGCCGCGTGCCATGGCCTGGACGGCAAAAAAATCACCGATATGCCGCCGGTCGGCGCGGTGGTGAATAAATTACCGGAGCGCTCACTGCATCGCATCCGTTTCTCCAAACCCGGCGACAGCATGCCGGCGCTGTCGGCGCTGCCGCTTGATGTCGCGGTGGATGTGTGGAGCTATACCAAAACGCTGCCTCAAGATTGATCAGGCAGGCGTGATCTGGCGACTTCTTTTGTCTATCGGCTTAGCCGTTCCCGTTTTTGCGGGGACGGCTTTCGCCGCTGACCCAGCCGAGCAAGCCGCCATCTGCGCCACAGCGCAGAGCCGGTTCGACGCATTCAAGGACTTACCTGCGGACGAAGCCCTGCCCCCAACCGCGCCCGGAACGGTTCATGTGTTGATGCATAAATACACCTTCTGCCCGCCGCAATTGACGGTCGCACAAGGCACCACCGTGCGGTTCGTCAACGTCGACAAACGCACCAGCCACAGTGTTTGGTTTAAAGAGGGCGGCAAAGCGGAAAGTGATCGATTGTTCCCAGTAGAATTTTGGGAAGAAACCTTTTTGGAGCCCGGCCGCTACCCTTATTTGTGCGGACCGCATTGGGAACAGAACGATATGAAAGGCGTGATCGAAGTCACGCCGTGATGACCTGACAAAGTCAATAAAACACCCGCACGATCCGAATCGCGCGGGTTATATTTTGTCAAAAAGCGTAAAAGGGACGGAGGGAGGGGAGAGATATGTATCGCACCCTCCGTCCCAATGGCGCAGGAGCTTGCAGCTCATCGTCATGGGCGGCAAATTACCGTGACCAAATGGATGACGAACCGTTCCTTCGTCATCCGAACTGGCGCCAGCCGTCCGTTTCTACGGCGGCGCCTGATTCCGCATCTTGTCAACAAGGTGAAACAAGAGGGAAACTTCACGGTGCCAATCTGAACGATTGGGACCTTATCGTCCTTGATCTAAATCAATCCGCGAATTGCCACAAAGCGATAAACTCTGTGCCATAGCCCCATAACTCATCCGTCCAAGGAGACCCCTAAGCGTGGCTTTAATCACATGGGATGACAGCATGAAGGTCGGCATACCTTCGGTCGATCACGAACACCAAGCCCTGATCAATGAAATCAACGCCATCGGTGACGTGATCGGTGGGGACATGATCCACCGGAATGAAATTGCAGCGCTGCTGGGCAAAATTCATGCGCAGATCGAAGCCCACTTCGCGCTGGAAGAAAAGATCATGCTCGACAGAGGCTACAACGGCTACCACGCCCATAAAGAAGACCACGACCGCTTGCTCGAAGACATCCGCGACATCATGGATGATGCTGCCAGCGCCGACACAAAAGATACCGCAAGCACGCTGGGCGCGCGGCTCGACACTTGGTTCTCTGAGCACTTTCGCACCCTGGACCGCAGTTTTCATACCTTTTTGGACGGCTGAACTTATTTAAAATAGAAGCCGTGCTCGTTTTCGTGAAACCCGACGATCAGGTTTTGCGTCGGCTTCAGGTCTACGGTCTTGCTCAGCATGTGGGTGTACGGTTTGCTCGGATCGCCATCGTTCATACGCACCGTCATCTGGTGCTTGCCCGCAGCGATGAAAAACTTTTCGTAAAAGCTTGATGAGCCGTCTCGGCGCAAGCCGGTGGCAACGGCTTCGCCCTTAAACAACACCTCACCGTCCACTTCCAATTCCAACACGATGCTGGAACGCTCGCGCGAACATTTCATTTTTGCGCGCATGTTAGGTGGCAGTGCCGCCAACTCTTCCTTGGTGCGCTTGACGCAGGCTTCGACACGTTGGCCGGGGTGGCTGAGATTCAGTTTGATCTGCGCCTCACCCGCGCCCAAAAAGCTATAGGTGGGATACGCCGAAAACACCCCCACCACAGCCATGAACAGCGCATACGTCGCCGCTTGGGCGATCCAGTACTTGGACGGCGTGGTGGCGATGTGCGCTTCACGTTGGCGGGTTCCGGCCTTCGCTTCGCGACGCTTGTTGACGCGTTCTAGATGTTCGCTGTTCAGACGCTTGCGTTCGCGTTTTTCCACATCGACGCGGAACAAGTTTTTCAAGCCTATATGCCACACGAACGAAAAATAGATCGGCGCAAAAATAGCAAAAGGAACCGCATAAAACCAAACCGCGTTGTCGCCTTTGAAGAAATCAAACATCCGCGTTCTCCTTGCCCGGCAACGCTTTCATATCCGTTTTGAATTCAGCAACGGTGTCGTGCAGCAGATCGACATCCAATGGCGACGCCCACAAGGTGCGGACACGTTCACGCGGCACGCGCTTGCGCAAATACGGGTCGCGCCGCCCTTCCAAGCGGTCTTGCATCCACTGCACCCCATAGCGGAAACGACATCCACAATCGGGACAGCCGGCGACCAGCACGCCCTTGGCACCTTGGCTGATCATGTAATCGATAAACGATGGCGGCATGTGCGACACGCACGGCAGCTTCACCGCCGCTGTGCCTGCGATGCCATCGACCTTTTGGCCGTGATCGCAACCAACCAGGACAATGCCGTCGGTGGCGTTTTGCAGGGCCTCGTCGACCATCTTGCGCATTTTTTTGATTGGGAAATCCACCAGATCGATGCCGGTGATGAGATCGTCTTCGGCGCGAAACGGTGTCGAGGTCGGACACGCGCCAACACAAATGCCGCAGCGCGTACACATCGATTCATCAACCACAGCTTCTTGCTCATACGGCAAGCCGTCGCTGCGCGGCACCATGGTGATCGCGCCGTATGGACAGTCTTCGTAACAGCGTTTGCAGCCGTTGCATTTATCCAGCGTGACGACGGCGGGGGCGGGCAACTTCATCGGCGGCAGCCACGGCATGATCGCAAGAAACAATGAGCCGCCAACCGCCAAGGCCCACAACACCGCCGGTCCCCAAGCGTCGAACAGTGGATAAAAGCCCATGTAGAACCAGTCCAACGCCAAGTCGGTTGGGATCACATCCAAATTGGCCTTGGCGTGGCTGACGGCGGGCTTAATGAAGGACAAAGCCGTCAACGCCAACGTTGTACCGATGGCCAGACCGCGCGGCGGGTTGATTTTTGGCTGAGTCACGCGGATCACGTGGATCCACATCATGAACAGCAAAAACAATGGTGCAAAAATATGCATGAACACCAACAGCGTGAAGAAGCGGTCGCCGAGCGAGCCTTCGGCCAGGAAGTTGCTGGCCACAGGCTTGCCGAAGATTCCCAGCCAGTCGATCCATTCCATCGATCCGATGGCGACATACTGGGCCAACTCGTCCCACACCAGCCAATAACCCGACAACCCCGACACATACAAAAGCCAAATCACCGGAACGCCCGTGAACCACGCGTACCAGCGCACGCCGCGATAACGATCGAACGACCATTCACGCAGCAAATGCAAAATCATCGCCAGCACCATCCCGTCGGATGAATAGCGATGCAAGCTGCGCATCACGCCGCCGAACCACCACTGTTCGTTGGTCAGGTATTCAACCGATTCGTAAGCACCGTTAACCGATGTTTCGAAAAACACATACAAAATGATCCCGGTGATAGCGGCGACGAAGAACTGATAAAACGCCAGCGTGCCCAGCTGGCGCATGGGGTTCCAGTCCGGGCCAAAGGCCTTGTCGAACCCTTTTTCAGCCCGCAGAAAAATGTTTTGAATCAAAATGCGAATTGAGGTGAGAACGTTCACAGTCAGGATCTTCTTTTGTTTTAAGGTTTTTCGGGTTTTTTTTAGACGCTGGGGCGAATGTCTGGACGCCCTTGTTTCAGCAGCCGACGCTTGCGTTTACGGTCCTGCCACATCCAGTTCACCAAAAATGTCATCATGCCAATGATCACCGAGCCGCCAACAAGCAGGCGGAAGAAAATCGAATACTCAAAGCGGTACTGATCGCCGCTGGGATCATAGATGGTGCAAAACAGCCGAACTTTATTGATCAGGTCGCCCAAACTGGCGAACGGTGTATCGGTGCCGAACGTCAAATTTTTAAGGGGCTCGACAAAATGCGGGGTCTCGAAGCTCTCGCCATAAATCTGTCTGTAGACCATGCCGTTCTTGTCCAAGATCGTGGTCTGGGTCAGGTGATCAAAGCCTTTGGGGGATTCAAAGAACTGAAAACCCAAATCTTCACTGAGCCCGGCGACGGCCATCAGGTCGCCGCTGAGAAAACGCCAGTGATCGCTCAGTGGTACACCGTATTTTTGCGCAAAGCTCTTCATCCGCACTGGATTGTCTTCGGCAATATCGAAACCGATGGTGACGATGTTGTAGCTGTCGTCACCCAGCGCATCGCGCGCCGTTTCATCGACGCTTTCCAGCGTGCTGGTGATCACCGGGCAGACATCCGCGCAACTGGAATAGATCAGCGAAATCACCAACGGCTTGCCGCGAAAATCCGACAGTTTAACCCGCTTGCCTGAGGTGTCGCGAAAACTGTAATCGCCAACAACGCGCCCGATTGCGGCTTGTGAAATGGCCAGGGCCTTCTTTTCATCCAACGCACCCTCTTCGGCGTTGGATAACGTCGGCTGGGCGTGCGCCTCAAACGATATCACCACGAACGCTAATAAAAGCGTCGCGGCGAACATCGTTAGAAACTTCCGGTATGTCATGTTTGTTTTGATCATTAGGCTTTACCCACAAGAGCCTACCCACGAGACAAATGGACCAAGTCGACCAGGTCCCCGGGAAGAAAGGGGCGGATGCTATTCTGTGGGCATCGTAGCATCCGCCCCCCTGAGCACCCTCGAAAGGGTGCATGCAGTTAGCTTAGTCCCCAAACACTCGCCAAGTATTTCCAGTTGACGAAGTAGTAGAGAACAAAAGCCGTGAGGAACACCAACGCCAGGATGAAGGTTCCGGGAACCTCCAAAGTGCTGGCGCTGCCGTATTCGGTAGCAGCCCCACCGATAGCTGGTTCCGGTGCAGGTTCGGATGCTTCTGCAGCTGCGGGCGCCGGTACTTTGGCTTTACCCCACAACAGCGTGCCGACCATATTGAGGACGAAGATGCCGCCACCAACACCGCCGATAACACCGGAGATACCCGCCAAACCCATCATCAGATAAGCCGATTCGGGGAATTGATGGACCATCAAGGCGTCGGCGAACGAGATATCCCAGTGACGACGCGGCACACCAAGCGTGCCCGCCCCCATCATGAAGATCGACGCCAAGCCCATGCCGAGACCAAACAGGTACGGCTGCCACTTAGCAAGACCCGGGAACACCAGTTCTTTTTGCCACAACACCGGCACCAACCAATACGCCATCGCCATAAAGGCCAAGGTCGTACCCACCACGACGGTGCCGTGGAAGTGACCCGGCACATACATGGTGTTGTGGATGATGATGTTGAGCTGTTCTGTGCCCATCATCACGCCCGTGATACCGCCCAAGAAGCCGAACAACACCACCGACAGTGCAAACCCGGAGAACACCGGATTACCCCACGGCGCTTTGCGCAGCCATTCGAACATACCGCGGTTGTAGCCTTTTTTGCGTTGTGCGGCTTCGACCGCGCCCGGCACCGTCAGGCCATGCAACATGGAACCCAAAACGGCGAGGTACAGAGCGTAGGACGTGTTGAAAATCTTCCATTCCGAGCTCATGCCCGGATCGACCAAGATGTGGTGAGCCGAAGCCAATTGCAGGAACAGAATGTAGAACAAGAACGCCGTGCGGCTGACCTTTTCCGACAGCGGCTTGGCATTGAACAAGATCGCAGCAATCGCATACCAGCACGAAATTTGCGCCGCCACGTTGATTTGCTGAGACGAGTGACCAAGTCCCCACCAAATGACGCGATACATCAACGTGTCGATGTTGGCGATAAAGCCCAATGACCAGAGGAAGGTCGGGATCAAAATCACCGCGCCCGCCAAAATGGTGAACACCGCGATGATCGCCGCCGTCATGGCGCCGAACGTGACCAGCGGGATCGAGCCCTCATAGGTCTTATCGCGTTTGGCGATGTACAGGGTCGCGAAGAACACCACACACCCCATCAGTGCGCCAACGGCGAACAAGATGATGCCGAGATAAAAATGCGGTGCCGCCATCATCGGAACGTAAGACGTGAACATCACGCTGCTTTCGCCCTGAAGAACAGCCACGTTGGTGATCAATGCACCGACCAGCATCAGGCCGTACTGCAGCCAACCCACCCAGGGCACGGCAAGCCGTGACTTGAGCAAAATGGCTGAGCAGAAATACAGCAACGCCATCTCAAAGAAAATGATCCACACCAAAAGCACGTCAAGACCGTGCGCCGTCAGTGCGAGATAAAACAGATCCGGGTCCAGAAGGTGAACGGCGGGCCAGCGCGTCAGCGCGACCAAGATGCCGAACACACCACCAACCAGCAAAAACACAACGGACGTTACCGCGTTCCATTTGATCAGCTTGTCTGCCGCCAGATCGATTGCAAACCCGGTGTCCGGGCAAGTTCTAAATTCAGCCATGACCGGGTCCCTCACTTGTCAACTACATGAATTTTGCCAACCATCGTATGATGGCCAATACCGCAAAATTCGTTACAAACAACACTGAATTCGCCGGAGCTGGTGGGTGTTACCGTCAGCACCATGTCGTATCCAGGATGGACCTGAATGTTGATATTTTCAGGTTGAAGTGAGAACCCGTGCAGCCAATCGACTGAAGACAGATGCAAACGATAGGACTGCCCTTTTTCCAATTCCAGGACAGGCCACCATTCCCACAAGCGCGCCAGCATGTAGACATCGCTGCCTGCAGGCGGGCGAACCACCGGTACGCCGGTATCGCCTTCTTCGCGGACCGTGTACTTGGCCGCCATCTCTTCGGTACGCTGAGCGTAAACTTCCGGACGAATGCGATAAGCTTCGTTGGATAGGTTCTGGTTACCGTTCACGTGCCAGTACGGCATCATGAAAAACATAACCAGCGCCCAAAGCAGCGCGATGAAAATCCACAGAACTTCGGTTTTTTCAACCGGTTCGTTCCACCAAATCCGTTTTTCAGGAGGGAAAATTGCCATAATACACGCCCCCCCTACGGTGCTATGGGGATGGAAACGATCTCCATCACACCCCATATAAGATAAATAACAGTCGGCATTGCGACCCCGATGAACAGAAGAATGAACGGTGAGTCCAATAACTTCTGCATAAACGGCATCGGCTCGTCGCCGTCCGTGTTTGTGCTGTCCTGCTCTGACATACAACTTCCTCCCAATCAGCGATCACCATGGACTGAATTCAGGTGTGGCTGATGACCGACCCACGGTGGACTCCCCAAATTCACGGTCAATTGCGCCAGAGAACCGCAACCCGTGCATTGACCAAGGTCAAATGCCCGTGATTGACGTGCGTCAATGCACCGCACGGCGTCACCGCGCACAATCACGGCAATCGACTTGCGAGCAGGGAAAGCCGCCGCAACAGGCTTTACGGATAAGGGGGAACGTATGCAGGCCAAAGCCGATCCACCGCCGTCAGATTTGTTCGGTGTGCAGATCGAACGTATCCCCGACAATTTGTTGTTGGAACCGATCGAATACATCTTTGCCGATCATTGCCGTCAACGCGACATGTGCAGCGCCCTCAAAACGCTGGCCAAACTCAGCATATCTTCCGACATCGCCGTCGAGGCTGCCGAGACGATCCTTGAGTGTTTACAGAACGATCTTGCGCGCCACATCGAAGACGAAGAACGCGATTTATTTCCGCTGTTGTCCAAGCGCGCCAAAGCCGAAGACAAGTTTGACGACACCTTGCGTCTGCTCGGATCTGAACATCTGCGCGACCGTGAGTTGGCGGGTGAGGTCATCGTGGGGCTCAAGCAAATCACCCAGGGCAAAGCGCTGAAAGACCCGCACGGGTTTCGCTCCGCAGCCGAAATGCTATCGGAAATTCATCTTTCTCATCTGAACTGGGAAAATACGGTGGTTCTCGAGCTGGCGCGCCTCAGGCTGAGCCCCGACGACCAGCGCGCCATGGCCAAAAACATGGCCGCCAGACGGGGCATCACCCTGCCCAATCTGGACTAAGGGCCCAATCTGGACTAACGGCAAAGAGAAGCTAGCAGCTCAGCGGTCCGCCGCTGACCATTGCGCGCAGGGCATCCAAATCATTGATCACCACATCATGTCCGACACTTTGCACGCCAACGGTTTTGAGCTTGGCCAGCGCACGTGAAAAGGTTTCCGGCTGCATGCCCAAACGCGCCGCGATCAAAGACTTATCCAATGGCAAGGTAATGCGCGCCGTGCCGTTGTGAGAATTGGACAGGTCGATGAGAAAATCAGCCAAACGCTCCGTCGACGACATCGAGCACATTTGGTGCAATTTGGTAACATTTCGCCGCATTTGGCGTGACATCGACGCCAGCATGTTGAAGGTGAAATTCATGTTTTCGCTGAGTTGACGAATCAGGCATTCGGCGCTGATCACCAACAGGCGGACATCGGTGATGGCTACGGCGCTGACGGGAAAGGTGTGGTTGTCGAAAATGGCCGCTTCGGCGAAGCTCTCACCGGGTGAGCTTACGGAAATGACCACTTCCTGGCCGTTTTCGCTCAACCGAAACAGTTTAACCCAGCCATCCATGACGATAAAAAAACGATCGGCGGCATCGCCTTCCATGAACAACGTGGTGTGATCGGGGTAGCGACGAATTGAGCTGGTCGCCAGAAGCTTGCGCAAATCATCCGGGATCAATCCGGAAAACAAATGCACCTGCCCTAGACGGCGGATATCGTCACGGGTGATACCTGTTCGCAGCTCAAAATCATCCACGTTCTTCGTCATTTGTCCCATACTCATGGTTCCCATGCCCACAGCCTTTCAGACCGTCTAAAGACAGTCGGAAATACTTCCCATAGGAAAGCTACACCATTCGACTGTAAAAGACGAGTTCCATGAACGTTTCATTCAAGGGAAGGTCTATCTATTTGTGCAAGCTTAAGCATTTTGCCTTCTGCAACAGCATCAAGACGATTACACTGTGGCCGTGCCTGCGCGCATCTGTGTATAGAACTGAGGAAGGTTGCCGTCATGGCGAACGATGGTTTTGAAGTCGGTATCGACAACGCACTGCCCAATAACAAAGCCAAATCCGGCGAAGACACGACACAACCGGACCATCTGGCGCGGTTTCGCCTGTTTGAAGCCGGTGAGGTGATTTTTTCGGAAGGCGAACGCGGTTCGGAAGCTTATGTGATCAAATCGGGCAAGGTCAGCATCAGCCAATCCTCAGCGCGAACCCTGCCACCCATCGGCCCCGGTCAAATCATCGGTGAAATGGCGGTGATTTCAGATATGGAACGCATCGCCACCGCGACCGCCACGGAAGAAACCGTCTGCGTTGCCTTGTCGCGCCTTGCCATGCGGCGCATGATGGACAGTGTCGACCTGGAAATGCGCACCATCATCGAATTTTTGGTCGACTACATTCGCGACAAGGCCGAAGACGTCCACGTCGATGACGAAGAAGCGCGGCGCAATCAGCGCATTTTGGAAATTCTCATGACCAGCCCCGACACCCAGACCAAGCTGGCCTTGCAAGAGCCCTTTTTCCACATGCTGTGCAATTCTCTTGTCCAACGCGCCAAGTCTGCGTGAACGGAAACAGCTGCTGCTCACCTTGACCTTGGGGCCAGGACCTGTTTTTTTGATTCCGGTGGCCCCAACGCCTCACATTCTTTGAATCTGTGCGTCCTTAAGTACGCCGCCCCCCACGCCAGCACCATGGCGCGTGAAAAACTGCGGCCTAATCGCATTCAAAGATGAGGACCGACATGAAAATCACCAACCGCATTAAATCGTTCGCTTTTGCACTCTTTTTGGCCAGTGGGGCGGTGTTCACGCTTGCGCCGCACATGGCGCTCGCCGCGCCCTACACGGCAAACGAATACGCCAACATTGATTGCAACAACGACAACACCATCAACGCCGCAAAGGTTCGCTTTAGCCAAGACAGCATCGCAAGCCGCTTCAGCACCGGCGAAACCGTACAGAGCCTGATTGATGAATTGATCGCCGGCACCACCACGGCGGCCGACGTTCCGCCCATCCGTTTGGTTAAGGTCGATCCCAGCCAAGTGGTCAAACCCAATGGCAACATGATCGCTTCGGGTGTCTACACCTTGGACAATCGACGCCTGTATGCCTTTCAGTCCGCGGGCAAAGCCATTCGCTGCAGCAAGACGGGTGCCGTTCCGGGCAGCCAGAAATTTAAATTCACCACCGATAACAACGGCACGTCCATCACAGTGCGTTGACGGGGTTGGGGGAAGGCCCGCTATACTGACTTACTCTTTTGACCTTCCCTTTTTCCGTCTGAGAACCGCGAGGTTTATCCGCACCAGTGCCCCATCATCCCGACATCCTTGAGATGGCTCAGCGCATCACGAGCAAGCAAGATTTTCTCGAATTCTTGGCGGTCCTCACCGACAGCTGCGAGGCCGCCCCCGATCAGTGGGAAAATTCAACTATCCGCGCATACCTGGAAGGACTGCGCGGCTTCACCCAAGACACCCCAGACGCTGAGCCCCCACATAGCGAGGAATGCACAGGGCTCAGTTGGCGACGCCTAGCAGAAATGCTGTTGGCCGCCCGCGTTTACGACTGACCCGCTACATCAAAAAGCCCCCGCACGTAGGGGCTTTTTATATGAGATCATTCTGCGGCGTCCGCCTCTTCTCTGTCCTCGGCTTTCAGCTCCGTCTTAACCGTGGCCAGGGCTTCATAAACCTGGCGTCGATGGCGCAGCTCGTCTTCCAATTTGCCCACCAACATGGCGAAGCGTTCGGGGTCTTTGCGTTGCACCTGACGGAAACGGTTTTCCAGCACCAAGAAATCGGACACCGGGCGGCTCGCCGCTTTGCTATCGAGTTGCAACGCCGCCTTGCCCTGCTCGGCCAAACGCGGATCAAAGCGGTACAGCGGCCAATAGCCACTTTCCACCGCGATGGTTTGATGTTCCAGGCTGTGCTCCAACTCGTATCCATGTTCACCACACGGTGAGTTGGCGATGATCAGCGATGGGCCGTCGAACTGTTCGGCTTCTTGGAAGGCTTTGACGGTTTGCGCATCCTTGGCCCCCAATGCGACGGACGCCACGTAAACGTGACCGTAGCTCATCGCCATCAGGCCCAAATCTTTCTTCGGCAATGCTTTGCCGGCACTGGCGAACTTCGCCGCCGCCGCCAGCGGCGTAGCTTTGGATTGCTGGCCGCCGGTGTTGGAATAAACTTCGGTGTCCAGGACCAAGATGTTGACGTTGGCGCCAGACGCCAACACGTGATCGACGCCGCCAAAGCCGATGTCGTAGGCCCAGCCGTCGCCGCCCAATATCCACAAGCTCTTCTTCACCAGATGATCGGAAATCGTACTCAGGCGTTCGGCCAGTTCCCCGCCGATCCCCGCCAGCTTGTCCAGCAACGTCAGCACACGGGCGCGCTGGGCGACAATCCCAGTCTCGTCAGATTGATCGGAAGACAACAACCCATCGACCAGTTCATCGTCGCCCAGCGCGCCGCGCAGTCTTTCCAGCAGCTCCATGGCGATTTGGTGGTGCTTGTCGAGGCCCAAACGAATACCCAGACCGAATTCGGCGTTGTCTTCGAACAGCGAGTTCGCCCACGCCGGACCGCGCCCATTGCGGTCGCAGGCATACGGCGTGGTCGGCAGGTTGCCGCCGTAGATCGACGAACAGCCGGTGGCGTTGGCGATCACCGCGCGGTCGCCGTACAGCTGGGTCATCAACTTGATATAAGGCGTTTCGCCGCAACCCGAACACGCACCGGAAAACTCGAACAAGGGCTCGGCGAACTGGCTCATCTTGACGTTGGAGCGCAAAAGCGTGCGGTCCGCTTCGGGCAGATCGAGGAAGAACTGGAAGTTTTCGTGTTCTTGGGCACGCAGCGGCGCTTGCGGCTGCATCACCAACGACAGGCGTTCGGGATTTTGTTTGTCCTTGCCGGGACACACCATCACGCACAATTTGCAGCCGGTGCAGTCTTCGGACGCGACCTGAACCGTGTACTTGGCGTTGTCGCCGAATTCGCGGCCCTTGTAGGTCATCGATTGGAATGTCGTGGGTGCACCGTCCAGCGCAGCCCCGTCATAAGCTTTCACCCGAATAGCCGCGTGCGGGCACACCAACGCGCACTTGTTGCATTGGATGCACAGGTCTTCGATCCAAGTGGGGATTTCCGACGCCAAGTTGCGCTTTTCCCACTGCGCGGTGTCGGTCGGCCAAGTACCATCGACGGGGAACGCGCTGACCGGCAACAAATCACCCTTGCCCGCCAACATTTTGGCGGTGACGTTTTGCACGAAGTCAGGGGCCGAGGATGACACGATCGGCGGCACGTCGAAATCGGAACTGACGCCACTTGGCACCTCGACCTGTTCAAGGTGCGCCAGCGTGGAATCCACCACCGCGTTGTTCATCTCGACCACCTTGCGGCCTTTGGAACTGTAGCTCTTTTCGATGGCATTTTTGATGTAACCGATCGACGCGTCGTGATCGATAAAATCCGAAAGCGCAAAAAAGCACACCATCATCACGGTGTTGATGCGTTTGCCCATGCCCGCGTCCGCGGCAATCTTGCGCGCGTCGATGACGTAGAATTTGAGCTCTTTTTCGATGATCGCTTTCTGCACCGAACGCGGCAGTTCGTCCCACACCTGATCCTTACCGTAAGGCGCGTTCAGCAAGAACGTCCCGCCCGGAGTGGCATGACTGAGCACATCCAGGCTTTCCAGAAAATGAAACTGGTGACAGGCGAGGAATTCGGCTTCGTGGATCAGATAGCTTGAGCGGATCGGATCGGGCGAAAAGCGCAGGTGCGAAATCGTCACCGCGCCGGCTTTTTTGGAATCGTAAACGAAATAGCCCTGCACATAATTTTCGGTGTTGTCGGCGATGATCTTGATGGCGTTTTTGTTGGCACCCACCGTGCCGTCGGAACCGAGACCGAAGAACATCGCCCGGTGCATGGTGCCCGGCTCATAACAATTGCCGCACTCATCCCAATCCAGCGACAAGCCCGATACATCATCGTAAATGCCGATGGTGAAGGTCATCTTCGGCGCGTCTTTGGCAAGCTCGTCGAACACGGCTTTGGCCATGGATGCGGTAAAGTCCTTGCTCGACAAACCGTAGCGCCCGCCGACAACCTTAATCGAACGCCCCGCACGGTTGAGTGCGGCGACGACGTCCAGATACAAAGGCTCACCCAGCGCGCCGCTTTCCTTGGTGCGGTCCAACACCGCAATCGACTTGACCGTTGCCGGCAGCGCCGCGACAAAACGTTGCAGATCGAACGGGCGGTACAGGCGCACTTGCAACACGCCGACCTTTTCGTCTGCGTTGTTGAGCACGTCCGCCGTTTCACGCACGGTTTCGCCGGACGAGCCCATGATGATGACCACGCGCTCGGCATCCGGCGCGCCGTGATATTCGTACAAAGCGTACTTACGCCCGGTGAGGGCTTCGAATTTAGCGAACGCCTGTTCCACGAATCCCGCCACCGCATCGTGGTAAATGTTGCGCGCCTCTTGCATTTGAAAGAACGTGTCGGGGTTCTGACTGGTGCCGCGCACCACCGGCTTGTCGGGGCTGAGGCCGTGATTGCGGTGCGCCTGGATCAGATCGTCAGGCAGCATCGCCTTAAGCACGTCGTCTTCAAGGTATTCGATTTTAGACACTTCGTGCGAGGTGCGAAAGCCGTCGAAGAAATGCATGAACGGCACCCTTGAGGCAAACGTCACGGCTTGGGCGATGCAGGCGAAATCTTGGGCTTCTTGCACGGTGGCGCTCGACAGCATCGCCACGCCGGTCTGGCGACACGCCATCACATCGGAATGATCGCCGAAAATCGACAGCGCATGGGTGGCGATGGTGCGCGCCGCGACGTGCATGCAAAACGGCAGCAATTCACCGGCAATCTTGTACAGATTGGGGATCATCAACAGCAAGCCCTGGGACGACGTGAACGTCGTGGTCAGCGCGCCCGATTGCAAACTGCCATGAACCGCGCCCGCAGCGCCCGCTTCGGACTGCATCTCGACCACTTGCGGAATATTGCCCCAAATGTTTGCGCGCCCCCCGGCCGACCAAGCATCTGCGTGCTCGCCCATTGCCGAGGACGGGGTGATCGGGTAGATCGCGATGACTTCGTTCATGCGGTGGGCGACCGAGGCAACGGCCTCGTTACCATCGACGGCAACCATGCGTTTTTGAGACATCTGCTTGGGCTCCGGGGTCATTTTTTACGTCTATATTATGTATATTGGCGATTCCCGCAAGGGGACTTCGCAACTCAAAGTGCGTTTTCCTCGCTCACCCAGCCTTGCAGAGAGAGCATAATGTTAACTGACCCAACGGCTCACGGCTAGACCTCGCCACAACCTATCTGCAGTGTGTGTTGTTTATTTTGGAGTTGCGTCGGTTTGCGCCTTGTCGCCGGTGCTTTGCGTGTCCTCGGGGCTCTCCAGCGCTTTTTGTGCGTCCGTTTTAACAGGCTCGGGTTTAGGCTGCGCCTGCGGCTTGGCGGCAGGTTCCGGCGCGACTTTGGGCTGGTCTGGTTCTTTCGGTTCCCACACAACGCTATAGACCGTTACGGGCTCGTCAAAGCCCTTCATGTCCAGGTCGGCAAAGCGCTCGAATTTCAAACTTTTACCCTGGCTCAAGCCATGCACGGAACCCGACGCCAAAATTTGACCTGTGCTGGCCTTGTCAACGAGGCGCGCCGCCAACTGTACGGTGGAGCCGAACAGGTCGTCATCTTCGGAAATCGGCTCACCGGCATTGAGGCCGATCTTCAGGCCTAAGGGGTGGCCGGGATCAGTTTCATTGTGCGACTTGGTGCGTTTTTGCATTTCCATCGCCGCCTCGACCCCCGCCGCTGCGGACGGAAACGACGCCATGATGCCGTCGCCGGTGTGCTTGATTTCTTTACCGGAAAAGCCCTGAAGCGCCTCGCGCACGATGTGGTTATGGCTACGCACCACCACCTGCGCACCCTCGTCACCCAATTTCTGGGTCATCGCGGTCGAGCCCGCGATGTCTGTGAACAAAACCGTAACTGGTTGAGTGTTGCCCTCAGATTTGGATTTAGGCTTATCCCATGCCAACAGCGCATCCGACAGTGCCCCGCGCGGTCCCGTTTCGCTTTTCAGGTACTCGCCCATGGAGGAGCGCCCGTTTTGAAACATTTCCGAATAGCGCGGATTGGAAATCAGGTATTCGTCAATGTGCTCAGAAAAGTGTTCAGCGCGTTCCTTGCTGAGCCCCAAGCTACTCAAGGTCTGAGACATCACCGTGTTCGCCACCGCTTCAGATAACTTATGTTGATGGCGCAAGGCCTGCACCGCGCCGACCAAAAACAGCACCAGACCAAATACGGTATGGGCATCTTGCTTTGATTTGTCATCTTGCAAGACGTCGAAGGCATCTTGGGCAAACGCGTTCATGGTGATCTGTTCCGACAAAGCGTCGGCTTCGGCTTTTTGAGCTTCGTCGGCTTCGGCTTTGCGCCTTGCTTCTTCTTTGGCTAGCTGGGCTTCTTCCTCGGCTTTTTTCTGTTCTTCTTCTTGGCTGTCTACTGACTGTTCGGCGGCCCTATCTTGCTCTTCTTTAAAGCTATCGACTGACGGCGTCAGGCGTTGACTGCGGGTGCGTTTAAGAGGTTTGGGCGGTGTGGCGGGCCGCGTTTTCAAAATCGGCTCAATCTTTTTAAGCGTCACCAAAATGCGCGTGATCAACGCCAGGGCCATGATCACGAAAACCAAGATAAAGACCAGGTTGAGGAAATCACCTTTGTCGAACAGGCCGACGGAATGCACCCCTTGCAACGCAACAGACGCCAACTGCGTCACCACCATGGCGGCCGCCAAGGAAAACAGGGTCGAAACCATAATCTTGACGAACACGCCTAAGATAGAGCTGCCTTTTTTCGGCGACTCGCCCCGATCGGCCTTGCCTTCTCGCACGTCGCCTGTATGAGACGCTTTCGAGGCTTTTTTGGTTTTAGAGGTCTTTTTGGCAGGTGCGGCTTGGTCTGGTTTGTGCTCATAGACGGTCAACGAACGGCTCGCGCTCGCCTTGCTGTCGTAGAACTCCTTGACCACCTTGACGCCCTTGACGGTGGACACTTTCGCCAACGATTTTGCATCAGCAACGGCGGTGCGTTGCTCATTCGCCGCATAGACGCCTTGCGTCTCCCACCGCGTGCCGGAGTAGACCAAAAGCTCAAATGTTACTTCATCATTCTGCGCCATGCAGAGGACCCACGGTCTAGAGCACACCAATACCGGTGGGTTGGCCCCACCGTGCAATTTCTATCGTTGGCATCAATTTACGCTGAAAAGATCGAAATCCCAAGGGGTTACATATATAAATCGTCACTTCCAGCATGCTTGGCTGAATATCTTATGATTATCGGGGTTTGCCAAAGCCTGCCCATTTGCCTAACCTCCGCCCCGCTTCACACAAACTCAAGCCCACTCGAGCCTAGTTTTCTTGAGATAACACCAAATAAGGATACCCAAAGTGCACGTCGACCTGTTCGATTTCGATCTGCCGCAAACCTGCATCGCGCAACACCCGGCGAGCCCAAAAGACAGCGCGCGCTTGCTGGTCGTGGGCGAACAAGAGATTGAAAACAAAACTGTATTGGACTTGGCGGCATTCTTAATGCCCGGCGACATCGTGGTCTTCAACGACACCAAGGTGATCCCGGCACGCCTTTCGGGACGCCGCATCGAAGGCGACGTCGAGGCCGGAATCGAGCTGACCTTGCACAAACGCGAAAGCCCCAACACCTGGTTGGCCTTTGCCCGCCCGGCCAAAAAACTCAAGGTCGGTCACGCTATCCATTTCGCAGGCCGTTTACAGGCTGAAGTGCTCGACAAGCACGACGGCGGCGAAGTGTTGCTCGCCTTCAACCGATCCGGCGATGAGCTGATGGCGGCGCTCGAAGACATCGGCGCGATGCCTTTGCCGCCCTACATCAAGCGCGCCAAAGGCGGCGACGCCCACGATCTGGCCGATTACCAAACCCTGTTCGCCACCCACCCCGGTGCGGTCGCCGCGCCCACGGCGGGTCTTCATTTTACCGAACGCATGATGGCGAGCCTTGAAGCAAAGGGGGTCAAGACCGCCCGCGTTACTCTGCACGTCGGTGCCGGCACGTTCTTGCCGGTCAAGGTCGATGACACGGCGGATCACAAAATGCATTCGGAATGGGGCGAAATATCCGAGGCCACCGCCGGGGCCATCAACGATGCCCGCGCCAGCGGTGGGCGGGTGGTCGCCATTGGCACCACGTCCATGCGCTTGCTGGAAAGCGCCGCCGCTGACGACGGCACCTTGCCGCCGTTCATGGACGACACCGACATCTTCATCACGCCCGGCTACCGCTTTAAGGTCGTCGATGTGCTGATGACCAATTTTCATTTGCCGAAATCGACCTTATTTATGCTGATCAGCGCCTTTGCCGGGCTGGAGCGCATGAAGACCGCGTACCAATACGCGATCGAGAATGGCTATCGCTTTTATTCTTATGGTGACGCTTGCTTGCTGACCCGCACCCCTGCTGCCACTGAGGACCACCAAACATGACCGCATTCGGCTTTGAGCTTTTTGGCACCGACGGTGACGCGCGCACCGGGCGCATCGACACCGCCCACGGCCCGGTCCACACCCCTGCGTTCATGCCGGTCGGCACGGCGGCGACGGTCAAGGCGATGATGCCCCAAAGCGTCGCCGCGACGGGCGCGGAAATCTTGCTCGGCAACACCTATCATTTGATGTTGCGCCCCGGTGCGGAACGCATTGCGCGCCTGGGCGGACTTCACGAGTTTATGAACTGGGACCTGCCGATCTTGACCGACAGTGGCGGCTATCAGGTGATGAGCCTGACGGATCTGCGCAAGCTCGACGAAGAGGGCGTGACCTTTCGCAGCCACATCGACGGCAGCTACCACAAGCTCACTCCCGAACGCTCCGTTGAGGTTCAGCATCTGCTCGACGCCGACATCACCATGTGTTTCGACGAATGCCCGCCGTTTCCCTGCGAAAAGGACGAAGTCGCCCGCGCCACGGAACTCTCCATGCGTTGGGCGCAGCGTTCGCGCGACGCCTTTGTCGATCGTCCCGGCTATGGCTTGTTCGGCATTTGCCAAGGCGGCATCCACGAAGACCTGCGTGAGCAATCATCCAAGGCGCTGATCGACATCGGTTTCGACGGTTACGCGGTGGGCGGCTTGGCGGTGGGTGAGGGCCGCGAAAAAATGTTCGCCGCACTCGACGTCACCACCCCGCATTTGCCCACGGATAAACCGCGTTATTTGATGGGTGTGGGCAAGCCCGAAGACATCGTCGGCGCGGTGGCGCGTGGCATCGACATGTTCGATTGTGTGCTGCCGACCCGTTCAGGGCGCACCGGCCAAGCGTGGACACCGCGTGGCTCGATCAACATCCGCAATGCGCGCCACAAAGACGATCCGCGTCCGCTGGACGAAAACTGCGGCTGCCCCGCGTGCCAAAATCATTCGCGCGCGTACCTGCATCATCTCAGCAAAGCCGACGAAATTCTCGGCGCGATGCTTTTGACGTGGCATAACCTGCACTATTATCAAGACCTGATGCGGGGTATTCGCGCCGCGATCTCTGAAGGTCGCTTCACCGATTTTCAAGCACAATTCGTCGCCACCCGCGAACTGGGCGATATCGAACCTATCTGAGGACTGAAAACATGAGCGACATGAACACCGAAACCCTCGGCCAACTGGGTCAGCAGGTCGATGCCCCCACTTCGCCGGAAGCCGCAGTGCTGGAAACCGTGCCAAACCCGCAAGCGGGCACCGATTACGTGACGCGGTTTGCAGCACCTGAATTTACCTCAGTCTGTCCGGTCACCGGCCAGCCCGACTTCGCCCACATCGTGATCGACTACATCCCCGACGCATTGCTGGTGGAAAGCAAATCGCTGAAACTCTACCTCACCAGCTTTCGCAACCACGGCGCGTTTCACGAAGACTGCACCATTGCCATCGCCAAAAAATTCATCGCCGCCGCCAAGCCCAAATGGCTGCGCATCGGCGGCTACTGGTACCCGCGCGGCGGCATCCCCATCGACGTCTTTTACCAAACCGGAAACCCACCCGAAGGCGTGTGGATTCCGGATCAAGGGGTCCAGCCCTATCGTGGGCGGGGGTAAGGCAATATTTAATATTAAGATGAGATTGCCACCTATAACTGTTTTTTTGATAAATATTAAAATTATAAGTTATAGTTACTCCTCAGCCTATCAACACCTGGGGAGGTAAAAATGAAAATCTCAAAAATGCTCTCAACAGCTTCGACAACTGCCGCTGCACTTACCCTGTTTTCTGCCTGCACACCCACTAGTGTTGTCTCAAACTATTTACCCGCCCCATTCATACCACTACACCCACCTACAACATTCAACGCCCCAGGAACTTTAGTCTTTTTTGAAAAAACAAACGGCAAACCCCATATTGGTACTATTTGCGCAGTAGGGGGAGAGCATCGCAAGCTGATGCGTGAATCAATCACTGAAGAAGCCTCGATCATTTCGCAAAAGTCTCTCAACGGAAACGTCACGATCGCCCCAAATGACTTGGTTGCTATCAACAAAAAACTAGGGACTATAGCCAATGCGTCCCTGAGCGGGGTTCAGGTTAAGACTGTCTACCAGGAATTTAAGAATGCCAAGTTACTTCAAGTATCGTTCCAACACCTGAGTGAAATCGAAGCAGCACTCAAACAATCCCCCAGTTGTCAAGATGGCATAGAGCGGGCAATGCAAGACCCAAAGCGCAAGATTGCGACCGTATATCAAGTCTATCAAGCAGATGTGACTTACAAGGTTGAGTTCGAAACGAAACTCAATGCGGAAACTGAAATCACTGCCATGAAAATCGTTAATTTGGAGCTCAATGGCAGCTATGATTCATCCGGCAACGAAATTCGTGGCGGCAAAGGATTATTTTTTGCTGCTGCGTTAGATCCAAATCCAAGTTAAGCATACTGCTTTCGATTGTCCCGGGACATTATTTCTCTTTACCTCGGGTCGCGATGAGCTAATTATTTCGCTCATTGCACCACGTAGTTGAGGAGTTTGTCCCATGTCCAAGCCGCTTTTGATCATTGGCAACAAGAATTATTCGAGTTGGTCTTTGCGTCCGTGGTTGGCGCTTAAAATTTCTGGCGTTGATTTCGACGAAAAGTTGGTGCCGTTGTTTGAAGACGACTGGGCCGCGCGCAAGGCTGAATTGCCCAGCGGTACGGTTCCGGTGTTGGAACACGACGGCTTGGTGATTTGGGAAACCTTGGCGATTTTGGAATACGTCGCGGAGACGTGGCCGGACGCCAACCTGTGGCCCACTGATAAAGCGGCCCGCGCCATGGCGCGCACGGTGAGCAGCGAGATGCACGCGGGCTTCACCGCCGTGCGTGGCAACATGCCGATGAACATTCGCAGCATCGATCCCGGTCGTGGACGTGGACGGGACGCGGATGAGCGCGCCGCCGTCGAGCGCGACGTGCGCCGCATCGAGCAAATCTGGACCGAGTGTCGAGAGACCTATGGTGCCGATGGCAACTTCCTGTTCGGCGCGTTTTCCAACGCCGACGCCATGTTCGCCCCGGTGGTGAGCCGTTTCACCAGCTACGCGGTGGAGGTCAACCCAACCAGCCAAGCCTATATGAACGCGGTGCAAGCACTGCCCGAGATGATCGAATGGTCCGACGCCGGACGTGCAGAAACCTGGACCATCGCTGAAGACGAAGTCGATACCAGTGAAGGCGTTTCGGAAAATTAAGCGCGGATCGCGGCCTGCTGTTCGCGCCGCTTCATCATCCACCACACCGCAATCGCACCGAGCAGCTTAGACGCCGACATCGCGGCGATGCCGACCGGGGTGGCGATGCCGAGCCCGATCAGGAACACCGCGCTGTCGAGCGGCGCGCTGAGGATCGACGAATACACCACGCGTTCCGACATCGGACGTTTGGTGAAGGTGTACACCGTCCAATCCGCCAGCTCGCTGACCAAAAATGCAATCGCCGACCACATGGCGACATACGGGTCGGCCATGATGTAAGACAAACCCACGCCGACGGCCATGGCGAGCAAGACGCGATGGCCGATTTCACGCTGGGCGAAATCGCGCACGATGAACACGAAGCCCACCAGCAACGACATCGGCGGCCACATGACGCCACCGGGCAATTCGACCAGGGGCACGACGCTAAAGCCGTAGTTCACGGCGACGATGAGCGCGATGTACAGCGCGGTAAAACGCCATTGGGATATAACATTCATGAGCGGGACCTTATGATTTGATCTTCTGCGTTGGGCTCGATTTAGCCTCAAGCCTCGCAGAAATCAAGGAATATTAGGTCTCTTGGTACGCCACGGGGTCTTTGAGGCCGGCCTCGCGAAAGCCTTTGAGGCGCAATTGACACGCATCGCAACGTCCGCACGCGGCCCCGTCGTCGCCCGGATCGTAACAGCTGATCGTTTGTCCATAATCCACGCCAAGTTCCCGTCCGCGTTGAATAATTTGCGCTTTTCTCAGATCGATCAGCGGGGTATGGATGGTCACAGGCAGCGTGCCTTCGACGCCGCCTTTGGTGGCCAAATTGGCCATGGATTCGAACGCGGAGATGTATTCGGGACGGCAATCGGGATAGCCGGAATAATCCAGCGCATTGACGCCAATGAAGATGTCGCCGGTGCCCAAGGTCTCCGCCCAGCCCAGCGCACACGACAAAAACACCGTGTTGCGCGCGGGCACGTAGGTGACGGGAATGTCGGATTCCATTTCGCTTTGCTCGCGGTCTTTGGGCACCGCTATATCGGCGGTCAAGGCCGAGCCGCCGAATTGGGACAAATCCAAATCCAAGATCACATGGCGGGTAACACCCGCGTTTTGGGCGATGCGGGTGGCGCAATCGAGCTCACGGTTATGGCGTTGACCGTAACGGAAACTGAGCGCAAAAGCCTCATAGCCTGCGTCCTGGACGATGGCGAGCACGGTGGTGGAATCCAGCCCGCCGCTCAACAGCACGACGGCTTTTTTTGGACCGGCTTTTTTCGGATTTGTCGGCATCGTGCGTCTCTCCGCTTGCTCTACGTGCACCTTTGGCCCAGGATTTAAACCCGTTTGAACTTAGAGGCAAGACCGTCCCCTTATGCCTGACGTCCCATCACCAAAAGACCGCATCCGCGCCAAGGCCCTTGAACTCGGCTTCGACGCCGTGGGCTTTGCCCCCGCGCGCTTAGACCCTGCGCACGGCGAGCGCCTGCAAGCTTATCTCGACGACGGCCGCCATGGAACCATGGCGTGGATGGAAGGTCGCCATGAGCAGCGCATCAGCCCCGACGCGCTGTGGCCGGATGCGCGTAGCGTCATCGTGCTGGGCACCAACTATGGCCCGCGCACAGATCCCAGTGCGATCCACGCGCTCAAGGACCGCGCCGCCATCAGCGTCTATGCCCAAGGCAAGGATTATCACGACGTGGTGAAAAAGCGCCTCAAGGCGCTGGGCCGTTGGATGGTCGAAGAGCTGGCGTGCGACATCAAGGTGTTCGTTGACACCGCCCCGGTGATGGAAAAGCCGTTGGCGCAAATGGCCGGGATCGGCTGGCAGGGCAAGCACACCAACGTGGTCAGCCGTGAATTCGGCTCGTGGCTGTTTTTGGGCGAGGTGTTCACCAGCTTAGACCTTGAGCCCGACCGCCCCGAAGTCGATCATTGCGGTTCTTGCACCGCGTGCCTAGACGCGTGCCCCACCGGGGCCATTACCCCCTACCAAATGGATGCCCGCAAATGCATTTCATACCTGACCATTGAACACAAAGGCACGTTGGATGCCGATGTGATGGGGCAAATGGGCAACCATGTTTACGGCTGCGACGATTGCTTGGCGGCATGCCCGTGGACCAAGTTCACCAAGCTGCACGTTGAGCCCAATTTTCTGCCCCGCGTCGAACTGACCGCGCCCCGGCTTGGCGATCTGGCGGCGCTGGACGATACTGAATTCCGCCAAGTGTTCGCTGGCAGCCCGATCAAACGCACCCGCAGAAACCCGATGGTGCGCAACGTACTGATCGCCATCGGAAACTCAGGCAACGCGTCGTTGAAAGAAGTCGCCGAAGCGCTGAGCGAAGATCTGAACGAAAGCGTGCGTGAAACGGCGCGTTGGGCTTTGGAACGCCTTTAAAAACATGACAGACGGTCAAGGTTTTCATACACTCCGTCCATGCATTTGAAATTTACCCACATTCCCGTTGTCGCTTTGCTGCTGGCCATTACTTTGGCCGGGTCGGCGTGCGCGGAAAGCGCCGCACCACAACGCTATGCAGGCATCAAAGATTGCGACACGTGCCCCGAACTTGCCATTATCCCACCCGGCAGCTTCATCATGGGCAATGATGGTCGCCACAAAAATGAACGCCCCGCGCACAAAGTCACCATCGACAAGCCGTTCGCCATCGGCCTGTTCGAGGTCAGCTTCGACGAATGGCAAGCGTGCTTCGACGAGGGCGCATGCGGCACGGAAATGCCCAGCGATCACAATTGGGGCAAAGGCAACCGCCCGATCATCAACGTCACCTGGTTCGAGTCCAAAGCGTATCTCAAGTGGCTGAGCGAAAAAACCGGCAAGACCTATCGTCTGCCCAGTGAAAGCGAATGGGAATACGCCGCGCGCGCAGGCACCCAGTCTGAATTCTGGTGGGGCGACAACGTCGGCCAGGAAAAAGCCAACTGCCGAAATTGCGGCCCGACCATCAGCCACCAGTCCGAGCCCGTCGACAGCTTCGCACCCAACCCGTGGGGGCTGTACAACGTGCACGGCAACGTCTGGGAATGGGTCGAAGATTGCTGGAACCCGACCCACGAGGGTGCGCCGTCGGATGCGTCCCCACGCCTTGAAGGCGATTGCCGCCAGCGGGTGATGCGCAGCGGGTCTTGGTATTATTTCTCAAAAAACATCCGCTCGCCATGGCGCTTTAAAAACGATGGTCGGGTGAAAAGTTACGGCATCGGCTTACGTGTACTCAGAGAACTTCCCTAAAAAAGGATCATGCTGATGGATAGCCCCGAACAAATGTCCCAACAGCTCCAAGAAATCATCGATCAAGTGATCACCATTTCCACAACGTATGGCCTCAACGCCCTGGGCGCTGTCGCGATCTTGATCTTTGGTTGGATGATTGCAGGCTGGGCCAAAGGCGCAACGCGCAAGGCTCTCGGCCGCATCAAAGCCGTTGATGAGATGCTCACCAGCTTCTTTTCCTCATTGGTCAAGTACGTCATCGTCGCCTTTACCGTGGTCGCGGTGCTCAATCGCTTTGGGGTCGAAACCACCAGCTTCGTCGCCGTCATCGGTGCCGCAGGCTTGGCCATCGGCTTGGCGTTGCAGGGCACGCTGTCCAATGTGGCGGCGGGCGTGATGTTGTTGTTGTTTCGCCCGTTCAAGGTCGGCGACTTCATCGAAGGCGGCGGACTTTCCGGCACCATCAAAGAAGCCGGTTTGTTCACCACCAAAATGGCCACCGGCGACAACATCCATATCGTGGTGCCCAATTCGCAACTTTGGGGCACGGCGATCCGCAACTTTAGTCATCATGAAAAACGCCGCGTCGATTTATCCATCGGCATCGGCTATGGCGACGACATCGACAAAGCCATGGACGTCATCAAGCGCATCGCGGCTGAGGACGAGCGCATCCACAAAGATCCCGAACCCTTCATCGCGGTCGCCAACCTAGGCGACAATGCGGTCGAGTTGGTGGTGCGGGTGTGGGCCGATAACGGTGATTACTGGGGCGTTAAATTCGCCATGACCAAGGCCATCAAGCAAACCTTCGACAAAGAAGGCATCTCGTTTCCCTATCCGCAACGCGATGTGCATATCCACCAAGTCTAAGCGATCGGTGCATCTATTCGGTGCGCCCTTGTCAACATCAGGCCACCAGCGCGTTCGCTAGTGGCCTGATTGTTTTTCACGGCTTGCAGTCTTCCGACTGGGGAGTCGACGTCACTTCATCTCTTCAAGTTTTTTGCGAAGGATGGGCGCAAAAACACTATCGGGATTGTCGAGAAGAAACTGTAGGGGCTCTGCCGGATCGCCGATCCCGATTAAGGCCAACATGAGCGAAACCGTTACCGTCTCGATTTCATAGGATGGTAGGTTTTGCAACAAAGCGACACATGGCTCTAGGAACGCTGTGTAGGCGTTCAGGTCATTGGCATTGATGATATCTGTTACTTCACGATAACCGGTGATGCTCGCATCCTTGGAAATTTTCACGTCCAGCTCACCCAACTCGGCATAGAGCGGGCCCATCGATTCCAGGCCGGCGGCATACCCCTTGAAGAGGGTCCGCGCCTCCGCCACCGGATGGTGTTCGGACAAAGCGCTCAGCCCGCCGTGGCAATGCGACACTTGCAAAACCATTTCCATGAGGTCCCCAGCCCCAGCCGGGCGGACCGAAAAGAACATGACCATAGCGCTTAGGATCAGGGCGATGAAATATCGCAGTCTAAAAGAAGCAAACATCATCCAGCTCCCCTCTCTGCCCAGAAGCAGGACCCAGCACCGGCCTGCCCGTCACTCGATATTATAACACCAATCACGACCGTCGGCCCTCCCCGATGCTCCCAGAACATAAAAAGGGCCCCCGATCGGGAGCCCTTTTCAAATCCAGTACAGGCAGGCTTAGCCGCGCTTGCTCAGTTCGTTGAGTTGCTTTTGCAACTGGTCGAGCTGCGCGCGCATTTCGTCCATGTCACCTTCGTCTTGGGCGGGGGGCGTGGGTTTCGCCGTGCCGCCGGAGCTTGTCCCTTCGCCGCCAGCCGCAGCCATGGGATTGAACATCTTCATGGCGTTTTCAAACATCGCCATATTTTGACGCGCCATCTCTTCAAACGGTTTGAGAGCCGTGTTCGAGCCGAAGGTTTGTTCCATCAGCTCACGCATCTGATCCTCATTTCCAGAAAAGGCCTTCATGGTCTGTTCCAGATAGCTCGGCACCATCGATTGCAGGCTGTCGCCGTACAAAGAAATCAACTGACGCAGAAAGCTCAACGGCAGCATGCTCTCGCCCTTAGATTCTTCTTCCACGATGATGTGGGTGAGAACCTGACGGGTGATGTCCTCGCCGGATTTAGCGTCGTGCACAACAAAATCCACACCGTCGCGCACCATTTGCGCCAAGTGGTCCAAAGTAACGTAGCTGCTGGTCGCGGTGTTGTAGAGCCGCCGATTGGCGTACTTTTTAATTGTAATGGGCTCATCAGCCCGGTTGGCATCTGCCATAACCGCCCCTTTATTTCGTTGGCGTAGTCCTTCGCACCTAGCTCTCACTTTGTGCCCGAGTTTGCTGCAATGCAATGAAAAAATGCTGCACTCGCCGCAGATTAATTTGTGCAGTGCAACATTTTGTATTGCACGCCCGGCGCGAGTCCCTCTAAGCTAACCCCACATTGGGTTAAGTTCTGGGCCGCGACAAACGCTCTCGGCTCTCATTTGGGAGAAGCAATCATGACCGACATCGTCATCGCCAGCGCCGTGCGCACCCCCATCGGGGCCTTTTCAGGTGGTCTTTCCACCGTACCGGCGCAAGAGCTCGGCCAGATCGCCATTTCTGAGGCCTTGAGCCGCGCAGGCATCAGTGCCGAAGACGTGTCCGAAGTCATCATGGGCCATGTGCTCACCGCAGGCGCCGGGCAGAACACCGCCCGCCAAGCCGCCGTCGGTGCGGGCATCCCGGTGGAATGCACCGCCTACACCGTCAACCAAGTGTGTGGTTCAGGCCTACGCGCCGTGGCGTTGGGTCACCAAGACATCAAGCTTGGCGACAGCACCATCGTGGTTGCGGGCGGCATGGAAAATATGAGCCTGTCCAACCACTGCACCTATTTGCGTTCCGGCACCAAGATGGGGCCCTCTGAGCTGGTCGATACCATGATCAAGGACGGCTTGTGGGATGCCTTCAACGGCTATCACATGGGCACCACGGCGGAAAATGTCGCGGCGAAGTTCGATCTGACCCGCGCCGCCCAGGACGCGTTCGCCGCCGGTTCTCAACAAAAAGCCGAAGCCGCGCAAAAAGCTGGCAAGTTCAACGATGAAATCGTGCCTGTCACCGTCAAGGGCCGTAAGGGCGACACCATCGTGGATACCGATGAGTTCCCCCGCCACGGCACCACAGAAGAATCCCTCGCCGCGCTACGCCCGGCGTTCGCCAAAGACGGCACCGTCACCGCAGGCAACGCATCGGGCATCAACGACGGCGCGGCCGCCTTGGTCTTGATGAGTGCCGAAGAAGCCCAAAAGCGTGGCATCACCCCGCTGGCGACCATCAAGTCGTGGGCCACTGCGGGTGTCGATCCTGAAATCATGGGCACCGGGCCGATCCCGGCATCCACCAAGGCGTTGGAAAAAGCCGGATGGGCCGCAGCCGATTTGGATTTGATCGAAGCCAACGAAGCGTTCGCCGCCCAAGCGTGCGCCGTTAATCAAGCCATGGCGTGGGACCCGACTAAGGTCAACGTCAACGGTGGCGCGATCGCATTGGGCCATCCCATTGGCGCCAGCGGCGCACGTGTTTTGGTGACGCTGCTGCATGAAATGAAGCGCACGAACGCGAAGAAAGGCCTCACCACGTTGTGCATCGGCGGCGGCATGGGCATCGCCATGTGCGTCGAGCGCGCTTAATCAGCCCCCGGAATTAGGAGAATTGATATGACCCGTACAGCACTCGTCACCGGCGGCACCCGCGGCATCGGCGCAGCCGTTTCCATCGCCCTCAAAGAAGCTGGCTATGAAGTCTGCGCGTCTTATGCCGGCAACGACGAAGCCGCCGCGACGTTCAAGGAACTGACCGGCATCCGCGTGCAAAAGTTCGACGTTTCGGATTTCGACAGCTGCCACACCGCCATCTTGGAAATCGAAGGCCACATCGGGCCCATCGACGTTTTGGTCAACAACGCCGGCATCACGCGGGACGGCATGCTGCACAAAATGACGTTCGAGCAATGGAACGAGGTCATCAACACCAACCTCAATTCCCTGTTCAACACCACCAAGAACGTCATCGAAAGCATGCGTGAACGCAACTTCGGGCGCATCATCAACATCAGTTCGATCAACGGCCAAAAGGGCCAGATGGGTCAGACCAACTATTCCGCCGCTAAAGCTGGCGTCATCGGCTTCACCAAGGCGCTGGCCCAAGAAGGCGCGCGCAAAGGCATTACGGTGAACTGCGTCGCGCCCGGTTACGTCGCAACGGAAATGGTCAAGGCCATCCCCGAAGACGTACTGACCACGCAAATTCTGCCCTACATCCCGGTGGGCCGTTTGGGCGAACCGGCGGAAATTGCGCGCTGCGTGGCCTTCTTGGCATCCGAAGAAGCGGGTTTCATCACCGGCTCGACCATCACCGTCAACGGCGGGCAATACATCACCACTTGATCGGGCTCGCCGTTCTGACACACTAAAGCCGCCCCGACTCGAGCCGGGGCGGCTTTAGTTTTGAAAGGACCCCCCCAGGTGAGCAACGAGCACATGATACTTCACCACTATCCGCAATCGCCGGTGACCGAAAAGGTCCGGGTAGTTCTGGGCATGAAGGGCTTGAGCTGGAAATCGGTGTTGATCCCGCGCTTGCCGCCCAAACCGAACTTAATGCCCCTGACCGGCGGCTATCGTCTGACCCCGGTGATGCAGATCGGTGCCGACATCTATTGCGACACCAAATGCATCATCGACGAGATTGAACGCCGCGCGCCTGCGCCGACGCTGTTCCCCACCGGGCGCCCTGGCTTGTCTTGGGCTTTGGCGCAGTGGACCGACGGGCCGCTGTTCACCGATGTGGTCACCGTCGCGCTGGTCGAGATGAGCCCCAACATGCCGCCCGAGTTTCTCGCCGATCGCGGCCCGCTGTATTTCGGCAAGGACTTTTCGCTGGGTGACATCAAGGCCAAATACGCAAATGCCTTGGCCAATGTGCGCGCCCAATTCGGCTGGATCGACGACTGCGTCTCCTCTCAAGATTTCATGATGGGCGCACAGCCCGGCTTGGCCGATGCGCTGGCGTATTATCTGGTGTGGTTCCTGCGCGACCGCATGGCGGACGGCGAGGCGTTCTTGAGCCAATTCGAAAATCTATGCCGCTGGGAACAGCGCATCAAAGCCATCGGTCACGGCAACCCGCAAGAGCTCAGCGATCTCGATGCCCTCGACATCGCCAAACATGCCGAGCCGCAAACCCCTGAACACGCTGATCCAAACGATCCCCTCGACCTCAACATCGGTGATCGCGTCGGCGTTGCCCCCGCAAGCGGCGGCCCACAGGTAACGGGAACCCTGCACAGCCTGTCGCCCACCCGCCTCGCCCTGTTGCGCAACGACCCGCAAGTCGGTCACGTCGCCGTGCACTTCCCGCGTTTGGGTTATATGGTGAAACCTGTCTAGGGCCGCTTAAACCTGGCCGCGAAACACCCCTGCCAGCAGGGCGTCGAGGCGCAAGATCAGCTGATCGGTCATTTCGTCTTCGAAGTCTTCGCGGGTGGTGGCGCGCACGCGGCCGAAACGGAACTGCGGGCGCTGCGCTTCGACCACGTAATCGCGCAACGATTGGCGGATGATTTCCAGGCTTTGCTCGCGTGACACGCCCCAGGTTTTGGTGTTCCACACCAAGCGCTCGTCCACGTCTTCGGTGGGGAAATGCCAGAACTTGATGTCGCCGAACAGCTCGGCGAAATCTTCGGACGACAGTATCTCCAGCGTTTCCAACAACGTGGCGCGCAGCACGTAGACCCCTTCGAATCCGGTCAGATCCGCTTTCAGCACGCCGTGGCGAACCGCTGAATCGCTTTCCAGGTCGCCGATTTCCTTGCACAGTTTTCCGGTGTCGACCATCCGGGTCATTTCATCGGCGCTGACCGCCTGCATGTCCGGGCGGCCCTTGGCGGCGGGATGGGTGATCTGGCGCTCCACCACGCGGATCAGGGGGTTTAAGCTGTAGCTTGCGTCTTGGCATTTGCCCGCCAATTTGGCCAACGCCGCGCCCGCGCCGGTGATGCGCGGATGTTCGGGGTCGCCGGGATTACCGCCGATCACCAACACCAACACGTTGCGGCTTGGTCCGCGGGTTGGGATCGGTGCGGGGCGGATTTGGCATTCGTCGCGATCAAAGGTTTCGTGCTTACCGACGAACGCGCCCGAGGTCTCGGCCTTGTGAAAAGCGTATTCGACGAAGCCGCGGTCCTTGTCCATCAAGTTGGGCCGTGCGCGTTGGAAGATGATGCCCGCGATGTAGTGTGCGAAATTCGCCGCCTGGTTCAATTTCAGGTTTGAGCCCGCCATCAGATAATACGCCGCAATGGACGCCGCGAAGCTGTCGCCGCAGCCGGTGTCTTCTTGAACGGTGCGGTCGACCTCGATGGAGTTTTCTTGAATCAATGGTGAATAGACGAATTCGACCCGCCCGCCGCGCGCCTTGCGCGCCAACGCCGCACCCTTGGCGCCATCGGTGATGATGACGTGGTTGGCGCCGTCTTCCAGCACACGTCGACTGATTTCACGGGCATACATGACGCGCAGTTCCGCCGCGTCCTTGTGCTTGCGGCGCAGCGGCTCGAAGCCGAAGAACTGTGCGGCCTCGGCGAGGTTGAGGCTGACCACGTCGGCGATGGACAGAAAGTGACGGTATTCGGTGTAGAGCTTTTTCAACTGGTTGCCACCGACCAGCCAGAACACCTTAAGCCCTTTGTTTTGCAGTTTGCGTTTCCAAATGAGGTCGAACTTTTCGGAATCTTCCGGTTCCTGACCGACAAAGATGAAATCATCGCCAGCGCCCAAAAACTCCTGTTCGGTTTGCCATAGATCAATGGCGTCGGAATCAAAGCTGGGGCCGCGTTCGGTCAAAATGAGTTTATCGAAACCATCACCGCGAAAAATCAGCGAGGTGCGCGATGTGCCTTCAACCGTCTGGCCGGGAAACGAGTCTGCGGCATCCGCCCACGTCAAATAATCAATCACCGGGCGTTTCGGCGCGACGCCGTCTTCGCCGACATCGCCAAGAACGTCGAGGATGATTTCCAAATCCTTGGACAGATTGCACAAGCCGCCGCCCAAGGTGCGTTTGAACGGTCCCGCGTCCGCATCCAAAATCACCAGACGCTCACCCCGCGCCGCATCCAAAATCACTTCATAGCCATCGTCGCCCGCCGTTCGGCGCACCGCGTCCACCGCGACCTTCACCGCATCGGGGGCGCGCTGACGCAAGTTTTCCAGCGTCGTGCGCAAATCATCGGACAAGCCGCCCGCGAACAAATCAATGGTTTGCGATCGCACCAGGGAAATCAGAACCCGTTCAGGCACGCTATTGATTTCCGCAATGGCTGCGCGGCGCGCATCTTGGGTGTTGCCGTCGCTCATGATGCTCATATCCCTTTCGTGTCGTGGCCCTAACGTCCCTGACCAGGTTCGAACCCGGGTGGGGCCAACTCAAAACTGGTGAATTCAAACGCGGGCGCCACTTGGCAGCCGACCAAGGTCCAGTCCCCAAGCGGGCGAGCCGCTTGCCAGCCGTTGATCGGCACCACCGTCTGCGGGCGCTGACCGGCGTTCAAGTCCATGCCGAGGATGTGCGATTCGCGCAAACCGCCCTCGGCGTGGATCAGCAGCTCAAGCGCCGCACCTGCGTGCCAGCACCAAATTTCTTCCGCGTCCGTGACCCGGTGCCAGTGTGACCGTTCCCCAGCTTTTAGCAGGAAATAAATGGTGGTCACCGCGCCACGCTCCCCATCCACCGAAACGTGACGGTGGATTTCTTTGAAATGACCGCCTTCGGGATGCGGTGCGAGATCCAATATCTCGATCACCTCGTCCGCCGTCAGGCCGTGAAACGTATCGCCCATTTTACGCTCCTCTTTAAGCCCCGGGCGGCGGCGCGGTGGCGACCATAAAGTCTGCGTCCGCAATCGTGTCCAGCCACGCCGACAGGCTGGCGCGGTCGGTGCGGATGTCGTCCACGATGCTGCGATGTTCCAGCCAACTGACCGCTGCGGCCACCGCGAGGATGCCGATCTGGGTGCTGTCACCAAATTCGCCCGCCACCGCATCAATGGCGTCGAGACCCGCGTTGATCTTGGTTGTCTGAGCCTCAACCCAACCGACGGAGCGATGCTCTTCGCGGCGCTTGTTTTCCATGAAAATCAACACACCTGCATCGGTGATGCCGTCGGCCAGGGATTCCAGACACAAGGCCTGCCAGCGGGCTTCCGGGTTTTCGGGATACACCGCGTGCTCATCGCCGAGGCTGGCGAGGTACGCCGAGATCAGCGGGGAATCGATCAAGATCGTTTCATCGTCGCGCGCCAACGCCGGAACCTTGCCGAGCGGGTTGAGCTTGCGATAAGCCTCCCCCTTATAATCGATTTCCGTAACCTCAACCCGCTCCGCAATGCCCGCGACGTGGGCGACCATGCGGCACTTGCGGCCAAACGGTGAGGTCAGTGACGTATAGAGCTTCATCAAAAATGGTCCTTTCGGCGGCGAATTTCAGCGAACACCTCGACGGGCTCGCTGTCGGCCATGCCCAGCATGGCTTTGAACGCGAGCATGTCGCAGCGCAAAAAGGGATTGGCGCGGGATTCTTGCTCCAACGTTGACGGCACCGTTGGCTGGCCTTGTTCGCGCAGGGCGATGACTTCGGCGGCGCGGGCCTGTAAATCGGCATTGTCGGGATCGATACTCAACGCAAAGTCAGCGTTGGCGTTGGTGTATTCGTGTGCGCAGTAGATGCGCGTGTTGCCCGGCAACGAGCGTAATTTTATCAAACTGTTCCACATTTGCGCGGCGGAGCCGCCGAGCAACCGCCCACAACCGAGCGAAAACAACGTATCGCCGACGAACAAGGCTTTGTCGGCTTCGAAGCTATAAGCCAAGTGATTCTTGGTGTGCCCCGGCACCTCCAACACCCGGGCCGTGGCCCCGCCCAATTCGATCATGTCGCCTTCCAACACGCCGTGATCACACTTGGGGATATTGCCGTAGTCTTGGCGGCTGCCGTAGACTTCCGACCCATATTCCTCGATGATTTCAGCGATCCCATCAGTGTGGTCGTAATGAGGATGGGTGACCAAAATGTGCGAAATGGTCCACCCCAAACCCTTGGCGACATCGATCACCGGGGCCGCCACAGCAGGATCGACACACGCCGTTTTGCCGCTGGCGATATCGTGGACCAAATAAATGTAGTTGTCGTTGAGGACCGGCACCTGCCGGATATCGAGACCGCTCATGGGATGGTTCGCCTCTTGTTGTTGATCGTTGGGATGTTCTTTGTGTTGAGGTTATCACCGCTTGTCCGCATTCGCATCTGCGATTTCACTTTTTGCCCGCTCTGTTAAGCCGTAGACTGCGATCCATGTGGATGGACGCCGTTGATCTTCGAGAATTTTACGCCACGACCACCGGTCGGGTGGCGCGCAGCGTTATACGCCAGAACCTGCGCCAAATGTGGCCGGATGTGGCGGGGCTGGACGTTCTGGGCGTAGGCTACACCACGCCGTACCTAGGTTTATTTCGCCCCGAAGCGATGCGCACCGTCGCCGCCATGCCCGCGCGCCAGGGCGTCTTGCACTGGCCACCGAATGAGCCGGGCCTTACCGCGCTGGTCAACGAAAGCGAACTGCCGTTTGCCGATTTGTCCATGGACCGCATTTTGATGGTTCATGCGGTGGAATCATCCGAACAGCTACGCCATATGTTGCGCGAAGTGTGGCGAGTGCTATCGGACAGCGGACGGCTGATCGTGGTGGCGCCCAATCGGCGCGGCATTTGGGCGCGTCTCGAACGCAGCCCCTTCGCCCACGGCCAACCCTATTCGCCGCCGCAATTGTCACGATTGTTGCGCGACAACATGTTCACGCCGATCCAATCCCAGGTCGGGCTGTACATGCCGCCCAGCCACGCGCGCCTGATGCTCAGCGCCGCGCCAGCGTGGGAACAGCTCGGACGGCGTCTGTTTCCGGCGTTCGGCGGGGTGGTGATGGTCGAAGCGGCCAAAGAGATCTACGCCGGGCAATTGACCGCAAAGCGCGAGACACGGCGCGCCTTCGCCTTGGCTCCACCGGGGCGCGGAACCAACAGGGAATAATCGTTCACCCCCGGTTCATGTCCTCAACGCTACCTTGAGACCATGAACACACGCACCAACCTCAGCCGCCGCGCCTTTTGCCGCACATCCTGCCTGAGCGCGCTTATCGGCGCGACTGCCCCATGGGCTGCTTTCGCGCGCACGCCGCCCAATCTTGAGCGCGCCCTCGATATGGTGTCGCGCTACGTGGTAGTCGATCTGCATGCTCATCCGGGCAGGCTGTACAGCGGCGGAAATCCTTTGCCGCGGTTGCGCGATCTGGCCAAGGCTAAGGTCACCGCATTCGGCTTTTCTATCCCCACCGACACCCCGACGCTGGGCAAGCGTGGCGGGCTGCCCCAGCCGATACGCGCCCCGCAACCGGGTGAGCTGTTTGCGTTCACCACCCAACACCTGACAAAGTTGCAGCGGGCCCTAAAAGCAGCCGACATTTCGGTTTTGCAGACACCGCGCGATGTCTTAGACGCCAAACAAGTCGGTCGCCCCGGCGCGCTGATCGCGCTGGAAGGCGGCGATTTTCTGGAAGGTCGGCTGGACCGCGTGGCCCAAGCTCATGCCTTGGGCGTGCATTCCATCCAATTGGTGCACTTCACCCCCAACGCGCTGGGCACGGTGCGCACCCAAGCTCCGGATGGTCCGGCGCTCACCGCCTTTGGTCGCGATGTGGTGATTGAGCAAAACCGCCTCGGCATGATCGTCGACGTCACCCACATGACCCGCAAAGGCGTCGAAGCGGTGGCTGATGCCAGCCGCGCCCCAGTGATGTTGTCACACACCGGTTTTGAAGCACATTTCATGCACGGTCGCGGGGTTCACGAAGAAACCGCCCTGGCGGTCAAGGCCACCGGCGGGCTGGTCGGGCTGCGCCCGCTTGGCGATCTGGATGGTCACAAAGGTTTGGCTGCATTTGCCGATGAAATGCTCCATCTGATCGAACATGTCGGCATCGATCACGTGGCGCTGGGCACTGACATGGACGGCGCCAAAAGCCCGTTCAAAGGCTATGGCGCGATGACGCTGTTCATCAATGAGTTGTTCCAACGCGACTTGAACGAAGCCGATATCGCAAAGGTCATCGGTGCCAACTTCGTGCGTCTGTTTGGCGATGTTATTTCGGCGGCTGAAAAAGCCTAATTATTTTCGCAGGTCACTTACTGAGCAAAAACACGCCCTGTTCGCCGAACCAGTTGGCGACGGCAACCGACTTACCGATGGTTTTGGACGAGCCTTCTTCGTCCAAAAACAAGCTGCGTTCTATGGTCAGGTTCATCTCTTTGGCCAGCGCGACAAAATCGCGAATGGTGCAAAAGTGGATGTTGGGGGTGTTGTACCATTCATAGGGCAGATTTTCACTGACCGGCATGCGGCCCTTGAACATCATGTACAATCGCAGCCGCCAGTAGGCGAAATTGGGCAGCGACACGATCGCGCGTTTGCCGATGCGCATCATCTGTTCCAGCACTTCACGCGGCTCATGCATGGCCTGCAAGGTTTGGCTGAGGATCACGTAATCGAACGCCCCGTCGGGATAGTCCTTGAGATCCGTTTCGACGTTACCTTGCACCACCGACAGCCCCGACGACACGCACGCTTGCACGCCCTGGGTGCTGATTTCAATGCCGCGCGCATCGACTTGTTTGAAGCGCCACAGGTAATCCAACAGCATGCCGTTGCCGCAGCCCGCATCCAAAACGCGGGTGTTTGGTTCGATCATGTCGGCGATCAACTGCAGATCGACGCGAATGCCCTTGGGGTTGTTCTCCATATCGGCGGGCGTCATCATCAGGGGTTTTTCCTCTTCAAACCACGATGTTCCGCGCAGCCTTCCAGGAATCCTTCGAAAACCTTGTGAAACTCCGGCTCTTCCAGCAAAAACGCGTCGTGGCCTTTGTCGGATTCGACCTCGACAAAGCTGACGTTGGCCGCACCGGCGTTGAGCGCATGGACGATTTCGCGGTTTTCGCGGGTCGGATACAGCCAATCGGACGTAAACGACATCACCAAAAAGCGCACTGGCGTGTCCTTGAACGCGCTCGCCAACTGCCCACCGTGACGCTGGGCGATGTCGAAATAATCCATTGCGCGGGTGATATACAGATATGCATTGGCATCAAAACGATCAACAAAGGTGCTGCCTTGGTGGCGCAAATAGCTTTCCACCTGAAAATCGGCATCAAAACCATACGTCACCGCATCGCGGTCTTGCAGATTGCGCCCGAATTTTCGCGTCAGCGCCGTTTCCGACAAATAAGTGATGTGCGCAGCCATGCGCGCGACCGCCAAGCCGCGGTGCGGATGCTTATCATGGGCATGATAGTCGCCGCCGCACCAGTCCGGGTCGGACATGATCGCTTGGCGTCCGACTTCGTTAAAGGCGATGTTTTGCGCCGAATGCCGCGCCGCGGTGGCGATCGGCACGGCGGCGAAGACGTTTTGTGGGTACTGACAGGCCCATTCCAGAACCTGCATGCCACCCATCGAACCGCCGACCACCGCGAACAGGGTCTCAATGCCCAAATGATCGATCAGCAGCTTTTGCGCGCGCACCATGTCGCCGATGGTGATGACCGGAAAATCCAGCCCCCATTCCTTGCCCGTAGTAGGATTGATGTCTTGCGGTCCAGTGGACCCCATGCAGCCGCCTAAGATATTGGCACAAATGACAAAATAACGTTCCGTGTCGATCACCTTGCCCGGCCCGACAACCTGTTGCCACCAGCCCGGCTTGCCAGTGATCGGGTGATTTTCGACCACAAATTGATCGCCGGTCAGCGCGTGGCACACCAAGATGGCGTTGGTTTTGTCCGCGTTGAGCGTTCCCCACGTTTGATAGGCGACGTGGACGTTGGGCAGCTCAACCCCGCTATCTAGACGCAAGGGCGCATCTTGGGCCAGACACACGCGGTGTCCGGGCAAAGTCCACTCAGCATTTGCGTTGGCTTGGTCGGCGCTCATCCCCGTTGAGGATCCTTCTTGGATTGCATGTGCCTCATTGCTATGGTTGCCTCAGTTCACTGTCAATGTTTTCTTTGATTTCTCTAGGATTACTCTGTAATTTCCGCCCCACAGGATCACAAGTGGATCATATCATTCTAGGACCTCTTCATGGCGCGTGATTTATCAGACCTCCGGCGTGAAATCGACGCCATCGACGACCAAATCCACGATCTGCTGAAACAGCGGACGAAGATCGTTGAGGAAGTGCGCCTGTACAAAAAAGACGACCGGGTGAAAATTCGCCCCGCGCGCGAAGCCGAAATCATCTACCGTTTGTTCGCCCAGCACGATGGCAAGTTCCCCAAGCGTGAACTGTTTCGCATGTGGCGCGAATTGATCGTTGCGACGCTGAGCATGGAAGGGCCGTTTTCGGCCGGCGTGTTCATGGATGATGAGGGCAACAGCTTTTGGGATGTGGCCCGCGACCAGTTCGGCAGCTACACTCCGATGACCCCGTTTCCATCCACCCGGCGCATCATCGAAGCGGTGCAAAAGCAAGAAGTCACCGTCGGCATCTTACCGATGCCCGCGCGCGCCGAACAAGACCCGTGGTGGCGACGTATGGCGTTCGAAGGCGAGCATGTGCCGCGCGTGATCGCCCGCCTGCCGTTCGTCGGCGGTTCCAACGCCCGCCCCCGCGGCCAAGAAGCCTTGGTGATTTCGCCGGTCCCCCAAGAACCGACCGGCCGCGACCGCACCTACTTGGTCATCGAAAGCGCCGAGCAACTTGCCCCCAGCCAGATCAATTCGGCGTTGACCAACGTCGGACTGACGTTGATTTTTTCTACCGAAATCCACGACGATCACCGGCCCAAGGTGTGGCAAATCTTGATCGAGTTGGATGATTTCGTCGCCCCGGGGGATCCACGCATCGAACAATTCAAAGATGCCTTTAACGGCGCCATTCAATTCGCCATCACCATCGGTGGCTACGCCATGCCCGTGACCGACGAAGAGTTGGCTTAAGGACACTCACATGAGCCCCGCAATTTCTCCACGTCCCGGGATTATGGACATCAGCGCGTACGTCCCTGGCGATTCAAAAGTATCCGGCGCCCAGCGCATCATCAAACTATCGTCCAACGAAGGCGCGTTCGGTCCTTCGCCCAAAGCCATGGCGGCGATGCAAGACGCGGCCAAGGCCATGCACCGCTATCCCGACGGCAGCGCCCATGAGCTGCGCCAAGCCATCGCCAAGCGGTTCGGCCTGGACGCGGAGCGCATCGTCTGCGGCGCGGGCTCCGACGAACTGTTGAGCCTTTTGACCTACAGCTACGCTGGACCGGGTGATGAAGTCCTGTATACCGAGCACGGCTTTTTGATCTACCCCATCGCCGCCAAGGCCGCCGGTGCGACCCCGGTCAAAGCCCCGGAAACGAACCTGCGCACGGACATCGATGCGTTGCTGGATGCGGTGACGGACAAAACCCGCATCGTGTTCATCGCCAACCCCAACAACCCCACCGGCACTTACCTGAGCCACGCGGAACTCACCATGCTGCGCGCGGGCTTGCCCGAAGACGTGTTGTTGGTGATCGACGCGGCTTACGCCGAATTCGTCGGGCGCAACGATTACACGCCGGGCGTCGAGCTGGTCGATGCCGCCGAAGCCTCTGGTCAAAACACCGTGATGACACGGACTTTTTCCAAGATGTTCGGCTTGGGCGGCATGCGTGTGGGCTGGGGCTATTTCCCCAGCCAAATCGCCGATGTTTTGAACCGCGTGCGCGGACCGTTCAACGTGTCCGCCGCCGCCCAAGCCGCCGCGGTTGCGTCATTGCAAGACTTGGCCTTTCAAGAGAAGTGCTTTGAGCACAACCAAACCTGGATCGCCAAGACCGAAGAGGCGTTGCACGCGCTGGGCATCGACACCACCGCCAGCGTCGGCAATTTTGTTCTGGCGCGTTTTGGCGAAACCAGCACGGCCGAAAAGGCCGATGACTTTTTGCGCGAACGCGGCATCATCGTGCGCCGGGTAGCCAGCTACGACCTGCCCGATTGCCTGCGCATCACCATCGGCACGGCGGATGAGATGGAAGCCTTTCTCAAAGCCATGCGTGATTTTACCGGGGGCTGAGACATGACCAACGCCGCACCTCTTTTTCATCGTGTGTGCTTGATCGGCATCGGCCTGATCGGGTCCAGCCTGGCGCGCGCGATGAAGTTGCACGGACTGGCCGGACATATCGCCATTTCGACGCGCAGTGCTGAAACATTGGCCAAGGCCGAACAGCTGGGGCTCGGCGACAGCTACACCCTCGACGCCGCCGAAGCCGCCCAGGACGCCGACTTGGTGATCATCTGCACGCCCATGGGCGCGCAAGCCGCGATCGCAAAATCGATCCGCAGCAGCTTGAAACCGGGCGCGATCATCACCGATGTCGGCTCGGTCAAGGCCACCACCATTCGCGACATCGCCCCGCATTTGCCGGATGGCGTGCATCTGGTCCCGGGCCACCCCATCGCGGGCACCGAAAATTCCGGCCCCGAAGCGGGTTATGCGGAACTGTTTCCCGGTCGCTGGTCAATCCTCACCCCGGCAAAAGACACCGACCCGGATGCGGTCGAAAAGGTCAAACAACTGTGGCTGGGATGCGGCGCAAATGTCGAGATCATGACGCCGGAACATCATGACCGGGTGCTCGCCATCACCTCGCACCTGCCGCACTTGATCGCGTATTCCATCGTCGACACCGCCGATCAATTGGAAGACGAGACCAAAAAAGAAGTCATCACCTTTTCTGCATCCGGCTTTCGCGATTTCACCCGCATCGCCGCTGGCGATCCGGTGATGTGGCGCGATGTGTTTCTCACCAACCGCGATGCGGTGTTGGAAGTACTTGGCCGTTTCACCGAAGATTTGACCGCTTTGCAGCGCGCCATCCGCAAAGGCGACGGTGACATGTTGGAAGAAACATTTGCCCGTGCGCGCGCGGTGCGGCGATCCATCATCGACGCCAAACAGCACATCCCAGACGTCAAACCGAACGGCGATGAAACCTAATAAACGGGTTTGATGTCTTTATAATTGCGCGGCGGCGGGGGCGGCTCGACCGGCGGCACCGATGGGGCGGCTTGCCCCGGGAACCCCCAATCCAGCGGCGGCACCTTCAGGACCTTGAGCGGGCCGAGGCTCAGCACCCGATCTTGTAGCGTTGCCGAAACGTTGATGGACGGCGTCTCACCGTTCGTGGGACGGGTACTCAACGCCGAAAGCGCCATGGTTGCGGCCACCGCGTCACCACTGCTCATAACGCCGCGCGCGCGCAAAATCTCCAGCATTTGAAACAGGCCTTCGATCTTGGCGGTGAACGCGCCTTGCGGCTGCAGATTTTTATCCAGCGCCAACGTGCCGCCCGCGGCAAAACCAAAGTGGCCACTGCGAAATTTCAGGCGTTCAAATTCAATCGCGCCGCCGCTGTCGCGCCACGCCGGAACCCGCACCTTCGCCGAGCCGGGCACGACGGATCCGGTTACGCGCGCGATCATGTCGATGCTTTGCACGTGGTCGCCCAACGGCTGGGGCAGCACCCCTGGCAGCACAAGGTTGGCGCCGTTGACGGTGAGCTTCATCCCCGTCCCGCCCGTTTGGGTGGAAGGGTCGTGCGCCATCTGAAGACGCAAGCGTTCCATGGAAAGCGGCGCGCTGCCGTTCATGGACAGCCCAGCCATCTGCAAATTCAAGCTTTCGGGCCACACATCGCCCAGCACCACATCCGCCAACAATTTTTCGGCAGCGCCGGTAAACCGCAAAGCACCACCAGCCACCAACACATCGTGCTTGCCCGATGCAATCACATGCAACTTCCACGGCGTCCAGGGCCGCGCACTGACGCTCAACGTGTCGCTTTTCCACTCGATTACGTCGCCAAAAGCGGAGCCTGCGTAATGGGGCTCGGTCAAAGTTAGGGAGATACGCGACGGAAAGCCCGCCGTTTTCATCTCAGCATACTCGACCACAGCACCCAGTGTGCGCTGGTTATCGACCCAACCGGTGACCTCCGCCTTGACCCATGCGGACGCGGCGTACCATACGAACGACCACAGACCAAACACCAGCGCCGCACTGGCGATGAACGCCACCACGGTCTGAAATCGTTTCAGCTCTTTCGGCTTTTTATAGTGGAGCGCGGGGTGATTGTAGTTTTCCCAATCGCTGCCCGATCGTTTATCTGGTCGTTTGGCCATCCGGTTTCTCCGAAACATGCACGAATGCGTTCCTCTATAGCGCACTGGGGTTGTGTCGTACAGCAGCGATGCTCACACGTAAATGCAGCGCTCGAAAATGCACCGTTGTGAGCGCACGACGTAAAAGTTAGCATGCCGGTTATGACCAGCCCGCCCAAGACCATCAAGACCCTGCCCCCACAGCCTTGGCCAGACGAATTCTGGGTTTACGCCTATGGCTCGCTGATGTGGGACCCTGGCTTTGCCTATGAAGAAGCGCAACCGGGCTTAATCCACGGCTATCACCGCAGCCTGTGCATCCTCTCAACCATCTATCGCGGCACGCCCAAGCACCCGGGCCTGGTCATGGGCTTGGATCGTGGCGGGTCGTGCTGTGGGCGAGCGTTCCGCGTTGCGCCTGAACACGTCGAGGCCACCGTCGCCTATCTGGATGAGCGCGAACAGGTGACCAAAGTCTACTGCCCGCATTTTATCGAAACGCGCTTAAGCGACGACCGCACGGTGGCGGCCTACACCTTCGTCGCGCGCCGTGAACACGAACAGTTCGCCGGATCGCTGAGCCTGGAACAGCAAGCCCAACTGGTGGCCCAAGGCTTCGGCAAAAAAGGCCCGGCCATCGACTACCTCGCCAGCTCCGTCGAACACATCGACGACCTGGGCATTCCCGACACTCAGCTGCATAAGGTGCTGAAGATGGCGCGGGACTTACAGTCCGCAGTCCAACAGCCCTAACGGATCACCCACACTTCGAATAGCTGCATTCCAGGCAGGTGTCGCAGCCTTCTTGCTTGATCAGGGCGGGTTGGTTGCATTTGGGGCAAAAGCGCATGCGGGCGTCGTGTTTGTGTCCATGCTCATGTCCGCGCCCATGTCCGCGCTCGTGCTTATGATCCAGTTCCGCGTGTTCGTCGAAGCTGTGACCGGGGGCCGGTTCCAAATTGACGACTTTGGGCTCAGAATCGGGGACATGGCGGGGTTCGCTGCCTTTTAAGAAACCGATGGCGATCATGTGGCGTTCGATCACTTCGCCAAGCGCCGCCAAAAGCGACGGCACATACTTGCCGCCGACCCAGTGGCCGCCGCGCGGATCGAACACGTTTTTGAGCTCTTCGACCACGAACGACACATCGCCGCCGCGCCTAAACACCGCGGAAATCATCCGGCACAGCGCCACCGTCCAGGCGTAGTGATCCATGTTTTTGGAATTGATAAACACCTCGAACGGGCGTTCGCGGCCGTCATCTAGGAAATCGTTGATGGTGACGTAGAGCGCGTGCTCGCTTTCCGGCCAATGCAGTTTGTAGGTGTGGCCCTTGAGGAATTCGGGGCGCTCCAGCGGCTCGAACATGCGGTGAATCGCGCCGCTGTCGCCTTGGTCCTTGGGCTTGGCGGCGGCGGAAGGCTTGTCGAACGGCAAAGACGGCTGTTCCGGTCCCTTGGCGGATGGGCTTTTCTTTTTGCCTTTGACTTCCAACACCGCGCCGGTGACGTCGTTGGGGCGGTACGTGGTGCAGCCCTTCAAGCCCAAATCGTAGGCTTCCATATAAATGCCCTTAAAGGCGTCGAAGGTGATTTCTTCGGGACAATTGATGGTCTTGGATATGGAGCTGTCGACGTATTTTTGCACCACCGCCTGCATCACCAGATGGTCGCGCGGGCTCAATTGCTGGGCATCGACGAAGGCGTCGGTCAGCGGCGCGCCTTCGCCACGCATCTTGCGGTACAGCCGATAAGCGTAGTCGGAAACTTCTTCTTCCTTGCGGGTGCCGTCGGGCTGCAACACATGGCGGGTGTAGGTAAAGCTGAACACCGGCTCCAACCCGCTGGAAACGTTGTCGGCGAGCAGTGAAATGGTGCCCGTCGGCGCGATCGAGGTGATCAGCGCGTTACGGATACCATGGGCGCGAATGGCGTCTTGCACGTCCGCGTCCAAATGCTGGATCATTTCGCCTTTGAGATACTGCTCTGCATCGTAAAGCGGAAACGCGCCCTTTTCCGCCGCCAATTCGGTCGACGCCAAATAGGCCGCGCGCTCAATCGCTTTCATCCACGTTTCGGTCAGGCGCACCGCGGCGTCCCCGCCATAACGCGCGCCGCACATGATCAGTGCATCGGCAAGGCCGGTGACACCCAGGCCAATGCGACGCTTGGCCTGGGCTTCGTTTTCTTGCTCATTCAGCGGGAACCGTGACACATCGATGACGTTGTCCATCAAACGCACCGCCGTCGTGACCTGACGGCTGAGCACGTCGATGTCGATGTCGGCGGCCTCAGAGAACGGATCGGTGACCATGCGCGCCAAATTGATCGAGCCCAGCAAGCACGCCCCATAAGGCGGCAGCGGCTGTTCGCCACAGGGGTTGGTGGCGTGGATGGTTTCGCAGTAGCTGAGATTGTTGAGGCGGTTGATGCGATCGATGAAAATCACGCCCGGTTCGGCGTAAGCAAACGTAGCGCGCATGATCTTGTCCCACAATTCGCGCGCCGGCAGGGTCTTGTAAACCTCACCATCGAATTTCAAATCCCAGCTGTCACCGGCCTTGACCGCGTCCATGAACGGATCGGTGACCAGGACCGACAAATTGAACATGCGCAGGCGACCGGGCTCTTGCTTGGCTTCGATGAACGCTTCGATATCGGGGTGGTCGCAACGGATCACCCCCATCATCGCCCCGCGCCGGGATCCGGCGCTCATGATTGTGCGGCACATCGAATCCCACACATCCATAAAGCTCAACGGGCCGGATGCGTCTGCGCCGATCTTTTTGACGTGCGCACCACGGGGCCGCAGGGTCGAAAAATCATAGCCGATGCCGCCGCCCTGCTGCATGGTCAGCGCCGCTTCTTTGAGGCTGTCGAAGATGCCGCCCATGGAATCGGGAATATCGCCCATAACGAAGCAGTTGAACATCGTCACTTTGCGCTCAGCCCCTGCACCGGCGATGATGCGGCCCGCCGGTAAAAACTGAAAAGCGTTCATCATTTCGAAGAAACGCTGTTCCCACAGTTCGGGCTCTTTTTCAGGCGCAGCCAACGATTTTGCCACGCGCCGCCAGGTGTCTTCGATGTTCTTGTCCACAGGCCGCCCGTCCGCACCCTTGAGACGGTACTTCATATCCCAGATGTGTTGGGAAATCGGGGTCATCGGCACCATGGTTTCCGTTGCTCCTGCCTACAGGGTTATGTTGCAAAAGCACCCATAACCTACCGGCACGTTTGCGCCGATATTGAAATTTTGAAACTTATTCAATTAAGTCGTTGATATATATAGATATTAATCGACTTCAGCCCCTCTAGTGTACGCCCCAGTTAATTTTCGGTCAACGCAATGTTCCCGTTACGTTTCCTTTGCGGATTTGACCCGACCACTTAAGCCCCGCATCCTACACAACCGCGCCCCGATGGCACGCATTGTCTTATGCACATATCCCGAGGCATCTGTGGAAAACCTCAAATAGTTCGTCACAAAATAGTCCACGATTTTATCCACAGGGAAAAATAGGGCTAGATTCAAGAGGTTGTTGTGTTGAGTTGAGACCCGCTGAGAGCTTCAGGCTGTATCGTCAGAAAGTTCGCTCAGAACCTCGGGCAGCGCGTGAGGATACGCGTCCCGCGCTTCGTCAATGAGACGGTTTGAGGCGTCCTCAACGCGTGATTTGAGCTCCCCCATAAACGCCTTGCGGTCCTGATCGGGGGCGATGGCGGGCAAAAATTCGACGGTGATGCGACCGGGACGTTTGAGAAAACTGCGCCGTTGCCAAAACAAGCCGGAGTTCAACGCCACCGGCACCAAAGGCGCGTCCACGCCCTTGTACAACGCCGCCACGCCAGGATGATAGGTGCCCGGCTTGCCGGGGGCCGAACGGGTGCCTTCGGGAAAAATCACCACGTTCTGGCCGCGCGCCAAACGATCCTGGGTGCCCTTGATCATCAATTTCAACGCCGACGCGCCTGCTTTACGGTCAATGGCGATGGCGCCGCCCTTGGCCAAGTACCAGCCAAAAAACGGGATGGAGAGCAGCTCTTTTTTGAGAATGTACGAAGGATCGTTGACCAGCAGATAAAAGACCCCCGTTTCCCATGCACTTTGGTGTTTGCAGGCAAAGATACATGGCCGGTCCGGCAGGTTTTCCAGTCCCCGCACCTCCCAACGAAGTCCGACGATCACCCTGAGGCACCACATCATCGCCACCGCCCAAAATTTTAGGCCACCCTGCATCGCGCGGCGCGACAACACCAAACATGGCAACAGCGCCACAGCCAGCACCAAGCCGCCTGCGAAAAACACGGTGTTGAACAAAAAGGATCGAATTGCGGTCATATGTGCCCCAAAACAAGAATGCGGATATTTCAGCCCAGCTATTTCAACAAAGCCATCAACTTGTGGCGCGACCACGCCAGCAAAAATTTGTTGTATTCCCCCACGATCAGGCCCGTGGTGCCGGGCCAGGCCCACCACTGTTGCTGTTTCACATGGGGCGGAAAAACCGGATGTGAAATCAACGTCACGTCCGGCAACGCATTTTCGAATTCCAAAACCGAGCGCGGCATGTGGTAGCCCGACGTCACCAAACGCACGCTGGAAATTTTGTTTTTGCGCACCCAATCACGCGTTTCCGTAGCGTTGGAAATGGTGTCCACCGCATGGCCGATGCTCACGCAACAGTTCAAATCTTGCGGATTGCGGCGATAGGCTTCCAACAGATTTTGCATATCGATGCCTTGATAGACACCAGATATATAGAGTTTTTCTGCAGCTCCGCGCTCCAAAAGCATCAGCCCTTCGTCGAGACGCCCGCTGCCGCCGGTGAGCACCACGATGGCATCGGTGCGGGTGTCAGGGTCCGTCACGTCCACCGGAATAACGTCCGCGAACTGAAACAGACCAGCACCCCAGATACCAGCCAACAAGATCAAAGCGCCGCCGAAACGGCTGATGGTGTGCCCCGGACGGCGATGCGGTGGGCGGCTCATCTCAGATCATCCTTCTCAAAGTGCGCATCACGGTAAAGCGCGCCGTCAATCCCGCGACCAGTCCCGCCGCCAACGGCAACACCGCCAAGGACACCCAGCCCGCAATGGGCAAGGACAGTTCAGGCAGCATGCCCGCCTGCAAACGCTCAGCGACATAGCTCAATATAAACAGCGTTAAAGCGGCAAGAGCAAGGCCGATCAGCCCGCCCTTGAACCCCATGGCCCAGGCACGGCCCGCGAACTGTTTGGCGATATAGCTGTCTTGCGCGCCGGTCAGGTGCAAGACCTCAATCGCTTCGGCGTGCACTGTCAGGCCCGTGCGGGTGGTGAAAATGACCGTGCCCATCGCCGCTGAGACGATCAAGGCCAAAACCCCCGCCGCCAAGGCTTCCAGCGTGCGCACCATTTCGATCAGGCGCGCCAGCCACACGCCGTGGTCATCGATCTGCGTGCCCTCAATGGTGCGCGATAGCTTTTGCTGCAAAACCCGCACGTCGAGTTTGATATCGGGGTTGGTTTCCACATCGATCAGACGCGGCAGCGGCACATCGACGGCCTGCACCACGCCCAGCCAGGGGCTGAGCAATTGTAAGACCTTTTGCTCGCTGACCACGGTGGTGCGCACCACGCCGGTCGTTTCGGACAGCATATTCAATGCGCTTTGAAGCACCCGCGCGTTGGCGGCTGCATTGGCGTCCGGGTTGGCCGGAATTTGCACCGTCAACGTCGCCGCCATGCCGGTGTCCCAACGCCGGGCCAGTTCATCCAGGCCGAAAAGTCCCGCCTGAGCCAGCGCCGCCATGTAAACCATGAAGGCAATCAGCCACGGCAAAAAACGACTGAGCGCATCGCGGTCCAACGGCAGGTCGGTGCGGCGTGAAAAAATCATAAGCCGCCTCCCCGACTGGAACTGGTCGCGGTGGAATTAATGCCGTGTTTGGTGCCCGGCGTGATGTGCATATGCCCGCCATCCAAACGCATCACCGGGTGGCCCAATTCGCGCACCATGGCCTCGTTATGGGTGGCGACAACGATGGTGGTGCCCAGTTTATTGAGCTCTTCGAACAGATGCATCAAACGATAACCCATGCGGTCGTCGACGTTGCCGGTCGGCTCATCCGCCATCAACAGACTGGGCCGCGCAATCACCGCGCGTGCGATCGAGGCGCGTTGCTTTTGCCCACCCGACAAGGTCGGCGGACGGGCGTTCATGTGGTCTTTGAGGCCAACCCACACCAACAGCTCTTCCACATGGCGCTTGATGTCAGCTTCGCGCATCCCCGCGACGCGCAACGGCAGCGCCACGTTGTCAAACGTCGAAAGATGCTCAAGCAATCGATATTCCTGAAACACCACGCCGATGGAGCGCCGCAACGCGGGTAGAGCGTCACGTGGCGCGGTGGCGATGTCGTGGCCAAATAGATGCACCAAGCCCCGTGACGGACGGTGAGCCAGATACATCAGCTTCAAAAGCGACGATTTGCCCGCACCCGACGGACCCACCAAAAAATGGTAAGAACCGGGTTTGAGCTCAAAAGTGACGTCTTGCAGCACCTCTGGTCCTAGACCGTAGCGCAGACCGACGTTTTCGAATCGGGCGATGGAAGTGGCGGGATCGATATCCACGAAAGCTTAAGTCCTTAAATGCATGTTACGTTTCCCTTATTTTCAACCCGTATTATGATACGTGATCAGCCGATAAGGGGCGGTTTTGATGGCAACGGCGCATACGATGGCACGGGCAGGCCTGAGAAGTCCACAATTAGACTGACCGCCTTGCTTGCGTTGAAATGCACAAACACCTATAAAGGCAAGAGCTTAACACATACTGTCTCGCAATGATTATCACCTGTCCGAACTGTGCAACTCACTACGATATCAAGCCTGAGGCCATTAAGCCGACCGGGTCCATGATGCGTTGCGCGCGTTGCGGCTATGCTTGGCAACAGTCGGTGATCCATTCGGTCGAAGTCCGCGAACAGCAGATGACCATCCCTGTTGCGGTCGCTGCAGTACCCGCGCCGGCCCCTACACCGGAGGCCGTGCCCCCTGCGCCGCCGCCACCGCCCATTCCGGAACCTGAGCCGGAACCAGAACCCGAACCAGAACCCATTCCCGAACCAGAGCCCGAACCGGAACCAGAGCCCGAACCGGAACCCGCGCCCGAGCCCGAGCCCGAACAAGAATCCGACCCGCTGTCCCAAGACGAGCTCGACAATCTGTTCGGCGAAGATGAGGCCACGATCCCGGCCATCGAATCGATGATCGACACCAATCTCGATCACGACGAGCCCGAAACCATCGAGATCGAAGACGACAACATCGAGCCGATCCCCGATGGTCTGTCTGAGCCCATGCCGCGCCATGACGACGACGAAATTCCCGTCGGCCGTCCACGCTTTAAAAAGCCGCCGGCGGAAAAGAAAAAGCCGGTCGCCTTGATCGCTGCCGTCGTATTCGCAGTGCTGTTCATCGGCACCGCGTTGACAGGGTTCTTGGCCAAAGACGCCATCATCGACGCGATACCGGCGAGCAAAGACTATTACGTCAATATGGGCATCCATACGGTCGAGCCCGGCGAGGGTCTTGCTCTCGATTCCAAACCGCGACGCGATGTCAAAAATGGCATCGATTACCTGATCGTCGAAGGCACGGCCACCAACATCACGCAAGACCTGATCCACGTGCCGGTTCTCAAAATCGCCCTGACCAACACCGAGGGCAAAGAAGTTCGTGTCCTGACTCAAGAACTGGCAAAAACGCAGCTTGAAGCGGGCGAAAGCGTGGCGTTCAAAGTCGAATTCGAAAATCCCCCGGGCACCGCACGATCCATGACCATCAAGTTCATCAATGCGGCCGACATGGCGAACGGTGATGGTGGTGACGGGCACTAAGCCGCCCGCAAAAACACCACCCGGCACGGTCGCTGACACAGTCATCGACCTAGAACCACATATGATCGTGACGGATCAAGACCTCGACGAACTCTATGGCTCCGTGAGCCCGCGTTACGACAAACCCCCTACTCAGGCCCAGACCTTCCTGCGCTCCGTCTTAGATGTGATCCTTTTGCCTTTTGGACTCTTTGGCCTCTTCAACCCGCCTCGTGACAACAACCCGGCCAATATCTCTTTGTTTCAAGACGATGACTTTGAACACGCGAAGTTTTCCGTCACTAAAGCACATGGTTCAGACCTCGACCTAGCCCCTCGTAGAGACACGGTTGACGTGACGCGCCCCCGCGACCAAGCCACCTCCAAGGGCTTCATACTAACGTTCACAGGAGTATTTGGGTGCTGTCTGCTGGGTGCATTTTTGTGGTTCAGCGAAAAAGCTAGGACTGCTGTGACCGACACCTTCACCGTCACACGCGAACGCGTTGTAACATTTGCCATACCAGCCCCTGCACTTGGCCAAGGCCTCGACCAAAAAGACGTCATAGCGCGCCACGATGTGCGAAACGGTGAAGATTATTTGATCGTCGAAGGCCTGATTGCCAACACGACAAAGCACGCCGTTGCGCTTCCCTTGTTGAAGGTCGCCTTGATGGACGTCGGCGGAAAACAAATGCTCTCATCCACCCACACGTTCTCAAAAACAAGCCTGGGTCCTGACGAAACAACTCCGTTTTCAGTCGGATTCAAAAATCCGCCGAGCAACGCGCGCTTAACGATGATTGAGTTCGTAGCAATCCCAAACGAGGCGCGTTGATCAGTCTTCCAACCAATCGGGTAAACGGTCCAGAGCGATGATGTCTTCAACGCTGAGGCGTTCGCGCACCACAGCGTAATCTGTGCCATTGACCATCACTTCGGCGATCAGCGGGCGGGTGTTGTAGGTCGATGATTGCACCGCGCCGTAAGCACCTGCTGTGCGCATGACCAACAGATCACCCGCTTTCACGGCGGGCAAACGGCGCCCTTTGGCGAAGGTATCGCCGGTTTCGCAAATCGGGCCGACGATGTCGACATCGATCAATTCGGCGCCTTTAGCCGGTTCGATTTCCGGCACGATGTTGTGAAACGCGCTGTAAAGCGTCGGGCGGATCAAATCGTTCATGCCCGCATCGACGATCAAGAAGGTGCGCGTCGCACCTTCTTTCACATAGATCACCCGGGTGACCATAATGCCGGAATTGCCGGTGATCATACGCCCCGGTTCCAGGACCAGTTCGACATCCAAACCGCCCAAGGTTTCGCGCACCACTTGGGCGTACTCTTCGGGATTGGGGGCCACGGCTTCGTCTTGATCGCCGTATGGGATGCCCAGACCACCGCCGATGTCCAAAACATCGACGCTCAGCCCGTCGGCGCGCAGTATCGCGACCAAATCGCCCGCGCGCACATAAGCGTCGCGAAACGGCTGCAAATCGAGCAATTGAGAACCGATGTGCATCGCCAAGCCGCGCACTTTGATGCCCGGCAGTTTGGCGGCCTTGGTGTAGACTTCGTGCACCCGGGTCCATTCGATGCCGAATTTGTTTTCCAGCTTGCCGGTGCTGATTTTTTCGTGGGTTTGCGCGTCCACGTCGGGGTTGACGCGCAGCGCCACCGGGGCGTCCACGCCCAGCTCAGACGCCACCGCGCTGATGCGTTCCAGTTCCGGTTCCGATTCGACGTTGATCTGCTTGATGCCCGCTTGCAACGCCATGCGGATTTCCGCCTCAGACTTACCGACCCCGGAAAAGACGATGTTGCGCGCCTTCACGCCCGCCTTCAACGCGCGCGTCAGCTCACCGCCCGACACCACGTCTGCGCCCGCGCCCAAACCGGCCAAAGTGCGGATCACGGCTTGGTTGGAATTGGCTTTGACCGCGTAGCATACCAACGCGTTCAAACCGCGCAGAGCATCAGCGAACACGTTGAAGTGACGCGTCAGCGTGGCGGTGGAATAGGCGTAAAACGGCGTACCGACCTGTTCGGCGATGTCGCTGAGGGCAACGTCTTCGGCGTGCAGACGCCCGTTCTTGTAATTGAAGTGATCCATCGAAACGGCCTTATTGATTGGGGTAGGTGCGCGGGTACGTGGAGCCTGGCGGTGCTTCGGGGTCGCCCTTGCGGCCGCACGCGCTCAAAGTTCCCGCGATCATCAGCATCGCCATCGCGACAATTAAGAAACGGCTCATTTCAAAAACCTTTCGCGTGCATGGGCGACTTGCGCCAAGACGTTTACCGGCGAGGTGCCGCCCAAGCTGGTGCGGCTGGACACCGAATTATCGACGCCCAAGACGGTGAAGATTTCATCCGTCAGTCCGGCATCCACGGTTTGCATATCTTTCAGGGACAGGTCTTCCAGGCCGCAACCTTGGTCTTCGGCCATTTTCACCAGTGCGCCGGTGACGTGGTGGGCATCGCGAAACGGCATGCCCAGCACCCGCACCAGCCAATCGGCCAGATCGGTCGCAGTCGTAAAGCCCTTGCCGGCGTCGGCTTTCATGCGCTCGACATTGAACGTCGCGGACTTGAACATTCCGGTCATGGCGGTGACGCACAGCTCAGCGGTGTCGGATGCGTCGAACACCGGCTCTTTATCTTCTTGCATGTCCTTGCCGTAGGTCAGCGGCAGGCCCTTCATCACCGTCAGCAAGCCCATCAGCGCACCGAACACCCGACCCGCCTTGCCGCGCACCAGTTCAGATGCGTCGGGATTGCGTTTTTGCGGCATGATTGAGCTGCCCGACGAAAAGTCGTCGGACACACGAATGAAGCCAAACTGTTGAGACGCCCAAATGACCATTTCCTCGGCCATGCGCGACAGGTGCACACTGAGAATCGACAGCACGCCCAAATATTCCAGCGCGAAATCGCGATCCGAAACCGAATCCAGCGAGTTCTGCGTCGGGCGATCAAAGCCCAGCGCCTGTGCGGTGGCTTCACGGTCGATGGGAAAAGAGGTCCCCGCCAACGCCGCCGCACCCAACGGGCATTCGTTCATCCGTGCGCGGCAATCTTGCACCCGCGAGCGATCCCGACCGAGCATTTCGGTGTAAGCCAACAGATGATGGCCCAGCGTCACCGGTTGGGCGGCTTGCAAATGGGTAAAGCCCGGCATCACCGTGGCGGCGTGCTCTTCAGCGCGATCGATCAGGGCCTCTTGCAAATCTTTAAGCGCACCGTCGAGACCGTCGAGCGCATCACGCACCCACAGTTTCAGATCGGTCGCCACCTGATCGTTGCGCGAACGCGCGGTGTGCAAGCGCCCCGCCGCATCGCCGATTTTGTCGCGCAGACGGCTTTCGACGTTCATATGAATGTCTTCAAGGGCGCGCGAAAACTGGAACGAGCCGTTGAGAATTTCCGCTTCAACCGCATCCAAGCCTTCAAGGATGGAATTGCCGTCCTGTTCGGTTATGATGCCCTGAGCAACCAGCATCTGGGCATGCGCGCGCGATCCGCGAATGTCTTGGGCGAATAGGCGTTTATCAAAGCCGATGGAAGCGTTGATCTCTTCCATCACGGCCGACGGCCCGGCCTCGAAGCGTCCGCCCCAAATGGTGCTGGTGGTGCTATTATCGTCGTTGTTGCTCATGGTATCTGGACCCAAGATGAACCGAAAAATGCTTCAGTCAAAAGTTAAGAACACACACACCCGTCTTCGTTCCCGGCTGGGCATGGTGCTTCGGACAGCCGCGTTAAGCTTTGCCGCCATTTTGGTGATATCCGGCCATGTTGCAAGTGCCCAGGCCGATCAGATCGAAATTCCCCTGGAATTGGCCAACAAATTGCGCCCGGCCGTCACCGGCGAAGGGGCGCTTGATACGCCCTTTTTCAACGCGGCGGAAGAACAAATCACCATCGCATCCCTCAAGGGCCGTGGTGTGGTTTTGAACTTCTGGGCCACATGGTGCGCGCCGTGCGTGCGCGAAATGCCCGCGCTGGACCGTTTGGCGGCGAAACTGAAAGAAACCGGCGTCGATGTCATCGCGGTTTCCGAAGACCGCAAAGCGCTCAAAAAAGTACCGCCCTTCTTTGAGGCGAACGCCATCAAAAACCTCGATGTTTTTTATGACGTCAAAGGCAAGCTGTCGCGCAAGGTCGGCGTTGAAGGGCTGCCCACCACGGTTTTGATCAATGCCGACGGGCAACTTGTCGGACGGGTTCTTGGCGTTTTGGAATGGGATGCGCCCGAAACCGTCAACTATTTGGCTCAAACGCTCGGCCCGCAAAAACCATAGGAGGCTTACGCGGCACTTTATCTATTTCCAGGCTCGGACCCAGACCGGTTGATTGCAGGGAAGTTTCCCTGATACAACAAAAGTATAATGACGCCGACACCATGGCCGCCTGGGGACCGCTTGGGCAAGGACTTGAATGACAGCTAAGAAACCACTATTCCTCGCCGCAGGTAATGAGCCACAGCCTCGGCGCATCAAAATGCCCCCGCGCCCCGATAGCCCTGAGCAGCGTTTGCACGATATCGTCTCGACCGTGGGCGACTGGATTTGGGAAACCAATGAAATCCTCGAGCTCACGTTCATTTCCGACCGTTTCATGGAAACCACCGGATTGCCGCCGGAAGCGCTCAAAGGCCGGACCTTACAGCAAGTCGTGCTGGCCGATGATCGAATTGACAAACAGGGACTTATCGATAGCCCCGTCGTGTTCACCCTGGAACACCGCGAACCGTTCAAAGACATCGCCTGTTCACTGATCGCCGCAGACGGTGGCATCTTGCATTTCACCCTTTCCGGCATTCCGTTTTACAGTGACAACAACATGTTCCGTGGCTACCGCGGCGCTGCGCACAACATCACGCCGCAGCTTGAAAGCCAGCGCAGATACCACAAGGCCAAAAAGAACGTCGTCCAACACCAAATTGCCGAAGTCAGCCGTGTGGACGCCCTGCAACACGCGGCAAGCACCAACACAAACGACGAAGCGTTTGTGATTTACGATCACAACGGCAACCTGATGGCGGCTAGCGAAGGCTATGCCAAGCTCTATCCGGCGCTCGATGACGTCATCATTCCCGGCGCCACCCTCAAAGACATTCTGACCGAGGCCGCACAACGCCTGGATATCAAAGAAGCCCAGGGCAGGATGGGGCAATGGGTGGAAGAAAAGCTCGCCGAACGCCTGCACCCACAGCCTTCACATCAAGAAATTTATCGTGGCGGACGGTGGTGGCGCATCCACGAACAGCGCACCCGCGAAGGCCAAGTGCTGAGCCTGCACACCGACATCACACACATCAAAGACATGGAAGCCTCGCTTTTGGATGCGGAAACCCGCTACCGCAAGCTGGTCGAAATGGCCCCGGACCTGACCTGTGTGGTCACCGACGGCATCATCACCCTAATGAATTCCGCAGGCGCGGAGATGTTGAAGGCCGACAGTCCCGGCTCGTTCATCGGTCAATCGTTCGATGCCTTTGTTCATCCCGATTTCCGGGCAATTTTACACGAAGAGATCGAGCATCTGTTCAAAGAAAAATGGATGCCGATTCGCTTGGTACGCGTTGATGGCGTGGTCATCGATGCGGAACTATCGGCCTTGCCATTTTCAGAACGCGGCCTCAGAACCGTGGTGCTGGTGGCGCGCGACACATCCGATCGTAAGCGCGCTACGGAAGCCCTCATTCATCGCGACGTGCAACTGCAAGGCATCATGGAAACCGTGGTCGATGGCCTCATCACCATCGATGAGCAAGGCATCGTGCAATCGTTCAATCCGGCGGCGGAAAAAACCTTCGGCTACCGCGCCCATGAGGTCATCGGCAACAACATCAAAATGCTGATGCCCAAAACATACGCGGATGCCCACGACGGATATCTGCATCATTATCGCGAAACCCAAAAAGCCACCATCATTGGCATGGGGCGCGAGGTTGTCGGTCTGCGCAAAAATGGCGGCACGTTCCCACTGGACCTTTCCGTCAGTGAACTCAAACGCAATGGCCAATCCTTGTTCATCGGTGTGGTGCGCGACATCTCTGAGCGCAAGAAAAGCGAGCAAGCCCTGCAAGAAAGCCGCGAACGGTATGAGCTCGCCATCAGCGGCGCGGGGGAAGGCATCTGGGATTGGGATATGCATTCCGATCAGCTCTACATCTCCGCCAAAATCCGCGACTTGACCGGCTACAAAACCAATTTCATCAAAGCCAAATCGTGGCTGCGCCTGATCCACCCCGAAGACCGCGGCGAATATCAATACCGCCTGATCCGCCACCTCAAGGGCGAGACGCCTTCGTTCTTTGCCGAATGCCGCTTGCGTCACAAGGACGGCGGGGCGCGGTGGATCCGTATTTCCGGCATGGCGCTGCGTGACAAGGCTGGGTGGGTTTACCGCATGGCGGGTTCGGTCGGTGACATTACCCACCGTATCGAATCCAAGCACCAGCTGATCGAAGCCAAGGAACGCGCCGAAATCGCCAGCCGCGTCAAAACCGAATTTCTCGCCAACATGTCGCATGAATTGCGCACCCCTTTGAACGCCATCATCGGGTTTTCCGATGTGATGCTGTCGGGCCTGTTCGGTGGGGTTGAGCCGCGCTACCAAGAATACATCGAAAACATTCGCGATTCCGGCTCGCACCTGCTGGCGGTAATCAACGACATCTTGGATGTCTCGCGGATCGAAGCAGGCCGCATGGAATTGCGCCCAGAGCGCATCTCTGTCGCGGAGTTGACCGAAGCCGCCAGCCGTTTGATCCGTGACCGCGCGACCGAAGCGGGCCTGTCACTGACCAGGCGCGTACCCAAAGAGTTGCCCGACCTGATGGTTGACAGTCAGCGCATCAAGCAAGTTCTGCTTAACATTCTGTCCAACGCGGTGAAATTCACCCCTGAGGGCGGCAAAATTGTGGTCAAGGCGTCCCTCACTAAGGCAGACGAGTTGGTCATCGCCATTTCCGATACCGGCATCGGCATGAGCGAAGCTGAAATCGCCACCGCGCTGACACCGTTCGGACAAGTGGACAGCAAGCTGGCGCGCAAGTTTGACGGCACCGGGCTCGGCTTGCCGCTGACCAAAAGCTTTGTAGAATTACATAACGGAAAACTGCTGATCGAATCCTCGCCTAAGCAGGGCACCACCGTATCCGTGCGCTTCCCTGCCGACCGCTTGGTCCGCTGAAACAAGGAGGTCTGCGCATGAGCAACGTCCCCAGCCCCACAGCACCCACAAATCCCATTCGCATCGCCACATTCAACATGGAAAGCCTGGACAAGCCGCCGCGCGCACGCAGTTCCTTAGAGGATCGCATCCGCGCCCTGCGCCCGCAATTGGTCCGCTTGCGCGCAGATATTTTGTGCCTGCAAGAAGTGAACGGGCAATTGAACGAAGACCGATCACATCGCAGCCTCAGTGCGCTGGATGCGGTTTTACAAGGCACAATTTACGAAAATTACCACCGCGCCGTCACCAAAAGCCCCTCGGGACGCGGCGTACGTGACCGCCACAATCTGGTGACCTTGTCGAAATTTCCGATTTTGGGCGCGGACGAAGTGTGGAACCATTTGGTCGATGCGCCGCTGTTTCGCTGCACCACGTCCGACCCGCCGCAAGAGGCACCCGTGCCGGTCGAATGGGACCGCCCGTTTTTGTACGTCGATGTGGATTTGGGCGATGGCCGCAAACTGGTGGTGGTCAATGTGCATCTACGCGCGCCGCGCGCCGCTTATGTCGCAGGGCAAAAGCAAGACCAATACAGCTGGAAAAGCATGCCCGGCTGGGCGGAGGGTTTTTTCCTCGCCACCATCAAGGCGGCTGGTCAAGCCTTGGAAGTACGCACTTTTCTCGACCGCCTGTTCGATTTCGAACCAGACGCCCTGGTCGCGGTGGTGGGGGATTTCAATTCAGACGACACCGAAGCCCCGGTGCGCATCATCAAGGGCGACGAAGAAGACACCGGCGATGGCGCATTGGCGTCGCGCATGCTGATTGCATCTGAGCGCGGCCTACCCGAAAGCCAGCGTTTTTCCGTGATCCACCGCGGTCGCCCGCACATGGCGGATCACATCTTGCTGTCACCGCAATTGCTGGGCTGGCTGGGCCATGTAGAATGCCATAACGAAGCTCTGCATGATGAAGTCGGCAGCCCCGCTGCCGTAACCGGCGCGCCGGAATCCTATCATGCGCCGGTGATGGCCGAGCTGAAAAGGCCCAATTGAAGCTTCTCGCTTACGCCTTCAATATTAGGCCGTGTGGCTCAGGCTTGTAGAACCCTGCATGTGACTTTTGATCATAGACACGGTTTGCTTGGTCCAAGCGGAAATATCTTTGATCGCCTGCAAAATGGCTTGAGCGCGCAGTTCGTGGGCGTTGATGCTGTAGGTCATGTATATCACTCCAATTGTCGCCAGCTTTCAGGCTGATCCGTTTGTCGGGGGAGACGTTATGCATTATGCGCATTTTACCCCCCGTTAAAATTGCCATTTTTCCGCATCAGCCATGCGCTAAGTGCATATCTAGGGATGTGAGCGACGCTCTTGTCATCGGCCACCCGGGCCCCTAGCTTTGAGGAACACATCTTCTCAACAAAAAGGCCCACAATGTCCGCCGATCCACTCGACACCCTCATCGCTTACGACCCAGGCTTATGTGCAAAGCTGCGCACACGTCTGCAAACCGACGACTTGGTCGGCTTCTTGGTGCCCCATGCCGACGCCAACCAGAGCGAATACCTGCCGCCGAGCGCTGAACGCTTGGCGCGCTTGACCGGCTTTAGCGGCTCGGCCGGACTCGCCATTGTTCTGAGGAGCGAGGCGGCGATCTTTGTCGACGGGCGTTACACCCTGCAAGCCCAGGGCGAAGTCGATGCAAAGGTCTTCGCGCCGCAACCTATCGCCACCACCAAGCCTGAAGCCTGGTTACGTACGCGCCTGAAACCGGGCGACCGCCTGGCATATGATCCGTGGCTGCACACGCCCGGACAATTGGAAGTCTATGAACAAGTGTGCGCCGACACCGAAGCGCATTTGGTGGCAGTGCGCGAAAACCCCATCGACGCCCTGTGGCTGGACCGCCCTGCCCCGCCGTCCAGCCCGCTTGAAATTCTGGACGCCCCGTTCGCGCCGCTGACATCCAAGGCCAAGCGCGAGCGTCTGGGTGCGGATTTGAAAAAAGCCGGTGCAGACGCTGCCGTGATCACGGCGGGCGATTCCATCGCCTGGATGTTCAACATCCGCGCGGGCGACGTCCCGTTCACCCCGCTGGTTTTGGCCTATGCCCTGTTGAACGCGGATGGTTCGGCCAAGCTGTTCATCGATGAGGTGCGGGTTGACGACGCGGCGCGCGCGCATTTGGGTCCGGAAATCGAAATCTTTGAGCCCAGCGCGCTGGCGGATGCGTTGGATGGGCTTGGCAAAGATAAAAAGGCCGTGCGCATCGCCACCCGCGCGACCCCAGCGTGGATTGTCGAACGCCTCACCAAAGCGGGCACGCACATTTTACCCGGCGACGACCCTTGCCAACTGCCTAAAGCCAAAAAGACCCCGGCGGAAATCGACGGCGTCAAACGCGCTCACAAACGCGACGGCGCGGCGCTGGTGCGGTTTTTGGCGTGGCTTGAAACCGAAGCCCCCAAAGGGAACGTCACGGAACTGTCCGCCGCCGCCAAGCTGGATGGCTTGCGCGCTGAGAACCAACATTTTCGCGGCCTCAGCTTCCCGACCATTTCCGGTTCCGGCCCCAACGGCGCCATTGTGCATTACCGCGTGAACGAACAATCAAACCGTGCGCTGCGCCCAGGCGAGCTGTATTTGGTCGATTCGGGTGCGCAGTATCTGGATGGCACCACCGATGTAACTCGTACCGTCGCCATCACAAATCCAAGTTCGGAAATGAGAGACCGATTCACCCGCGTGCTCAAAGGCCACATCGCCATTTCCAGCCAACGCTTCCCGCGCGGCACACGCGGCCAAGAACTCGATGTGTTGGCGCGCAGGGCGTTGTGGGAAGTCGGCATCGACTACGATCACGGCACCGGCCACGGAGTCGGCACGTATTTGGGTGTGCATGAGGGTCCGCAAGGCATTTCCAAGCGCGGTCAAGGCGCGGAGCTGGCGGCAGGCATGGTCGTGTCGAACGAGCCCGGATACTACAAAGAAGGTGCGTTCGGCATTCGCATCGAAAACCTCATCACGGTGGTCGATGTCCCCGCCCCGCACGGCGCCGAACGCGAAATGATGGGGTTTGAGCCGCTTACCCTGGCACCAATTGACCGCACCTTGATCGAGACCGGCCTTTTAACCGCAACGGAACAGGCCTGGATCGATGCCTATCACGCCCAGGTTTTCACCGAATTATCGCCAGTATTGGATGACGATACGTGCAACTGGCTTGCGGAGGCCACCGCACCTTTGGTTTAATTATTAACGATTTTGAAGTTAGCCTGAATGTACATATAATCCTGCGTGCACGCGCGTTAAGCGCCATGCACGCAGGATCGTCAACAGACGAGCAAAACATTTTTTGACGTAGCGATACGCTAGGACTGAAAACAATGGCGCTGTTTGGTTTTGGTGGCAACGATAAGCCGGAACAGATCTCCGAACCTGTGGACCCCAACTGGGTACACACGCGATCTGGCGCGTTCCCGCCACTGCTATCCATGGACCCCGAAGAAATGGGGCTCAACAAAGTCGGTGGGGTGTATCTGATCTGGCACGCCGGGGTGCGCCCCGAATGGGTCTACGCCGGGCACAGCAAAGATCTGGCCGCAGCCCTGCATCACGCGGGCAACAATCGTGACATCAATTATTTTGAGAAAAATGGTGGCCTATTCGTCGCCTGGGCCCTGGTGAAAGAGCAATATCGTCCAGGCGTGGTCAAATACCTGCAAGAGACCTTCAAAACCCAAGTCGAAAACATGAGCGACTTCACCGACAAAACCGTCCCGGTTCCGGTCATCGCGCCGGTGGCGAAACGCAAATCGGCGACCTGATCAGCCCCTGTCCCTGTTGACCCAGTCCCTAATGCCCCAATTGGGCCGCCATCACTTCTGCAACCTCGGCCAGCATCGCGCTCAAATCGAAATTTTTGGGCGTGAACACCCGCGCTACGCCCATGTCTTTGAGCGCCGCCATATCGCGATCGGGAATGATGCCGCCGACGATCACCGGGATGTCCTCAGCGCCGCGTTCTTTCAGGCCGTTCATCACATCGGCGACCAAGCTGAGGTGAGAGCCGGACAACACCGACAGGCCCACCGCGTGCACCCCTTCTTGCACCGCCGCCGCGACGATTTCAGCCGGAGTTTGGCGAATGCCTTCGTAGATCACTTCAAAGCCCGCGTCGCGCGCCGCCAGGGCCACCTGCTCGGCACCGTTTGAATGACCGTCCAAGCCCGGCTTGGCGACCAACAAACGCGGACGACCGCCGATACCCTTGCTGAGCTTTTCAACCGCGTCACGCACGCCGTCGGCGTTCGCCATCGGGGCGCGCGCCGCGCCCGCAATGCCGGTGGGGGCACGGTATTCGCCGAACAGACTGCGCAGTCTGTCGCCCCACTCGCCGGTGGTGACACCGGCTTTAGCGCACGCAATTGAGCTGTCCATGATGTTGCGGCTGTCTTTCGCTGCGGCCTCCAAATCGTTCAATGCCGCTTCGACTGCCGCATGATCGCGCGCGGCGCGCCAAGCTTTGAGGTTTTCGATCTGGCTTTTTTCAGCCTCCGCATCCGGGGTGAGGAACGTTTCCGTACCCGATACCAGCGGCGAGGCCTCGCCTTCGGTATACTTATTGACGCCGACCACCACCTGCTCGCCGGACTGAATGGCCGACAAGCGCTTGGCGTTCGATTCGACCAAGCGCTGCTTCATATAGCCTTGCTCGACCGCGCGAATCACCCCGCCCATCTTTTCCAATTCAGCCAGTTCTGCGCGCGCCTGGGCTTTGAGCTGCTCGACCTTGGCGGTGATTTCCGCCGAGCCGTCGAAAATATCGCCGTATTCCAACAGGTCGGTTTCAAACGCCATGATCTGCTGCAAACGCAACGACCACTGTTGATCCCAAGGGCGCGGCAGGCCCAAGGCTTCGTTCCAAGCCGGCAGCTGCACCGCGCGCGCACGGGCGTTTTTAGATAGCACCACCGACAGCATTTCGATCATGATGCGGTAGACGTTGTTTTCCGGCTGGGCTTCAGTGAGGCCCAGCGAGTTCACCTGCACACCATACCGAAAACGCCGCAGTTTGGGATCTTGCACGCCATAGCGCTGCAACGCGATCTCGTCCCACAGTTCGGTAAACGCACGCGTCTTGCACAGCTCGGTGACAAAGCGGATACCCGCGTTCAAGAAAAAACTGATCCGCCCGACCACTTGGGGAAAGTCTTCATCGGCGATGTCGCCGCGTTCTTTGACCATATCGAGCACCGTGATGGCGTTGGCCATGGCGAAAGCAAGTTCTTCGGCCGGTTCGGCGCCAGCTTCTTGCAGATGGTACGAACACACGTTCATCGGATTCCATTTGGGCATTTCGCGCGCCGTGAACGAAATCACATCGGTTTCCAAGCGCATCGACGGCGCTGGCGGAAAGATATAGGTGCCGCGTGACAGATACTCTTTGATGATATCGTTTTGCGTCGTGCCCGCAAGATCGCGACGCTCCACGCCTTGGGCCTCGGCGGCGGCGATGTACAGCGCCAACTGCCAAGGGGCGGCGGCGTTGATGGTCATCGAGGTGTTCATTTGATCGAGCGGAATGCCGTCGAACAACTGTTTCATGTCGCCCAGGTGAGAGATCGGCACACCCACTTTGCCCACTTCGCCACGCGCCAACACATCGTCGGCATCCAGCGCGGTTTGCGTCGGTAGATCGAACGCCACCGACAAACCGCTTTGGCCGCGGCTCAAATTGGTGCGAAACAGCGCGTTCGATGCGGTAGCGGATGAATGGCCGGAATAGGTGCGAAACAGCCACGGGCGATCCTTTTTGATCGGCTCTGGGCTGCCCTGTTTAGCTTTCGCATCTGCAATATGCTCTGTCATGGTGCTCTCCCTGGTATGTGGGTCCACCATTTTTTTTGATGATTTCCCGAAGAGATTGTCCACCAACCCTCAAGATTTCGCAAGTGCGGAATAAATTGTGCATTGCAATATTTTTTCAGATGCGCCCATACTTATCGCCAGAATAAATTTAAGGCCCAAACCCGCAAGGTCGCAAAAGACCGCATGACGCTGGGATCAAGATAGGGCCAGGTCCAAAATAGGGCTGACGAGACAGGGCAAAAATGGAGGCCGACATGGCTGAGGTAAAAATGGATGAAAGCGCTGGCGGCTTGGCCGAGGTGCTTTCAAAGCAACCAACAAAAGATTTGTACGAGCTGGGTGAAATCCCGCCGCTGGGGCACACGCCCAAGCAGATGTACGCGTGGGCAATCCGCCGCGAACGCCACGGCGAACCCGACACCGCCATGCAGGTCGAAGTGGTCGATACCCCCACCATCGACAGCCACGAAGTCCTGGTCATGGTGATGGCCGCAGGGGTCAACTACAACGGCGTGTGGGCCGCGCTGGGCCTGCCGATTTCACCCTTTGACGTGCACAAGCAGCCTTTCCACGTCGCCGGGTCCGACGCGGCAGGGATCGTGTGGGCGGTGGGTTCCAAGGTCAAACGCTGGAAAGTCGGCGACGAGGTTGTGGTCCATTGTAACCAAGACGATGGCGACGATGAGGAATGCAACGGCGGCGATCCGATGTTTTCGCCCAGCCAGCGCATCTGGGGCTATGAGACCCCCGACGGTTCATTCGCCCAATTCACCCGCGTGCAGGCGCAACAGTTGATGGTCCGTCCCAAGCATCTGACGTGGGAAGAAAGTGCGTGCTACACGCTGACCTTGGCGACCGCGTACCGCATGCTGTTCGGTCATCGCCCGCATATCTTGCGTCCCGGTCACAACGTTTTGGTTTGGGGGGCTTCGGGTGGCCTCGGCTCGATGGCCATTCAATTGATCGCCACCGCAGGCGCCAACGCCATCGGCGTGATCTCCGACGAAGACAAACGCGACTTCGTCATGCGCTTGGGCGCCAAGGGCGTGATCAACCGCAAGGATTTCGATTGCTGGGGACAATTGCCCGACGTCGATGACCAAGAAGGCTATGGCGATTACATGAAACGCTGCCGCAAATTCGGCAAAGCCATCTGGGACATCACCGGCAAAGGCGTCGATGTCGACATGGTGTTCGAACACCCTGGCGAAATGACCTTCCCGGTGTCGGCGTTTGTGGTCAAGCGCGGCGGCATGGTGGTGTTTTGCGCCGGCACCACCGGCTTTAACATCACCTTTGACGCACGCTTTGTGTGGATGCGTCAAAAGCGCATTCAAGGCAGCCACTTTGCCCATTTGCGTCAAGCCGCCCAAGCCAACAAACTGGTCTGCGAACGGCGCATCGATCCATGCATGAGCGACGTTTTCCCGTGGGACGACATCCCCGAAGCACACATGAAAATGCGCCGCAACGAGCACAAGCCCGGCAACATGGCGGTGCTGATTCAAGCCGTTCTTCCCGGTCGCCGCACCGTTGAAGATTGCCTGGAAGGCTGAGGAGGACACGATGAGCACCGCAAACACCCCTCTTCTCGACAACACCTTAGCGCTCTGCAAACAAGCCACCTGCGACTGCACATCACTGGTCGATGCCGCACGCGAAAGCGTGCAAGCGAAGATCGTGCGCGACGGCAAAATCGACGGCGGACTTTTGGACGCCGAACAGTTCGCCGCCCATGGTTTTGCGTGGCTGAGCACTTACGCCGTTGCCATCGAGCATCTGGTCGGTTGGGCTGAACGCCTAGATGAAGCCGGTCAGTTTGGCGAGTTGGAACGCCTGATCTTGCAAGTCGGCACGGCGGAATACCTGTCGCAAATGGTTGGCGGCATTCCCATCAGCCAAGTCGAAATCGTGCGCCCGCGCGATTTGGGGCTCAATCCCCAAACGGTGCGCGGCTTTTACACCGACGCGGTCAAAACCCTGATCCAAGACGGCAACTCCAACCACGCCCGCGTGCGCATCGCGCAGTTGCTGGACGTCAACACAGGTATGTTCGGCAACGACGGCCTGAATGATGAAACGCTCGACATGGTGCAAGACCAGTTTCGCCGTTTCGCCACCGAAGAAGTCGCCCCCAACGCCCCAACGTGGCACGATAACGATGTTCTGATCCCCGACGCCATCGTAAATCAAATGGCCGAACTGGGCGTGTTTGGTCTGACCATCGCGGAAGAATTTGGTGGACTGAACATGGGCAAAACCGCCATGTGCGTGGTCACCGAAGAATTGTCGCGCGGCTACATCGGCGTTGGCTCGCTTGGCACCCGCTCCGAAATCGCCGCCGAACTGATCGCGCTGGGCGGTACCGACGCGCAAAAGGAAAAGTACCTGCCCGTGATCGCCGCCGGTGAGATTTTACCGACCGCCGTGTTCACCGAACCCAATACCGGATCAGATCTGGCGTCACTCAAGACCCGCGCCGTGCGTGATGGTGATGTGTATCGCATCACCGGCAACAAAACCTGGATCACCCACGCGGCGCGCTCCGACGTGATGACGTTGCTGGCACGCACCAATCCAGATGAGCCCGGCTACAAGGGCCTGTCGATGTTTGTGATCGAAAAGCCGCGCGGCACGGACGGCAATCCGTTCCCGCTGGACGGCATGACCGGCACTGAAATCGAAGTGCTCGGCTACCGCGGTATGAAAGAATTTGAACTCGCCTTCGACAATTTGGAAGTTCCTGCATCGACGCTGTTGGGTGCCGAAGAAGGTCAGGGCTTCAAGCAGCTGATGGCGACGTTCGAAGCGGCGCGCATTCAAACCGCCGCGCGCGCCGTCGGCGTGGCGACCAACGCGTTGGAGCTGGGCCTGCGCTACGCCCATGACCGCATCCAATTCGGCCAGCCCATCGTCAACTTCCCGCGCGTTGCCGGAAAGCTCGGCTGGATGGCGGTGGAAACCCAAATCGCACGCCAACTGACGTATTTCGCGGCGCGTGAAAAAGATCTGGAACACCGTTCCGACATCGAAGCGGGCATGGCGAAACTGTTGGCCGCGCGGGTCGCGTGGTCCAACGCCGACAACGCCCTACAAGTGCACGGCGGCAACGGTTATGCGTTGGAGTATCCGGTATCACGGGTTTTGGTCGATGCGCGCATCCTCAACATCTTCGAAGGTGCGGCGGAAATCCAAGCCCACGTGATCGCGCGCGGGTTGCTCAAGCCTTAGATCCGTCGCTGGCAAGCGGCACAATGACCGTAAACGTCGAGCCCAAGCCCGGCACGCTGGTGACGTGAATGTCGCCGCCCATGGCGTCGATCATGCGTTTGGCGAGCACCAATCCCAATCCTGTGCCTTCAACGTCTGAGCGTTCCGCACCCAGACGTTGAAAAGGCTTAAACAGCTGCGAACACTCGTCAGCGCTCAGGCCGTGTCCGGTGTCTGTTATATCGATCCATAAATTTCTGTCACCATCGGTTTTGACGGCGATGTTGATACGTCCGCCTTCAACGTTGTACTTCACCGCATTGCTCATCAAGTTGAGGAGGACTTGCTTGAACTTCATGCGGTCGACCTGGATCAGCAGCCCCACATCATCCAATTTTTCAACCGTGAAGCACACGGACCTTTTCAACGCCACGGGCCGGACAAGGGTGACGCATTCTTCGATCACATCATGGGCGCTGACAGGGCCGAGGCGCACTTCCATACGCCCAGCCTCGACCCGGGCCAAGTCCAATATTCCATTGATCAACGTCAGCAAGTGTTCGCCGGATGTACGAATGATGTCGAGATATTCGGTCTGTTTGTCCGTCAGCGGCTGTTCACTATGCAGTTCCATCATCTGAGAAAACCCAATAATGGCATTCAACGGCGTACGCAATTCATGGCTCATACCGGACAAATAATCGGTCTTCGCCGAAGAGGCTTGTTCCGCCTGTTTCTTGGCAAGCAACAAGGCCTGTTCGGCTTTTTTACGCCGCGTAATGTCGCGCGTGGTGCCTTCCAAGCCAACGACATTGTCGTCGCGGTCATAAATATAATGGCCGCTCGACGCCGCCCATATTTCTGTGTCGTCTTTGCGTTTCAGGCGCACCTCATAATCACGAACCCGACCGCCGTTTTGCTGTAAGGCCTGTACAAAACCATCGCGTAAGTCCGGATCGACATACACATTGCGCGCCGGTGTGCCGATCAGCTCATCCGGCCTGTAGCCCAGCAGACTTTCAACTGCAGCTGAGCACATGGTGAAGTTGCCGTTGCTGTCGGTGCGGTAAAACGCTTCGACAATGTTGTCGAGAATGGTGCGCACTTCTTGTTCGGAACGTTTCAGTGCGCGTTCCATGCTCTTGCGTTCGGTGATGTCGTGATAGACCAGTAGCAGAGCCTCTTCGTCATCGATGTGCATGCGCACGCCCGATATGAGAAGGTCGCGCATCTTGGCGCTACGGGTTTTGAGGCGTGTTTCGAAATTGATCAGCACGCCATTTTCATCGAACACATTCAACATATGCTCACGCGTTAAAATCGACGGCCACACACCGAGTTCTCCCGCCGTCTTGCCGACGGCTTCGCTATAGTCATAGCCCATCACCTCGACCCACTTGGCGTTGACGTCGATAAAGCGTCCATCTTGCAAGGCGGAAATGGTCATCAAGCTTGGGCTGGCATGAAAGACGCTCCAAAACTTGCGCTCTGATGTGCGCAAAGCTTCTTCGGTCTGCTTAATTTTGGTGATGTCGGTTTGTACGCTGACCAAGCCACCCGACGAGGTGCGGCGATCACGCGTCATCAGATGGCGACCATCCTTGAGCACCACCGGGAAGGTGCCTTCAAGCTTAAGGCGGTACTTCAATTTGGTTTGTAAATACGTCTCAGCATCTTTGTAGCCATCGGGCACAATCACGCTGCCGGACTGTACGTCGATGAGGCCGAGGTCCGTAAAGTGAACGCCCGGTGCGGTCTGCGCATCGGTATAACTGTAATCGTTGCGAAAGCGCGAATTGCACGTCACCAGACTGCCGTCTTGGTCGTAGAGCACAAAACCGGCAGGCATGCTTTCGATGGCATCCGCAAGGTTCTGTTCGGCGCGATAGGCGCGATCACGGGTTTCGCGCAGCCCTTCTTCGGCGTCCATGCGCAACAACGCCAAGCCGACAATTTCCGCGACCCGTTCAAGATGGTGGGTGTCGTCCAGGCTCCATACCCGCGGGCCGTCTTTGACATCGACGCCGACGAAACCGATAAAGCGATCTCCCATTTGGATGGGCGCCGTCAAACTGGCCTGCACATCGGAACCTTGTAAAACACTCTTCAATGACGCCGCTTCGCTCGGCAGATCACTGACATTGTCGATGGCAATGCTTTTGCCCGCCCGGTACTGATCCAAACACCATTCGAACCGTTCGCACGCCAAGTCCACGAAATTCTCGCGCCTGGTTGGTCCGCCACCGGACACCCATTCATAGGTGTTGCTGACGGTCTGCTCGTCGTTGGAAATGCGAAACAGAAACCCGCGCTCGGCGTTTAAGCCTTTGCACATTATCTTCAGGGCTTCTTCCACCCCGTCTACCGAGGCTTCGGCCAAAAGCACCCGCGTCACGTCAGCGAGAATGGCGTCGCGTTCTTGGCGGCGTTGCAGCTCGCTTTCGGCGCGGCGACGTTCCGTGATGTCTTCCTTGACCGCGACAAAGTGAGTGATGTCGCCATCGGCACCGAAAATCGGCGCAATCGCGGTGGCCTCCCAATAATGCTCCCCGGTGCGTTTGCGGTTGCACATTTCACCGCGCCAGATTTTTCCGGCGCTGATGGTGACCCACAGATCTTCATAAACTTCCGCGGCGGTGCGCCCGGATTTCAACAAATTGGGTTTTCGCCCGACCGCCTGTTCTCGGCTATAGCAGGTGCTGGTGATGAAGCGTTCATTGACGTATTCGATCACGCCATCGCGGTTGGTGATAATCACGCTCGAAGGGCTGGCTTCGACCGCTTGAAAGAACTTCTCGTATTCTTGTTCCAGGCTCAGCTGTCCGTCGGCATTCAAGACATGAACAGACGTCGCACTGCCACAATCGGTTTGAGTGCGCTCAGCCTCTGTATTCACTTTTGGTTTCGCAATGCGCTCACGTCTAGTTACGTGTGGATTGCTGACCAGTTCATTGTCTTCGGTTTCGGACGTCATCGCCCATTCCGTATCCCGTAGAGTTCAAGACGAAACATCAATTCATGCGCCATCTGTTTGATCAAATGGATAAATATTCAAAATCTGCAACACGGTAGTCCTCCCTTATGCTCTGCACAAGCTGTCTATATGGACGAGATCATTCATTTGCACTAAGTGCTTTTGGTTGCATAACACCTCGAGCTTGCGCAACCTGCGTTTTCTGATCACCTTTAGGGGGCACTTCAAGGAGAACCCGCAATGGTCAAACTGACAAAGATTTATACGCGCGGCGGCGACGGCGGCGAAAGCGGCTTGGTTGATGGCTCCCGATTGGCCAAAAGCCACACCCGCTTCAATGCAATCGGCGACGTCGATGAAGCGAACGCCACCATTGGCCTCGCCCGCACGGCCATCCATAAAGGCGGTGCCAGCGACCGTTTTTTGGCCGGCGTTCAGAACGATTTGTTCGATTTAGGCGCAGATTTAGCCACCCCCGGCGAGGTTGAGGGCGCACTGCGCCTATCTGATGGCCGCGCGGCGACTTTGGAAGCCGAAATCGACGCCCTTTCCGAACAATTGGGGCCGCTCACCAGTTTCGTGCTGCCCGGCGGCAGTGAAGCCTCTGCACGTCTGCACATGGCCCGCGCCCAAGTGCGGCGCGCCGAACGCGCGGTTGTCGAGCTGAATGGAGAAAGCCCGCTCAATCCCGAAATCATCAAATATTTAAACCGCTTATCAGATTTATTGTTTCAGCTGTCGCGGGCCGAAAACGACATGGGCAAAGCCGATGTTTTGTGGAAACCGGGTGGCGGCCTTTAATTTATTCAGCCCTGCGGCCGCCCCGCCCCGCAAATGCCCTTCGCACTTGCGAAAAGAGTTTGCAGGTGCGGCAAAACTTGCCTAAGCTCAACACTTGGCTGTGGCATCAAGATTGCAGCCGAACGGGAAGCTCAACTGCCATCAAACAGATACCGGAACAAAAAATATGAAGGTTTTGGTCGCCGTCAAACGGGTGGTCGACTACAACGTCAAAATCCGCGTCAAAACGGATGGGACGGGGGTCGAAACCCAGGGCGTAAAAATGTCCATGAACCCCTTTGACGAAATCGCCGTCGAAGAAGCCGTGCGCTTGAAAGAAGCGGGCGCGGTCGAAGAAATCATCGCCGTATCCTTGGGCGTAACTCAAGCCCAAGAAACCATCCGAACCGCCCTGGCCATGGGCGCGGATCGCGGCATTCACGTCGAAACCGACACCGTTTTGGAGCCCTTGGCGGTTGCCAAACTGCTCAAAGCCATCGTCGAACGTGAAAAACCCGACCTGGTGGTGCTCGGCAAGCAAGCCATTGACGACGACAGCAACCAGACCGGCCAGATGCTCGCCGCCCTTTTGGGCTGGCCGCAAGGCACCTTCGCATCCAAGTTGTCCATTGCCGACGGCAAAGCCAACGTGACCCGCGAGGTTGATGGCGGCCTGGAAACGCTTAGTCTCACCATCCCTGCGGTGGTGACCACCGATCTGCGTTTGAACGAGCCGCGCTACGCCTCGTTGCCCAACATCATGAAGGCGAAGAAAAAGACCATCGACAAGCTCACCACCGATGAGCTGGCTGTCGATGTCAGCCCGCGCCTGGACGTTTTGAGCGTCGAAGAACCCGCCTCCCGCGAGGCTGGCGTGATGGTCGCCGACGTGGCCGAGCTGGTGGACAAACTCAAGAACGAGGCAAAAGTAATCTGATGGGCGTCCCCGTGAATGTCCTCGTTCTTGCCGAACACGACAACAGCGAACTGAAACCGCAAACCCTCAATGCCGTCACCGCCGCCAAGCAGCTGTGTGCGAGTGCCGGGGGGGACGTCGCCGTGCTGGTCGCCGGTAGCGATTGTGGGAGCGTCGCTGACGCCGCCATCAAAATCGATGGCGTCGCCAAGGTGCTGGTCGCCGATGCGCCAGCGTTCCAACACGCGCTGGCCGAAAGCCTTGCGCCTTTGTTGGTTCAGCTGGCTGGCGATTACCAAGCCTTGATGGCCGCCGCCACCACGACCGGCAAAAATGTCTTGCCGCGCGCCGCCGCCTTGTTGGACGTGCAGCAAATATCGGACATTACAGCTGTGATCGACGCCGATACCTTCAAACGTCCGATCTACGCCGGAAACGCCATCGCCACGGTCAAAAGCAGTGACGCGACCAAAGTCATCACCGTGCGCACCACCGCGTTCGAAGCCGCCAACGCAGAAGGCGGCGCGGCCGCCGTTGAGACCATTGGTACCCCCGAAGGCCCCGGCACATCCACATTCGTCAGTGCCGATCTGACCAAATCGGAACGCCCTGAGCTAACCGCCGCATCGGTGATCATTTCCGGTGGACGCGGCATGGCGTCGGGTGAGAACTTCCATTTACTGGAAGCCGTCGCAGATAAACTGGGCGCCGCCGTCGGCGCATCACGCGCGGCGGTTGACGCGGGCTATGCACCCAACGATTATCAAGTCGGTCAAACCGGCAAGGTCGTGGCACCTGAGCTTTACATCGCGGTCGGCATTTCCGGCGCGATCCAGCATCTGGCGGGCATGAAAGATAGCAAAGTCATCGTCGCGATCAACAAGGACGAAGAAGCCCCCATCTTCCAAATTGCCGATTACGGCTTGGTCGGGGACTTGTTCGAAGTCCTTCCGGAACTCGCACAAAAACTATAAGAGCGTTCGACGTCACACCAAATTCGGGCTAAAAAGTTGGCCTCACGGTTTAGAAACACTGTGAAGAGCCATTGCAAGGGAACGAGGAAAGTTATGTCTGTGGAAAATATCAAGAAGATCGGCGTGATTGGTGCAGGCCAAATGGGGCGCGGCATCGCCCACGTTTCGGCGCTCGCGGGATACGACGTGCATCTGATGGATAGCAACGCAGACGCCCTGGCCGTGGCGCTCGACACCATCAAGAACTACATGGACCGCCAAGTCGAAAAAGGTAAAGCCAAACAAGCCGACGTCGATGCCGCCCTGCCGCGCATCACCACGAGCGCAGACATGGCTGCATTCGCCGATGCCGATCTGGTGATCGAAGCAGCGACCGAAAACGAAGAGGTCAAAAAAGCGATCCTCAAGGACCTGTGCCCGGTTTTGAAACCCGAAGCGATCATCGCGTCCAATACCTCGTCCATTTCCATCACCCGTCTGGCGGCAAAAACCGATCGCCCCGGACAGTTCGTCGGCATGCACTTCATGAACCCGGTTCCGGCCATGGAACTGGTGGAAATGATCCGCGGCATCGCCACCAACGAAGAGACCTTCAAAGCGGTTTCCGCCTTGGCCGTGAAAATGGGCAAGACACCCGTTCCGGCTGAAGATTTCCCGGCGTTCATCGTCAACCGCATGCTGATGCCGATGATCAACGAAGCCGTCTACACCCTGTACGAAGGGGTCGGCACCGTGGCCGCCATCGACAACGCCATGCGCATGGGCGCGCATCACCCGATGGGCCCGCTGCAATTGGCCGACTTTATCGGACTGGATACCTGCCTTGCGGTGATGAATGTGCTGCACGAAGGTTTGGCAGATTCCAAGTACCGCCCGTGTCCGTTGCTGGTGAAGTATGTGGAAGCCGGATGGCTCGGCAAAAAAACCGGCAAAGGTTTTTACGATTATTCGGGCGACGAGCCGGTGCCGACGCGCTAAGCTCAACCTATCAAAAATTAGCTATCAAAAAGGGCGCGAGGGTCACACCGACCTCGCGCCCTTTTCATGTGTGGTTCACAAGCTGTTATAAATAAACATGATCCAGGTTTTCGTCGGCACGAAAGACCATGACCAATCTTTCCAGCGATCATCGAGGCCCTTATTTTGCACGTCCTCCAGGCTTAGGCCCGCCGTCTTGGCCTTCTGCACCGCCAAAGTGGTGGCTTTGAGCATATCCAGATAGGCGCGCACCTCTTTCATGGTTGCGACGGGGCCGTGGCCGGGAATGACCTTGGTGTCTGCGTCGTAGCGCTTCACAACCGCTTCGATGCTCGCAATCATGCCCTGTATGCTGCCGCCGTGGTCCAGGTCGACGACCGGGAACATGCCGTTGAAGTACAAATCACCTAAGTGCAGAACCTTCGATTCGGTGAAATACGCAGAGATATCGCCCGAGGTATGGCTCTTGGGAAAGTGTGTCAGTTCGATTTCTTCGCCATTAAAATAGACCGACGCTTTCCCGGCAAAGGTCACGTCTGGCAAGCCCGCGCGGGTTTTGGCGGGGAAATGCATAGCAAACAATTTCAGCTCTTGCGGCGATGCCAACAACGGCCGCACGGTTTCATGCGCGATCACCACCGGCGCGCCGCCGAAGTGTTCGTTGTTGCCGGTGTGATCAAAGTGCCAGTGAGTGTTGATCAGGTACTTCACGTCGCTGCACTCGGCACAGGTCTTCATGGTGCTGAGCACGTCTTCCAGCTTGTGCTGAAAACCCGGCAGCAAATCATCGACAATCAACAAACCGTCCGGCCCCGACGACACGCCGACATTACCGCCCGCGAAGCCGTCCAGCCCCATCACCACCGACACGTTGCCACCGACAGGGATCGGCCCAATCGCCACGTTGGGCCCCGGTGCGTGACTGTGATCCGGCTGAACAGGTGGCGGGCCTGCGCCCGCAAGCGCCGCAACACTGAGCGTAGACACGAACAAAGCCGAGCACAGCCCGGCGGCGAAACGTTGAACAATCATAGTGAACTCCCTTAACAACAAGGTCCCGTAATGGGACGTCATGACCACACCTTATATATTCCAAATTTATATTTATATGCTGTATTGTGCATGGTACTTTTTCCAAAACATACATAATGGTAAGCAAAGGAACCGCCGAAATGGACACCTTCACCTGCATGCGCACCTTCGTTCGGGTGGTGGAGACGCAAAGTTTCACCAAAGCCGCGCGTGAAGGCGCCATATCACCGTCGCTGGCCAGCAAACAGATTTCGTGGCTGGAGGGCCGTTTGGGCGCAAAATTGCTGAGCCGTTCGACGCGCCGCCTCAGCCTTACCGAAACCGGCGAAGCGTATTACACACAAAGCCTCAAGGTTCTGACCGAGGCCGAGACCGCCGAAAATATCGTCGCCGAATTGCAAGGCGAGCCCCAAGGCACGTTGCGCATCACTTGCCCATCGGGCCTCGGCGCGACGGTTCTCAACCAGGCCTTTGCGCAATTTTCTCTACAATACCCGGCGATCACCTTGGAAACGCGTCTCACCGATGAAACCGTCGATTTCACCGAAGGGCGCATCGATTTCGCCTTGCGGCTTGCGCCTTCATTGCCCGATTCCAGTTTGGTGGCGCGCGAAATCACCCGCATCAAGTTAAACGTCTGCGCATCACCGACATATCTGGCCCGCAACGGCTCACCTCAAACCCCTGAGGATTTAAAACGGCACAATTGTCTTCGTTATGTACACACACGGATCGGATCGGACGTCTGGCATCTCAAAAACGAAGATGGCGCACACGCAATCGCGGTCACCGGCAACTACCTCGCCAACAACCCAATGTTCATGAAAGAAGCGGTCGCCCAAGGCGTGGGCATCGCGATTTTGCCTTCGTACATACTCGGATGCAAAACCGTAAAAGGTCGCATTTCCGTGCTGTTGGCTGATTACGAGGTCGAGGAATTGAAGCTCTATTTGATCCGCGAGCATCGCGATTACATGCCGCTGAAAATGAAATTGTTTTCCGCCTTCATTAAGGACTGGGTGCGCACGTTCATGACCGGGTGTCGGTAACGCTTATACCAAGCGCAACAAATCCGAAACCTCAGCGACAAAGAATTTTCACAGCTCCGTCATGCGCTCATCATGAGAAAGCGTGATCCTCACCGGGAATTTTATGGGACCCGGAAAAGGAAGTGGCGCTGTGAAGCCTCTGATCGTAAACAATCTCGAGATTCGCTTGGCCGAATCAAACCACGAAGTCGACGCCTCTCAGGCTCTGCGCTACCGTATCTTCTACGAAGAAATGGGCGCCAAGCCATCACCGCGCGTGATGAAGACCGAGCGCGACTTCGACCCATACGATGAATTTTGCGACCACCTGTTGGTGATCGATCGTGAACGCGGATCAGCTGCTGAGCCCTGCGTCGTCGGCACTTACCGTTTGTTGCGTGGCGATGTCGCCGATCAATATGCCGGTTTTTATTCCGAAGGCGAGTTCGAGCTAGGACCGTTGACCGGGCGCTCCGGTCCGGTTTTGGAGCTCGGCCGCAGCTGCATCGACAGCGACTATCGGTCGCGTGGCACCATGCAACTGTTGTGGCGCGGCATTGCCGATTATGTGTTCAAGCATCAGATCCGTTATATGTTCGGCTGCGCTTCGATCCCCGGTACAAACCCCAGCGATATGAAGCTGCCGTTGTCGTATCTCTATCACCACCACTTGGCGCCGCGTCACATCCGCACCCATGCGCTGGATAGCCGCTTTGTCGATATGAACATGATGGCCAAAGACACCATCGATGCGGGTCAAGCGCTGCGTGAACTGCCGCCGCTGATCAAAGGCTATCTGCGTGTCGGCGGTGTGATCGGTGACGGCGCCGTGATTGATTACGATTTCAACACGGTTGATGTGAACATCATCGTGGAAACCGAAAACGTCACGTCCAAGTATCTGAACCACTACACCCGCGACAACGACAAAGCCCCGGCGACTGAGGCTTCGCCCGAAACTTCGCAACAGGCTTCGCCGCAAGACCGGATCGCCACGCCGGGTAACGCCGCATGAGGTTCTCGCCCCTTCGTGCGGGTGTGAACGTGGGCTTGTTCGTGGTGTTGGTCGGCGCGCTGTTGGGGCCTTATGCCCTGCTGCTCGCCATCGCACCGCACAGGCGCCACCTGGTCGCTGGCCTGTTTTTCAAAGGATGCGCCCATTTGACGGGGCTGCGCCTCAAGGTTAGCGGCAAGCCCAGCACCAACATTGCTTTGTTTGCGGCAAACCACAGCTCGTACCTCGACATCCCGGTTCTGGGCGCAGTCACGCCCGGTGGCGTATTCGTGGCCAAAAGTGAAGTCGCCGAGTGGCCGTTGTTCGGCTTTCTGGCGCGCCTTTCACGCACCGTGTTCATCAGCCGAAATGGATCGGACGCCGCACAGCAACGTGAACTTTTGGCGGCGCGCATGAACAAAGGCGACAGCCTAATCTTGTTTCCCGAAGGCACTTCGACCGACGGCTCGCACGTCAAGCGCTTCAAAAGCGCGTTGTTCGCAGCCCTCGACGACGTGACAAGTGAAGCCAGGGTGCAGCCCATCAGCATCGTTTATGCGCGTCATAATAACGGTGAGGTTCTGGGGCAGCGACAACGGGAAAACTACACCTGGTTTGGCGACATGACCCTGGCCCCGCACCTGCTGAACGTCTTCGGCATCAAGGGCTGTGAAGTTGAGGTGGTGTTTCACGAGCCGCTGATGGCGCGCGATTTCACGGATCGCAAGCACCTCGCCGCGACCTGCGAACATATCGTTTCAAATGGCTTGATAGAAACACTGGGCGTACCCGAACATGAGCCCGAACATGGGATTGCGTTCGACCCGCTGTTGGAGCCGGTGCCCCATATCAGCGGCGAATGATCAATCTTCGCGAATTTGATCTTCGCTGAGGGCTTCGCTGTAATCCATGACGATGCCGGCTTCTTTGAACATGCGTTCAGAAAACTGGCCTTTTTCGTCCCAGCGTTTTTGAAAGTCGGCGTCCGACACCGACGCTTTGTCGACCACCACGCGCTTGATGCCCACTTGCAAAATCGCCCGCGCGCAATCGGGGCACGGAATGTGGGTGACGTAGATGGTGTTTTTCATCAACGTTTGGCCGGTGCGCGTCGCGTTGTAGATGGCGTTGCGTTCGGCGTGTTCGGTCCAGTCGTACTTATTGGGCCGTTCGTGACGCTCCACCACTTCATCGTCGATGTCGCGCGGAAAGCCGTTATAGCCGTATGAACTGGGGGTTTTGTCCTCGGCCACGATCACCGCGCCGACGCGGGTCGAGCGGTCCTTAGACCACGACGCGATTTCGCGTGCCAGACGGATAAAGCGGGAATCCCATTTCAACGACATTGCGGTCCTCACAGAAAAAAGCGTTCCCTTGTTTCTAGGCAACGCCCCCGCTCAACGCAAGTGAAGATAACCTGCCGAACGCATGTGGAAAAGAATGGCCCCCAGGGTGAAGTTCAAGTGCGACCTGGAACTTTACATACCCTGAGAGCCATAAGGGAAGTTTCCCCCCCCTAATTCAGATCAGTGCAGTTCCGCGCGGATTTTTTCGCGAAAGGCGTCGATGCACACCAGTTTGCCTTTTTGTTCCACATGCCAGAACTGCCAGCCGTTGCAGCTGGGTGCTTTTTGCACGAATGCCCCGGTTTGATGGATAGAGCCCTTGAATTCCGACGTCATCAAGGTGCCGTCGGCGCGCACCTTGGCCGAAAAACGGCGGCGGTTATCATACAGCACATCGCCGGGCTTGAGCATGCCGCGTTCGACCACGGAGCCGAACGGGATGCGCGGCGCGTTGCGTTTGCTATGGGTGCGCAACAGCTCTAAGTCTTGCTGAGCCTTTACACGCTTGATGCGGGCGGTGGCGATTTCGGCGTATTCGGGATCTTGTTCCAAACCGATCCAGTTGCGGCCCAGCTTGCGCGCCACAGCACCCGTGGTGCCGGTGCCGAAGAACGGATCCAAGATCACGTCGCCCGGCTCGCTTGAGCTCAAGATCACCCGGTACAGCAAGCTTTCCGGCTTTTGCGTCGGATGGGCTTTTTTGCCGTCTTTTTTCAGCCGTTCGCTGCCCGAACAGATCGGCAAGGTCCAGTCGGAACGCATCTGCAAATCGTCGTTGAGCGCTTTCATGGCTTCGTAATTGAAGCGATAGCGCGCGTCTTTATCTTTGGCGACCCAAATCATGGTTTCGTGCGCATTGGTGAAGCGCCGACCACGGAAATTGGGCATCGGGTTTGTTTTGCGCCAAACCACATCGTTGAGCATCCAGAACCCGAGGTCTTGAAGCACGGTGCCGACGCGAAAAATGTTGTGATAGCTGCCGATCACCCAAAGCGTGCCGTCCGGTTTCAGAACACGACGTGCGGCCTTCAGCCAACGCTTGGAAAAATCGTCATAAGCTTTGAAGCTTTCGAATTGATCCCAATCGTCATCGACCGCATCGACCTTGGTGTTGTTGGGACGATGCAAATCGCCCCCCAATTGAAGGTTGTACGGCGGGTCGGCGAAGATCATATCGACGGAGCCTTCGGGAAGGCTTTCCATGTTTTCGATACAGTCCCCGACCAGGACCTTGTTCAGCGGTAAGATTGATGTGCTCATGCAGGCAAGATGACCGACGCAAGAATCGCCGTCAAGGAATTAAATAGAATCAACATGTTAGTAGATTTAGTTAGACCTATATGTTGAGTCTTATGAATCCTCTAGACTCAACATCTTGCGAATAGGGGCAAAAGTTTTTCTGTGTTCCGGCGTGATGCCAAGTAACGCCAGACCTTCTTGATGCGCCTTTGTCCCATACCCGGCATTGGCCGCCCACCCGTAACCCGGGTACTTATGGTCCAGTTCGGCCATCATGCGATCACGGCTGACCTTGGCGACGATGGAGGCAGCGGCGATGGACAAAGACCGCCCGTCGCCCTTGACCACGGCCTCGGCCGCGCATGGTAGACCGTCGGGCACACGGTTGCCGTCGATCAGCGCATAGTCAGGCACCATGCCCAAATCCACCACCGCCCGGCGCATCGCCAACATGGTGGCTTGCAAGATGTTCAACTCATCGATTTCCGCGACGCTGGCGATGCCGATGCCGAGCACCGCGTCGCAATCCTCTAAGCGCAGCAGCAACGCCTCGCGTTTTTGTGCCTTAAGCTTTTTCGAATCGTCCAACCCATCGATCAATTCTTGGCTCAAGGTTTCGCGGTTGAGGATCGCCGCCCCCGCCACCACCGGCCCGGCCCACGGCCCGCGCCCCGCCTCATCGACCCCGGCAATGAGGCCCTGCTTGCTCAATTCGAAAGAAAAATCAGGCACGGCGTTGCCCTTTCGGATGATCGTCGGATGCAATAGCGAAGCACATTGTCGTTGGCTGGGGCCGGTTTGCCAAGGGCCAGCTTTGGTCATATTTTTACGACTTCGTCTTCCTCTGGATCAAGCTCAAACACCGGCGTGTCTATCTTCATAGACACCATCATGGCCAAGCCTTTATCCGTCACTTGAATGATTTTAACCGCGTCCCGGGGCAAGGGAACTCTGTAAGCCTTGCACGCCAAAATCATCGCCGTAAGCACAAACTGCTCGTTCAAATTGACTTCGTAGGGTTTGCTGGGATCGGCAGTGACGAACTCGATCACCACGCTGGTCGGCGCGTTCGGTTTGGCGTTGACTCGGATTTTCTGGATTTGCGAATTGGGCACATCGATTTTTTCTTTGGCGCAATGGGTAAGCAAGGCCCGCTGCAGCAAATCGTCGGAAAAAATCAATTTTCGAACTTCAAGCAACATTCGCTTATGCGCACACCAGCGTGCGCCCCCAATCAAGCTGTCAAAAACGACAGTTGGTATGTATGAACATTTGGGGTCTCACCAGTTGGAAATCCAGCAGATTCAATCATAACATATTTAAAGCAAGGGCAATTGATCTCCCACCCGCGCCGGACATGCAAAGGCATTGACGTTCAGCCTAAACTCGCCCGGATCGGCACGCGCCAACCCCAGCTTTCTGCACGCCAGCCCAAAGCGCTGGCTCAACAGCTTGGCGTGAACTCCGGTCCCGGTCATGCGTGTGCCGAACTGAGAATCGTTGTGCTGACCGCCGCGCGACTGGCTCAGCAAGCTCATCACCCGTTTGGCTTTGTGTGGCGCGTGGATTTCCAGCCACTCGGAAAACAAGCCCTGAAGCTCCCTGGGCAAACGCAACAAGATGTAGGTCGCAACCGAAGCCCCGGCCTCAGCACTGGCTTGCAAGATGGCTTCAAGCTCATGATCGTTGAGCGTCGGCACCATCGGCGCGGCGAGCACGGCAACTGGCACGCCCACGCCGGACAAAGCCCGCATGGCCTCAAGGCGCTTTGACGGGGTCGAGGCGCGTGGCTCCATCGTCCGTGCGAGGCCTGCGTCCAAGGTGGTTAGCGAGATCCCCACCGATATCAGATTGTCCGCCGCCATCTCGCCCAAGATGTCCAGGTCGCGCGTGATCCGATACGATTTGGTGATGATCACCGCAGGATGACGATAGGCGCGCAAAACCTCCAGCAATTCGCGGGTGATGCGGTGTTCGCGCTCAATGGGCTGATACGGATCGGTATTGGCGCCGATCATCACCGGGGCGGGTTTGTAGCTGGGTTTGCGCAGCTCAGCCTCCAACACCGCAGCCATATCTTTTTTGACGAACAGTTTGCTTTCAAAGTCCAGGCCCGGCGACAGATTCATGTAGGCGTGAGAAGGCCGCGCATAACAATACACACAGCCGTGCTCACAGCCCCGATACGGATTGAGCGAACGGTCAAAGGGCAGGTCCGGCGATGCGTTGCGGGTCAGCGCCGACTTGGCGCATTCCACCGTCACTTCGGTTTTTAGTTTTGGCGGAGCGCACTCATCGCCCCCCCAATCACTGGCCAAGTTCCAGCCGTCATCAATGGCGACGCGCGTGTGTGGCTCAAACCGCCCGGCAGCGTTGGATACGGCGCCCCGGCCTTTTTTGGGCTGATCGGCTAGAATATCGACCATCAGCGAAGCATATAACATCGACTGGAACATTACAAGAACACGAAAGCACCTTTTCAACCGCCGCGCCCGTGTTAATCTCTGCCCATGCTGTCCGTCATCATCCCCACGCTGAACGCTGAACAGAGCCTAAGCCGCACCTTGGAAAGTGTGCAGGCCTTGGCGTTACCGATGCTAGAGGTGTTGGTAACCGATGGCGGCTCAAGCGACAACACCATCCACCTCGCAACCGAACTTGGCGCAAAGGTGGTCCACGCAGAGCCCGGTCGCGGTCGTCAACTGGCGCACGGCGCGTCGATCGCAAAAGGCCCGTGGTTGCTGTTCCTTCACGCCGACACCGTTTTACCACCTGATTGGCAAATAAACCTCAGCCGCTTCATCACCACTGAACGCAACCAAGGACTGGCCGGATATTTTCGCCTTGGCTTCGATTCAAATAAGCGTGCTTCGCGCCGCGTCGCCGCGTTGGCCAACTGGCGCGCGGATGTCTTGGGGTTGCCTTACGGCGACCAGGGCCTGCTGATCCACCGCGATCTCTATGAGACCGTCGGCGGCTATCGGGCTGAACTCAATTTGATGGAAGACGTCGATCTGGTGCGGCGCATCGGGCCGATGCGCCTCAAGCGCCTCAACCGCACCGTCATCACGTCGGCGGTGCGCTACCAAGTGGACGGCTGGTGGGCGCGCCCCCTGCGCAATCTGTTGTGCTTGGGGCTGTACCTGTTGGGTGCACCGCAAAGTTGGATCGAAAGACTGTACCGATGAAGCATCTGGTGGTGATGGCCAAAGCGCCGCGCATCGGGCGGGTCAAATCTCGCCTCGCCAAGGACATCGGCTTGGTCGGCGCGTGGGCGTTTCAACGCCGCACCCTGTTCGAGACCACCCGCAAGCTCAAAGATCCGCGCTGGCAGTGCTGGCTGTGCATCACGCCGGATCGCGCAGGGTTCAACACCCGCATGTGGCCGGTCGGCTGGACTCTCATCCCCCAAGGCCAAGGCGACTTGGGCGATCGCATGTTGAGACCGTGGCTGATGCTGGGGCCCGGTCCGGTGGTGATCGTCGGCAGCGACATCCCCGACATGACGCCAAGCCACATCGCGGCGGCGTTTGAAGCACTGGGCGAAAACGATCTGGTGTTCGGTCCCGCCAGCGACGGCGGCTATTGGCTGATCGGGGCCAAGCGTCGCCCCTGCGTGATCGATCCTTTTCAAGACGTGCGCTGGTCTACTGAGCACGCGCTCAGCGACACCATCCAGAACGTGCCAGACGGCGCGAAGATCGGTTATGTCGAAACGCTTGACGATGTGGACGATGGGACAGGACTTAAGTTGCGTCTTAAACGAGGTGCTCTTTAAGGCGCGGCATCAATTCGACCATGTTGCACGGACGGGTGCGGGCATCCAATTGATGAACCAAGATGTCGTCCCACGCGTCCTTGCACGCGCCGGTCGATCCCGGCAGCGCGAACAGATAAGTGCCGTTGGCGAGCCCGGCGGTGGCGCGCGATTGAATGGTCGAGGTTTTGATTTTTTGGTAGCTGATCCAGCGAAACAACTCGCCAAAGCCCGGAATTTCTTTTTCTTGAACCTGAGCGAAGGCTTCCGGCGTGACGTCGCGCCCGGTGAGGCCGGTGCCGCCGGTGGCGATGACCACGTCGATGTCGTCGTCCGCAATCCAGGCGTTCAGTTGTTCTACCAGCGTTGGCACGTCGTCCTTAACGATTTCGCGCGCCGCGACGATGTGGTTCGCGCCTTCGATGCGCGCCACCAAGGTGTCGCCCGATTTATCATTTTCCAACTTGCGCGTATCCGAGACTGTTAAGACCGCAATACGCACCGGCAAGAATGCGCGTTCACCTTCAATTTTCGACATTGGCAGCGACCTCTTGAGCTTGTTGCGTAACGCCCGAACCTTGGGCGCTGTAGATCGGCCACGCGCCGGATGCAACCGCGTCCAAGGACGGTGCGTCTTGACCCAAACGGTTGCGGTAAATCCACAGATTGGTGAGCACGCGTTCGATGAAAATACGGGTTTCGCGCGACGGCAAACTTTCGATGAAAAACAGCGCGTCGTTCATGTCGTCGATGTTGCGCCGCCATTTGTTGAGATTGCCCGGCCCGCCGTTCCAAGCCGTCGCCATCAAAAACAGATCGCCTTCAATTTTATTGTTGTTCAATAAGATCGAGATGTATTTCTGGCCCAGCTTTAAATTGAATTCGGGCTCGAACAGTTGCGAACGCTTGTTCCAGCGCAAGGTCCGGTCACGCGCGACAAAGCTGGCGGTGCCCGGCATCAACTGCATCAGGCCGCGCGCACCAACGCCGGATTTGGCTTTGGGGTTGAAGCGCGATTCTTGACGCACCAGAGCGTAAATCAAGGCGCGATCGACTTTAAAACCATCGGACGGTTGCCACGACGGCAACGGATAAGCCGCGCCGTCGAAACCACCACCACCTGGGTGCATCATCGCATCCAGGCGCATGGTCAGTTCCGCCATGCCGGTGTGCGCGGCGATGGCGAGCATGCCGTGCGACAGTTTACGCGGAGCCAAACGTGCGGTTTGGCGCATTTCTTTTTCCGCCAGCTCGTTTTCACCGATTTGCAACAACGCCAACGCGCGCCGTCCGCCCTGGTGCTGCATCAGCGCCTGAACCTCAGTGCCGTCCATCGGCGGCATATCCCAGTTAAATTTGGGCTCGCGGCCCAACAGCTTGCTCGCCAACATGCCGTAGAAGGTGCGCGGATGTTCGGCAGCTTGTTCCAACAACGCCATCACCCGTTCGGGACGGCGTGAATTCAAATGCGCGCGCGCGGCCCAAAAGGCACTGGCGGAATGGGACCACGGCGCGGTGTCGTATTGGGCCGACAGCTCAAAATGCTCAGCGGCTTTGTCCAACTGACCCAAGCGCCACTGCGCCAAGCCCGCCGTCCAGTGCAGGCTCGATTGATATTTGCCCGAACGTTTGGCGGCCTTTTCGGCCCACTCGACCGCCCATTGATCGCGCCCGGCCATGAAGTAGCCCTTGGCGAGACGCCCATACGCCCAATCCATGTTGTAGGCATCGAACAGCTTTTTGACTTCGGCGGTTTGGATCAGTTTTTTGACCGCCAGAGTGTGGCCCTTGCGCAGATGGCTTTTGATGGTGACCTTCAAACGCGCAACGCGCCGACGCTGGTCGCGGTTCAAGTGCTTGCGCTTAGGTTTATCGACAGCATCGGATGAGGTCGAGGCTTGATACAGGCCGCGGCCAAGTTTCGGCTTGTCGGGATATTTGAAGTTCGCCGGGCGGCGTTTGAGCGCCAGCTTGTAGAGCTGTTTGGCGTAGTGGTGATCGGCGTACTGCGCCAACCACGTTTTAAGCTCTTTGTACTTTGAACGGTACTTGGTCGGGTGCAGGTAGCGCTGAGCCAGTACGTGGCCCATCAGCACCCGGTCCAAAAGCTTTTTGATTTTCCGGTCCGCTTTGGCCCACGCGCCCTTTTCTTGAAGGGCGAAAATGGTGCGATAACGCTCAGCGTCTTCAGCACTCAATACGCTGGGCAAAGCGACTTGGCCGACCTGCATCGCGGGCAGAGACGCCAACTCAGGAGCGGCCTCTTGGGCGTTGCTCACTGACGTCACCGACACAACCGCACCCACCACGGACGCGGCGATCATCATCGCGCGAAAAAAAGGTCTTATCGGCATATGATTTTAAACAACCCCACTCACGGCACGGCGGATCGGATACCGTGCGTTTAGATTCTATGCACTTGGAAAGACAACGCCCGAATCGACATTCATCATCCCCCCTAAATATTGATAAACCTTATACGTCACCGACGCACATGTGGCAACGGTGCCCCAAAGGACGAACGAAGCAACCAAACGGAGGGGAATTTAGGCAAGCTCAGCCAGCTTCGCCTTGATCGCTATCAAATCGGACCAAGCTTGGCGTTTGTGCGCGGGCGTGCGCAGCAGGTTGGCCGGGTGATAGATCGCGCTGGCGGCGATGGGGTGCGACATGCCTGGCGTTTCATAGGTAAACCAACGCCCCCGCAAGCGCGACACACTGCCTTGCTGGGTCAGCAAAGAATGCGTCGCCGGTCCGCCCACCGTGATCAAGACGGCGGGATCGATGATTTCGATGATGCGTTCGACAAACGGCAGACACACCGCGATCTCACCGGCGTTGGGCGTGCGATTGCCGGGCGGACGCCAAAACACCGTGTTGGACAGAAACACCATTGAACGATCCAAACCGATAGACGCCAGCATTTTGTCCAAAAGCTGCCCGCTGGCGCCGACGAACGGAATGCCCTGGCGGTCTTCATCCGCACCGGGGGCTTCGCCGATCAACACGATCCGTGCATCGGGATTGCCGTCGCCGAACACCAAGTTCATCGCAGTCTTTTTCAACGGGCAGCCGTCGAAACCTTGCAAAGCCGTGCGCAGGTCGTCCAAGGTCTTGGCCTCGCCGGCTAATTTAACCGCGCTTTTCATGGCATCTTCGCCAACGCCGGTATCTGTGGGACGCACCGGTGTAGGGCCGACGCGGCTTCGAGAACCCGCTGCGACACTTTGTGTCGCATGCTCTGAGCTGGCGTCTGTCAACAGCGCTTTCGCTTCGGCGTCGCGCTGGGCCTGAGCCTCACGCAACAAGGCGTAACGGTCTAAAGGCTCTTCGCCCACAGCCTCGTCCACCCCGGCATCGAGATACCAGGCCAAAACGTCGGCGGGATGGTGAGCATCCACAAAATCCGGGGTGTCTTCAAATCCGATCATGGGTTCCACCATACCACCGTCGCAGAGCAAGGAAAGCCTTGCTGCGTCGCAAATATTTATTTCGCAGTTGCAGCATTTTCAAACCTGGGGTTTAATTTCGGCACCACAGGGTAAAGCAGGAGCGCGCGGGATATGGAACTGGGCATGGAACTGGGCACGGAACGGGAATCGATGGCATTCGATGTGGTCGTGGTCGGCGGCGGCCCGGCGGGCCTGACGGCGGCGATCCGCATCAAGCAACAAGCCCAAACGGCGGGCAAGGACATATCGGTCTGCGTGCTGGAAAAGGGTTCCGAAATCGGCGCGCATATTCTATCGGGCGCGGTGATCGACCCGATCGCGCTCACCGAACTGTTCCCCGACTGGCAAGACCCCACCGCGCAAGGAGGGGGCGCGCCGCTGAACACCCCGGTCGTCGATGACCAGTTCGTGTTTTTGACCTCCACATCCGCATTCAAGCTGCCGACGCCGCCGCAAATGCACAACAGCGGCAATTTTGTCGCCTCATTGGGTGAGTTGACGCGCTGGCTGGGCGAGCAAGCCGAGGCCTTGGGAGTCGAGGTCTTCGCAGGCTTCGCTGCGGCGGAAATCCTCTACCACGATGACGATCGCATCAAAGGCGTCGCAACCGGCGACATGGGCCGCACCGCTGGCGGTGAACAAGGCCCTAATTTCGAACCGGGTGTCGAGCTGCACGCCACCTACACGCTTTTCGCGGAAGGCTGCCGAGGCTCACTTTCGCAGCAATTGATGGACAAATTCGACCTGCGCGACGGCGTCCAGCCGCAGACCTACGGCATCGGCATCAAGGAACTGTGGGAAATCCAACCCGAAAAACACAAGCCCGGCACCGTCATCCACACCGTCGGCTGGCCCTTGACCAGCGACGTCTACGGCGGATCGTTTTTGTATCATTTGGCCGACAATCTGGTGTCGGTGGGCTTCATCATTGGACTGGATTACGCCAATCCGTACCTCTCGCCGTTTGATGAGATGCAGCGCTTTAAGACCCACCCGAAAATCCGCCCGGTGTTCGAAGGTGGGCGGCGCATCGCTTACGGCGCGCGCGCGCTCAACGAAGGCGGCTTGCAATCGATCCCCAAACTGATCTTCCCCGGCGGCGCGCTGATCGGCGCGTCGGCGGGCTTTATGAACGTGCCGCGCATCAAGGGGTCTCACACCGCGATGAAATCCGCCATCGAGTGCGCCGACGCCATCGTCGCGGCCTTTGGTGAAGCATCTGATGGGCGGGCGCCCGCGCTTTTGGACGCCTACCCAGAGGCGCTGCAAAAGTCGTGGCTGTGGGCAGAGCTGTTTAAATCGCGCAACATTCGCCCGTCGTTCAAAAACGGCCTGTGGGCGGGCATCGCCTATTCGGCCATCGACACCTATCTGTTCGCCGGGCGCGCGCCGTGGACGTTCAACCATCACAGCGACCACGATCAATTGAAACGCGCCCAAGCGCCGTTGAAAATCGACTATCCCAAGCCCGACGGCCAGGTCAGTTTCGACAAGTTGAGCTCGGTGTTTATTTCCAACACCAACCATGAAGAAGACCAGCCGTGCCACCTGACGCTCAAGGACGCCCAAGTGCCGGTGAACACCAATCTGGTGCTTTACGACGGACCGGAAGCACGTTTTTGCCCCGCGGGCGTCTATGAATATGTCGACGTTGACGGCGAAACGGATGCCAAGCGTCTGCAGATCAACGCCCAGAACTGTGTGCACTGTAAGACCTGTGACATCAAAGACCCGACCCTCAACATCGTCTGGACAACCCCCGAAGGCGGCGGCGGACCCAATTATCCCAATATGTAAAAAATAGGCGTTCGCGTTTATTGCGAGCCGCGCGTGGGGCGGCTACACTCAGCGCATGTCAGCTCAACCCACCCCCGCGCGGCCTTTCGGTCCGTCTCTTCGCCCGCTTCGCAATTTTGCAGCGCTGTTGTTTGTGCACACGCTTGTGCTGGGTGCCCCCGCTTTGGGGCACGCCGCCGATGGCCAGTCGCATATAGGACAAGGCGCCGCCGGCAATTACCTCGCCGGACGCCATGCCGAACAGGTCGGCGACAGCCTCGCCGCGCTGCAATATTACGGGGTCGCCACCACCCGCGGCGAAATTTCCACGGCGGATCTGCAAAAACGCATTTACATTCTGGCGCTGACCGAAGGGCGTATCGACGATGCCCTGATCGCCCTGGATAAGGTCGAAAAAACCGGTGGGAAAGCGCCGTTCGCCAACTTGACGCGCGCGGTGCACGCCCTAAAAATCAGCAACTTCGCCCGTGTCGAACAGCTGTTGAAAAATGAAAAGACCGGCTTGGTGCGATTGTTGTCCCCGCCCTTGATTGCGTGGGCCAAGGTCGGACAAAACGACCACAAAGGCGCTTTGAAAGCGCTGGCGAAGATGAAAGAACAAGCCGCGCTGGAAGCCTTACACGACCTGCATGCCGCCTTGATCGAAGAGCGCGCGGGCAATACGGCCGTGGCCGAAGCGCTTTTTTTGAACGTCTTAGCGAAAGCCGGCATGTCGACCCGTGTCACGCAACTGTTGGGTGGGCATTTCGAACGGCTCGGCGAATACGACAAAGCCCTGGAACTGTATTCGAAATTCACCAACGATGGGGAAGGCGCGGCCATGTTGGCCTTGGCCGAAGCGCGCCGCAAAGCCAATAAACGTTTGCCTTTAGACGTCGCCTCCGCCCAAGCCGGTGGGGCCGAAGCGCTGTTCAACATCGCCAGCGTGCTGCAATCTCAATCCGGGGACAGCCGCGTTCAAGTCCTCGCCCATCTGTCTTTATATTTGCGTCCCGACATGACCTCGGCGCAAACCGTCATAGCCGCCGCCCTTGAAGCCAAAGAACGCTACGGTGATGCCAACGCCATTTACGCCAAGATCCCGAAAGTCTCGCCGCTGAGCTGGAACGCCCGCATGCACATGGCCGACAACCTCGACCGTATGGGCCAAACGGATGATGCGGTAAAGATGTTGCGTGCGCTGGCGGCCGAACGTCCGGACCGCGAAATCCCGCTCATCGAACTGGGTGATGTTCTTCGCCGTCATGAGCGCTACAAAGAAGCCGCCCAAGCCTACACCGACGCATTCAAACGCATCGAAAAAATAGACGCCCGGCATTGGACGGTGTTTTACGCCCGCGGCATCGCTTACGAGCAAACCCAGCGCTGGCCGCTCGCCGAAGCCGATTTCCTCAAAGCCTTGGAATTCGACGCCGATCAGCCTCTGGTGCTCAACTATCTGGGCTATTCCTGGATTGATCAGGGCTTGCACCTGGACCGGGCCCTGAAAATGATCGAAAAGGCCGTGGATTTGCGTCCTCGCGACGGCTACATCGTCGATAGCCTGGGCTGGGGCTTGTATCGTCTCGGCCAATTCGATGCTGCGGTCAAAAAGCTCGAACGTGCTGTGATGTTGCGTCCCGCCGACCCGGTGATCAACGATCACCTGGGCGACGCGTTGTGGCAAGTCGGGCGCACCCGCGAAGCCCGCTTTCAGTGGGAACGCGCCAAAACGTTGGAACCAGACGCCCAATTGGACAAGATTTTGGACCAAAAGCTCAAGGACGGCCTAAAGCCCGCCCCGAAACCCGCCACGGCGCTGTAATCAAACCGTCGCCATGGCCAACCTTCCTCGCAAGCCCGAAGCCGTCAGCCGCTCCGCTCCGGCAAAGATCAATCTCTATCTGCATGTCACGGGACGCCGTGATGACGGCTTTCACGAGCTCGACAGCTTGGTGGTGTTCGCCGATGTCGGCGATGTGATCACGGTCCGCGAAAGCGATGGCCTCAGCCTCACCATCACCGGGCCGTTCGCCGAGGGTCTTTCGTGCGGCGAGGACAACCTGGTCCTGCGCGCCGCCCGCAAATTGGCCGAGCGCACCGGCGTCAAAGCCAGTGCGCACATCACGCTGGACAAAAATCTACCCATCGCCTCCGGCATCGGCGGCGGATCGGCAGACGCCGCCGCGACGCTCCAGGCGCTGGTGCAATTTTGGAACATCGAGCTTGCCGACGACGACATCCACCACGTTGCCCATGATGTCGCCGACAACATCGACATAGCGCGCGCGCTTTCGACCTTGTTTAAGCTGTGGCGGGACGATTTGGGCAGTGACATGCTGGGCGCCATCGGACTGCAACTGGGCGCCGACGTTCCGGTGTGCCTGGAAGGCCGCCCCGCGTACATGGGCGGCATCGGCGAGCGCTTGGATATGGCGCCGCATTTGCCCGACGCTTGGTTGGTGTTGGTCAATCCGGGCGTGAGCGTCTCTACGCCAGAGGTGTTCAAGGCCTACAAAAACAGCGAAGTCCCCTTTTCTAAGCCCGCACGCTTTCACCATCACCCCCGCGATGCCCAGCAGTTGGCTCTGCTTTTGTCCGCACGCGACAACGATCTCATGGCCCCGGCGGTGGCGTTGAACCCTGAAATTCAACAGGTGTTGGATGCCCTGAAAGAACGGGGTGGAGCCTTGCTAACGCGCATGAGCGGCTCAGGCGCAACCTGCTTCGCGCTGTTCGCCAGCCAAAACGAGGCCACCACTGCGGCATCCGTCCTATCCCAAGAGCATCCCAATTGGTGGGTTGCCGCCGCCCAAATGCTCGAGACCGCGCAGGTTTTCTAGGCCTTGAAGCCCACCAAATACGCCGCAAACCATATAAGAAAATCTTTTGTGCCATTCGCACTTGCGAATATGAACGATACCCCTTATTTTCCCCTCCGCACCCCCGAGAGATCAGGGGCGCAAATGTGATGGGGCGTAGCCAAGTGGTAAGGCAACGGCTTTTGATGCCGTGTACCGTAGGTTCGATCCCTACCGCCCCAGCCAACACAGCAAAAGGCTCCCAACCGGGAGC